>WNFW01002157.1_pt1 | contig 14176 bp, 10 predicted proteins | sample 5400131 | NCBI WGS metagenome assembly WNFW01 (sample SAMN13153362, study PRJNA577476) | soil metagenome | isolation source: 20 cm soil or saprolite under grassland replicate 1 | place: USA:California | collected 2016-06-15 | reverse complement strand
ATGACCGCGGGACACGCGTCAGCGTCAACCCAGATATGCATGGCTGGGGTCAGACCTCGATTCTTCCTGGTTTTCGCCTTACGGGGGTCTGACCCCGATTTTCAAGCCGCCTTCTTGACGACCAGCCCCACGTTGATGCCCGCCCGTCTGGCGATGTTCACCAGCGCACCCAGGCTGAACTGGCCGATTTTTCCCTTGAGCAGCGCATTGAGGCGCGGCTGCGTAAGGCCGAGCGCCTTCGCTGCAGCCGCCTGAGTCATGCCGCTCTTCCGGTGGAACTCCACGACGCGAATCATCAGGTCGGACCGCATTTTCAGGTTCTCGGCCTCTACCTTGTCGAACCCGAGATCGATGAAAATGTTGTCGCTACCGAGGACACGCTTGAGTTTTCCGCTCATCGTTGCCTTCTCTCCCGAATAAGCTCCCGGAGTCTTCGGTTCCTCGCCCACCTGGACGAGTCCGAGCTGAACACCGGCCTCGTGTCGCGCCTCCGGGGCAAAGCCCCGAACGCGCCTAAGACTGTCGCCCAGCCACACAACTTGCTTCACGCCATTATCTCAGTTTCTGTATAAAAGGGAACCGCTGCGATTCTTCCTCTCCCACGTTCAACGCGATCGCCTCGCCACCGTTGACGCGGCCGGTTGGAGGAAAATCGGGGTCAGACCCTGATTTTTCTTGGGAGGGTCTGACCCCGATTTTCCGCTAACGCATGCAAGACCTTTCAACCCTCGAGCTCACCTACTGCGTGGCGGTGCTGCTCTTCACCTTCGCGCTGCGCGGCAGGCGGCGCGGTCGGCCTGCCGCTCCTCGCGCTCGTCATCCCGGTGAAGGTCCTGGCGCCGGCCTGGTCGCTGATCGGCATCGTCTCCTCCGCCGCGATCATCGGCCGCGACCGCGAGCACGTCGCGAAGCGCGAGTTCCTCAGGCTCCTGCCCGGATGCGCCCTCGGCATCGCAGCGGGCCTCTTCTTCTTCAAGACGCTCGACGCCGTGCTCCTCGCTCGATCTCTCGGCGCCTTCATCATCCTGTACGCGATCTATTCCCTGTGGATGTCGACCCGGGCCGCCGGCAGCGCCCCGCCGGTTCCTCCCGCCGTGCTCCGCCCGCTCGCGAGCTTCTTCTCGGGCGCCGTCGGCACCCTCTTCGGCTCGATGGCCTCGATCTTCTTCGCGATGTACCTCGATGCGAGCGGCGCGAACAAGCAGGCTTTCCGCGCCACCCTCTCCGCCATGCTCATGACCCTGAGCCTCGCGCGCACGATCGGCTATGCCGCGGTGCACGAGCTCGCCCTCGATTCCTTCATCCTCTGCGCCGCCGCGCTTCCCGCCATGGGCCTCGGCCTCCTCGTCGGCGACCGGATTCATTCAGGCCTAAGCCAAGCGGCCTTTCAGCGAGTGGTTTGCGCGGCGCTTTTCTTGTGCGGGGTTCCACTGCTTCTCAGGTGAACTTCGCCTTGGTCCCCTGACAAGGGGCCGTGAGCCGCGGCAACGGCGCGGCGAGCGAGGGGTTCGTCCTTACGCTCGCAGCCTCTTACGTTGAAGTTTGCCGAAAGCGCGTAAGGATGTGCTTCTTCGTACTATCGGGCGTCAGCCGGACGCTACCCGGTCCACTGCGCACGTAAAAATCCCCGTTTGAATCCTGCTCCATTCCCTTCCACTTGAGAAAAACCGGCTCGGGGCTGCGTTGACAGCTCACCACGCAAACGGTCTTTCCTTGCACGATCTGCGTCTTCGGATCAACGCATGTGCTTGCGCGATCACCGAGACCGTTACGCACAACCTGCGCGAGATGCAGCATGAATTTGTCGTCGCTTTCGAACTGATCGTGTTCGATGCCGACGATGGATCGGTCGTCATTGACGCCGATCAGCAGGTCCCCGCCTTCGGTATTGAGGAACGCCGCAATGGTCTTCAGCACCGAATGGGTGACCATTCCGTCGTCTTTCCGATTTTCCTTGAAGTGCCATCGCAGACTTGACTTGAACTCGAGCGTCTTCGACTCGCCCAGCTTGATCAGCTCCTCGGCCTGGCGGTGTGCCCGCAGGTATTGGTCGAAAAGAAAGTTCTTGATGGTTTCGCCGAAGGCGCGGTCGTCGGTGATCCGCTTGTAAAGCTCGAAGTTCGAGTCGACGATCTCCTGAATCACGTGCTCGACCTTCTGGTCGAAGGTGAGACGCACGTTCTCCCGCGAGTTCACTCGCGCGCTCGCATCAAGCCCCGCGTCGGAGTCGAGCTTTTCCATCATCTGCCCAAGGGTCACCCGATGCTCCGGACCGAGCTTGAGCCCGAATCGCTCGTTAAGCTCCGCGATGATCCGGGAGAGGGTTTCCAGCTCTTCGGCCGCCGTGCCGTGGCTGCCTTTCGTGCCGACGGGATCGAGAACGCCGGGCTTCCGCTCGAGCGCAATCTTTCCACTGCCGGTCTGCTGCAGGCGATACGACTCCATGTCGATGTTCTGTTGCACTTCGCGCGGCAGCTCGGCCCGATCCGCAGGTAGTAGCCGGCGCAGATGCCGCGCGAAGACATGGAGCTTCTCAAGGTCGGCATCGGCGAAAGTCAGCACCTGCGCGAGGAACGAGTAGAGCCGGACGTAGTCGGTGAGTTGGCCCCGGAAATCGTGCTTCTCCGCTTCGGAAATTCCCCGGAATCGCTCGACGATCGGCGCAAGCATGGAATAGAGCTGATCCTGCGTCGCCTTAGGATCGAAGTAGAGCTTCGCGAAGCGCTCCACGTCGGCCTGTGTGTACACTGGGAAGGCGGCGAGCCGGGTCTGCATCTCGTAGAGCAGGTTCGGGTCGGTCGCCTCGGCGAGGAGCGTCGTCTCGAAGTACGGCTCGAACGCCGCCTTGATTGTGTCGGCCTCATTGGCGAAATCGAGCACCATCGTGCCCTTCTTCTCTGGCGGGAGCGTGCGATTGAGCCGTGAGAGCGTCTGCACTGCATTCACGCCACCAAGTTTCTTATCCACGTACATCGTGTGGAGCAGCGGCTGATCGAACCCGGTCTGGAACTTATTCGCCACGATCAGGAATCGGTTCTCGGTCTGCTCGAATGCCTTTGCGGTCTGGGTTTCCGGGAAGCCGTTCATGCCGGCCTCGGTATAGGACCGACCGCCGTCTTTCACCGTCCCCGAAAAAGCAACCAACGCCTTGAACGCATAGCCGCGTTCGGCAAGATACTTGTCCACCGCCAGTTTGTAGCGCACGGCGTGCAGGCGCGAGCGCGTCACGATCATCGCTTTCGCCTTGCCGCCGATTTCGTTCTGCACTTGCGCTGCGAAGTGCTCGACCATGATCCGCACCTTTTCGCCGATCGCATGGGGGTGCAGCTCGACGAACGACTTGAGCAAATACTGCGCTTTCTTCTTGTCGTAGCGCGGGTCGCCCTCGACTTTCTTCAGCAACCGCCAGTAGGCCGTGTAGGTGGTGTAGTTCGTGAGCACATCGAGTATGAAGCCTTCCTCGATCGCTTGGCGCATGCTGTAGAGGTGGAAGGGCTCGAACTTGCCGTCGGCGCGGCGCGTGCCAAAAAGTTCGAGTGTCTTCGGCTTTGGCGTAGCAGTAAAGGCGAAGGTGGACAGGTTTGCGAGGCGCCCGCGCTTCTCCACCTCGGCGAGGATTGCGCTCTCCAACTCCTCTTCCGGCGTCTGCGCTCCAGCCTCCTCTCGCTCGGCCTCTTCGAGCGAGCCCGAGGCAAGCACGGCTTTGAGGCTCTTCGTGCTCTCACCCGACTGCGAGGAGTGCGCCTCGTCCACGATCAGGGCAAAGCGCTTGCCCGGCAGCTCGCCGATCTCCTTCGCGATCACAGGAAACTTCTGCAGCGTAGTGACGATGATCGTCTTGCCAGCCTCAAGCGCTTCCTTGAGCTGGCGCGAAGTAGTGTCGATGTTCTCCACCACACCAAGCGTCTGCTCGAACTGACGCATGGTGGTCTGGAGCTGGCGGTCGAGCACGCGCCGGTCGGTGATGACCACTATCGAGTCGAAAACGCGCCGGTCACTGGCATCGTGGAGCGTCGCGAGCTGGTGAGCGAGCCAGGCAATAGTGAAGCTCTTGCCGCTTCCCGCTGAGTGCTGCACGAGATAGCGCTGCCCTGCACCCGTTTCGCGCGCGTGCGCCACGAGCTTGCGCACGGCGGCGAGTTGCTGGTAGCGAGGGAAAATTAGGAAGCGACGCCCGGTCTTGTGACCTTTATCGTCCTCCTCCTCGACTTCGTGGATGAACTGGCGTACGAGATCGAGCACACTGTCGCGCGCCCAGGTCTCTTCCCACAAGTAACCGGTGGCGTATCCCTTCTGGGTGGGCGGCACGGGCGAATTGCCGGCGCCGCCAAACTTTCCCCGGTTGAACGGCAAGAACCAAGTCCTCGGACCGGCGAGCTGTGTCGCGACGTAGACCAAGTCCGGATCTACCGCGAAGTGCGCGAGGCAACGCCCATAAGCGAGGAGCCGCTCACGCGGGTCGCGGTCGGTCTTGTACTGCCGAATCGCGTCCTCGACATCCTGACCGGTAAGCGGATTCTTCAGCTCGGCGGTGAAGATCGGTATGCCGTTTAGGAACAACCCAAGGTCGAGACTCAATTTCTCATTCTTCTCGCTGTAGTGAAGCTGGCGCACCACAGCGAAAAGGTTCGCCGCATGCAGGCGCCGCGTCTCCTCGTTGAGCCCGCTCGCGGGCCGGAAATACGCGAGCCGAAACTTGCAGCCCGAATCCTTGATCCCCTGCCTCAGCACATCAAGCGCGCCGCGTCGCTCGATCTCCGAAGCAAGGCGTTTCAGGAACTGCTCCTTGACCGCCGCACCGTGGTGCTGTGCGAGCTTCTGCCACTCCTTGGGCTGCGTCGCGAGAACGAAGTCCACCACATCGCGCGGCAGCAGACAGAGGGTGCGATCGTAGTCCTCGGGCAATCGCTTGCGGTAGCCGCCCGGCACTCGGTCTCCATACTGCGGTGGTTCCTGCTTCGCAAGATTCACATCGCCCGCGCACGCGTCGGGACCGAATATCAGTAACCCGCACTCGATCGTCGCCTCGAAACTGCGCTCGGAGACTTCGACCGTCATGCGACTTTCTCCCGCACATCGATCTTGCCTGTCACCGCGGCGGAAATGAGAGCGGCGCGGAACTCCTCGAGGCGGTCGGTGGCGTCCCGGACCTTGGCGACCAATTCGTCGATCTTCGCAGTCTTACGCTCGAGAAACATCGCAATTGCCTCTTGCTCAACCCGCGGAGGCACCGGTATGGACGCCCGCTTCAAGTCACGAATATTGACGCCTCTGATCGTTGCGCCGAGAGCGCCCGATTCCAACTGAGCGAAGATCGCCGCAGACTTTAGTGCATAGAGCAGCCAAGGCCCCCAAGTCGCGGGCGTATAGGCGATGCGCGCAGCATCTTGTGTAAGGTTTGCGCCTTCGATCTCATCCGGCACGACCGCTACTTCACCGATGCTTCCTCGAATCGCATACACCAAGTCTCCGCCTTGGAGTCGCGATCTCACGTATCCGGCCTCAATCTCGTGTGTCGTCCGATTGAGCTGGTCAAGGCGCAGTCGATCCGCTGATACATCGCCTCCTTTGACGATGGGCACGCCGTCGTCGACGTTAGGCCCCGGAAGCACAATCCCATACATGATCCGGCGCCCGGAGGGCGTCAAGTGCCAGAGCCTCTTGGTCTCCCAATGTGCCGGAATCTCGCCCAGCCACTCAACGCCCGAGTTCCTCAGCCGGACGTTCGGATCGAGGCCCTTGGTGACGGTCCGGGTGATGAGGGCGGTGTGCTTTTCCTGGAGTAGTTCAATCACCCGCTCCTTCTTCGCCACGAGCGCATCGATCCTCGCCGTCTCGCGGTCGAGGAAGGCGGCGATGCCGCGTTGTTCGGAGATAGATGGTAGTGGATGTCGTAGATTCTCAATGAACGACTCGGGTACCCTTTTCTGGCCGCCGGCACCGTACATCTCAGCTTCGCCGAGTCGGCGAAATGCATCACTCAGCGTCAGGTAGAACAGAAACTGGTCATCAAGAGCCTGGGTAGCTCTGAGAACGTGTAGCTCGGTCGTTCCGAACGCAATCCCGTTCACAAGCCCTGTTGCATGAGCACCTTTCCCGTTTTCAAAGCATGGTGTGATCTTCGCGACCACCACGTCGCCGTCTCGGAAGTAGGTGTAACCCGGCCCTACATCAGCGAGCGGCTTGGTCCTTGAGAGATCAAGCCCGCCATACTCGCCAACTGCTTCCATCGGTACGAAGGAAACCTCGGTGTCTGGAGCAAGTCCCCGCACTTTCGAAGCCGCAGGATTGCGCGCGGCGACGAACTTAAGTCGCTTCACCTCCCAATGCGCCGGAATCTCCCCGAGCCACTCGACGGCGGAGTCCTTGTAGGCCGGGTACGGCTTGAACCGCTGCCGAGCGAGAGGAACACGCCGCTCGTTCATGGCCGCGCCCTCCGTCGCAGACTGGCCTGATACTCGGTCCACACGTCATCCACCTTCACGGCCTTCAACGCCTCGCGCATCCGGTCGATCGCCTTCTGCGAGTAGCGATCGAAGGAGGCCTTGCCGATCGCGATGTGGCGATAGCACTCCGCGTCCTCCTGAATCTTCAAGTGTCGGATCAGCGCGGTGGTCTTCGGTCCCGACAGCTTGAGGTGTCCCGCCATCTGATCGCGGCCGAGGCTGTAGAAGCCGAGTGAGTCCACTTTGTGAACAGCCACGACGCTCGCTCCCGGAGTACCTTCCGGAACGAGTTGAATCGGAATCCCTTCCTTCTTCGAGATTCGGAGGTCCAGTGAAGGGCCGACCCCCGTGGCCGTGAGCTCAATCGCGGCAACGCCGGGGAAGACCTCGTGCCACTGCTTTCCCTTGCTGATGGAGTCGCCAAGCTTTCGAAGTTCACCATCGGTTGGCTGGATCCGGTCGCCACGCATGGCACCATCCACGATTGCCAGAGCCCGAAGCTTTGCAGCAGCCTCTACCTTTCGCCGCTTGCCGGGCTTCAGAAGCCGCTGGACTTCTTTCGCCTCCTGATCGAAGAGCGTTGCGAGGTCAACGGGAGGAGTCGTCGAAAGGGGTAGGACTCGGGCCGGAAGGTGAGTCTTGAGGTCCTGTTCGAACACGGGTCGAATGACGTCCCGGAACAACGTCAGTCCGGCTTGGGCATGGATGTAGAGATGCTGTTCAGAGAGATCGACCAAGTGGTGTTGGGCAGCGTCGCGCAGCGTGTTGATCGCTTGAAGTTGAAGGACTTGCTCCTGCTTTAGGAACTGGACTGTGCCGCCGCTGAGCGCCTTGCGCAGACATTCATCGAATCCGATCGTCTGTTTCTCTCGGGGTCTCCGAATCGCTCCTCCGCGATGCAGGATTGCTGCCTTGAGCAGCATCTCGAAGGAGTGATCAAGAAGGATCAGCACAGCATCCACTCGACCGCGGTCCCAAGGGCGGTTGAAGTGCTCGATGCTAAGCACGAGCGAGTCGACCGCCTTGTTGAGCAACAGTCTGGCCTCGCGCTTCATGGCGTCACCCGTGCACGGGGGTCCCTGCTCTGCGTTGGAGGCGCCCAGGGGCCCGCAGGCGGCCAAGTGTCCGAAAACGCGCGGTTCGCAGCCAACGAGCTCCAGATCGGGCGAATAAAGGCCTGGAGTAGCTCGCCGACGGCGGCGAAGTCAGTCGGCGCACCAGGCAGGCCGTTGCGGGACAAGTACCGCTGCCATTCTCCCGCTCGTTTCGCGTCCGAGTAGAAAGCAGGCACGAGCGCGACGGGCTGAGCGTCCGGAATGGGCGTGCGCCGGCGTTCGAACGTCGCTGCGATGGCTCGCGCGAGCACCGGACCGGTAAACGAGAAGTGCCGTGCGAGTACGAAGACGTCGCCGAAGTCCTTGTAGCGGCTGTTGGCTGCGCCAAGGACGATCATCGCGTGAAACTTTTCAGCCACGACCGCTTCACGAGGGTAGGCGCGGATGCGAGGCGCCGGATTGTCAAGGAGAACCGGGTACTCCTGCTCCTGGGCAGGAGGCTCGATGGCGTCTCCGAGCCCGATGTCGATCTGTAGACTCACTCTGGCCGCTTCCAGCATGGCCTGGAGCCTCACGCGAAATCCGTGGTACTCGCTCTCGTCGCGAATGGGCTCTGCGCGCACTGTCGCAGGCAGGAATTCCAGGCCGTCGTCGGGACACGGTAGCGCACAGATCTCCTGGATGATCGGTATGAGCGTGCGCGGGTTGTCCTCCGTGTACCCCGTGAGATCCAAGTCTCTTGTAGCGCGGTAGAGCGAGCCACCCCAAAGTGCGAGGAGCATGGCGCCCTTGAGAACGAACTGCTCGCGGTGTCGCGATGTTCCGAGCCGAAACAGGAAGCGCTCGGCGGCGTAGCGCTGGAGCGTGAGGTTGAAATCTTCCTTACGCTCTTGCGCACCGGCAAGAAGGCGCGCGAGGACCGACGCGGCAACGTTCTTGTGCTCCTTTTTCACGACGCGATGGACTCAAGATACGGAGAGATCACCGTCTGGATCCGGCATACCTCGGCCACCCGCGCGATCTCGCCCGCCGTCACTTTTCGTGATCGGATGGCATCGCGGAGCGCTTCGAGGGCGACGTCCAGCCCAATTTTATTGCGGTAGCGGAAGCAGTCCACGACCGTGCGCGCCGGCGACGTAAGGCGCACCGTAACGCCGAGCACTTCACGGGTCTTGATCGCGTAGCGGAGCATTGGTCCGGAGAAGCGCACGACTTTTACTCGCAGACCGGAAACTTGCGGCTTGCGCGCCTTGCGGTCGAGGGCGATCCATACATCGCGAGGCGCTTGTGTCCCGATGCCATGGATATGCAGCGCGGTCAGGAGGCATACGATCGCTCCTGGAATCCGTTTGCTGACCGCGGCGATGGTTTCGAGTTCGGTAGCCGGAGCGCTGCGCAGACGGTAGAGGCCACGGGCGACGCGCTGGACCTCTCCGCGCCGTTGCATTGCCGCGAGATAGCGCCGGGGAATGCCGCGCGCCTCCATATCCACCGCCCGGAAGAACCCGGGAAGCCCGCCATGGCGGGCAACTAGCCTGTTACTTGGAACCTTGCGCATGGGCCGGATGGTACAAAACGTCGGCACTTACGCGCAAGAGCCGACGGTTTGTAAAACCGGGCTTGCTACGGCTTGGAGTCCGCCCCGGACCCCGTCACCTCGGCCAGCATCTTCATGATATCCGTCTCGATCCTGCGGATGTCAGCCTCAATCTCTTCGAGCGGGCGCGGCGGGGTGTACCGATAGAAGTAGCGGTTGAAGTTGATCTCGTAGCCGACGATCCCGACCTGGCCGTCCTTGTCGTCGCGCTTGGATGTATCGATCCAGGCGTCGGGAACGTGAGGCCTGACTTCGCGCTCAAAAAAAACCTGCACACTCTCTGAAAGCGGCACGCTCTCAGTGTCTCGCAGTTCGGGGTCGGGCTCGGGGTTCCCATCCTTGTCGGTGCAGATTGCGGCGGTTTCGTCGCGCTCGGAGAGCGCGGAGAGAATCGCCTTTTTGACAGCCGCGGATAGCGCGAGCTTTGCCTTCCCGGCGGCGGAGTCGAGCGTGTTCTCGAACTCATTTCGATCCATAACAACCTTGTCAGGCAGCGTAGCCAGCAACTTGCGAATCGCTGCCTGCTCGGCTCGACCCTCAGCCTGTTCCTTTGCGCCGGCGGCACCCTTTTTCTTCGATTGCGCCAGCCCTTGAAAGCCCTTCTCCGCGTCGAGCCGCGCAATTCGCTCGGGTGTAGCCTGGAACTTGAGCCGCAGCGGCCGCTCGACCGTAATCTTGCGAAAACCGAAATGGGTGGTCGGGAAAATCTTGCTGAATTCACCGTCCTTGAACTCGGCGAGGATCTTGAGGATGTCCTGGGTGCGCTCGAGCGGGATCTCGCGGCGCTTAGCGCCGAGGCTTTTGCGCATCTGAATCCAGAATGACGTGGCGTCGATGAGCTGGACCCTGCCCCGGCGTGCCGGGACCTTGCGATTGGTCAGCAGCCACACGTACGTAGCAATGCCGGTGTTGTAGAAGAGTTGCTCGGGCAGCGCGATCAGCGCCTCAAGGAGATCGTGTTCCAGTATGAAGCGGCGAATTTCGCTTTCGCCGCTGCCGGCGTCACCCGTAAAAAGGGGCGAACCATTCATAATGATCGCGATGCGAGAGCCGCCCTCCTTGGGGTCCGTCGCGTGAGCAAGCATGTGAAGCAGAAAAAGAATCTGACCGTCGCTGATACGAGGCAGACCAGGAGCAAAGCGGCCCGCCGCGCCGCGCTCGTGTTCGGCACGCACTGCATCCTCGTCTCGCTTCCAATCTTTGCCGTATGGCGGATTTGCGATGAGGTAGTCGAATGGCCGGCTGGGGTGGCGGTCGTTGGACAGCGTGCTTCCATACGCAATGTTGTCCGCGTCGCGGCCGGTCGGCTCTTTGATGAACAGATCGGACTTCGAGACGGCCCAGGTTTCCGGGTTTACCTCTTGGCCAAACAGGTGTATCTCCGCCGCTGGATTGATCGGTGGCCGGATGATGTCGCCATTGCGGCGCACACCCACCGTCACATGCTCCTTGGTGATCATTAGCATGCCACCCGAGCCGCAGCAGGGATCGTAGACCGAAAACACCGCTCCTTTTCTGCGGATGAGGTTCTCGTCGCCCGCCAGCATCAGGTCCACCATCAGGTGCACCACATCGCGCGGCGTGAAGTGCTCCCCGGGATTCTCGTTTAGCGCCTCGTTGAACTTTCGAATCAGCTCCTCGAAGATCGTTCCCATCGTCGGGTTGTCGACCCTGTCCGGATGCAGATCCACGTTCTTGAAACGCTCGAGCACCTGGAACAGGAGCCCTGCTTCGTCGAGTTTGCTGATGGTGTTGTCGAAATCGAACTTCTCGAGCACCTCGCGCATGTTCGGGCTGAACCCGGCGATATAGTTGCGCAAGTTTGCCGCTAGGTGAGGCGCGTCAGCTAGGAGCTTGTCGAAGTCGTAGCGAGAGGTGTTGTAAAACGCGAAGCCGGACGCCTTGCGAAGCTGGCCGCCGAGGTCGTCAAGTTTGCCCTTGAACCTCGCCTGCGTCTCCATGACCTTCGCCTTGGTGGGCGCGAGCACGCAATCCAGCCGACGCAGCACTGTCAGTGGCAGGATGACGTCCTGGTATTTGCCACGTTTGAAGGTGTCGCGAATAAGGTCTGCGACACCCCAAAGGAAGGAGACTATTTCGCTATGGCTCACGTTCAGGTCTTAGGGGATGAATCGTACAATGGATCGTGAGCCATCTCGCGTAAAGAAACCCGAAGCCCCAAATTCGGAGTCAGAGCCCTGAAACCTGGGCACGCCTGCGGCTAAGAAAATTCGGGGCTCTGACCCCAACGGGCGGCGACGGAAGGGGTTGACAATCGCGAGCAGATGGTCGCTACCGAGTCCATCAGGAAGCGCTCGGCATTCTGCTGCGTGGTCTGCTGCAGTTCAAGCCGCACCCATCACCAATAAGGCTTTTCTTCCTGCCACGATAGGAGACCTAAACGATCAGCGCGTTATGAATGGGGTGGGACGAGTCGTATGTGTCCTTCAAAGCTTCGTCAGCATCCACGAAAAGTGATGTCCGTCATTCTTCAAGATCCGGAACTCCTCGGGTTGTTGCTCTCTTCTGTCGGGCGCCGCATCTAACAACTTTCGGATTCTTGCATCACCCATCTGCTCCAAAAATCGTCCATACAACTTGAGTGCCTGTTCGGCGCGATGCCCACAGATCTCCTCAATGCGCTGCAATGGGGTAAGGCTCAGCAAGTGTTGCAGCCTCGCGAGCTTCGTTTCGTAGCTATGCTGCCACGTCTCAGCCGCCACCAAGATACCGCTGAAATAGAGAAGCTTTCTGGAGAACACGAGCTTAATGTTCCTTGTTCCCCACGCCTTCCCTTGTTCCTGTGTTTTATGTTCGAAGTCGACGCAAATAGTGCGGTAGTAACGGATCAGGTCATTTAGAAGGAACCGACAGAATTGGTGGTCTGATATGGACCTGCGGAGGTACTTACTTATAAGCGCGTCGCGATAACGAATGAATTTGCCCTCATTGAAGAGCCATTCGCCCTCCATAAGGAACAAAATTCGTCTAGTAATCTTCGCATTCGTATCTCGCGACCCGCCTATATTTTTTACCATCCCGCCAATGGACTCCGCATCTCCGAACGCACCTCCTAGGGCGGGGTCCTTTTCCACATGCTTTTTGAGAATTCCTCGTATTTTAGGAATTCTCTTTCGCGCTTCGACGCAGACCTTTTCCGAATCGCAAATCAAGAAGTAATCCAGATCCGACTCTAGTGAAGCTTCGCGCCTGGCGTAGGAGCCGTTTGCAACTACTGCGTAATCCTGATCTTGAAGGTCTCTGCGTAAGCTTGTGCGGATCTCTTTTACTCGACGCTCGCTGAACTTTTCACTCTTTGCGATCTGCGCGTTCACGTTGACCCCCCTCTAAGGTCAGTGATCCCTGCTTCATTTTGCGTTCTTCACTTCTGTGATCCCCACTGCGAGAGCTAAAAACATCAGCAAGCTTCATCTGAGCGGGAACTCTGATCTGCCTATATCTCTTACGTAATGCAATAAGGTCTGTCAGCCGGACAGACTCGTCAACGTAGAAACGCCTCCTCTCATAATCAAGCCGCACGCTATTCCCGGCAAGAATTACACTGAACGATCGCCGTAAAAGCTGGAGGAGCTTAAAAAGGTCCGGATGCTGCTTGCGCAGTTCGGTTTCACTAATAAAGTAGTTACCGCTCCAAAACCGCGTCGCATATTTCCTCGCATACTCTTGGCAGACGTAGTCAGCTACAACGCCGTGCGCGCTATTAATGAGGTGCTCATAAACGAAATCTTTAAGCTGCCAGAAGTTATCAAGGGTCGCTAAATCCGTTTCTTCGTCGTTACCTACTAGCGCTGTCAGCACATCGAGCGGAGACGGTACCCTCTCCTCTGGAGCGATGTAGCTATATGCACGGAGAATACCTTCAATGGTATCTACATTGATCGGGTGATTTAGCGCTTCTGCGTGAGGGCCAACATCTTCGCCCGCGATGAGTGCGATCAGTTGTCTGCGGTCAATACCGTGTTTCTTGAAGATAGTGGGCAGTGTGGTGCCGATCGGAACGGTTCCCTGCACGATAAGGGCAGTTGCACGATGATGAGAAATGCGAAAGCGTTCCTTGAATACCGGCTCTAGCGAATGGGATAGCGGACCATGCCCAATGTCGTGGAGTAGTGCTGCCACCACAAGGTGCTTTTCTTGGTCCAAATTTAGGTTCCGTTGTTGGCTGAACGCGCGCGCAAGAATCGCGACATTTAGGCTGTGTTCGAACCTGGTGTGGCGTTTGGCCTGCGTCGACCCTTTAGCGGGCAAAACGTAATCAATTGCCCCCAAGAATCGAATGTCCCGCAGCCTTTGAAGCGCCGGCGAGGCGATTATTTCCAATAGCAGGTCTGAGTAAGGCGGATCCCCAAAGAGGGCGGGCAGCCCGCCGTCCGATACAAGAAGAACTGATTGGGGGTACGAGAGTGCAGATTGATGCCGGCGCGGCGTTACGCTAAGCATCTGAACCGTCGATTGACGGTGCCCTTCTTTCCCCCTTCTTTTGAGCATATCGCGTTTTTATCACAACCTCCCAAAATAACCGGCTTGTGCACTGCCGTTGGCCGCGCAAGTCGCATCTTGGAAGAGAATCCCATAAAGGCGGCTCGCCTAGTACGCCGCGGCGGACGGAGCGCGGCGCGGCCGAGTTTGGCCTGGCGCGCCTTGTGGAGCTCGAGGAGCATCGCGCGCAGCGCCTCGGCGAGCCAGACTTCGGCGCCGGCCTGCGAGAGGGCGACCGCGCAGGCGCTGCCGCGGCCGCGCCTGTGACGAGGGCGGTGCGGCCCTTGACGCTGAAGCGCGATTTGATCTTCAAACCAACCCAAACCGATCACTGCCTGAAATGCTTGGAAAGCTGTCGCGGCCCGACTTCGCCGCCGAAGACATTGCCCATCGCGTCCACGGCAAGGCCTTCGGCCGCGCTCGTCCCCTTCATCTCAACAGGATCCGGGATGCGGTAGAGGACCTTGCCGGTCTTGAGCTCGCCGACGCGGATGCCGCGGAGCCAGCCGGGGTTCGGGGCGACGCCGTTGGATTCGGAGTCGGCGACGTAGATGAGGCCGTCGCGCAGGTAGACGCCG
>WNFW01003442.1_pt1 | contig 14177 bp, 12 predicted proteins | sample 5400131 | NCBI WGS metagenome assembly WNFW01 (sample SAMN13153362, study PRJNA577476) | soil metagenome | isolation source: 20 cm soil or saprolite under grassland replicate 1 | place: USA:California | collected 2016-06-15 | reverse complement strand
AGATCCGCGCCGCCAACTGGGACGAAGAGATTGAGCTGCTGGCGCGGGCGCTGCCGCCAGACCTCGCGCGCGCCCTACATGAGCGCATCGATCCGAGAGAGCTCCTGGAGATCGTCCTGGACCTCGGCCGGGAGCCAGAGGCGCGCGTCCCAGGTCGCGAGGTCCTGCTGGCGGATCATCCGGTGTCGACGTCCGACCTCGACCATGTGGCCAACAATGTCGGTCAGTTTGGCGACGACAATCGGGCCGGCATCGAACGCACGCTGCATCGCGTCTCCGCCATTCGCAACCGCTCGGGCCGAATCGTTGGCCTGACGATGCGTGTCGGCCGGGCGGTCACCGGCACCGGCGAGATCATCCGCGACATCGTCGTGAGCGGTCAGAGCATCCTGCTGCTGGGCAGGCCGGGCATCGGGAAGACCACGATGCTGCGTGAGTGCGCGCGCCTTCTCGCGGACGAGCTGCGCAAGCGGGTCGTGATCGTCGACACCTCAAACGAGATCGGCGGCGACGGCGACATCCCACACCCGGGTATCGGCCGCGCTCGCCGCATGCAGGTCAGGACTCCGTTGCTGCAGCACTCGGTGATGATCGAGGCGGTCGAGAATCACATGCCAGAGGTCATCGTGATCGACGAGATCGGCACCGAGCTCGAGGCTGCCGCAGCACGCACGATCGCCGAGCGTGGCGTCCAGCTCATCGCCACCGCGCATGGGCAGACGCTCGAGAACCTCCTGGTCAACCCGACGCTGAACGACCTGCTCGGCGGAATCCAGAGCGTGACTCTGTCCGACGAGGAGGCGCGCCGCCGCGGTACCCAGAAGTCGGTGCTCGAGCGCAAGGCGCCGCCCACCTTCGACGTCCTTGTCGAGATCCAGGACCGTGACCGCGTCGCGATTCACGTCCCGCTCGCTGACGTCGTCGACACCGCGTTGCGGGGTCCGCTCCAGACGCCGAAGATCCGCGTCCGGACACGCGAGGGTCGCGTCATCTCCAACGTCGACGCCCCAATCCTGGTCGCGGCAGAACCCACGCCGGCGACTGTCGTGTCGGCCAAGCCCCTCGGCATCTTTCCTTACGGCGTGAGCCGGCACCATGTGGAGCAGTCGATCCGCGAGCTCGAGCTGCCGGTCAAAGTACTGGGCAACCTCGACGGCGCGGGCGCAGTGCTGACGCTCAAGAATCACTACCGCCGGCGTCCGGACAGCCTGCGCCAGGCCGAGAGCCGCGGCCTTCCCATCCACATCTTGAAGAGCAACTCGGCGAGCCAGGTCCGAGACGCGCTGTCCCGGATCTACGGAGTGGAAAGGCAGGACGAGGCCACCAACCGCGCCCTGGCGGAGGCTGCCGCGGCCATCCGCGAGGTGAAGACGACCTTGCGCCCGGTCGAGATCTCGCCGCAGAACGCGTACCTCAGGAGGCTGCAGCACCAGCTCGTCGCTGAGAACGCCCTCTCCGCGCGGAGCACGGGCAAAGAGCCCCAGCGCCGACTGCGCATCACACCATCTCCGGAAGAAACCTCCTAGGGGCGGCTCTTCGACACGTGCGACGCGGATGGGCACTCGTCGCTCTGAACGGCCTGGCCGTCGCGTGCTACGGACTCGTCGCCTGGCGTTCGGGTTATCTCGCCCACATTCACTCCAGCGTCTTCAGCTCGGTCGACGCGGGCTCATATCGCGACGTCGCCGACTGGATCTTCGGAGTGCGGGCGAATCCTCATGCGTCGATCCAACGGCCGGTCTTCTACCCCCTGATTCTCGGTCTGGCGATGCGCGTGGGCGATGAGTACGGCGTGTGGCTGGTGAACGTCGCTCTCTGGTTTGCCGCGCTGAACCTGGCCGGCATCGCTGCTTATCGATTCGTCCACCAGATGTGGGCCACCATCGTCGTGTTTGTCGTCATGGCGACCAACGTGTCTCTCATCGTCCTTACCTTTCATGCGCTCACTGAGACCCTGGTCCTGGCGCTACTCGCCTTGTGGTCTTACGGCCTCACTCGGCTGACAGGGCGCATCACGCCGTCCCAGGTGGCCTGGGTGCTCCTGCCTGTCAGTCTGCTCACCATCACCAAGCCCGAATTCGAGCTTCTGCTCGGGCTGGTCATCGTCGTCCTGGCCGTTCTCGCATGGCGCGGCGAGCGGCCTGCGATGGCGGCTGTGGCGATCGTTCTGTGCTTGAGTCCCGTGATGGTTCAGGTCGGTCTGATGCTCGCGTTCAACCATTTCGTCGGGTTGTCCAAGATCGGCGAGACGACGATCCGCACGTACTACATGGCCAGGTTGTACGCCGCCCTGGCCCACAGCTCGGATATCCGGGCCCAGGCGTTGCTGACCGCGAACCTGAGCAACATCGCGGTCGTCCAGGCCTTGCTGGCGCATCCGGGCGAAGCTCTCTCCATGTTCTTGAGGATCCTTCGCGAGAACCTGACGTCCGGGTCCAACTTCATAACCGCTTCCAACCCGCTGCTCGGGAAGGCGGTCTTCTTCACCAATTACGTGTACGCGGCGGCACTGATCGTCGCGGCGCCGCTGGCTGCAGTCGCCCTGTGGTTGAAACGTGACGGCCGGCTGGCGCTGCTGGCGGCCGCCGCCCTGAACGTGATGGTCGCCGGGGGCCTGAGCTTCTGGCAGGGTGACCGCTTGACCGTGATCGCCCTGCCGGTCTGGCTTTTGGCCTTGACGCTCGCCGCCGCCCAGATCCTGTCCAGGACTCAAAAGGCAGCCGCTTAGCTACGCTTCCCGCTCATGACCAAACGCGGGCTCTTCATCACGTTCGAGGGCACCGAGGGTTCGGGCAAGACGACGCAAGCGGAGCTCCTGGGCGAGTGGCTGGGCAAGGACGACCCGGTGGTGGTACGCGAACCGGGAGGCACCGAGCTGGGCGAACAGATCCGAGACGTGCTCCTGTACAAGGGCCTCGAGATCGACCCCGAGGCCGAGATGTACCTGTTCATGGCCTCCCGCCGCCAGCTGATCGGCGAGGTGATCGCCCCCGCGCTGGCGGCGGGCCAGGTCGTGATTGCCGACCGCTACCACGACTCGACGCTTGCCTACCAGGGCGGCGCTCGTGGGTTGCCCACCGTCTGGCCGCCTACCTTTCCACGCCCCGACATCACCTTCCTCCTGGAGGGCCCCGTGGAGGCTGGGCTCGGCCGACATGAGGAAGCGGGCAAGAGCAAGGACCGCATGGAGCAGGAATCGATCGACATCGCAAGGTTGCCCAGGAATACGATCGGCTCGCGGCTGCCGAACCCAAGCGTTTTGTGCGCCTCGACGCGACAGGCTCGCGCGACAAGATCCACTTTGAGGTCCGTGATCACCTCAAGTTGCTGCTCGAGCGACGTTGAAGCTGATCATCGCGGTCGTGCAGGGAGTAGACGCCCAGCGCACCATGGTCGCGCTGACGGACAAAGGAATCAGCTCGACGCGAATCGCATCCAGCGGCGGATTCCTGCAGCAGGGAAACGTCACGTTGATGATCGGCGTCGAGGACGCCCATGTAGAGGTGGCGCTGCAGCTCATCCATGAGAACTGCCGCGAGCGCAGCCGCTATCTCACGCCCGTGCCGCCGCTCGCGGAGCCTGGTGAGTTCTTCATGGCTTACCCGGTCGAGGTGCAAGTGGGGGGCGCAACGGTATTCGTGGTTCCGGTGGACTCGTTCGAGAAGATCTAGCTCAGGCTTTCACAGGTGATCCGCGTCGAAGGCCTTTGCAAGAGTTTCGGTGACGTGCCGGCGGTTCGCGGCGTGGACCTTCACGTTGAGCGTGGCGAGATCCTCGTCCTCCTCGGCCAGAACGGAGCCGGCAAGTCGACGACCCTGCGATGTCTTGGCGGCATCCTGCATGCCGACGCCGGGCTGATCGAGCTGGATGGGCTGCGCATTCCTGACAGGCTGGACGCGATCCGTTCAAAGCTCGGCGTGGTGCCCGACCAGGCGCGGCTGTACGGCCGCAACACGGCAACCGAATACCTGGATCACTTCGGATATCTCTACGGCGTGCCGCAGGCAGAGCGCCGCGTGCGAATCCAACATTTGTTGGAGCGTTTTGAGCTTGCCGACCGCGCTGACACTGTGCTCGCGGCGTATTCGCGCGGCATGGCGCAAAAGATCGCGCTGATCCGCGCCACCCTCCACGATCCGGACTGGATCTTCTGCGACGAGCCCACCGCGGGTCTAGATCCGGTCGCCGCGGCGGACATGCGCCACTACCTCACGGAGCAACGTGCGCGCGGCGCTGCTCTGATCGTCACGACGCACGCGCTCGGCGAAGCGGAGCTGATCGCCGACCGCATCGCGATCATGCGGCGCGGCGTAATCGTCAAGTCCGGGACGCTGGACGAGCTCAGGCGAGAGTCACGGGCGGGGCGGCAGTTCACCGCCAAGCTGGCCTCGGAGCCCGGTGATCCGAATGGCCTTGACCGCTGGCTCGACGAAAGCACCGTGGAGCATCGGCTCGACGGCGATCGGCTGACCTACGCGCTGGCCTGGGACGCCCCGGTCACCGAGCGCGCGGATTTTGCGGCGCAGCTGCAGGTGCGCCTGGGTGAGGAAGGGGCGCCGTTTCACGAGCTCGAGGAGGAGCAACCCAGCCTTGAATCCGTCTACCTCGCAGCGATGTCGGAGCCGAATCCGGGCGAGCCGTCGGCTGCGGCAACACCAAAGAGCGTCACCTCGGGCATCGGCGCCGTCCGCATGTTCCGCTCGCTTCCGCGACAGGGTGGCCTGCTCCGTCACTCGCTTCCTTTTTATGTCAGCTCGTGGTGGCGGCGGGGCGACCTGAGCTGGGTCATGTACCTCAACGCTTTCGTCCTGCTGCTGGTAGCCGCCACCTCGCTCTTCGGCCAGCTGCCCGGCCCGGCGGGACAGGTGGCCGCTCGCCTTGCGGGCGGCACGGCCTTGCAGGCCGGCCTGCTCCTACCACTTTTCTTCATGTCGTTCGCGCTGCTCGAGTCGATCAAGACGTCGATCGGGATCTGGTGGGAGAAGGCTCAAGGGTCGCTCGAGGTTCTCCTGTACGCCCCACTGTCGGATCCATCGCTGATCTGGCTCGAGGTGCTTCCGGGCGCGGTTGTGAGTGTCGTGTGGGTCACCGCATGGATGGGCGCGGGGATGGGCCTGCTCAGCCTCTTCGGAGAGGTGGCGCCGTGGCCCCTGCTGCCGGTCTTCGCGTTGGTGGCGGGGGTCACCGCTTACTGGGCGGCGATGGGCCGGATGCTCGGTTTCATGCTGTTTCCGCGCGAAGGCGCGGCCGGCGGCGCGTGGTCTTTCCTGCTGTCGCCGGTTTCGGCCGCGGTGGCCGACCTGCCGCTTGCCCTCTTCGTATTCAGGTCGCCTTTCGCGCCCGCGTCCCTGCTGCTTCCGATCACCGCCTGCCTGGCGCTGACGGTGCTTTGCGGGACGACGTTCGACCGTGAACGCTTGATGGAGACGGGTCTCGGCCGCGTCCGGCGCAGGCGCGTGTGGTTCCAGGTCGCCGTGCTTCGCCGGAATGCGGCCGGCATCGTGGCCGGCGTGCTGATCGCCGCGGCGCCGGCCGGCGTTGCGGCTGCGGTGAGCGGGAGCGCGCACTGGAGCTCCTGGCCGCAAGTCCAGGCCGCGGTCAGCGGCGGGCACGGGGAGACACAGCTCGTGGCGTCTGCTCCAGGCGGCCAGACTTCGTTGCCCGCGAACGGCGTCACCATCGCGGCCGCCGGCCTCGCCGGGATCGTTGCGACGCTCGCCCTGATGCTGGCCATGGTCATCCTGAGCTTCGCTGCCTTCTTCCTCCTCGGCCTGCCGGCGCTCCTTGGCCTGGTCTTGGCCGGCGTGCTTTGGGGAGTGCAGGCCGGTTTCGGTGCGCCGGGTCCGCTACAGCCCTGGCTCGCTGGGGCGGGTGGCATCGCCTTGCTGGCGCTCGCCTTGAACACCGGCGCCGCGCTTCCGATCTACTGGTCTTTGGTCTTTGGCTCAGGGCGCCGGCTCGATCGTCTCCGCGACGCGTGGTCCAACTACTGGTCAGTCTTTCGACAGCTGGTCATGCCCGCGTGCGCGCTGTTCGGGCTGGTGGTGTTCCGGCTGCTCGCGACCGGCTAGTGGGTCTTCGCGCCTGAGAAGCCGACCAGCGCGACGCCGCCGACGATCAGCACCATCCCAGCGGCCGCGAGCGGAGGGACCGGGTCGCCGAAGATGACCTTGCCCAGCACAGCAACCAGGGCGATGCCGACCGCCGACCAGATCGCGTAGACGATGCCCACCGGCAGCGTCTTGAGCACGATCGCGAGCAGCACGATGCTCACGAGGTAGGCGACGGTCGTAACGACTGAGGGCACAAGCTGCGTGTACCCGTTCGACGCGCGCAACGCGAGAGTGCCCACGACCTCGGTGGCGATCGCCACTACAAGCAAGGTCCATGAGACGAGCATCAGAGATCCAGCGCTTGTGCGACGAGCTCGCGATGGAACGTGGCGTCGCCCAGTGTCACCTCCGACGACTTGGCTCGCTTGAAGTACAGGTGCATATCGTGCTCCCACGTGAAGCCGATCCCGCCATGGACCTGGATCCCATCCCCGGCGACTTTGCGGTAGGCGTCGGAAACGTAGGCCTTCGCCATCGAAGACGCGAGCGAGCGATCAGGGGCGTCGGCGTCGACGGTCCAGGCGGCGTAGTAGGTCGCTGATCGCCCACTCTCCGATAGGACCAGCATGTCGGCGAGCTTGTGCGAAACGGCCTGATAGATCCCGATCGGCTTGCCGAACTGGTGCCGCGTCTTGGCGTACTCGGTCGATGTCTCGAGCACCTTCTGCACGCCACCGACCATCTCGGCGCAAAGCGCGCTGGTCGCCCACTCGAGAGCGCGCTTCAGTCGCGGCCACGCCTTGTCGGGCGCGCCCATCACCGCATCCGGACCGAGCTGCACACCGTCGAAGCGGATCTCGCTCCAGCGGCGCGTCATGTCGAGAGTCTCGAGGGGCCTCACGGCCATGCCTTCGGGCTTGCCCTTGACAAGAAAAAGGGTGATGCCCTCCTCGCCCTGGCCGCGCGTTCGCGCGACGACGACGATGTAATCGGCCGCGAGAAGCAGGACGTCGGGCACGAACACCTTCATCCCGTCCAGCCGCCATCCGCCGCTGGATTGCTTCGCGGTCAGGGCGATGCTGCCCGCGTCCCACCTGCCGGACGGCTCGGTGAACGCAAGCGTCGCGCGCGCCGAGCCCGAGGCGATCGCGCTGAGAGCCTCCTTCTTCTGGGCTTCGGTTCCGGCTTCGATCAAGACGGGCACCGCGAGCCCCATCGTCGAGAAGAACGGACCAGGCAGCAGCGCTCGACCAGCCTCCTCCAGAACTACGACGAGGTCGAGGAACGTGCCGACACCTCCGTATTCCTCGGGGATGCCGAGCGCCGTCCAGCCGAGGTCGGCGATCTTCTTCCAGAGAGCTTCGTCGTACCCATTGGCGCTCTCCATCAGCCTGCGCACGACCTTGGTGTTGCATTCCTTGGCGAGGAACTCACGCGCCGAGCGGCGCAGCATCTCCTGCTCTTCCGAAAACGCGAAATCCACAGCGACAGTGGAGTGTAGAGCCGCCTCTAGGTCGTGGGCGGACTCGACTCGTGAGGCGGCAGCTCTGGGCGCTCCTCCTCCTCATGCGGAGGCAGCTCGAGCTCGGGCTCCGCGGAAGCAGGCTCAGCGCCGTTGGCGGGCGCCGGCTTGACCGCGATGGCCGCGACCTCCGCGACGGGCGCTTTGTGCAGGGTCGGGGCAACAGGCGGGATGCTCCGCACCGGCGGCGCCGCCGGGGTCGGTACGTGACGGCGGAAAACGATCATCAGCCCCAGGAAACCAACGAAGAGCGCGGCAAACGCAAACCCGGCTGCAAAGCCGATGCCTGTGTTCTCTGCGATTGTCAGCGGGCGTTGCAGCCCGCTGGCGCAAGGCGCGGGTGGGGCGGCGCAGGTGCCCAGCACCGCGAGCTCGAGCGGGAACGCGAACATCGTGAGCATTCCGAACACGAGGGCAATCCCGGCCAGGAAGTAAAGCACGCCCGTCACGGTGCGCCCGCGATCGTGCCAGAGGGCGCACGCGCCGAGGGCGATGGCTCCGATGACATAGGGGATGAAGACGTTCGCGATCCGGCTTTGCATGCCGCCGACCAGGAAGGGAATCGCGCCGCCGACGGCCGCGAGCCCGGCCGCAACCCAGAACGACCAGATCAGGCGCGGCTCCTGGCTGAACCTCTCTGCGCTGAACCTCGAATTCACGAGCGGAATTCTGTGCTGCGTGCACCCACAAGACAAGCCGATATCAGCTCGAAGTTGAGTCTCCTGCTTCCGCGGAGGCCCCAGCCAGCCGCCGGCCGGCCGCCACGTGAGCCGTCTGGCGAAGCGGAAGCTCCTTGATGAGCAGGGTCGCCAGGAAGGCAATGGCGATGATCGGCACCCCGGCGAGGAAGACCGGATGGAGGGCGTCGGCGAGCCCGTGCCGGATGCCGACCTCGATCGCGGGCGGCAGGTGCGCCAGCTGCGAGGGGTCGAAAACCGCCGTCGCGGCGGCGCCGCCCTCAGACGCCTGCAGCTGCTGCAGCGCTCCCGGAGGCAAGTACTTCGCCATCGAGGTGGCCATGCCCTGGGTGAGGATCGTGCCGAGGATGGCGAGCCCGATCGCCGCGCCGATCGAGCGCGACAGCTGCGTCGCGGAGGTGGCCACGGCCATATCCTCCCGGCCGACCGAGTTCTGGACGATCAGGACATACGTCTGCATGCTGACCCCGAGCCCAAGGCCGAGAAGGATCATGGCGACGATGACGACCTCATTGGTGGTGCTCACCGTGAAGGTCGAGAGCATGTAGTAGCCGGCGCCCATCGCAACAAGACCCGCCAGCAACAACACCTTGTAGCGGCCGGTCCGCGAGATGAGCTGTCCGCCGAGGATGCTGGTGACGATCATTGCCACGAGCATTGGAACCAGGATCGCGCCCGAGTTGGTCACGCTGTTGCCGACCACGCCCTGCACGAAGACCGGCAGGAAGAAGATCGCGCCGAACATCGACATCGCAACGCCGACGCTCGCGATATTGGAGAACGCGAAGATGCTGCTCTTCCACAGCCGAAGCGGCAGCACGGGTTCGGGGGCGCGAGTCTCGATCCAGACAAAAGCGATGAGCAAGACCGCCGACCCCGCGTAGAGCCCAATGATCTGCCACGAGCTCCACGGGTACTGCACGCCGCCCCACACCGTCGCCAGCAAAGTCGAGGCGATGCCCAAGGACAGTGTCACGCTGCCCCAGACATCGATTGAATGCCTGCGCCGCTCGTTGGGCACATGCATGTAGAACCAGATCACGATGAGCGTCAAAACGGCGATCGGAAGGTTGACGAAGAAGAGCCACCGCCACGACCAGTGCTCAGTGATGAGTCCGCCCGCGGCCGGTCCGATGATCGAGGCGAGGCCAAACGACGCGCCCATCATTCCCTGATATTTGCCGCGCTCGCGCGGCGAGATGATATCGCCGATGATCGCCTGGGACAGCGGCATGATGAAGCCCATCCCCGCGCCCTGGACGAAGCGGGCGAAGACGAGAAACCAGAAATTCGGCGCCACGCCTGACAGCGCCGAGCCCGCGGCGAAGACGACGATCCCGGTCATGTACAGCGGCTTGCGGCCGTAGATGTCGGAGAGCTTGCCGGCCACCGGCGTGACGATCGTCGAGGCGAGCATCGCCGAAATCGGGATCCAGCTGTAGTCGGCGATGCCGCCGAGCTCGGCCACGATCGTCGGCAACGCAGGCGCGACGAGCGTCATGTTGAGAGAGGCGATCAGCGAGCCGAGCATCAGACCGGCGAAGACGGCCATGACGCCTCGGTCTAGGCCACGCTTCGCTGTCGTGCTCGCCGCCTGGGAGGCGACAGCGGTCATCGAATCCAGGTTACCGAGAGCGCGGTAGGCCCAGCACCCTTTCGGCCAGGATGTTGCGCAGCACCTCCGACGTTCCCGCCTCGATGGTGTTCGCGCGCGAGCGAAGGAACTGGTACTTCCAACCGTCGCCGTCGCCGACCTGAGCGGCCGGCCCCGCGATATCCATCGCAGTCTCTGTCATCCGCTGGTTGAGCTCCGACCACATCAGCTTGAGGATCGAGCCCTCCGGACCCGGAATCCCGTTCCGCTTGACGGCGGTGACCGCGCGGTAGCCGTTGAGCTGGAGCGCGCGGGCCTCGATGGTGTGCTGGGCGATCTTCTGGCGGACGAGCGGGTCTGCGCCTCGGCCCAGTTTGCGCGAGTGCTCGGCCAGCTCTGAGGCCGTGATCTGGGCCCGCGTCGCCAGCGCCAGACCCAGTGTGCCGCGCTCGTGGAGGAGCGTGGTCATCGCGACCGCCCATCCTTGACCGGCTTCGCCGAGGATCTGCGACTTTGGAACCTTCACGTCCTTGAAGAAGATCTCGTTGAACTCGGCGTCTCCCGTGATCTGGACCAGCGGCCGGACTTCGATGCCTGGGCTTTCCATGTCGACCAGCAGGTAGGTGAGTCCGTCGCGCGGATTCGCTTCCTTGCCTTCGCGAGCGAGCAGCATGCACCACTTCGCGACATGGGCCAGGGTCGTCCAGACCTTCTGGCCATTCACGATGTAGTGGTCGCCCTCGTCTTCGGCGCGCGTCTGCAGGCCCGACAGGTCGCTCCCCGCGTTCGGTTCGCTGAACCCCTGGCACCAGATCTCCTCTGCCGAGAGCAGCGGCTCCAGGTATTGCTTCTTTTGCTCCTCGCTGCCGTGCGCGATGACCACAGGGCCGCCCATGCCGAGGCCAATCACGTTGATCGGCTCGGGGGCGTGCGACAGGATCATCTCGTCGTTGAAGATCAGCTGGTCCATGAAGCTGCGGCCGCGGCCGCCGTATTCCTCGGGCCAGGTCATGCCGACGTAACCGGCGTCGAAGAGCTTCTTCTGCCATGACCGGCGGCGTTCGATGAACGACTTCAAGTCACCGGCACCCTCGGCGTCATGCGGGGCGTTGGCCTTCAGCCAGGCGCGCACCTCATCGCGAAATTCCTTCTCGGCGTCGCTGAGCTCGAAGTCCATTTCCTTACCTTAGGCGACTGCCGGCAGGACTTCCTTCCCGAGTAGGTCCAGCGCGTCCGAGTCGTCGAGCAGAAAGTGCTGGAGCATGAACAGGTCAACACCGAGCTTGCTGTGCTCGCGGATCTTTGCCGCGATCTCTTCTGGAGTGCCGACGAGCCACGGACCGTTTCGATTCTCAAGCACCTCTTCGGGACTGAGTGCCTTCAGGTCGGGAATGACGTCACGCACCTGCGCGGCGCGCTCCAGCTGGTCGGCGCGGTCGCGGCCGATGATGTAGCTCGTCATCACGGAGCGGCGGATCGTCGCGGGATCGCGACCGATCTCGCGGCAGGACTGATCGAGCGCATCGCGGAGTTCCCGGAACATGTCCGCATCGAGTCGCGAGAGGTTCCATTCCGCGGCCTCGCGCGCAACCAGCGGAATCGTGCGCTTGAGTCCCTTGCCGCCAATCAACAAAGGGATCGGGTTGCGAGCGGGGCGGGGGTTCGTCTTGCTCCAGATGTCGCGCATGGTGTTGATGCCCGCCTCCAGGCGCTCGAATCGTTCGCGCTCCGTGAGGAACGGGATCCCGAAGAGTGAGTGCTCGTTTTGATTCCACCCGGCGCCGACACCGAGGATTAGCCGGCCGCCGGAAAGCGCGTCCACCGACGCGGCGATCTTCGCCAGCACGCCGGGAGCCCGGAACGTCATCGGACTGACCATCGGACCGAACTCGATCTTCTTGGTCCAGTCCGCGGCCAGCGCGAGCGACTCCCAGCATTCGATGCAATCGCGTTCGCTGGTGCCCGCGCCCATCAGGGAGATGAGGTGATCGCTGCGCCGCAGCGACGCGAATCCGAGACGATCGACGTCAGCACAAATGCGGCGCCAGCGCTCCCAGCTGAGTCCCTCCTGGCCTTCGAGCATGATCCCTACTTGAGTCACTCGAAGGCCATCGTAAGTTCATGCACCGAGCCGAAGTTGAGGATGCGCTCCTTGGGGATGCCGGCACGTCGCCCCATCCACAGCGCCATCGCCACGTACGCAAACTCGGCCGGGGCGTGCGCGTCGGCGTCGACGACGAAATTGCAGCCGCACTGGAACGCGAGCCGCGCCATCTCCGGCGAGAGGTCCATGCGCGCCGGGTCGGCATCGATCTCCAGCGCGATGCCGTGCTTGGCCGCTTCCTTGAAGACTGCTTCGAAGTCGTAGCTCGCGCCTTCGCGCGATCCGGGCCGCCTGCCGGTCGGATGGCCGATCACGTCGACGTGCGGGTGCGAAGCGGCGCGAAGCATGCGTTCGGTCATGGCGGCCGGTTCCTGGCGGAGCTTGACGTGGGGCGAGGCGATGACCACGTCGAGGATCTCGAGCACCGCGTCGGGCAGGTCGAGCGCGCCGTCCTCGAGGATGTCAACCTCTATGCCCTGGAGCAGCGTTACGCCGTCGACCTGCTTCTGCACCTCCGCCATCTCCCGCGACTGGGCAACGAGGCGCTCCGCGTTGAGCCCATGGACGACGGTGATCCGCGGCGAGTGATCCGTGATCCCGAGGTAGCTGTAGCCGAGAGCTTGCGCGCCCTGCGCCATCTCCAGCATCGTCGCCCGGCCGTCACTCCAGTTGGTGTGGGAGTGCACGTCGCCCTGGTAATCGTCGAAGTCGAGCTCTGACTCATCGTCGCGGGCCGGTTGCTGCATCTGCTCGCGCAGGCGATTCAGGTAGCGGCTCTGGCCGGTCTGCACGAAGTCAGAGAGCACCCTGGCGATGCCCTCGCCGACGCCTTCGATCTGGGTGAGGCTCTCGGTTCGCTGAAGGGACTCGAGGTCTGGGCGCTGCAACGCGATCGACCAGGCGGCCGCCGAGAAGGCTTTCGCCCGGAAACGTTCCTTCTCGTTCTGCCGCAGGAGATATCCAATCTCGGACAGCGCCTGAGCCGCAGCGATCGCGTCCACCTCGTAAATTGTGTGAGCAACGATGGCCAGACCAAGTCCGAAGCCGAGCGACCCGATCGCTGAGCTCGTCGAATCGCTGCTGGTCGAGCTCGGAGAGGACCCCGACCGGCAGGGCCTGAAAGATACGCCGGACCGAGTGTCGCGGGCCATGCGTGAGCTGACGAACGGCTACGGCGTCAAGCCCGAGGAGGTCGTCGCCGGCGCCGTCTTCGACCAGGACTACGACGAGATGGTCATCGTCAAGGACATCTCGTTTTACAGCCTGTGCGAGCACCACATGCTTCCGTTTTTCGGCCAGGTCCACGTCGGCTACCTGCCGCAAGGAAAGGTGATCGGCCTGAGCAAGATCCCCCGCCTGGTCGAGGTTTTCTCGCACCGCCTGCAGATCCAGGAGCAGCTGACGCGGGAGATCGCCGAAGCCTTGAACGTCATCCTCGCCCCGAAGGGGGTGGGTGTGGTGATCGAGGCTCGCCACCTCTGCATGGAGATGCGTGGGGTGGAGACGCCGGGTGGCCACATGATGACCTCCTGCATGCTCGGGACCTTCCGGCGCGACCCGCGGACACGCGCTGAGTTCCTGGCCCTGGTCCGCCGCACCGGCTAATCCGTCCAGAGCGCCGCGGCGGGCTCTAGACTCCGCCCGGTAAAAATCGTGGTGAGGGGTTGGACTTCCGGCATCGTCGTTCTCCTGCTCCTGATGGCAGGTTGCGCCTCTCCACAGAAGCTCGCGTCGTCCAGCTCCCAACCGCCGACCTCGCCCAGCGCAGACAGCTCGCCGTCACCATCACCGTCGCCGCTTGCATCGCTTGCGATCGCATCCGTTGCCTTTCATGCCGGCGAGCTCGGTTTCGCGTACGCGCCCGTGAGGCCGACCGCGAAAGGCGGGGTGCCTCCATACAGCTGGACCATCGGCGGAGGGTCGTTTCCTGGCGGCCTGGCGATGAGCTCGACGGGCAACGTATCGGGCACGCCGAGCGCAATTGGAAACTTCCTGTTCACCATTCAGGTCGCGGACTCGGTGGGTGGCAGCGCCAGCATCGGCACCTCGATCGCCGTGAGCAAGCACATCGCGGTTGCCGCAGCGTGCCCCACTCGTCAGCCATGCTTGGTCGAGGCGGGCTGCGTCACCGCGTGCGGTGTGTTCGGACACGCTTCGGGAGGCGTCGCCCCGTTCACCTACAAGGTGGTCGCCGGGGCGCTCCCAA
>WNFW01002267.1_pt1 | contig 14178 bp, 12 predicted proteins | sample 5400131 | NCBI WGS metagenome assembly WNFW01 (sample SAMN13153362, study PRJNA577476) | soil metagenome | isolation source: 20 cm soil or saprolite under grassland replicate 1 | place: USA:California | collected 2016-06-15 | reverse complement strand
CCAGCCATTGATACAATCAAGGATCTTGAAACTCAGAGTCGGCAGCCGAAGAGATCCTTCGCTGCGCTCAGGATGACAATTTCAAACAGGATGACACCGTTAAGCAGGATGACAGAAAGGCGAGACAGGATGATGCAGCCAAGTAGAATGATGCAGTCAAGCAGGAGTCGGCAGCCAACTGTGCTGATTGTGGGTGGTGGCGTTGCCGGAATGCAGGCAGCTAAGGTTGCAGCGGAGCGTGGCTTCCATGTCAAATTCTATGAGAGACAGCGTGAACTTGGCGGTCAGATCAATCTACTTGTGCGTGTACCTAATCGGGTCGAATTTGGGGATGTTTCCCGTAATCTGCAGCATGAGATCCTTCGCTTCGCTCAGGATGACAAAATGACGGGACAGGATGACAAAATGACGGAGATAGATGACAAAAAGGTGGGGAGGGATGATAGAAAAACAGGTCTGGATGACAGTAAGAGAGGACAGAATGATCGAAAGGTAGGGCAGAATGATCGAAAAGTGGGACAAGATGACGGCGAAGGGAGAATTGAAGTACATTTGGGAGTTGAAGTAACCACAGAGATGGTTGAACGCGAACAGCCAGACGCGGTCATTATAGCTACCGGTTCGCTCCCACTGCTCCCACCCATACCCGGATCAGAGTTACCGCACGTGGCAACGATCTGGCAGGTCATCCAGGGTGAGAAGACTGCTAAGCCTGGTGAATATGTGCTGGTTTATGATCAATTAGGTTTTCACCAGGCGACTGGCACGGCTGAGTTACTGGCTGAGAAAGGTTGCAAGGTCGAGTTCGTCACTCCCCAATTTTTTGTTGGTGGCGATCTCAGTGTGACGCTGGATATTGAGCTATGGTACCGACGCGCCCTTGCGAAAGGAATGCAATTGACGGCTGACCACTTTCTAGGTAGTCTTGGACCAAATAGCGCAACGATTATCAATAACTATACAGGGCAGCCGCGCCAGCTTGAGAATGTGGCGTTGGCAGTTCTGGTGACAACCCAAGCAGCCAATGATGTACTGTATCACCAGCTTCAAGGCAAAGTGAAGCAACTCTATCGTATAGGTGATTGTGTAGCGCCACGCCGAGTAGAAAACGCTATTCTCGATGGCGAACGCGCGGCTCGAGCATTGAACATGCAACTCGCAGAAGTCCGAGTTCCTACCACGATATGAGAATCATGATAACGGAAAGGTATGTATGAGGGCAGAATTTCAGGAGCCTCGACCAGGACATTATCGCCTGTCACATAGAGTTCACATTGCTTCGCAGAATGGAAGCAGGTTAGCTATTTGTGACTACCCTCTTCGGATTGTGCGACTTAACCCAATAGCTGCCAGAGTACTCACGCTTTGTACGGAAGAGCATACTCCCGAGCAATTATCACAAGCAACACATATGCCTCTCAAGCGTATCGAAGCTCTTTGCGATCAACTACGTTGGAAAGGACTCTTAGATGCTGGTCCGCTATTACCACCTTTAAGATGGCCACCGGTCTCCATCGTCATACCTAGCTATAACCGCGCAAAAGAGCTTGAACGTTGTCTCCGCTCACTGTTCGTATTGGACTATCCTACTGAATGCTTTGAAATTATTATCGTCGATGATGCTTCGCATGATGAGACCAGCATGATGCTTCGACATTTGCAGCAGGAGGCAATAACGTATGGTCTGGGGATGCGTATGCTGTGCCATGAGAAACAACAAGGGGCGGGAATTAGTCGTAATACCGGGACAGAGGTCGCCCAGTACGATCTGATCGCTTATATTGATAGCGATTGTGTTGCATCTCCAGGTTGGCTGAAAGAGCTTGTACCAGCATTTCAGAATACGAAGATTGGTGCCGTTGGTGGCATGATTCGGGCTTATGACAGGAAAGCACTACTCGGAAGCTATGAAGACGTGCGATCATCGCTCTATATGGGAGCGTATGCCCAACAGGTAAGTCTCAAAGGTCCACTCACTTACTTACCAACAGCAAATTTGGTGGTGCGTCGAACAGTCTGGCGGGAACTGGCAGGTTTTGCTCCTATGACTTTTGCTGAAGATGTTGATTTCTGCCGGCGTCTCCTCTTATCGGGCGCAAGCATAATGTATATAGCACAGGGAGTTGTTTATCACGATTATCGCACGAAGTTAGAAGATTTTCTGCGTATTCATGTAGTATATGCTTCCACGGAAGCCGCGTTACTCAAACGTCATCCAGCCGAACGGCGTATTCTGTTCTTGCCTCCTGAACAGGCAATCTTTGCAACAGTTCTGATTGGAGAAGTGTGGGGAATTCTGTGGCTCAGTGTACAATCTATCTGGTCTGGTTTCCAAGGCAAGACTTTTGTCATATCCATGCTTCCTTTCCTTCTCGTATTTCTCCTCTGTATCTTCAGTATTTATAACCGTTTACAAAAAGTAAAAGAATATGGCAATGTTTTAGGTCTTCCTATAGTCATGAAAGCTACATTGCGTGGACACCTGGCGTATACCTATCATTTAAGCAGACATTTGATGCGTTATTACACATTGCCGATTTTTATTTGTAGTTTTTTCGTGTCACCAGTATTTATGCTGTTATTCATCCTATGCGGTATTGTGATAGGGGTGGATTACGTCCGTCTCAAGCCACAAATGGATATTGGTAGGTATGCATTTTGCTCTTTGGTTGATGATTGTGCATATGAGGTTGGAGTAGTGTGGGGATGTATAAGGCATGAGACGTGGAAGCCATTGGTGCCGGTAATCAAGACATCTGTGTAGGATGTTGCTTAATGAGATCCTTCGCTGCACTCGCTTCGCTCAGGATGACAGTATTTGTCAGGGTGACAATATTTGCCAGAATGACACCGATAGATGATGACACTATCCGCTATGATCCAGTTTCTTTTTAACTGCTTTCAGGGCATCGCTTACAGTGCGTGAGGATTGCTGAAGTGGGAGACGTTTGAGCCTGTGAGCAAGAGCCATTGGTGCTATCGTATAAACATGTTCGGGCGTTACCTCCTCCAAACCAAGATAAGCTGCATAAGTCTGAGCTGCCCTACGCATGACGATATCTCCGCGATGCCCGTCTACATCAAGCTCGATGTTGATGAGTGCGATCAGTTCAGCAACATCAAGAGGGACGGTTACTTGTTTTTCCAACTGAGCTGCTCGTGTGATGCGAGAACTTAAATCCTGTTCAGCGGTGACGTATTCGGCAAGAAATTTCTGAGGCGCTGCCTCGAATCGTTCTCGTAGTTCGACGATTTCAATACGCTGCTGAACGTCGTGAATGGATGTGATATCGACACAGAGGCCGAAGCGGTCGGTTAACTGCGGTCGTAAATCGCCCTCTTCGGGATTCATTGTACCGACCAGCATAAAGCGTGCCGGGTGGCTAAACGAGACACCTTCACGTTCAACGATATTGACTCCCATTGCAGCAGCATCGAGAAGTATGTCGACGACATAATCATCGAGCAAATTTACTTCATCTACGTAAAGAATACCCCGATTTGCATCGGCAAGTACACCCGGTTCGAAGCGCCTCTGACCCTCTCGCAGCGCGTGTTCAAGATCGAGTGTGCCGACAACGCGATCTTCTGAGGCGTTGATCGGCAAATCGACAACACGCATTCGGCGATGACTTACCGGTAGCGATTCGCCCTGATCTAGACGATTGCGGCAGGAGGCGCACATTGCCTCTGGTTGATCGGGAGGACATGAGAAAGGACAATCGCTAACTACCGTCAATTCCGGCAACACGGCAGCAAGTGCGCGAACTGCTGTTGATTTTGCTGTGCCTTTCTCTCCACGGATGAGTACACCACCGATAGCTGGTTGGATAGCATTGAGGATAAGGGCCAGTTTCATTTCTTCCTGGCCTACAATTGCGCTGAATGGGTATATATACATGATAGCCTATCTATAACTCGTCACACCCGCTTCAGCAGGTGTGACGCAAAAGATGCAATAGAGTGTCTCGCTACGATTATGCGAATTCGATCACACCACGAAGATTCTTGCCTGCAAGCATATCAGCATATGCTTCGTTGATCTGATCAAGTGTGTATGTCCGTGTGACTAACTCGTCCAGCTTGACTTTACCAGCGCCATACATTGCGAGTAAGTTTGGAATGTCGTTGCGCGGCTGGGAGTCTCCATAGAGTGTTCCCATAAGTGTTTTCTGGTAGAGCACGAGATCAAGCGGGGGTATTGGAATAGATTCGGCGGTTGCAGGCGTCAAGCCAATCACTACCACCGTGCCATTCTTACCTGTACAGGCGTAAGCTTGACCGATGGTGGCGGGAGTAGCTATTGCCTCAAAGGCGTAATCCACACCCATGCCCCACGTCAAATCCTTGACAATTTGCACAACATCCTGATTCTTTGAGTTGATGGTGTGAGTTGCTCCAAATTCTTTCGCTCTCTCAAGTTTGTAGTCTACAACATCGACAGCGATAACCATGCGCGCGCCAGCAATATGCGCTCCCTGGACGGCATTCATGCCTATACCACCACAACCAATGACCATCACAGTGCTGCCAGCTTTGACTTGCGCGCGATGAATAACCGCACCAATACCTGTTGGTACACCACAGCCGACGAGTACTGCTTTGTTGAGTGGGTAATAATCTTCAATTTTGACTACAGACATATCGGGTGCGACTGTGCGTTCGCTGAAAGTGGAGATGACGCACATCTGGCCAATATCCTCGCCTTGAGAATTATGCATGCGGAAGCTTCCATCAAGTTGTGGACCCATCAAAATAGAAGCTCCCATATTACAGAGGTTGGTATGGCCCCTGGTGCAATAGTAGCATGTGCCGCAGGAGGGGATAAAGCTCAGAACAACATGATCTCCTACTTTGCAGTTTGTGACTGCAGAACCAACGGCTTCAACTATGCCAGCTCCCTCGTGGCCAAGCGCCATTGGCATGTAGCCAGGTAGATCACCCGAGACCAGGTGATAGTCAGAGTGGCAGACGCCTGCTGCGACCATTTTTACCTGTACTTCATGGTCTTGTGGTGGATCTAGTTCGATCTCTTCAACACGGATGGCTTCGCCTGGTTGGTACAAAACAGCGGTTCGTGTCTTCATTGAATACGACCTTTCTTATTGTGAGCAAGCGAGGGCACCCGCAAGGGGATGCCCCTACTATATACGAACGTGAGCGTTTGCGCTAACTACATAAATATTAATTGACTGGAGAGGTTCCAGGGCGACGCAAGCGTCCCTACCCAACTCCACACTTCTCCCGCCTCTACGCGATCAGACGTAGAAAATACAGTGTTGTTTCTCACCCCCTTTTTAGCAAATTTGTTTCGTGTGGCATGCAATACTGGTAATAGTCGGCGGCTAGAGCTTGAGCCAGTTCGCGACTTGGACTGATTACTTTTTCACCTGCATCATTTGTTACAGTTAGGTAAGGGTTTGTATCGATCATAACAACTGGTATCTTGCGTGATGCAATCTCATGAGCGATGTTGAGCGCATCACGGCGTGGAGTGTCGTGGCGCATGTTGCCGGATAGGTCGATGTTAGCTAATCCATCGGTCAGGACGATCAAGATGGGTCTGGTGGTTGTGTCACGCAGACATTCGGTCTCAGCGAGACGCATTCCCTCTAACAAGCCTGTCGCAAGGGGCGTGCAGCCACCGATATAAAGTTCTTCGATGCTGCGACGAGCTCGTGTGAAGTTGCGAGTTGGTGGCAGAACGACGCGACCTTGAGCAAAGCGAAAGACGAGCATAGCAACCCGGTCTCGCTTCTCATAAGCGTTTTGCATGAACGCAAGCAAAATGCGTTTTGTTTTGGGCATTAATTGTCGAGCCATTACTGAATCGCTACCATCAACTACAAACACGAGCAGTGAACGTGTTTTGCGCTCGCGAACTTTCTGGCGAAGGTCATCAGGGCGTAATTCCAATTTGCTCCCATTGATACGCCCGCGAGCCTGTTGATAGGGAGCTGCTGCACGGATGGTTGCGGAGAAGGCAATATCCGTGACCGGGTTGGCCTGGCGACTGCGGGTAAAGCGCCCGCTGCGACGCGTTGTCAGCGAGAGAAAACGTCTACCTGCTTCATGACGTTGCAAGCGGTCTCTTGTGAGTGAGATAAGCGTTTGTATCTGCATTACATCCTGCTCTCCTCTTAGTTTTCTGCTGATCCCAGCAGCGCCCTCGCGCTCATCACCTCGTTTGTCTACATCGATGTCATCATCAATTGTTGCTATCTCTTCTGGGATGTCTACAGTCGTAGTTTCCTGGGGCAATTGATCGAAAAGCTGTGTAAGGTGCTGGCCGATGGATGAACCAGCGCGCGCTCTATGAGGAAGCGCAAGCTTTACAGCTTGTTCTATATCTGAGATCTCTACTTCTCTACGATCCTCCCATGCGGCTAGAGAACGAGCAGTACGCAGAACGACGAGATCCCCACGATGTCCCTCTGCATGCAATTGACGATCAACGAGCATAGCAACGACCTGGTGAAAATACCTTGAGATATGCACCGAAGGCAGAAGTTGCCGTGCGTGCTTGATCCGTTCTTGCAAAACCTGCTCGGCTTCTGCCCAATGCGCTATAAAGTCGGCTGGGGAAGTATCATATGCGAGGCGACGTTCTACTACCAGCGTGCGATTGGCGGGATTGCGTTCATCTTCCGCCTCAATATAAAGTCCGATTCTATCAAGCAGTTGAGGGCGTAACAATCCCTCTTCTGGATTCATAGTGCCGATCAGCACGAAATGCGCCGGATGTGCAAGCGAGATGGTATCTCGCTCGATACGATTAACTCCAAGTGCAGCAGCGTCAAGCAAGATGTCTACAATGTGATCATTAAGCAAGTTGATTTCATCTACGTAGAGGAAACCGCGATTTGCCGCTGCCAGCAACCCCGGAGCGAAGTGACTGGCGCCGCTAGCCAGGGCCGTTGCAAGGTCAAAAGTCCCGGTAACGCGATCTTCGCTGGCATTGAGTGGAAGAGTAACCAGATGTACGGGGCGTTGATCGATAGGGAATGTTTCGTTCTGTTCATAGCGAATCTGGCAGTCGTGACACATCCATTGAGGGGCGGTTGGATCACAGAAATAAGGGCAGTCAGCTACGCCAATAATAGGGGGGAGCAAACTTGTAAGAGCGCGTACAGTTGTTGATTTGCCTGTACCTCTACGTCCACAGATAAGGACACCACCTATCGATGGATCGATGGCGTTGAGAATGAGGGCAAGTCGCATGTTCTGCTGCCCAACTATAGCACTCAACGGGAATGCTGTCATGTTAGCGCTTTCGTCGACTATTCAACGTAGTATCGGGTACACGCCTTTACAAATTCCCACGCCAATTCCACGAGTATTGCATGCTATCACATGAAATTGTTCAGTGTCAAAAGGAGTTGCAATCAGGGAGTATACATTCATTGTTTGCATCACGGAAAAATCAATCCTCACATAGCAAAGACCTTAAAAGCAGTTGTTCACCCCATTGCCAATTTATCTGGTCAGATACCCAGCATCGATAGGCAAAGCGCAACCTGTCAAATGACGAGCTTCATCAGATGCCAACCATAGTACAACTGAGCTGATGTCCTCTGGGGATAGCAGGCCGCGGTCAGGAAAGAGATTGAGTTGATTCATTAATTCCAACATATGCTCATGTGTTGCCAGGGGACCAGGACCACCTGCGAACACATCATATAACGCCTGGTTAGAGAGCATGGCGGTATCGACACTGGTTGGACATATGGCATTCACATTGATGTTATAAGGTGCAAGCTCAATCGCAAGGGTTTTGACGAGGCCAAGAACGCCGTGTTTAGCGGCAACATAATGCGCCAGGTTTGCCATGCCCTTAAGCCCTGCTGTCGATGAGATGCAAATAATTTTTCCACTGCGCCTGCTCAGCATTTGTGGAATACAGACTTTGCACGAAATCCAAACACCTTTGAGATCAACATTGACCGTTTCATCCCATTGCTCTTCAGTTAACTCCCAACTGGGCGCAAAGGAATAGATGCCCGCGTTTGCTACCAGAATATCGATGAGGCCAAGTTCCCGCTGTGCCCGTTCGACCAGCGCCTGCATAGAAGTAAGATCGGTCACGTTTACCTCTGCTGCAAGAACGAGACGACCCATTTGCTCGATTTCATAGGCCAATGATGCTAATTCTTCGGACTGTGCAAGTGGATAGGGAACGGTGCTGTACTGGTGGCAGGCGTCACAAATTACAAGACGCGCGCCTTCGCGAGCAAATGCGAGAGCATGTGTTCGGCCCATACCATGCGCTGCGCCTGTGATAAATACTGTGCGATCCTGAAAACGGGGGTTGGAAAAGTTAGTAGACTCCGCAGATGCCATCGATAGTGAAATCTTCGATGATGAGTTCCTCTTCTAGCGCCAGGTCTAGCTCTAGAGTATCTTCATCTTTAGGTGCCTCGGTCGACGTGAGATCCTTCGCTTCGCTCAGGATGACAGGGGCATCGCTCAGAATGACATTTGAGGGGGCTTCTAACGACGTGAGATCCTTCGCTTCGCTCGGGATGACATTGGGTTCGTCCAGGATGGCATTTGTGGGGGTTTCTGAGGAAGAGAGATCCTTCGCTTCGCTCAGGATGACAGGGGTATTGCTTGGGATGACACTGGTTTCAGTCGGGATGACAGTTGCTTCGCTGTTTTGCAGGTTAGTGTCTGGCATGAATGAACCCTCACTTTGCTGACAATACTGAATTCTACGAGATAAGCATACCATCAGTTTCCTGGGAATACAAGATTTTTCCCTTGACTTTCATTACTTTTCTTAAGTATGCTTGCTTGTGTAAAATAGTAGCATAGCCTTTCCAGGGAGCCTGTTAATGTCTCATTCCCCTGTACAGTATCAACTTATCCCAGAGGTCAAGATACGCCGTGAGCCCTTTGGAGGCATTCTCTATAAGTATGGTTGTGCCGATAGAGGCGCCCTTTCTTTCATCAATTCACCTCAACTGATCGAACTGCTGATTGCAAGCCAACAACAACATCATGGTGACGTGAGCGGGGCTATAGAGAGCAGTCGTTATTCTGAGGCCAGCAAACAGAAGTTGTACAGCATCCTCGATGATCTTGTGAAACGAGGATATATACATATCTTACCAGAGATGGCTGAGATGTAGGGAGGAGTAATCCCACATGGTGGAATTTGTGCGTTTTATAGAACGACCTGATAGGACTGCTGGTGCTAAAGGCGGTACCATACACCCACTAGCTCTGGCAGCTATGGAACAGACAGGAGAGCAGGTTTCGCAGCAGAAAGGACGAGGCTCTCAACGCTTCCTGCAAGGCGGTCTATCAGCGCCGATGACAGTCACATGGGAAATTACGGCAGCATGCAACATAGCATGTATTCATTGCCTCTCAGCGTCAGGACGACGTAGACCACGTGAGTTGAAAACGGACCAGGCATTAGCTCTGGTGGATGAACTGGCGGAGATGCAGGTATTCCAGATTCATTTTGGTGGTGGCGAACCCTTTATTTATCCTGGAATCTGGAAGGTGCTTGAACGCTGTACGGAACGAGAACTTGTGATGTGCATCAGCACGAATGGGACGTTAATTACTGCTGAACGAGCACGTCGCCTCAAACAGTTTGATCCCCTTTACTTTCAGGTGAGCCTCGATGGCGGCACACCGCAAACGAATGATAGCGTGCGAGGAAAAGGAGTCTTCGATCGTGCGCTGCGTGGCCTGGAATTTCTAGCGACTGAGAATCATAGTCTGACAGTGAACAGTGTACTGACGCGTTATAGCTTCTATGAGCTTGATCTACTCTACGAGATAGCCGCAAGCTTCAAAGCCAAACTGCGCGTGACTCGCCTGCGTCCTTCTGGACGAGGGCAGGATGTTTGGGCCGATTTGCATCCAACGCAAGAACAGTACAGTGAGTTTACAGGCTGGTTGATGGCCCATCCCGACGTGTTGACGGCCGATTCATTCTTTCACCTCAACGCTTTTGGTACTACATTAGCAGGTCTTGATACCTGTGGTGCGGCGACCGCTACGTGCTGCATCTGTCCTGAAGGTGAAGTCTACCCATGCGCTTTCTTCCAGGCCCCAGAGTTTGAAGCTGGAAATCTACACGAGCAGAGCTTCAGGGAAATCTGGCAGAACTCGATGCTCTTTGACTACTATCGCAAAATGGGTGGAGGAGCATGCTCAGGCTGTGGGCAGTACAATGTGTGTCATGGTGGTTGCCCGGCAACAAAGTGGTTCGTGCATCAGAAGTTGAGCATCAAAGACCCTGAGTGTGTATTACTTTGATTGTAGGTGGTGATATACATTTCAAATGGTTTGATACACAAGATAGCCCTCAAAAGTATACTCTCGATAGTGTGAACTCGATGCTTGCATCTGATGCTTCAGGATAGCAGCCGATTTTGATCCGGGTGGAAATACATATGTGGGATGAGGTGCTGCTCTTACAATAAAACGGTAGGGCATATAGCGATCAAATCCAGGTTTCAGTTGGTCATTAACAACGCTACAGATGATCTGCTCTCGACTGCGGAAAATAAGATGATTGCATGTCCAGTACTCAGAATAAATACGTGTTGCACCGATTTTAAGGAGATCCTGCACGAGGTTACCCTCTTTTTGGTAAGCAACCTGCGTCGCTGGTATATCTGCAAAAGTTCTTACTGTGCCACTTATGAAAGTCAAAAAAATGAGCAGTAGCAGCCCTCCCCTCAGTAGAATAGATGTCTTCAATTTCTTGCTTGATTGATTATTCCCTGACCACAGTCCATTCCATAAGGGCCATAATAAAGCCGGAGCTGCGATTAATGCATAGAGCAGGTAGCGATACGAAATTACAGGTGGCACAGCAGACTTCGGGCTTGTTAAGTAGGAAGCTAGTGTCAATATGACACTCACTAAAAGCATCAGCCTGCAGCATTGATAGATAAGAAATTGTCTCTTCTCAAAATCCTCCTGATGTGAAAAGAAATTGTGCCTGGATTGCCAGACAGCACGAACTGCACAAAATGTAGCAACAATCAATAGTATGAGATAGCCTGCACCCCATATCCCGTGAAATGCGATACATGGAAAAGTTGAGACATTCGGTGAGCCATAAAGCGGAAAGGCGGTCAGTGGGCAGTCTGGATTTGCTCCGGAAATGCTTGGGAGACTAATCATCAGGGTACCAACAATATGGTGCAACCATGTCAGATGTTGGGCAACTATTTCTCTCGCCCCACCCTGCTGAATCGATAGAAGAGTAATCAAAGAGTTTTGATTCAATGGAGCAGTAAGATTGTATAGGATGAGTGGGAATGCTCCTACGATCACTCCCAGGAGAAGGATGAGACCCGTCCAGGACAATAATTCTCGATAACAGAAAAGTACCAGGAGTAATCCTGCTGTTGCGACAATTGGAAGGATCAAGAAATCGACCCAAAGTGCAAGTCCCACTATTAGCCCCAAGAAGGCATAGATCATGATGCGTTTGTGTTTCGACCGCAGTACTTCACCTCGAAGTGTGTATGAAGTGAGTGCGAGCCAGGCAGTAAGAAGAGGAATGAGCGCTGCAAACAATTCGGTTTCTGGATATTCTCCAAAAGCCTTGATCTGGAGGTAAATGATAGCGTATGACCCTAGACTCAATAGAATCACCATTGCGAGTGCAAATTTTTCTGTATACAGCAGGCGGATCAGGTAGTACATGCAAATGAGAAATGCGGCAAAAAGCGGCAGAAGGCCGATCCGTAGTGTAAAGAGTGATACGCCGAAGATCCGAAATAGAGGGGCGGCTATGTACCCTTCTAAAGGTCCCATAAAGTTCGAGCCATAGAAGAACGTAGGGTGGTCTCCCTGGAAAGCGACATGGAGAGCCAGCAGGCCCATATTTCCCTCGTCACTGTTAGTTACAGGCCAATTGAAAAAGATGAGGAGAAAGCGTGCCAACGTAGCTAATGCCACAATTGCGAGCATCCATCGTTCATTTTTACTGATGTGTATGCGTTTCAAAAATGTAGGTATCTGTAACATATGTAAATTGCGCAACCTTTAGCTTATTTTGATAATTGTACGTCCTCTGATGCCCCCTTTCAGGATGGCAGCCAGGGCCTGAGGTAATTCTTCAAATGGGATCTCGTGGCCGATTTTGTCAAGCAGATGCCTCGGTTTGTAATTACTCGCAAGGCGGTGCCAGAGTTGGTCGCGTAGCTCCATCGGACAATTTACCGATTCAATGCCAAGCAAATTTATGGCACGCAGGATGAAAGGGAAGACGGTAATGTTCAAGTTTGGACCACCTGTATTCCCATATGCAGCGATAGAACCACCATATTTAGTGGTCCGTATGAGGTAAGCCAGGGTGGAACCACCAACTGAGTCCAGGCTACCCGCCCAGCGTTCCTTATCAAATGGGCGATTGCTTTCGGCAGAAGTTTCCTCACGACTCAAAATCTCGCTTGCTCCTAACTCCTTCAGGTAGTCATGCTCAGAAGATTTACCTGTGCTCGCAGCAACAGTATAACCTAGAGAATTGAGGATATTGATGCCGATGCTTCCTACCCCTCCTGTTGCGCCAGTAACGAGGACAGGACCATTCTGGGGTTGAAGGCCCATTTTCTCCAATTGATGGATTGCTAAAGTAGCAGTGAATCCAGCTGTGCCAAGCGCCATCGCCTCTTTGAGTGTCAGACCTGCGGGCAAAGGAACGATCCAATCAGCTTTCACGCGGGCATATTCGCTATAACCTCCGAAGTGCGAGACACCAAGCTCGTAGCTCGTAGCAATCACTTCATCACCAGCTTTGAAACGACTGTCGTTGGAGTCGGCTACAATGCCTGCCAGATCGATACCCGGCACAAAGGGATATACGTTGCCTGAGGGCAAATCATCCAGACTGAGTTGCTTGAATCCTGAGGTAAAACCCTCCTCAGTTTTGTTAACAACGAATGCTTGAAAAGCTGTTGGCATAGTTCCTCACTCTCAATTATTGAAGCTTCGAGGGCGGGGGCAAGCCCCGCCCCTACAATACAAGTTGACAAAGTTCCTCGCCTTCTATTATTGGAGCTCCTGAAGATCCAGTACTTCTTTGGGATGGATGATAGGGTACATGTTGATGCCCCAGCCTATCCCAAATGCCTGAGGCAAAAATATCTTTGACGTGTCTTTATTCCAATAGGTAGCACGTATGCGTTCAGCTGTTGGTATACGAAAGTCATAGGGTATGCCAGCAATCTTACCGTACCAGGTTCGCTCTTCTGGTGGTCTTCGAAGTTGCTGTGTAATCGCGATCGCTACGTAGATTAGGGTCAATAGACTGAAAATGGCATTTATAGGACTTGCTGTCTTCTTTCGTTTCATCTGTTTTCCTCCATCAAATAATAAGAATTCAAATGTTGGCCGTTACTTGCCTTTATAGACAGGAGAACGCTTCTCAAGGAAAGCGTTAAAGCCCTCGACCAGATCCTCACTGCGCAAACATTGCATCATGCCGTCGACCTCTAGTTGCAAGACTGCCTCCAGATCCAGATCATATGTCTGTTGCATCGTCTGTTTGACGAGTCGCACTGAGAGGGGAGCGTTCGAAGCAATGGTATATGCCATATTTATAGCATACTCCATGAGTTGCTCCTGGGCAACCACTTGAGTCAAAAGTCCTGCGTTTAGCGCATGCTGGGCCGGGATGATTTCGCCCGTCAGCAGCATTTGCATTGCGCGGCCCAGTCCCACAAGGCGAGGCAGGAAATACATGACGCCGTTGGTTTCGAACAAGGCGCGTTTCACTTCTGTAAATGCAAATGTAGCTTTGTCGGCTGCAATTCGTATATCGCTTGCCAGTGCAGTCTCGACCCCAATACCTACAGCAATCCCATTCACGGCTGCAATAATAATTTTCGGAAGGTGAACCATGCGCCGTGTCACATCTTGAATTGCCTGCAGTTCATCATATTCCTGCTTCAATGATCGATCATCGCTTGTCGAGCTAGCCATTTCCTTCAAATCTATACCAGCAGAGAATGCGCGTCCGTTGCCTGTAATGATGAGCACTCGTACGGTGTTATCCACTTTCACGTCGTCGAGAATGCTAATGAATTCTCGTAACGTTGCTTGCCGAAAAGCATTGAGTACAGCGGGCCGATTGAACGTCGCGATGGCAATACCATCTTTTTTCTCATAGAGGATATCATACAACTCCATTATTTTGCCTCC
>WNFW01001901.1_pt1 | contig 14185 bp, 12 predicted proteins | sample 5400131 | NCBI WGS metagenome assembly WNFW01 (sample SAMN13153362, study PRJNA577476) | soil metagenome | isolation source: 20 cm soil or saprolite under grassland replicate 1 | place: USA:California | collected 2016-06-15 | reverse complement strand
CGGGCGGCCTCGATGATCGGGAAGATGCCGTACATCCCGGAGTGCGTGTAGGAGAGGCCACCCCCGTTGGTGTTGATCGGAAGCGTGCCGCCCGGCGTCGAGCGGCCCTCCTCGAAGAAGTGCACGCCCTCGCCGCGCTTGGCGACGCCGAGCGACTCCAGCATGATGGGCGGTCCGGAGGTAAAGGCGTCGTAGAGCATGATGTGGTCGAAGTCCTTCGGCGTGACCCCCGCCATGCGAAACGCCTTTTCGCCGGCCAGGCGCGTCGCCTCGCTGAAGGTGAGGTCCTTCATCTGCGTGAGCATCACGTGCTCGGTGGACTCCCCCACGCCACGGACGTACACGGGTTTCTTGGCGCAGTCCTTCGCCAGATCGGCGCGCGTCAGCACGACGGCGCCGCCGGCGTCGGTGACGAGGCAGATGTTCAGGACGTTGAACGGGTAGACCACAGGCCGCGAGTTGAGCACGTCGGCCACGGTGATGGCCTCGCGGCGGAGCGCCTTCGGGTTGAGCATGGCCCACTTGCGCGTGGACACGGCGACCTGCGCCCATTGCTCGAGCGTGGTGCCGTACACGTGCATGTGGCGTGTGGTGATCATGCCGAAGAGCGTCGGCGCCCCGCCGAAGCCGAAGGGCGCCTCGAACTGCCCGGTGAGGCTCGTGTCGCGCCGAGGGCTCACGCCCACGCCCGAGCGGCCGGACTCGCCATGCGAGATGACGGCGACGTTGCAGAGACCGTGGTGGAGGGCGGCCACCGCGTGGCCCACCTCGATGATGAAGGAGCAGCCGCCCACGGTGGTGCCGTCCACGTACCGCGGGGTGATGCCGAGCGCTTCGCCGAGGAGGGCGGGGGAGTGCTGGCCCGCCGTGAAGACGCCGTCCACGTCGGAGATCTTGAGCCCGGCGTCCTGCACGGCGTTGGCGATGGCCTCGAGGTGGAGCGTGAGCTGGCTCTTGCCGGGCAGGCTGCCGATCTCGTCGCTCTCGTCCACCCCGACGATGCAGACGGAATTCGACAGCGCGTGTGGATCTGCCACGGCGCTCAGCGGGCCGGCTCGAAGAGCGGCAGTGTGACCTCCTCGGTCAGCTTCGAGAACACGACCTGCACCGGCATGTCGCACTTGATGGCCTTCGGATCGGGCTCGACGTTGACGAGGTTCGTCATCAACCGTGGCCCCTCCGCGAGCTCCACCATCGCCAGCACGTAGGGCGGCTTCACCGTCCACGCCTTGGTGAACGCCTGATATGCGATCTCGAAGGCGTGGAGCTTGCCCTTGCCGCTCGCCTGGATCCAGGTCAGGTCGCGCGCGTGGCAGCGCGGGCAGAGGACGCGCGGATAGAAAAAGACGTGGCTGCACGCCTTGCACTTGGGCAGGAGGAGCTTCCCTTCCCGGAGACCGTCCCAGAAGGGCTTCGCCTCGGGCGTGATGGGGCTGGGCAGCGGGCGGTCGAGTTCCATATCCTATCCTTTGGGCAGGCCGAGCACGCGCTCGCCGATGATGTTGCGCTGGATCTCGCTCGTTCCGGCGGAGATGGTGTACTGCCGCGCTGCGAGCACGCGGTTGAACCACCGCGGCGCATCCGACACGGCGTCGGAGGGCCGGTTCACCAGCACGTGCATGCCGAGCAGCCCGCCCGCGACCTCGGCGATCCGCACCCCCAGCTCCGAGCCCGTGAGCTTGAGGATGGAGCCCTCGGGACCCGGCGGCTCACCACGGAGCTGGCGCGTGAGGCTCCTGAGCCGCGTGTACTTGAGCGCCTCGCACTCGATCGCGAGCTCTGCGAGCCGCTGCCGGACCCACGGATGCTCCCACGCCGGTCGCCCGTCGAGCGTGACTCGCCTGGCGAGCTCCACCAGCCGCGCGATCTGCGCCGCGTGACCCCGGCCACCGGCGGAGTGGCGCTCGTGCATGAGCGTGGTCGTCGCGACCTTCCAGCCCTGATTCAGCGGACCGAGCAGGTTGGTCTTCGGCACGGCCACGTCGGTGAAGAAGACCTCGTTGAAGTGGTGGTGGCCGGTCATCAGCACGAGCGGGCGTACGGCGATACCCGGCGTCGTCATGGGGACGAGGAAGCAGCTGATCCCCGCGTGCCTTCCCGCGTCGGGGTTGGTGCGGGCGAGCAGGATGATCCAGTGGGCGAAGTGCGCGCCCGACGTCCACACCTTCTGGCCGTTGACGACGTAATGGTCGCCGTGATCGACGGCGCGCGTCCGGAGGCTCGCGAGATCGGAGCCGGCGCCGGGCTCGGAGAAGCCCTGGCACCAGATCTCCTCGGCGGCGAGGATCGGGGGAAGATGGCGGCGTTTCTGCTCGTCGGTGCCCCAGTGGATGAGCGTGGGGCCCACGAGGTTGAGGCCCATGCTCCCGGGTAGAACGGGCGCGCGCGCCGCCGCGTACGTCTCCTCCCAGATGACCCGCTCGATCAGCCCGGCGCCGCGGCCCCCGTACTCCTTCGGCCACGTGATGCCGACCCAGCCGGCGCCGTGCATCGTCCGCTGCCACGCGCGGCGGCGCTCGAACGTCTCCCGATCGGACGCCACCCGGTCGTCGGCGGCGTCGTCCAGGCAGAGGCCGGGCGGGAGGTTCGCCGCGAGCCAGTCGCGGAACTCCTTGCGGAAGGTCTCCTGGTCGGGTGAGTACTGGAAGTCCATCGAGCGCGAGCCGAGACTAGTCGGCTCGCGGCGCTGGTGTCAAGGCGGTCGACGCGTCTGTGCCTTCCTGACTGCAGACTGACATCGTTTCGACACGACTGACCTTTCGTTCTTCTGGACACCCGAACAAAATCGTCCCCCGCGATACGTTCCAGCCCGCGGACCCGTGGCATACGGCGTGCAACCCTGTCCCGCCCCTAACCTCAGTGTCGTGCACTCTCGTGTTGTCAACCCTGGTCACACAGGAGGCCGCTATGGGACGACTGGCCCAGTGTCATGCACACCACGGACCACGTTGGGGTTCACGGGCTGGGATGAGGGCGCTGGTCACCGCGACGCTCGTCCTCGTCGCTTTCGTGGTCCCCGCTCTCGCCGACGAGCCGCTCCCGCTCGATCGCGAGGCGCTCTTCACCACCCACGTCCGCCATCACCGCGCACAGATTCACCGGGGAGGCCGCCACGCCGCCGCGAGGCCGTATCCGGCCCTGGCCGCCACATGCACGGACTCCGCGTACCCCGCTCCGCAGCCCAGCGGGATCGTGACTCCCACCAGCACCTTCCCGGAAGCCGAGGAGCACATCGCCGTCGATCCGAACAACCCGAGCAATCTCGTGGCGGCGGTGAGCGATTTCGACCTCGCGGGCGGCGGTGTCAACACCACGAAATACGTCTTCTCGACGGACAACGGCGCCACGTGGACGGAGAGCTACGTGCCGATGGATCCCTTCGGGCTCGGCTTCCTCATGACGGGCGACGGCTTCTTCTGGGTCGCCAACAGCGACCCGACCGTCGCGATCGACAGGCGGGGCTTCGTGTACATGGCCAATCTCTACCTCGACGTCTTCGACAACGGCAACGGCCTCTACGTGAGCGTCGCCAATCTCACCTCCGGCGCGGTCAACTTCACCGCGGACGCCACCCGTCCGGTGGCCGTGAACCCGAGCGCGTCCACGACCATTTTTGAAGACAAGCCGTGGCTCGCTGTGGACAACGGCAACAATTCCAGGACCGCCGGCACCGTGTACGCGACCTGGTCGCGGTTCGTCGGCGACCGGGACTCGATCGTGCTGTCGCGCTCTCTCAATCGTGGACAGAACTGGTCGAGGCCGCTCCGGATCAGTCCGCGAAGGCAGGACGGCGCGGTCCAGGGCTCGCAAGTCGCCGTGGGCCCCAACGGGGAAGTGTACGTGGCATACGAAGTGTTCTACACCGGCGGCAGGCGCCAGCACTTCCTGGCCAAGTCCACGAACCGCGGCGTCACCTTCAGCGCCCCCAGGCCGATCACGCCGGTCTTCAACGAGGTGGCGTTCGGCTCGACGTACCGGGTGAACAGCTTCCTCTCGCTGGCCGTCGATCAGTCCCGGCCCGGGACCGTGTACGGCGTCTACGCAGATCAGCCCAGCGGCGCAGTCGGTGCCGAGGTCGAGTTCATCACCTCATCGAACGGGGGCGCGACCTTCTCCTCGCCCGTGGTCATCAACGATGCCTCGCAGGGCCAGCAATTCATGCCCGCGATCACGGTCGACAGCAGCGGTGTCGTCCACGCGATGTGGTTCGATACCAGGAACAGCCCGGGTGATCCATCGAGGTACGACATCTACGCGACGTTCTCGAAGTTTCCGGGCACGTTCGCCGCGAACACCCGGGTCACGCCGCCCCTACCCGACAATCCCAACGGGGCCAGCATCGACGCCGGCACCGCGACCTTCATCGGCGACTATGCGGGCGTCGCGGCCAGCGGCGGGTTCGCGCACCCGGTCTGGACCAGCGGCGGATTCAACAACGGAATACTCCAGACGACCACGCTTCCGCTCCCCTAGGACATACTCGAGCACCGCGTGGCGCCGTGACCGAGCGCGGCGCCACGCGCGGTGCGCTCAGTACCTCCGACGCGTCCTGACCCTGCCGGAGCCGCCCCGGTGGCCGTGAGTGATTGCCTGCGACGCCGGTGCACGATTGCTATCATTCCCAGTGCGACGCATTCCAAGGGCGAGGCTCTGCTGGCGCTGACCTTGAGCAGTGAGGCGAGACATGACGGCCAACGCAATCCGTGCCCTCTGTTTGGCTCTGCTGGCAGTGGGAGCGGCTCCCACGACGGCGAACCAGGCAGGGCTTGAGTCGATGAAAAAAAAATTGACCGAGTTCAAGGGCGCGGAGGGCGGGCAGGTGATTCCCGTCGCGGACGACGCCACGGCGCGCGCGTTCCGCGGATACTCGTTCTACGCGGTGCGCTTCCGCCAGTACCCGATCCCCCAGATGCCACCCGTGCCGCTCACGTCTAACAATCTCTTTGTCGTGAAGCCCGATGGGTCTGTCGAGCATCTTCGGGATAGAGCCGCCCTGGAGCAATTCTTCCGTGAGACGCTGGCTCCGATCAGGACGGAGAGCGTGGCCAGGGATGCCGCGACGGCCTGGCTGCGCTTGACCGAGGAATTTCACCAGGATGGCTTCTTCGAATTCTCGGTCGCCGGCGGCTCCGTCCGAGTGGCGCCCACGGAAACGCGGGGCCTGCACGTGACGGGCAAAGCCGCCGTGACCCCCCACGGGGGCAATATGGGAGAGATCGTCGCGGCCCTGACCTTCGACGAGGCCGGCAAGCTCGTGAAGGTGACGGAGACGGCCAAGGTACAGAAGGGCGTCCGGCCCATCTGTCAAGCCACGAAGCTTCTCGACCCCGACCCGGTCGTTCGCGGGATGGCCGAAGAGGCCATCCTGGTCATGGGCAAGGCCGCCCAGGGATACCTCGCCGAGCAGCGCGCCAAGGCGAGCCCGGCACTCCAGCACGCGATTGACCGTATCTGGCGCCGGATTCTCGCCGAAGGTCGATAGCGCTTCTAGACGCGCTGGCTGTACAGCCTGGCTCGTTCCTGTGACGCCGTCCCTCGCGGGTCGGGAACCCGGGACGGGAAGGACCTCAGGCGGAGGTTCGCGCATTCGATGAAGCAGTCCAAGGCGGTGGTGAGCTCCGCCACACCGCCCACCTTCGTGACGTCGAGTGAGACTCGGGTCCCGTTGAACACGGCATTGGCCGCGCCGAGAACGCTGGACGCTGCGTGAGCCTTGAACAGACGGATCCACGCCTCGTCCGGTTGATTGTTCAACGCGAAGCGGACGTACGCTCGATCGTCGAGCCCGCCGCGGCGCGCAAGCGTCGGCGCGCTAATTCGCCGAATTGCCGGCATTCCGACCTCCGTAGCAATGACGACCGAGCCCTTCGCTCGGCGAACTCAGAACAGGAAAGCTGGGCACGTCAGAGACGAAACGCGAGTCCCGCGGAGATTCCCCGGTCACCGATCAAATACTTGACGGTGCTCGAAAACGACCACGTCATCATCAGCATCCACATCGTCGAGGGATGGTAGCAAGTCGTATACCTACGCCAAAATCCAATGCCGACAGGTTCTTCTGGACTGGGAAGACCCGGACAATGTGTCGTCCGTCTGACACCTGATTCAGCCTGGAGTATCATTCGGTCGGCTTGCCTCGGGCGATGGAGGAGCGTGTGCGTGAAGGTGGAAGACGGGGACCGTGAACAAGCGCACGCCGTCGTCGCCATGGCCCAAGGGCGCACGCTGCGCCGTCATGCTCACCTTCGACTTCGACGCCGAGACGCTCTGGCTCGCGCGCGATCCGAAAACCGCCGACTCTCCGGGCGTGATGTCGCAGGGGCGCTACGGCGCGAAGGTCGGAGTCCCGCGCCTGCTCCGGCTCCTGCGCGCCGAGGAGGTGCGGGCGACCTTCTATATCCCCGGCTGGGTGGTCGAGCGCCACCAGGCCGCGGCGTGCGCCATCCGCGACGCCGGTCACGAGATCGGGCACCACGGCTACCGTCACGACTGGGCGGATCCGTCGAAGCCGGACGCCGAGCGCGCCGCCTTCGAGCAGGGGATGAAGGCGCTCCAGAGCGTGCTCGGCGTGACGCCGCGGGGCTACCGCGCGCCCGCCTGGGAGCTCACGCCCATCACGCTCGACTTGATCCGCAAGCACGGGATGTTCCACTCCTCGAACCTGATGGACGACGTCTATCCGTATCTCCATCCCGGCGAGCCGCCGGTCGTGGAATTGCCCGTGCAGTGGGTCCTCGACGACGCGCCCTACTTCCTGATGCACCCGCGCCTGGCGCCACGGCCCATGCAGAGCCCCGAGGCGATCTTCGGCATCTGGCGCGACGAGTTCCGCGGCTTCTACGAGTGGGGCGGCCTCTTCAACCTCACGTGTCATCCGCAAGTGATCGGCCACCCGTCGCGGCTCCTCATGCTGCGCCGGCTGATCCGCTTCGTCAGGCGCCACCGTGGCGTCTGGTGGGCCACCGCCAGCGAGGTGGCGGAGCACTGGCTCGGGCAGCACGGGAAGCGCTGAGCGCCGCGCGCGAGGCTCCGCGCGCGACGGTGCCCGCGCTCAGTCTCCCGTCGGCGCGAGGATGGCCGTCGCCTTCCCGCGGAGCGAGTCGGGCAACGGTGTCGGCCGCCGCGCGTCCATGTCGAGGTGCACGCCGAGCTGCTCGAGGGTGGCGACCCGGTCGCCGCTCCGCTCGCTGGTCATGATATGGAGCAGCCGCATCGACGAGCGGCCGACGTGGAGCAGAGCGGAGCGGACGCGGACGATCTCGCCCGGGCCGAGCGGGGCGCCGAGCGCCAGCTGGAACTCGAACGTCGAGAACCCGCGGCGCTCGGCGCGCATGTAGGCGGGCGTCATCCCGAAGGCCGCGATGGCGTGCCCGTTGGCGGCCGAGAACCGGTGGATGTAGAACGGCAGCGCGCTCTGCCCGAGAACGTCCAGCTCCCAGGGCTTGACGGTATCGCGGGCAGAGTCGAGGAAGCCGTCGAGCCCGCGCGGCCGGGGGCGATGCTCGCGGGGCGGCCCGTCCCAGGTGGGGCGTCGCGCCTCCGCGGCCCGCCGCTGCTCCGCCGTGAGCGGCACGGCGGCGCGGCCAGCAAGCTCCACGTGGCCGACCCGCTGCTCGACCGTCGTGCACACCTCGCCGGTCTCCGTGTTGAAGAGCTTGTGACCGAGCACGAGGCCGGCGGGCTCGACGCCGACGACACCGCTCTCGACGTGCATGATGTCGCCGACGCGCAGCTCGCGGGAGTATCGCACGTAGCAGTCCGCCGTCACGCAGGCGCGTCGCGCGCGCGTGTGGTAGTCCGCGCCGAGCCCGATGGTTTCGAGCACGCCGAGCCCGGCGTCGGCGATTCGGGAGAAATAGTAGGCGACGGTGAGATGATCGTTGTGGTCGACCTCCCAGCGGGAGACGGCGCCGCGGTAGGTCTCGATCCAGCCGCCCGTGGTCACAGGAATTCACCGTACACGAGGAGGAACCCGTGACGCTCGCGCTGACGCCCTACAGGTAGACCGCCTTCATCGCGGCCTCGGGGTAGCGCGCGCCGGCCGCGACTCCAGCGGGCACGGCCTCCGAGATGCGCCTGACGTCCTCGGGGCTCAGCTCGACCTTCAGGGCGCCCAGGTTCTCCTCCAGCCGCGCCTTCCGCTTGGTGCCCGGGATCGGGACGATCTCCGGAGCCTGCGCGAGGAGCCACGCGAGCACGAGCTGGGCCGGCGTGCACAGCTTGTCCCTCGCGATCCGCTCGACACGGCGCACGAGCTCCACGTTCTTCGCGAGGTTTTCGTCCTTGAAGCGCGGGTGATCGCGACGCCGGTCGTCTGGCGGGACGTCCGTGGCGCTCTGGACCTGTCCGGTGAGGAGGCTTCGTCCGAGCGGCGAGTACGCGACGAACGCGATGGAGAGCTCGCGCAGGGTGGGGAGCGTCTCCTCGGCCTCCGTGCGGTAGAGGAGGGAGAACTCGGTCTGGACCGCCGTGATCGGGTGGACCTTGTGCGCGCGGCGGATCGTCGCCGGCGCGGCCTCGGACAACCCGAGGAAGCGCACCTTGCCCGCGTCCACCAGCCTCGCCATCGCGCCCACCGTCTCCTCGATGGGCACCTTCGGGTCCACGCGGTGCTGATAGTAGAGGTCGATCGACTCCACCCCGAGGCGCTTCAGGCTCGCGTCGCACGCCTGCGGCACGTACTCGGGGCGGCCGTTCACGCCCATGCCGCCGTCGGGATTCCTCACGTTGCCGAACTTGGTGGCGACGACCACCTGCCTTCGTCGGCCGCGGACCGCCCGGCCCACCAGCTCTTCGTTGTGGCCCGAGCCGTACATGTCGGAGGTGTCGAGGAAGTTGACGCTCAGCTCGAGGGCGCGGTGGATGACGGCGATCGACGCCGCGTCGTCGCCCTTGCCGTAGACGCCGGACATCGACATGCAGCCGAGGCCGATCGGCGAGACGGTCAGCGTGCTGCGTCCGAGCGTGCGGTGTAGCATGCCTCTCTCCCCCTCGGCCCGGATTCTACTACAGGGCCGCGCCGCGGGAGGCGCGCTACAATTCCGCCATGCGCGCGATCGAGGCGGTCGTCTTCGACATCGGCGGCGTCGTGCAGGAGTCGCCGCTCCACGCGATCGCCCGATACGAGCGCGACCACGGCCTCGCGCGCGACGCCGTCAATCGCGCCGTCGTCGCGGCGGGCGAAGCGGGCGCGTGGGCGCGGCTCGAGCGGGGCGAGCTGACGGTCGAGTCGTTTCGCGCGCCCTTCGAGGCCGACTGTCGTGCCCACGGCGTCGCCGTGGACGGCGCGCGCCTCATGGCCTACATCGCCGAGGCGAGCCGGCCCCGACCGCGGATGCTCGCGGCGGTTCGAACGATCCGCGAGCGCGGGCTCCGCGTGGGCGCCCTCACGAACAACTGGGTGGCCGACGGGCGGCGTCCCACGGACGGGCTCCGCGCGCACTTCGACGTCTTCGTGGAGTCGGCGGTGGTGGGCCTGCGAAAGCCCGACCCGCGTATCTACGAGCTCGTGTGCCGCGAGCTCCACGTGCCGCCGTCGCGCGCCGCGTTCCTCGACGACATCGGCATGAACCTCAAACCGGCGCGCGCTCTGGGCATGGCCACGATCAAGGTGGACGACCCGGACCGGGCGCTCCGCGAGCTCTCGGCGCTCCTCGGGGTCGACCTCTAGCTCATCGGAGGGGGCCTCTGACCGACGGGCCTCTCGCGAGCGTCCAACGATTTTCGGATACTCGCCGAGTCGCTTGCGCCGCTTGCTACAATGGCGCCATGACGAAGATGACAAAGACCCTCTCCGTGGGGTCGGCCGGGGTCGACGCGACGGTCAGCGTCGAGATCAAGCCGATTCCGTTCCAGACCGAGTTGAGCCTGGCGCCGCTGCTTGCTTTTTGGGCACGGACCTTCGGTGACGACACGTCACTCGAGGGCACGTTCGCCCGGACCATTCGCGAGGCGACCGAAGCGGCGCCAGAACTCCTGGCTCCGATCACGGACCCCTCGGTGATCGATCGCCACCGGAAGCTCGTGGACATGCTCATGGCCGCGGTCTTCCCGGCGGCGGTCCTCGACCGGGAGTACGGCGCCGCGATCGCGCCGTTCCAGCTCAGAGGCTTCTACGCCACGCCGCCGTTCGAACAGCTGTTTCTCGCCGCCGACGGCAGCTTTCACGGTCGCATGAACATCGAGCCGTCGACCCTGAACGCGTTGCGGCTCCTCCGCGCATACGGGCTCGTGCTGGCGCGTGTCTACTCCATCGAGCTCGACCTCGACTACTCGTTCATCTTCACGGTCGCCGATCCCGAGACGGGGCTCGATCGCCATTTCAAGGCGCAGTTCGACCTGCGATTCGTCGAGGTCGTGCCCGTGGGTCCGACCCCGCTGCTCAGCGAGGAGGATAGGCGGCGCCTCCGCGGGAACCTGCTGGATCGCGACTTCTTGCTCAAGATCCTGCCACCCGAGAAGTTCGTCTTCCGCGGCTTCACGATCCTCAAAGCGGTCGAGGTGACCGATCAGGAGGTGCTCTCGTCACTCAAGCGGGATTTGATCGACAAGGAGTCGATCGTCTCGAACGCGCGCTTCCTCGCGCTCCAGCAAAAGCTCCGGACGCTCTTCCGCCGCCCGGAGCTGCGCTTCGGTCTCGCCGCGCTGAGCGGGGATCAGGTGCTCATCCTGAACTACGGCGCCAAGAGCGAGCACGCGTGCATCTTCGCCGACTCCCGGCACCACACGAAGGAGGAGTTCAAGGGTTCCGTCTACGAGCGCGCGGTGCGCCAGGGGAGCCCGCTCGTCATCGACGACCTCACCGCCATGCCAGGCAAGACCGCCGTCGACGACGAGATCGTCCAGAGCGGAGCCCGCAACCTCGTCGTCGCGCCGCTCCTCTACCAGGGCAGGGTGATCGGGACATTCGAGCTCGAGTCGCCCCATCCCGGTGATCTGAACGCGACGCACCTGCCGAAGCTCCACGAGGTTTTGCCCCTCTTCTCCATGGCCGTGCAGCGGAGCATGGAGGAGCTGAACAACCGGATTCAGGCCCTCATCAAGGAGAAATGCACCGCCATCCACCCCGTCGTGGAGTGGCGCTTCCGCCAGGCCGTGCTCAAGTCCATCGAGCGGCATACCGACGACGCCGGCGCCGAGCTCGAGCCGATCGTCTTCGAGCGCGTCCACCCGCTGTACGCGCTCTCGGACATCCGTGGTTCCTCGATCGAGCGCAGCCTCGCGATCCAGGCCGACGTGCTGGCACAGCTCCGGCTCGCGAGAGAGGTGGTCCAGGCCGCCCACGCGGCGAAGCGGCTGCCCGCGCTCGACGAGCTGCTCTACCGGCTGAGCAAGTACGCCGCCAAGATCGAGAAAAACCTGAACTCGGGCGACGAGGCTTCGGTGATCACCTTCCTCCGCGGGGATGTCGAGCGCCTCTTCGATCATCTCCAGGGGTTTGGCCCGACGGTCCTGGAGCGGATCGAAGCCTATCGCGCTGCGCTCGACCCGCGCTTCGGCGCGGTGTACGCGCGGCGCCGGCTGTTCGAGGAGAGCGTGACCCGCATCGCCGACACGATCTCCTCGTACCTCGACCTCGAGGAGCAGACGGCTCAGGGCATGTTCCCGCACTACTTCGAGAAGCAGAAGACGGACGGCGTCGACTACCAGATCTACGTCGGCGCCTCGCTCGTCGAGGACGGCCGCTTCGATCCCCTCTACCTCAAGAGCCTCCGGCTCTGGCAGCTCATGGTCACCTGCGGCATCGCGCTGCGGACCCACCAGCTGCGTGACCAGCTTCCCGTGCGGCTCGAGGCGACCCACCTCGTCCTCGTCCAGCACACGCCCCTCTCGATCCGGTTCCGGTTCGACGAAAAGCGGTTCGACGTGGATGGCGCCTACGACATCCGCTACGAGATCGTGAAGAAGCGGATCGACAAGGCGGTCGTCAAGGGCGCGACCGAGCGCGTGACGCAGCCGGGGAAGATCGCCATCGTCTATGCGCAGCGCGCCGAGGCCGCCGAGTACCGCGGCTACATCGAGTATCTCCAGAACCTCGGCTACCTCACCGGCGAGGTCGAAGACGTCGAGCTGGACGAGCTCCAGGGCGTGCACGGCCTCCGCGCGCTCCGCGTCACCGTCGACCTTGGCAATCCGCGGATCGAGCGGCGCCTCGCGCCGGGCGACCTCCGCGCGGCCGCGAACGTCACGCGCGCCTGAAGACGAACAGCTCGACCGGCTCGTAGATCGGCCCGGCGCCCCCGGCCGCGCGGCAGTGCGCCTCGAAGGCGGCGAGCCCTCGCGCGAACGCCTCGTCCGCGATCGCCTGGAGCGACGAGAGCCCACGCAGACTGATCTTCCGGTAGTACTCCTCGTAGCTCCGCGCGAAGAGGTGGCGGACGATCGCGTGCCCCCCGCTCGCGAACCCGTGCGCGAGGAACGTCCGGGCCAGCCCGTCGCGTGAGGGCATGCGCTCGAGATCGAGGGCTCTCGCTTCGGGGAAGAATCGGGCGTGCTCGAACGCGTCGACCGACTCGCGCACCACTTGCCTCACCACCGCATGGCCGCCCGGTCTCACGACCCGCCGGAGCTCGGCGACGGCCGCGGACGGCGCGCGGAGATGGTGATAGACGAGCGAGAGGAACACGAGGTCGATCGCGCCCGGCGCCAGCGGGAGGGCCTCGGCGGCGGCCGCGAGGAAGCCCGCACGCGTGGGATCGAGTGGCTCACGGCCGGCGAGCATCCCGTGCGACGGCTCGACGCCGATCACGGCCGTCCCGTAGAGGTCGGCGAGCAGGCCGGTGAAGCGCCCGGTGCCGCAGCCGAGGTCCAGGACGCGCCGGATCGCGGGTGCCGGCGGGAGCATGGACGCGAGAGCGTGGCGCCAGGTCGCGAGCGCCTCGGCCGGGAGCTCGCGTGCCCGCGCGTAGACCTCGGGGAGGCGCGTCCGGTCGTAGTCCAGGGGCGGCTCGCTAGGCGCGTGCGGCGCGCCGCGCCCGCACGGCCGCCGCGAGCTCGCGGAGCACCGACGCCGTCGTTTCCCAACCCATGCACGCGTCCGTGATGGACTGGCCGTACACGAGACGCGTCGGGTCCTTGAGGTCCTGACGCCCGTCGGCGATGAAGGATTCCATCATCACGCCGACGATCCCGGCCTCGCCCTGGGCGACCTGGGTCGCGATCTCGCGCGCGACGAGAGGCTGTCGCCGATAGTCCTTGTCGCTGTTGCCGTGGCTCGTGTCGATCATGAGTCGCGGCGGGAGGCCGCCGTCGCGGAGCGCGGCGAGCGTCTTCTGCACGCTGATCGCGTCGTAGTTCGGGCCGCCGACGCCGCCGCGCAGGATCACGTGGCAGTCGGGGTTCCCGCGCGTCGAGACGATGCCCGCCAGGCCCTGCTCCGTGACGCCCAGGAAGCGGTGGGGGTGGGCCGCCGAGCGCACGGCGTCGATCGCGATCTGGATGGAACCGTCCGTGCCGTTCTTGAAGCCCACCGGCATCGAGAGGCCGGAGGCAAGCTCACGATGGACCTGGCTCTCCGTCGTGCGGGCACCGATCGCCCCCCAGGTGACGAGGTCCGAGGTGAACTGCGGCGTGATCGGATCGAGGAACTCCGAGCCCGAGGGGAGGCCGAGCTCGACCAGGTCGAGCAGGAGCCGGCGCGCGAGGCGGAGGCCGTCGTTGATGGCGAAGGAGCCGTCGAGGTGCGGGTCGTTGATGAGCCCCTTCCAGCCCACCGTGGTGCGCGGCTTCTCGAAGTAGACGCGCATCACGAGGCGGAGGTCGCGGCCGAGCTCGTCGGCCAGCTGCTTCAGGCGGCGGGCATAGTCGAGCCCGGCCGCCGGGTCGTGGATCGAGCAGGGGCCGACGACGACGATCAGGCGATCGTCCTCGCCGGTGAGGATGCGGATGACGTCCGTGCGGGTGCGGCCGACGACCACGGAGCCCGTCTCGCTGAGCGGTAGCTCCTCGAGCAGGATCGCCGGAGGAAGCAGGGGGCGGATGCTCTCGACGTGCAGGTCGCGCGTCTTCATCGGCCCCTCATCTTACTAAAAAGCGAGTCGCACGCCACCGTGCACCAGGCGCGGCGCGCCGATCGATACGACGCCCTCGCTCGTGCGCCCGCTCGAGTACGTCCGGTCGAAGAGGTTCTCGACGCCCACGAAGACCTCGGCCCATTTGGCGAGCGCGCGCGCGAGGAAGAGGTCCA
>WNFW01005097.1_pt1 | contig 14191 bp, 12 predicted proteins | sample 5400131 | NCBI WGS metagenome assembly WNFW01 (sample SAMN13153362, study PRJNA577476) | soil metagenome | isolation source: 20 cm soil or saprolite under grassland replicate 1 | place: USA:California | collected 2016-06-15 | reverse complement strand
TCACCGTGCAGGAAGGCTGCGATAAATTCTGCACCTTCTGCGTGGTGCCCTATACCCGCGGCGCCGAAGTGTCGCGGCCGGTGGCCAGGATCGTCGATGACGTACTCAGGCTCGCCGACAATGGCGTGCGCGAAATCACCCTGCTCGGGCAGAACGTCAATGCCTATCACGGCGAGGGACCGGACGGCCGGACCTGGTCGCTCGGCACCCTGCTGCGCCGCCTCGGGCAGATTCGGGGCATTGCGCGCTTGCGCTACTCCACCAGCCATCCCCGCGATGTCGATGATTCGCTGATCGCGGCCCATCGCGATCTGCCAGCGCTGATGCCGTTCGTGCATCTTCCGGTACAATCCGGCTCGGACCGGATTCTCGCCGCGATGAACCGCAAACATACCACAGATGATTACCGCCGCGTTATCGACCGGTTTCGCGCGGTCCGGCAAGATATTGCATTTTCATCGGATTTTATCGTCGGCTTCCCCGGCGAGACCGAGGAAGATTTCCTGGGCACCCTCGCGCTGGTCAGACAAATCGGATACGCTGGCGCCTATTCGTTCAAATATTCGCCGCGGCCGGGAACGCCGGCGGCGGACATGCGGGAGACGGTGTCAGCGGCTGAGATGGACGAGCGATTGGTGCGGCTCCAGGAATTGATCGACAGCCAGCAATCGGCCTTCAATGCGGCTGCGATTGGCAACACCACAGACGTGCTGTTCGAACGCGCGGCCCGCAATCCCGGCCAGATCGTCGGCCGCACCGCCTATCTGCAGCCAGCGCACGTGATGGCGTCGCCCGAGATCATCGGACAGGTATTGCCGGTCACCATCGAGAGCCTCGAGCGTTACAGCCTGCTCGGCAAACTTGCAGCCCCGCCCGAGGCCCGATCCGCGCCAGGCGAATTTTCTCACACGACCAGTTTGACCAATTCTTCTGCAATGATCACGGGAGCCTGAACCCTTGCCAAAAAGCGCATCGGATTCGTCTTCGCTTGCTCCCAGCCGCAAACTCGACCGCGACATGCAAATCCCGCCCGAAACGCAAGTCATGATCGACTTCGACGACAATCGCGCGGCCTCGGCCCTGGTCGGACCCTACGGACAGAACCTGGCGCTGATCGAGCGCCGGCTCGGCGTCGTGGTCGATTCACGCGGCAATCACATCACCATCGCGGGTTCGCGCGACGGCTGCGACGCCGCGCGCCGCGTGCTGGAAACGCTGTATGCCCAGGCGACACAGGGGCACGATCTGGCGCAGGGCGATGTCGAAGGCGCGATCCGCGCCGTGATCGCGCAAGGCTCGCTGTTCGAATTCGACGCCAAGAGCGTCAAGTCCGCGTTCGAGACCATCAACCTGCGCAAGCGTCCGGTGCGGGCGCGCACCGCCGCGCAGGACTCCTATGTCCGCGCGCTCAAGCGCCACGAGCTGGTGTTCGGCATCGGTCCGGCCGGCACCGGCAAGACCTGGCTTGCGGTGGCTCACGCCGCGCAATTGTTCGAACGCAAGGAAGTCGACCGCATCATCCTGTCGCGGCCGGCGGTCGAGGCCGGCGAACGGCTCGGCTTCCTGCCCGGCGATTTGCGCGAGAAGGTCGATCCTTATTTGCGGCCGATCTACGATGCGCTGTACGACCTGATGGATTCGCGGATCGTCGAGCGGGCGCTGCAGGCCGGCGAAATCGAAATCGCGCCGCTCGCGTTCATGCGCGGCCGCACGCTGACCAACGCCGCCATCATCCTGGACGAAGCACAAAACACCACCTCGATGCAGATGAAGATGTTCCTGACCCGGCTTGGCGAAAACAGCCGCATGATCATCACCGGCGATCCCAGCCAGGTCGATCTGCCGAACGGCCAGACCTCGGGTCTTGCAGAGGCGGCGAAGCTGCTCGACGGTGTCGAGGGCATCGCCCAGGTGAAATTCACGGCTGAAGATGTGATCCGCCATGAACTGGTGGCGCGGATCGTCGCCGCCTACGAAGGATTGCCGCAGCGGCCGGCAACCAGCAAGCCTTGATGCGCAAATCTTCCGCCGAGAGTGCGCTGGGGGCGATTTCCGGTCGCAAAAGAGATTCTGGGCCGATGGCGCGCTTTGCCCTTCCCATCACCGAGGTGCTCGTTGTCGCCGACTGCTGGCACAGCGAACCCGAGGCCGAAGCGATCATCCATCGCGCCATCGCCGCCGCGGCCGAGTTCGTCGATGCACGTCTCGTGGACAAAGGTATCGGCGAAGCCGAACTCGCGGTCATGCTGACCGACGATTGCGGCATTCGAACCCTGAACAGCAACTGGCGTGGCATCGACAGGCCGACCAACGTGCTGTCGTTTCCGGCGCTGCAGCCGACCGGTCCGGGCAGCCCCGGCGATCCGCCGCGCATGCTCGGCGACATTGCGATCGCCTATGAGACGACGCGAAAGCAAGCCGATGACGAGCAAAAGCCGTTCGATCATCATCTCAGCCATCTGGCTGTTCACGGCTTCCTGCACCTGATCGGTTACGATCACGAAAAAGACGACGACGCCGAGGCGATGGAAACTCTCGAGCAGGAGATTCTGGCGCGGCTCGGCATTCCCGATCCCTATGCGGACCGGGAACGGATGGGCTGAGATGGCGGACTCCGAACCGACCCACGACAATCCGCCCAACACGCGGAACCTGCCCGCGGTGGTGCAGGAAGGCGAAGTGCTGCGTCCGACCGCCGACAACTGGCTGATCCGCGCGATCCGCGTGCTGTTCGGATGGAAGCCGGGATCGGTCCGCGACGATCTACAAGTCGTGCTCGATGCCAGCACGCCCGACGAGGTGGGCTTTTCCGCCATCGAGCGCACCATGCTGCGCAATATTCTCGGCCTGCACGAACGGCGCATCGCGGACGTGATGATCCATCGCGCCGACATCGTCGCGGTCAAGCGCGACATTCGGCTTGGTGAATTGATGAGCCTGTTCGAAAGCGCGGCGCATTCGCGGCTGGTCGTCTACAACGAGACCCTCGACGATCCCGAGGGCATCGTTCACATCCGCGACCTGCTGGCGTTCATGACCGCGAAGGCGCGTGTCCCCGATGTGAGCAAGGCCAAACGGAAAAAGCCGTTGCCCGCCGGCCTCGACCTGCGCGCGGTCGATCTGGCGCTGCCGCTTGCGGACGCCAACATCATCCGCAAATTGCTGTTCGTGCCGCCGTCGATGCGGGCGATCGATCTGTTGGCCCAGATGCAGGCCTCGCGCATCCATCTGGCGCTGGTGGTCGACGAATATGGCGGCACCGATGGGCTGGTGTCGATCGAGGACATCGTCGAACAGATCGTCGGCGAGATCGACGACGAGCACGACAGCGATCAGCCGCCGGCAATCGTGCGGCAACAGGACAATTCGTTTATCGCCGATGCCCGCGCCAGCCTCGACGATGTCCGTTCCGTGATTGGCGAGGATTTCGTCACCGGCGAGGCCGGCGAGGAAGTCGAGACGCTGGGCGGCTATCTCGTCACCCATGTCGGCCGCCTGCCGGTGCGCGGCGAAGTCATTTCGGGTCCCGGCAATTTCGAAATCGAGGTGCTCGACGCCGATCCGAGGCGGGTCAAGCGCCTGCGCATAGCGATGCGCAAGGAGCGCACCGCGCCGCGCCCGCCGCGCGAGGTCCGCCGCCGCGAGGCCGCGCCTGATGCAGGTCAGCCACAGGCCAACGACAATGCGGGCCCGCCGACCGGCGATGGAGCCGGCTCGCAGTGAAAACTACCAACAAACTTCGCGCGGCAGGTCTTGCGATCATCCTGTCGTGGGGGTGGAAGCGCGCGACAATCGCGCTTGCGGCGGGCGCGCTGTCGGCGCTTGCGATGGCGCCGTTCAACGCATGGCCAGTGCTGTTCCTGAGTTTCCCGGTGATGGTCTGGCTGATCGACGGCGCAGGCGCCGGTGGTCTGGGCGGCGTGCCGGCGGCGGCGATGGCCGGCTGGTGGTTCGGCCTCGGTTATTTCGTGCCCGGATTGTACTGGATCGGTTACGCGTTCCTGGTCGACGCACCTACATTCGCATGGCTGATGCCATTCGCCGTCCTCGGTCTGCCGGCCTATCTGGCGCTGTTTACCGCCTTCGGCTTCGCACTGGCGCGGCTGGTCTGGACCTGGGACGCTTCGCGGGTGATCGCGCTCGCAGCGGCGCTGACATCAAGCGAATGGTTGCGCGGTCATGTGCTCACCGGGTTTCCGTGGAATGCGTTCGGCTACGCGCTGACCGAACCGTTGGTGCTGGCACAGACGGCGTCGCTGATCGGCTTGTGGGGCCTGACATTTTTCAGCGTCGCGATTTTCGCCAGCCCCGCCGTGCTGGTCGATGGAACTTGGCGCGGACGCAAGTCTTGGATCGCGTCTTGGATCGCGCCTTGGATCACGCCTTGGATCGCGCCTGCCGCGGCCCTGCTGCTGCTCGTCGCCATGGGGGTTTTCGGCGCCGTTCGCCTGGGCCTGCAGCCCACCGCGACGGTGGCAAACGTCAGGCTCCGCATCATGCAGCCTGACCTGCAGCAGGACGTCAGGTTCAATTACGCCGCCAAGGCGGAAGTGATGCAAAAATATCTCAGCCTCTCCGATCGCGCGTCCGGTCCGCAATCCACCGGTGTACGCGACGTCAGCATCTTGATCTGGCCGGAATCGGCGTTCCCGTTTTTTCTGACGCGCGAAGCCGATGCGATGGCACAAATTGCCGATCTGTTGCCCAAAGGCACCACCCTGATCACCGGTTCGGTGCGCGCACCGGATTTGCCGCCCGGCACGAAAATCACCCGGGCCTATAATTCGATCTACGCCATCGGCCATGATGGCAGCGTACTGTCGATTTACGACAAGCTTCACTTGGTGCCGTTCGGCGAATATCTGCCGTTCCAGGACTGGATGGAAAAACTCGGCTTCGTGCAACTCACCAAGATCCAGGGCGGGTTTATTCCAGGCGTGAACCGCCGCACGATGGAGATACCTGATGCACCGCGTGCGCTGCCCTTGATCTGTTATGAGGCCGTTTTTCCCGGCGATGTTGCGGCGCGCGACGATCGCCCGGGGTGGATCATCAACCTGACGAATGATGGCTGGTTCGGAATCTCGACCGGCCCTTATCAGCATCTGCAGCAGGCCCGCCTGCGCGCGATCGAGCAAGGACTGCCGGTGGTTCGTGCTGCAAACACCGGCATTTCCGCGGTGATCGATCCGTTAGGCCGGGTGGTCGCGCGGCTCGGTCTCGGCGTCGAAGGCGTGCTGGATTCCAGCCTGCCGTCCGCGATTCCGCCGACTATTTATGCACGCAGCGGCGATATTCCGGCAGCGGTCGTCGTCGCCGCCGCCCTGATTTTCATCGTCCGGCGGCGCCTCACGAAGCGACATTTCTGACGGTCATGGATTCAGTTTTGAATAGCGTTGAGGGCGGAAAAACAGGCAAGGCGGAAAATCCGCCTGTTGACAGACCGACGATGTCATCCGCATTCTGGCACCGCAGTCGAGAATAGCCCCGGTCGGTTGATCGCTAAAATTGTCTGCATTCCTTTACCAACTCTCCCAGCAGGATTTGACGGTATCGAGGCCTGAGGCATACAACGCTTTCGTTCTGCCTCAGCGCGGCGTGCGTATCCCAAGGAGTATTGGAAATGTCGACCAAAGCGCCCAACCCTGTTGACAAATATGTCGGCAGCCGTGTGCGCATGCGCCGCATCATGCTGGGCATGAGTCAAGAAAAGCTCGGCGAAGCGCTGGGCCTTACATTCCAGCAGGTTCAAAAGTACGAGAAAGGCACCAACCGGGTCGGAGCAAGCCGGCTTCAGCAGATCTCGGAAATACTTCAGGTGCCGGTATCGTTTTTGTTCGAGGGAGGGCCTAGCGGGGCCGCGAACGCCGGAGGCTTCAGCGAAGGAACGTCGCCGGCTTACGTTTCCGACTTCCTGGCGACCTCGGAGGGTTTGGCATTGACCCGCGCGTTCACGCGCATCACCAACCCCAAGCTTCGCCGCAGTATTGTCGAGATGGTCGAGCAGATCGCCGCGCGCGAAGAACCCGACAAGCGCTGAGTTTTGCAATTTGCGGATTCCGCTTGCGGCCAAAACGCGCTAGCGTTTGCCGGAGCATGATCGGGAAAAAGCCTGCCCCGCACTTGATGCGGGGTGGAAACCGGTTTTCCGAAAAAGATCATGCTCAAACAAGAAGATTGCCGACGAGCACGCTTCAACTCAGTTGAAGCATGCTCTGGAGGCGATCTCATCGATCCGCACCCGAGCGACGAGCGCAATGCTGACCACCACCAACCGCTTCGATTCCACAACCATCCTCGACGGCATCCGCCGCTGGGTCGAGATCGAGACGCCGACCGAAGCGCCCGACCAGGTCAACCGGCTGGCGACCTTGGTCGCGGCCGGTTATCGCGACTTGCCCGTCATCCTCGAGCGCGTCGCAGGCCACAGTGGCTGCGGCGATCATCTCGTGGCGCGTTCATCATGGGGCCAGGATGCACCGGGGATACTGGTGCTGAGCCATCTCGATACGGTTCACCCGATGGGATTCATCGAACGGCTGCCATTCAAGATCGAGGGCGACAGCGCCTATGGTCCCGGCATCTATGACATGAAGGGCGGAGCTTATCTTGCCTACCATGCGTTCCGGCAGCTTTGTGCGAACGCCGAGCGCTCCCCGCTTGGCGTGACCCAGCTCTACGTCTCGGATGAAGAAATCGGCAGCCCGACCTCACGGGCGCTGATCGAGGCCGAGGGCCGCAAGGCGAAATATGTCCTCGTCACCGAGCCTGCCCGCGACGGCGGAAAAATCGTTACCGGGCGCAAGGGCGTCGGGCGCTTCGAGATTTTTATCAGGGGCGTCCCGGCGCATGCCGGCGCCCGACCCGAGGACGGACGCAGCGCGGTCGGCGAGCTTGCCAATATCATTCAGGCGCTGCAGGCCATGAACGATGTGAAGCGCGGCGTAACCGTCAATGTCGGGGTTGTCAGGGGCGGCACACGGCCGAATGTCATTGCCGAGGAGGCCTATGCCGAAGTCGATCTTCGGGTTCGAACACATGCGGATGCCGACGATCTCGTCGCAAGAATCCTCAATCTGGAATCGCGCACCGAGGGCGTCAGTGTCGGGGTCACCGGCGAGTTGAACCGCCCGCCTTACGAGAAGGGCAATCCCGGCGCGGCGCTTTTCGAACATGCCAAAACGCTGGCCGCGGAAATCGGCTTCGACCTGGTCGATACATTCGCCGGCGGCGGCTCCGACGGCAATTTCACCGCACCCCATACCGCGACGCTCGACGGCCTCGGCGTCGACGGCCAGGGCGCGCATACCCATCACGAGCAGATGTATATTTCGTCGATCGAGCCGAGGGCGCGGCTGCTGCATCGGCTGTATCAGACACTGCGATGAGTGTCGCAAATAGCGATCCGCGCCATCGCGATGCATCGCCCGACGACGGCGCTGTCGCTCACAGCCACGGTTCGTTTTTCGGACGGCGCAAGGGCCACAAGCTCCGCATCCACCAGGCCGACCTGATCGAGCACCTGCTGCCGCGGCTTGCGCTCGACATCGCGAAGCCCAGCCCGCCCGATCTCGCCGAGCTGTTCGATGCGCCGGCCGAGGCTATCAGGCTGGAAATCGGTTTCGGCGGCGGCGAACACCTGATCGCGGAAGCGCGGACCTATCCGACTATCGCCTTCATCGGCTGCGAGCCCTATGTCAACGGCATGGCGAAAATCCTGACGCAGATCGAAGCCCATAACGTCGGTAACGTCAGGTTGTTCGCCGGCGATGCCACCGAGCTGTTGGCATGGGCGCCACCGCGCTCGCTGGCGCGGATCGACCTGATCCATCCCGATCCATGGCCGAAGCGGCGGCACTGGAAGCGGCGCTTCGTGCAGGACGCCACCGTCGCCGCCATGGCGCGCGCGTTAAAGCCGCACGGCGAATTTCGCTTCGTCAGCGACATCGACGATTACTGCGCCTGGACATTGGCGCATCTTCAACGCTCGCCCGATTTTGTCTGGACCGCGGAGCGGGCCGCCGACTGGCGCCTGCCATGGCGCGGCTACACCATGACGCGGTATGGGCGCAAAGCCGAGCGCGAAGGACGTCAGGCAGCGTATTTGCGGTTCCGGAGAATGAGCTAAAGCGGACGAAACTTGCGATCGTCATTCCGGGGCGCGCATCAGTGCGAACCCGAAATGACGATATCAACTCACGCCGATTGGCGGGTCTGCCAGAAATTCACCACCCGCTCCGCGGTCGAAGGCATCAGGCGCGCGAAATTCACCCGCGCATTCTCGATGTCCGCGGGCGACGGCAGGCGGTGTTGGCCCAGGCGCAACAGGATCAGGGCGCGCACGGTGGCCCATTCGAGGCCGACCGCCTTGCCGACGATCAGCACCGGATCGTGGCGGTCGCCGGAAATCAGACGGTCAAGGGTTGCGATCTTCACCGCCGACATCGCCGAAAGCGCGGCGACCGATTCCTCATATTGGTGGGTTTTGGCAAAACCGAGCAGCGCATTTTCGTTCAGTTCGCCTGAGTTGTGCAGCGCCAGGATGGTGCGCTGCGCCGGCGCGAAGTCGCGGCGGCTCTCCACCGGTTCGGGGGTGCCGTAAATTTCATTCATCGCCTGCTTGATGGCCGCCTGCCTGCCGGGCTTGACCACGTCGAACAGGCGGCGGCGGACGATATCGATCGATCCCGCCAGCAGCTGCTTCAGCTGCTGATCCGAAAGATCCTCGCGCTGACCGACCGTAAGCGTCAAAACGCCGTCCTGGCCGGCGCGCCTGATCAGCGCCGAATATCCGGCGCGCGAAAACAGCGCCCCTGCGTTGCCCGCGGCGCGTCTGACCACCTCGCGGTCGCCACGGCGCACGATGGCGTCGGTAACATCCGTCGAAACCGTTGGCCGCTCCGACATCGCCAGCAAATGACCCTGGCCCTTGATGCGCGCGATTTCGATCAGGGCCGGCCCATCGATGACGGGCGACCGGCGGAGCAGCGGCCCGGCGACCGATATCTCGTTGGGATCGCCATGTCTGACGATCTCATCGAGCCCGGGGATCAGCGAGTTGGCAATGGTCATCAAACACACGCAAACCGGAAGCGTATCGGTGAGTTCTCCGGCAATTTAGGTCTCCCGGGTGAAGGAAGGGTTAGGTTCGAACGGAGCCACATGGGCGGCAAAATCATCCGCCCGAGCCACGCGGGCCTTGCCGGATCGGGCAAAAACCGCTATATCGGCGGCAACTTATGGTTCTCATACGATCGCGTATTGAGAGTGGGCCCCGCGGGACCCGCTCTTTTTTATTACCTGAGCGAGCCCAACATGGATGACTGTGCCGGGCCCGGCGGGTAGCCCAGCCGGACCGCCCAGCGAGGCCGGCACCAACCCAATGCAAGTTAGACCAATCTTGACCCTGGATATGACCGATCCAACTACAGGTTCCGTGGATACCGATCTGCTTGCCGAGCCGCGCCTGGTGGTCGAGCCGGGCATGGCGGCGCGGGTGTCGGCGGTCGCCGGGCCGGTGCTGCAGGGAATGGGCTACCGTCTGGTGCGGATCAAGATATCGGGAGAATCCGGCTGCACCGTCCAGATCATGGCGGAACGGCCCGACGGATCGATGCAGATCGAGGATTGCGAGGCGATCTCAAGGGCGCTGTCGCCGGTGCTTGACGTCGCCGACCCGATCGACCGGGCCTACCGGCTGGAGATTTCCTCGCCCGGGATCGACCGGCCGCTGGTGCGCCGCTCCGATTTCGAGCGCTATGCCGGCCATCTCGTGAAGATCGAGATGGCGGTCGCGCACCAGGGCCGCAAGCGGTTTCGAGGGCAGCTAAGGGGTGTCGAGGACGATGCCGTGCGGCTATATCGCGATGACACGCGCGCAGGCGAAGATGCCGAGGTCGTGCTGGTCATGGAAGATATTGCGGAGGCCAGACTGGTTCTGACCGACGAGCTGATCGCTGAATCGATGCGGCGCGGCAAGGCTGCGGAGCGCGAACTCAAGCGGAATCTCGGTCTGGTGCCGCCGCCACCGCCGCATGCCAGGAAAAGCGACCCCGCCAAGAGCAACAAACCGAAGCCGAAATCGAAGCCAGACAAAAACAACGCCGCGAAAAACACCAAGGAACACCGCCTTGCCGCAGAAAGACTGCGGAAAGGCGAAATCGACCCCACTAGAGGAGACTGAGCCATGGCAGCTGTCAGCGCCAATAAACTCGAACTGCTGCAGATCGCGGACGCCGTCGCGCGCGAAAAATCGATCGACCGCGGCATCGTCATCGCGGCGATGGAAGACGCCATCGCCAAGGCCGCCCGCGCCCGTTACGGCAGCGAAACCGACGTTCACGCCGAGATCGACGCCAAAAAAGGCGAGTTGCGGCTGTCGCGCCACATGCTGGTGGTCGACGTCGTCGAGAACTCCGCGAACCAGATTTCACTGGTCGATGCCCAGCGCGCCAATCCGGGGGCGCAGGTCGGCGACACCATCGCCGACACCTTGCCGCCGCTGGAATATGGCCGCATCGCCGCGCAATCGGCCAAGCAGGTGATCGTGCAGAAGGTGCGCGAGGCCGAACGCGACCGGCAGTATCAGGAATTCAAGGACCGCATCGGCGATATCGTCAACGGCATCGTCAAGCGCGTCGAATATGGCAGCGTCATTGTCGACCTGGGTCGCGGCGAAGCCATCGTCCGCCGCGACGAGATGCTGCCGCGCGAAGTGTTCCGCAACGGCGACCGGGTCCGCGCCTATATTTTCGACGTGCGCCGCGAGACCCGGGGACCGCAGATTTTTCTGTCCCGCACCCACCCGCAATTCATGGCCAAACTGTTCGCGCAGGAAGTCCCGGAAATCTATGACGGGATCGTCGAGATCAAGGCGGTGGCCCGCGATCCCGGGTCGCGCGCCAAAATCGGCGTGATTTCAAGGGATTCATCGGTCGATCCGGTCGGCGCCTGCGTCGGCATGCGCGGCTCGCGGGTACAGGCCGTGGTCAATGAATTGCAGGGCGAAAAGATCGACATCATCCCGTGGTCGCCCGACATCGCGACCTTTGTCGTCAACGCGCTGGCGCCCGCCGAAGTCGCCAAGGTGGTGATCGACGAGGACCGCGAGCGGATCGAGGTCGTGGTTCCCGACACCAATAACCAGTTGTCGCTGGCGATCGGCCGGCGCGGCCAGAATGTGCGTCTGGCGTCGCAGCTGACCGGCTGGGACATCGATATCCTCACCGAACAGGAAGAATCCGAGCGCCGCCAGGCCGATTTCGAGAACTCGACGCGGGTGTTCATGGAAGCGCTGAACGTCGACGAAGTGGTCGGCCAATTGCTGGCGTCGGAGGGCTTCACCTCGGTGGAGGAACTGGCGCTGGTCGATGCCAGGGAACTGGCCAGCATCGAAGGCTTTGACGACGAAACCGCGACCGAATTGCAAAACCGGGCCCGGGAATATCTGGAACAGCTCGAAGGCGAGCTTGAAAACAAACGAAGGGAGCTCGGTGTGGAAGACGCTTTGAAGACGGTGCCCGGCGTAACCTCGAAGATGCTGGTGAAGTTCGGCGAGAGCGACATCAAGACGGTCGAGGATCTGGCCGGCTGCGCCACGGATGATCTCGTGGGTTGGACCGAGCGCAAGGAGGGCGGCGAGCCGACCAAGCATCCAGGTATCCTCGATGCCAATGAAATCTCGCGCAACGACGCGGAGAACATGATCATGCAGGCGCGCGTGATCGCCGGCTGGATCACCGAGGCCGATCTGGCCAAAAAGCCCGACGAGGCCGAGGCGACCGAAGAGCAGCCGGTTTGACCATGTTCGGCGAAGCCGGACCCTGGTTCTGCGCCCAGAACCCGCGCAGATGATAGGAGCGAAGCCGTACCTATGCTTGCTTTCGCCGACCCCGATCTCGACAACGGGCCGCGGACCGACAGGTCCGCGACGATGCGGATGTGCGCGGTCACGCGGCAGGTGCGGCCGATCGACGAATTGATCCGGTTTGTCGTCTCGCCCCAGGGCGAGGTGATCGCGGATCTGAAACGCAAGCTTCCCGGTCGCGGGCTTTGGGTTTCGGCCTCCCGCCAGGCGGTTGCGGAAGCGGTGCGGCGTCACCAATTCAGCAGGGGGTTCAAGCGCGATGTCCGCGTCGCGCCGACGCTTGCCACGGATACCGAAAGCCTGCTCGAGCGCAGCGTGATCGAGGCGCTGGCCATGGCCGCCAAGGCCGGTCAGGTGGTTTCCGGCTTCAGCAAGGTCGAGGGCACCCTTGAACAGCGGCAAGCCCACGGTCGGCTTCAAGCCCTCATCCATGCGGCGGACGGCGCGGCGGACGGAATCAGGAAACTGGACGCCGTCATCAGGCAAAATGCCGGAAATGACGGCGAATCGCGCGAATTTCCGGTTGTCAGGGCGCTAACCTCCAAACAATTGGATTTGGCACTGGGCCGGTCAAATGTGATACATGCTGCCCTGCTCGCGGGCCCGGCGAGCAAGACGTTCCTGTCGCGCAGCCAGACCCTGGTCCGATACCGGATGGCGGACGACGACAAGACCGCCGGCGCCGTGGCCAAAAATTCTGACCAGAGTTCTGAGCAGGACTCTGCAAAGAATTCTGAACCTGACTGACTTCTGAACTTAACTGCGACTTGCAAAACGACGGTGCGGATGCGCACACCTTGAACAAGATTGGGACTGCTGAATGGTTGATACGAAAACTCCTGGCGACAAGACACTAAGTGTCCCGACCAAGACCTTGACGCTCAAGCCGCGCGTCGAGACGGGCACCGTTCGCCAGAGCTTCAGTCATGGCCGGACCAAGCAGGTGGTGGTCGAAAAACGCGGCAAGCGCCGCCTTGGCGGCGACGCACCCGCGACCGAAACCCACGCGCCGGAGCCCGCCGCCAAGGCAGCGCCGGCCAAGGCGCCGCTTGGCCGTCCCGCCGCGCCGGCGACGGCGCCCCGCAGCGCTTCGGGCGTGGTGCTGCGGACACTGACCGAGGACGAGCGTTCCGCACGCGCCAGCGCGCTGGCCGATGCCAAAATTCGCGACGTCGAGGAACGGCGGCTGGCGGAAGAGGAAGCCAAGCGCCGCAACAGCAAGGAAGGCATCGAGCAGGCCGAGCGCGAAGCTGCCGAGGCCCGCCGCAAGGCCGAGGAGGAACGCCACCGGGCCGACGAGGAGGCCAAGCGCAAGGCTGAGCTTGAAGCCAAGAAGCGCTTCGGCGAGGCCGAAGCCAAGGCCGCAGCGACGGCCCGCGCCGCGGTGCCGGCCGCGCGCGCCCCCGGCATCGCCGCCGACATCTCCGACGAGGATGAAGGCCCGCGCCAGGTCCGCCGCGGCCCCGGCGGCGCCGTTCGCCCCGCCGCCGCCCCGAAGACGACCGCCAAGCCGGCGCCGCAGAAGCAGCGTGGGCGCCTGACGCTGGTCACCGCGCTCAATGCCGATGACGTGCGTGAGCGCTCGATCGCTTCGTTCCGCCGCCGCACCCAGCGGCTGAAGGGGCACACCTCGAACGAACCGAAAGAAAAACTCATCCGCGAAGTGACGATCCCGGAAGCCATCAATATCCAGGAACTCGCCAACCGCATGTCCGAACGCGCGGTCGACGTGATCCGGCTGTTGATGAAGCAAGGCGCGATGCACAAGATCACCGACGTGATCGATGCCGACACCGCGCAGCTGATCGCCGAGGAACTCGGCCACACCGTCAAGCGCGTCGCCGCGGCCGACGTCGAAGAGGGCCTGTTCGACATTGTCGACGACTCGACCGATACCGAGCCGCGCTCGCCTGTCGTCACCGTGATGGGCCATGTCGATCACGGCAAGACTTCGCTGCTCGATGCGCTTCGCCACGCCAATGTGGTGTCCGGCGAGGCCGGCGGCATTACCCAGCATATCGGCGCCTATCAGGTGATGTCGCCGGAGAGCGGCAAGAAAATCACCTTCATCGACACCCCGGGCCATGCCGCGTTCACCGCAATGCGCGCGCGCGGCGCCAAGGTCACCGACATCGTGATCCTGGTGGTCGCAGCCGACGACGGCGTCATGCCGCAGACCGTCGAGGCGATCAATCACGCCAAGGCGGCGAAGGTTCCGATGATCGTGGCGATCAACAAGATCGACAAGCCCGACGCCAAGCCGGAGCGCGTGCGCACCGAATTGCTGCAGCACGAGGTTCAGGTCGAATCGCTGGGCGGCGAAGT
>WNFW01020000.1_pt1 | contig 14199 bp, 13 predicted proteins | sample 5400131 | NCBI WGS metagenome assembly WNFW01 (sample SAMN13153362, study PRJNA577476) | soil metagenome | isolation source: 20 cm soil or saprolite under grassland replicate 1 | place: USA:California | collected 2016-06-15 | reverse complement strand
CAACATCATCTTCGGCGCGAACCTCGACGACGGCCTCGCCGAGGAGGTCTGGGTGACCGTGATCGCGACGCGATTCGACGGTCGCGACCGGAGGGCAGACGGCGGCGGCGGCGAGCGCCGCCGGACCCCGGGCACCGCGACCACGTCGACTCGTCGTCCCGCGGACCGCCGCGCCGGCACCGCGAAGAGCTTCGACTCGCGGCCCAGGGACCTGAACGTCGAGGTCCCGGAGTTCCTCCCCAGCTAGCGGCGCCACCGAACGTCCCGGAGTAGCCGCTATAGGGGGGATTCCGGGACGTTCGCGGAGCGTCCTGGGCGGCCATAGGCTCTTAGCGTGCCTGCGCACGCCGCAGTCGCCGCCGGGCACCCGCTGACGGCCGAAGCGGGGGCGAGCGTGCTGCGCGACGGCGGCAACGCCGTCGATGCCGCGGTCGCCGCCGTGCTCACCTCTTTTGCGACCGAGAGTCCCCTCACGGGCCTCGGCGCCGGCGGCTTCATGCTGGTCCACACCGCACGCGACGACGTCCTCTGCGACTTCTTCGTCGAGATGCCTGGCCGCGCGGGCGTCGAGCGTCGCTCGGAGCTCGTGCCGATCGAGATCCTCTTCGACGGCACACCGCAGATCTTCAACGTCGGAGCCGCTTCCTGCGGCGTCCCCGGGACCCCGGCGGGTGTTGCGGCGGTGCTCGAGCGCTTCGGGTCGGCGCCGCTCGCGGATCTCGCTGCGCCCGCGGCGCGGCTCGCCCGCGAGGGGGTGCAGGTGAACGAGCAGCAGGCGTACCTCCACGAGCTCCTGGAGCTGATCCTCACCGACCACCCCGAATGCCGGGCCCTGTACGCGCCGGCAGGCCACATCCTCAAGGCCGGCGAGGTCTTCCGCTTCGGCGAGCTCGCCGACGCGATCGAGCGCCTGGCCGCCGAGGGCGCGGATTCGATCTACCGCGGGGACATCGGCTCGGCGCTCTCGGCGTGGGTGCTCGAGCGCGGCGGGACCCTCGCGGCCGCGGATCTCGCGGCCTACGAGCCGGCCTGGCGCGAGCCCGTGCGGGCGCGATTCGGCGGGCGCGAGATCCTGTCCAACCCGCCGCCGTCGGCGGGCGGCATCCTGATCGCGTTCTGCCTCGCCGTGCTGGAACACACGGGGGCTGACCTTCTCGACGTCGTGACGGCGATGGAGGAGGCGCAGGCGGCGCGGACCGAGGCCTTCCACCGCGGCCTGTACGAGCCGGCGTTCGCCACCGAGTTCCTCGCCCCCGAGCGGATCGAAGCCGCCGCGACGAGGATCGCCGACGGGCGGCGTCGGCCCGGAGCCGGAGCCGACGGCCCCGCCGACCGCCTCGGCTCGACGACGCACGTCTCGGTGCTCGACCGCGACGGCAACGCGGCGAGCGTCACCTGCTCGAACGGCACCGGCTCGGGGATCGTGGTCCCGGGGACGGGCATTCACCTCAACAACATGCTCGGCGAGGAGGACCTCAACCCGCTCGGCTTTCACCACCTCGAGCCCGGGCTCCGGATGCCATCGATGATGGCGCCGTCGATCGTGCTCCGCGACGGCGAGGTCGAGATGGTGCTGGGAAGCGGCGGCTCGAACCGGATTCGCTCCGCGATCCTCCAGGCCGTGCTGCGGCTCATCGTCGACCGCACGGCGGCCCCCGAGGCCGTGGCATCGCCTCGCGTCCACTTCGAGGCCGGCGCCGTTCAGGCGGAGCCCGGGGTGGATCCGCGCGCGCTCGAGCGGCTCGAGCGCCGCGGCTACGACGTCGCGCGGTGGGCGCGCCTCAACTGGTTCTTCGGCGGCGTCCATGCCGTCACCCGGGACCTCTCCACCGGCGCTGTCTCCGGGGGCGGCGACCCTCGCCGGGGCGGCGCTGTGGCGCTAGCTTGAGGCGGAGTGCGCGAGCTTCCGGTACCTCCGCACTTCAACCCCGATGCCGTCGGGGTCGTCTGGCCAGTTCCCTACGAGGAGCGCGCGCGAGACGCGCGGAGCTGGGCCGAGGCGCACGTGCTTGCCCCGGCCGCGAGCGATTCACCGCGCGTCTGCCTGCTGGCGGTCGACGTCCAGAACACGTTCTGCATCCCGGGCTTCGAGCTGTTCGTCGCCGCGCGTTCGGGCACGGGTGCAGTCGACGACAACCGCCGCCTTTGTGAGTTCGTCTATCGCAACCTCGGAACGATCACGCAGATCGTGCCGAGTCTCGACACGCACCGCGCGCTGCAGGTGTTCCACGCGATCTGGCTCGTCGACTCGGACGGCGAGCACCCCGCGCCCTACACCCTCGTGTCGGCTGAGGATGTCGAGGCCGGCCGCTGGACGGTGAATCCGGCGATCGCCGCGGCACTCGGCATGGACCCCGACTATGCCTGGCGCCACCTCGCCCACTACACGCGCCGGCTGGCCGAAGGGGGAAAGTACGACCTGACCGTCTGGCCGTACCACGCGATGCTCGGGGGCATCGGACACGCGCTCGTGCCGGCGGTCGAGGAGGCGATCTTCTTCCACGCGATCGCCCGCCACAGCCAGCCGGACTTCCAGGTCAAGGGCGACAACCCCCTCACCGAGCACTACTCGATGCTCGGGCCGGAGGTGACGGAGGATCCTGACGGGGAGCCGCTGGGGGCGAGGAACGCCGCGCTCATACAAACGCTCCTCACCTTCGACATCGTGATCGTGGCCGGCCAGGCGAAGAGCCACTGCCTGGCGTGGACGATCGACGACCTGCTCACCGACGCGGACGTGCGCGAGCATCTCGCGCCGCGGACGTTCCTCCTCGAGGACTGCACCTCGCCCGTGGTCGTGCCGGGTGCCATCGATTACACCGACGAGGCGGATGCCGCCTTCGAGCGGTACGCCCGCGCCGGCATGCACGTGGTCCGGTCGACCGATCCGATCGCCGGGTGGCCGGGCCTTTGACCCCCTGAGCAGCGCGGCTGTACGGTTGCCGCGCGATGCCCACCGACTTCGAGCACGAGGGCCTGCTCAAGGGCACCCGCGGCAAGGCGAGGGAGGCGCGGCGAAAGCTCCTCGAGGAGCTCGCCGCCGACGGGGTGCCGCTCGAGGAGCTACGCCGCGCGGTCGCCGAGGATCGCCTCGCGCTGCTGCCGGTCGAGCGCTTCCTCGAGGGGACCGGCCCGCGTTACACGCTCGACGAGGTCGCGCGCAAGACGGGCGTCGACAGCGCGTTCCTGGTCCGCAACCGCGCGTCGCTCGGCCTGCCGCCGCCGGATCCAGGATCGCCGGCCGCGACCGACGAGGACGTCGAGATGGCGAGGCGCATGCGCGCTCTGCTCGACGCGGGGCTGCCACCCGAGGGGGTCATCGAGAACTCCCGGGTCCTGGGCCTGGCGACGGCGCAGGTCGCGGCCGCGGCCACCGCCCTCGTCGGGGAGGCGCTCCTGCGCCCCGGGGACACGGAGCTCGAGGCGGCGCACCGGTACCTCGACGCGGCACGAACGCTCGCGCCGATGCTGGGGCCCTCGGTTACCTACGCCCTCAACCTCCACCTGCGCGAGCAGATCCGGCAGGCGGCCGTCGGGAGCGCTCAGCTGGCCGCCGGGACCATGGTTGGCGGTCAGGAGGTCACGGCGTGCTTTGCCGATCTCGTCGACTTCACCCGTCTCGGCCAGACGCTCGACATCGAGTCACTGGGCCACGTCACCACGCGCCTCGGCGAGCTCGCCCGCGAGGTGGCCCGTCCGCCGGTTCGGCTGGTGAAGATGATCGGCGACGCCGCGATGCTCGTCTCGCCCGACAACGAGGGGCTGCTCGATGCGGCGCTGGCGCTCGTCGAGGCGGCGGAGGCCGAGGACGGCGGCGACTTCCCCGCCCTGCGGGCGGGCCTCGCTCGGGGTGATGCGGTCGCCCGGGGCGGCGACTGGTACGGCCACCCGGTCAACCTCGCGAGCCGGATCACGGACTTCGCGTACCCGTCCAGCGTCCTGTGTGCGGAGGAGGTCCACGACGCCGCCCGGAACGGCTACCGCTGGTCGTTCGCGGGAGAGCGGCGCCTCAAGGGGATCGAGGGCCGCATCAAGCTGTTCCGCGCCCGGCGGGCGGAGGGAGCCTAGGGGCCCTTGCGGCCCGACAGCACGAGGTTGTAGAAGAGCGCGGCCGGCAGGCGTGGCTCGAGCAGCGCAGCGTCGAGCCGCTGCAGCGCGAGGTATCCGCGGAACGCGAAGTTGCGCCACACCATCGGGACATGGTCCGGATCGGCGGTCGACTCGAGTCGTGCGCGGTAGGGCGGCCGCGCCCGGCGCCGTTCGCGCTGGCGGCGCCGAGGGCCAGGCGCCACCCCGGCGCGACGAGCGTCCCGACGCGCTTCGGCAGGCTGGCGACGAGGTCGCCGTAGCGAGACGGCTCGCCACAGAAGGCGACGGCACCGCCCGGGCGCAGCACCCGCGCGAACTCGCCGAACGCGCGCTCCAGGTCCGGGACGTGGTGGAGGACCGCATGGCCGAAGACGAGGTCGAAGCTCGAGTCCGCAAACGGCAGCTCGGCGGCCTCCGCTTCGGCCGTGGCGACCTCGAGGCCATGTCTCGCTGCCGACTCCTCGAGCCGGCGGAGCATCCCCGCGGAGATGTCGGTCGCGGTCGCACGCTCGATCAGCCCGGCCTGGAGCAGGTTGAGCGTGAAGTAGCCGGTTCCCGCGCCCACCTCGAGCGCGTCGCAAAACGGGTGGTCGATCTGCCGGCCGAGGGCCTTCGTGAGCTTGCCGCGCACCTGCGCCTGGCCGACCTTGCCCAGATCGATCCCCCACTTGGCGTCGTAGGTGGCGGCGGCGACGTCGTGATAGCGGACGTTCGCGTCCTTGATCTCGGCGGCCCTGGCCGACGCAGCGGGCATCGAGCGGCGGATCGTAGCCTTCGCCGCCGTGCGCTACGTCCAGCAGGACCAGCCGCCGGGGGTTCCCCCGCTCGAGCTCACCGGTGAACGGACACTGCCCGACGTGCCCGAGGAGAACTACTGGTACCGCCGGCATCTCGCCGTCTACGAGTGGATCGCGGCCCGCGTGGGCGGGCTCAGCGTTGCGGACCTCGCCTGCGGCGAGGGTTACGGCGCGGACGTCCTCGCCCGGCGGGCGGCGGAGGTGGTGGGGATCGACGCCAATCCCGAGGCGCACGAGCACGCCCGCGCCCGCTATCGCCGGCCGCACCTTCGCTTCGAGCGGGGCCTCGTGGAGGATCTTGCCGGGCCGTTCGACGTCGTCGTCTTCCTGCAGACCATCGAGCACCTTCAAGATCCCGCGGCCACGCTCGAGCGGATCGCGGCGGTGGCTCCGGTCGCCTACATCTCGACGCCGAACCGGCTCACGCTCGCGCCGCCCGGCGCGGAGAAATCCGACAACCCCTGGCACGTGCGCGAATACACGAGGCCCGAGTACCGCGACCTCCTCGAGCCCCACTTCGCAGGAGTCGACCTCCTCGGCCTGCACCACGCGGCAAAGCTGCGCCTGCACGAGATCGCGCTCCGCTTCGGGTGGGACCGCCTTCACCCCGCGCTGCGCCTGACCAAGCCGTTCTATGACCGCTTCGTCCCGGCGATCTCGTCATCGGACTTCGAGTTGAAGCGAGAGGACGAGGTGCCGCTGGACCGCGCCCTCGACTTCGTTGCGATCTGCCATGCCTGAGCCGGTCGGCGATCTCGCGATCGTCCTGCACTCGCACATGCCCTATGTGGAGGGCTTCGGGACCTACCCGTTCGGCGAGGAGTGGCTGTTCGACGCGATCCTGCGCTCGTACGTTCCCATGCTCGAGGTCGCCGATCGCCTGACCGTGACGGTCACGCCGGTCCTGGCGGACCAGCTCGAGGCGCCCGGAGTGGCCCCGCGCCTGCGCCGGTTCGCCCGCGAGCTGCGGTTGGCCGGGGCTGAGCTGGACGCGCGAGACGTCGAACCGGGCCTGCGGCCGGCCGGCGAGGACGAGGCCGAGCGGTACGGGCGAGCCACGGCAGTCATCGAGTCGCTCGGCGACGACCTTCTCGCCCTGTTCCGCGAGCCGGCGCGGAGCGGGCGCATCGAGCTCCTGGCCTCGGCGGCGACGCACGCCGTGCTGCCGCTGGTCGCGACCGAGGCGGGGCGGCGGCTTCAGATCGAGCTCGGGGTGCGCTCGCACCGCCGGCGCTTCGGCGAGCCGGCAGGGTTCTGGCTCCCAGAGTGCGCGTACGAGCCGGGCCTCGAGCGCCTGCTCGCGATGGCCGGCGTCGCCTGCTTCTGCGTCGATCAGACCGCGCACTCGAGTGGGCTGGCGGCGCTCTCGCCCATCGCGACGCCCGCCGGACCGGTTGCGGTGCCCATCGACTGGGAGGCGATCGCGTGGCTCTGGTCGCTCGGCGGCTACCCCTCCGATCCCGCGTACGCCGACTTCCACCGCAGGTCGATGCGAGCGGACCGCGGCGTTCGCCTCGTCACGTTGTCCGAGGCGATCGCCGAGCGCGAAGCCGGCGAGCGACCGCTGATTCCGGGCAGCTGGGGCGAGGGCAAGGACCTGCGCACATGGGACTCGCCCGCGGTCGCCGACCTCGCGTGGGCCGTGCGGCGGCTCGAGCTGCGGACGCTGCGAGCGCTCGCCGCCGACGGCCTGGCTCTCGAGGCGCGCGAACGGGCGGTCCGCGAGCTGCTCGCCCTCCAGGCAAGCGACTGGGCATTCCTCGACGCGCGCCGCCAGGCCGGCGACTATCCGTACCAGCGCGCGACAGCCCACGCGCGGGCGCTGCTGGACGCCATAGACTCCGGCGCCCCGCCCCCGGATTCTCGCTTGCGCAGCCTGGCGCCCGACCTCAGTCTCGCCCCGCTCCTCGAACCGTGAGCCCCGGAGTGACTCGGACCCTGATCCTCTCCTGGGAGTACCCGCCGCTGATCGAGGGCGGGCTCGCCAGGCACGTCCGGAAGCTCGCGGAGGGCCTCGCCGCCGCACGCGTCGACGTCCACGTCTTGACTCGCGGCGGGGAGGAGTCGCCGGCCGAGGAGGTGGCGGACGGCGTCGCGCTCCACCGCGTGCTCGAGCCGCGCCGGCCGCGGGATCTGTCCGAGTTCGTCGCGTGGGTCGAGCGGATGAACGCCGACATGCTCGCGGCCGGGGTCGAGCTCGGCGACCGCTACACGTTCGACGTCGTGCACGGCCACGACTGGCTCGTGGCGATGGCGTGCGACCACCTCGCGCGGCGGTTCGGCGCCTCGCTGGTCACGACCATCCACGCAACCGAGCACGGCCGCCATCAGGGCTGGGTCGGCGACCACCCCCAGTCCTACATCCACGGGGTCGAGCGCTGGATCACGAACCGTGCCGACCACGTCATCACCTGCTCCTACTACATGCGCGAGCAGGTCGCCGACATCTTCGGCGTGCCGGAGTCGCGGATCACCGTGATCCCCAACGGCATCGATCCCGACGATCTTCCGTCGCCCGCCGATGCCGAACTGGCGCGGCTCCGGCGCGAGTTCGCGGCCCCGGGGGAGCGGCTCGTGCTCCTGATCGGCAGGCTCGTCTACGAGAAGGGATTCCAGATCGCCCTCGAGGCGATGCCCGAGCTGATCGCCCGCCTTCCCGGGACGAGGTTCCTCGTCGCCGGCTCGGGTACGCACGAGGATGAGCTGCGCCGCCAGGCCGCCGAGCTCGGGCTGCTCCACCACGGCACGTTCCTCGGCTGGATCGGCGATGACGTCCTCCACTCGCTCTACCGGATCGCCGACGTGTGCGTCGTGCCCTCGATCTACGAGCCGTTCGGGCTCGTCGCGCTCGAGGCGATGGCATCCGGCTGTCCGTGCATCGTCGCCGACACTGGAGGTCTGCGGGAGGTGGTGCCGCACGACGAGGCGGGGCTTCGGTTCCGCTCGCGCGACCCCCGCTCGCTCGCCCGCATGGTCGAACGCGTCCTCGGCAACGTCGCGCTTCGCGAGCGACTCGTGGCCGACGCGTCGGAGCACGTCCTCCGCTTCGACTGGGGTGACGTCGCGGAGCGCACGGCCGAGCTCTACTTCGCCGCGACGCTGGCGCCCGCTCCCTAGCGCGGCCGAAGTGCGGCCCTCGGGCGGCACGAGCGTTGCGCGCCGGCGGCGCGGGTAGTCGATCATTAAGGGAGATGGTTGCCGGGAAACGTCTCGATCCGGTCTACAGGGCCGTCCTTCTGGCGTTCGGCCTCTTCGTCGCGTACCTGCTCTTCCGCGAGCTCGCGACGTTCGTGATCGCGATCCTGACGACGATCCTGATCTCGATCCCGCTCTCGGCCGGCGCGACGCGGCTCGAGCGCGTCGGTGTCCCCCGCGCGATCGGCGCCTTCGCGACGCTCCTCCTCGGACTGGGCGCGATCGCCGGCCTGCTCTACCTCGTGATCCCGTCGTTCATCGACGAGGGGAAGAAGTTCGTCGACCAGCTCCCCGCGATCGTGACATCGGCCGAGCACAGCGTGCGCGACCTGATCAACGCGAAGCCCGGCGAGGTGGGGCACGCCGTCCAGCACTTCGTGAACGGCTACGGCAACAACCCCGAGCGCCTGATCGGCCCGGCGGCGGCGATCGGGCTCAGCATCTTCGAGGTGATCGCCTCGCTCGTGGTGATCGTCCTCACGGCCTTCTACATCGCCGTCAAGCCGCGGCCACTCGTCGACGGCATCCTGTCGCTCGTGCCGCCCGACCGCCGGTCGCACGCGCAGGCGGTGATGGAACGCCTGCGAAGCGCCTGGATCGGGTGGATGCAGGGCCTGATCGTGAACATGCTCGTCAACGGCGTCCTCCTCTACATCGGGCTGCGGATCATCGGGCTCGACTACGCGCTCGTCTTCGCGGTGCTTACGGGGCTCTTCACGGTGATTCCCTACTTCGGCGCGATCGCCGCCGGCATTCCGCCGGTGCTCTTCGCGCTCTCGAACTCCCTGGAGCAGGCGCTTCTGGTGCTCGGCATCTACATCCTCACCCACGAGATCGAGAGCAACGTGAGCGTGCCGCTCGTGATGGCGAACCGCGTGCGCTTGCACCCAGCCATGGTCGCGATCGGCGTCGTGATAGTCGGGGCGCTGTTCGGCTTCATCGGCCTGTTCGTCGCCGTCCCGATCCTCTCCCTGGTGACGATCCTGGTCGACGAGCTGTGGGTGAAACCGATGGGGGCGCGGAAGGCGGCCGAGGCCGGAGGCGAGCGAGTGACGGCCGAGGGATTGACGATCCCCCCCGCGGCGGAGAAGGAAGAGGAGCGCGAGGAGGTCGGGGCGCCACGCTAGGCCGTCCCCGACCGTTCCCGACACCGAACGTCCCGGACTAGCCGCTATAGCGACCACTGCGGGACGCTCGCGGGTGCTCAGCCGCCGAAGGCCTTCAGGCGCGTGAACGCCTTGCGGACGAAGCGCTTGCGGGGCGGCGCGGGGACGGCGGCGTCGGAGCGGTGGGCCTCCGGGTTCTGACGCTCGACGATCCACTCGCCGCTCGACGTCTGCCGGATCGCCCCGACCCGAATGCCGTCTTCGGCGTGGATCCCGCCGGCGTCGTCGACCTCCAGCTGCTGCTCGCCGCCAAGCGCGCCGGTGACGATCCCCTGCACCTGGTCGCGATCGAACGACTCGAGGCGCTGGTCGTTGAGCGTCGCGCTGATGCTGGCGAGCGCGCGCGCGATCTCGGCATCGCCGGGCACCGGTCGGGCAGTACCCGCTCCGCCCGGGCCGGCAACGTCAGGCGGCTGATCGGGGCGGCAACGTTAGCCGTGGGCCGCGCCGGGTAATCTGGCGCCGAATGAGGCCGCAGCTCCCGCCGCTGATTCGCCAGGCGATGGGGGATTCCCTGGGCCTCGGGCGCGCTGCCCGCTCCCGCCGCTCGGCCGAGCTGACCCCGCGGACCAAGGCAGCCGACCGCGTGGTCCAGTCGATCTGTCCCTACTGCGCCGTTGGCTGCGGCCAGAAGATCTACGTGAAGGACGAGCGCGTGGTCCAGATCGAGGGCGACCCCGACTCGCCGATCTCCCGCGGCCGCCTGTGCCCGAAGGGCGCGGCGTCGAAGAGCCTGGTCACTTCCCCCACGCGGCAGAAGAAGGTGAAGTACCGCCGCCCCCACGGGACGGAGTGGGAGGACCTCTCGGTCGAGCAGGCCACCGAGATGATCGCGGACCGCCTCATCGCGGCTCGCGAGGAGACGTGGGAGGACGAGACCGATGACGGCAAGCCGCTGCATCGCACCCTCGGCGTCGCCTTCCTGGGCGGCGCCACGCTCGACTCCGAGGAGAACTACCTGATCAAGAAGCTCTTCACGGCGGCGGGCGCGGTCTCGATCGAGAACCAGGCGCGCATATGACATAGCTCCACCGTCCCCGGTCTGGGGGCGTCGTTCGGAAGGGGTGGCGCGACCACCTTCCAGCAGGACCTGCAGAACGCCGACTGCATCCTGAGCATGGGCTCGAACATGGCCGAGCAGCACCCGGTCGGATTCCAGTGGGTGATCGAGGCGAAGGAGCGCGGGGCGAAGGTAATCCACGTCGACCCGCGGTTCACCCGCACGAGCGCGATGGCGGATCTCCATGTGCCGATCCGCGCCGGAAGCGATATCGCCTTCCTCGGCGGGATCGTCAACTACATCTTCGAGCACGACGCCTGGTTCCGCGACTACGTCCGGCACTACTCGAACGGCCCGGTGATCGTGAAGGAGGATTTCCAGGACACCGAGGACGGGAGCGGTTTCTTCTCCGGCTGGGATCCCACCGAAAGCGCGTATGAGATCGACAGCTGGGGCTATGCGCGAAGCGGCGGCGAGGCGGCGGCCGGCAAGAGCGAGCAGCAGGCGGACGTCTCGGGCGAGCAGGCGCACGGCGCCCACGGGATGACCCTGCGGCACGGCCGCCCGCCCGAGATCGACGAGTCGATGGAGGACCCCCGGTGCATCCTCCAGATCACCCGTCGCCATTTCTCTCGCTATACGCCCGAGCTCGTCGCCGAGACCTGCGGCTGCACGAAGGAGCAGTTCCTCGCCGTCGCCGAGGCCCTCTGCGAGAACTCGGGCCGCGAGCGCACCTCGGCGATCTGCTACGCGGTCGGCTGGACCCAGCACACCACCGGCGTCCAGAACATCCGCGCCGCCTCGATCATCCAGCTCCTCCTCGGCAACATCGGGCGTCCGGGCGGGGGCATCCTCGCGCTTCGCGGCCACGCGAACATCCAGGGCTCGACCGACATCCCCACGCTCTACAACATCCTCCCGGGGTACATCCCGATGCCCCCGCTCCTACATGGTCTCGCTGCTGAAGGCCTGGTGGGGCGACGCCGCGACCGAGGAGAACGACTTCTGCTTCGACTACCTGCCGCGCATCAACGGCGACCACTCGCACTACGCGACGATGCTGAAGATGCTCGACGGCGGCGTGAAGGGGTTCTTCGTCGTCGGACAGAACCCCGCCGTGGGCTCGGCGAACGCGAAGCTCATGCGCCTCGCGCTGTCGAAGCTCGACTGGCTTGTCGTCCGCGACATGCAGGAGGTCGAGTCGGCGTCGTTCTGGTACGACTCGCCCGAGATCGAGAGCGGCGAGGTGCGACCGGAGGACATCGGCACCGAGGTGTTCTTCCTCCCCGCGGCGTCGCACACGGAGAAGGACGGCAACTTCACCAACACCCAGCGCCTCCTTCAGTGGCACCACAAGGCCCTCGAGCCGCGGGGCGATTGCCGCTCCGATCTCCACTGGGTCTACCACCTCGGGAGGGCGGTGCGCAAGAAGCTCGCCGCGTCCGAGGATCCGAAGGATCGCCCGCTTCTCGATCTCACCTGGGACTATCCGGAGCAGGGGCCCCACAACGAGCCCGACGCGCAGGCGGTGCTCCAGGAGATCAACGGCCGTGACGCCGACGGCAACTTCCTGCCGAGCTACGACGAGTTGAAGGACGACGGCTCGACCTCGTGCGGCTCGTGGATCCACTGCGGGATCTACAAGGACGGGGTGAACCAGGCGGCGCGAAAGCACCCCCGCACGGAGCAGAACTGGATCGCGCCCGAGTGGGGGTGGTCGTGGCCGAAGAACGTTCGCATCCTCTACAACCGCGCATCCGCCGATCCGGACGGCAAGCCCTGGTCGGAGCGAAAGAAGTACGTGTGGTGGGACGCTGAGGAGGGCAAGTGGACGAGCCTCGGCGACTCGCCGGACTTCCCGCCCGACAAGGCGCCGGACTACGAGCCAGGCCGGCGGGAGAAGGCGCTCGACGCGATTCCGGGCGACGCGCCGTTCATCCTCCACCCAGACGGCCTCGGGTGGATCTACGCGCCCACCGGGCTCGTCGATGGGCCGCTGCCCGCCCACTACGAACCCCAGGAGTCGCCGTTCCGAAATTCCCTCTACGCGCAGCAGCAGAATCCGACCCGCCAGGTCTTCCACCGCGACGAGAACCCCTACCACCCGGCGAGCGGCGAGGAGGGCGCTGACGTCTTCCCGTTCGTCCTCTCCACCTACCGGCTGACCGAGCACCACACCGCGGGCGGCATGACCCGCGCGCTGCCCTACCTCGCCGAGCTCCAGCCCGAGATGTTCTGCGAGGTCTCGCCCCGGCTTGCCGCGGAGCGCGGCCTCGAGCACGCCGGTTGGGCGACGATCATCACCGCGCGCGGGGCGATCGAGGCGCGCGTGATGGTGACGGAGCGTGTGAAGCCGTTGCGGGTCCAGGGGCGCGAGATGCACATGGTCGGCCTCCCGTACCACTGGGGCCGCCGCGGCATCGCGAAGGGCGACTCGGCGAACGAGCTGCTATCGCTGGCGCTCGACAACAACGTCCACATCGCCGAGTACAAGGTCGCGACGTGCGACATCCGGCCGGGCCGGCGCCCGCGCCGGAAGGAGCGGCTGCGGCTCGTCGAGGACTACCGGCGCCGGGCCGGGGTGAAGGACTGATGGCGGCGACGGTGCTCGAGACCCCTGCATGGCCGTCGAGCTACGACGGTGAGGCGAAACCGCGGAAGGGGTTCTTCACCGACACCACGGTCTGCATCGGCTGCAAGGCCTGCGAGGTCGCCTGCAAGGAGTGGAACCAGATCCCGGACTCGCCAAAGGGCTTCAGCGGCCACTCGCTTGACAACACGCTCGACCTCGGCGCGAACACCTGGCGCCACGTCGCGTTCATCGAGCAGAAGGTGCCGGTCGACGTGGGGGGTGGCGCGGGCTTCGTGGAGGCCGCCACGCGCGGCGGGCTTGCGAACGAGGGCATCGCGACCTACCAGGAGGGCGACGGCATCCGTTTTCTCATGTCGTCGGACGTCTGCAAGCACTGCACCGAGGCCGCGTGCCTCGAGGTCTGCCCCACCGGGGCGCTCTTCCGGACGGAGTTCGGGACGGTCGTCGTCCAGCAGGATGTGTGCAACGGCTGCGGCTACTGCGTGCCCGCGTGCCCGTTCGGGGTGCTCGACCAGCGGGAGGACGACGGTCGCGTCTGGAAGTGCACCCTCTGCTACGACCGGCTGAAGGACAACAAGGAACCGGCGTGCGCACAGGCGTGTCCCACGAACTCGATCCAGTTCGGTGACCTCGACGAGCTTCGCGAGCGGGCCGAGAAGCGGCTAGCTCGGCTTCGCGAGGCGGGCCAGGACGAGGCGCGCCTTTACCTCGCGGATGAGGACGACGGCGTCGGCGGCGCCGGCGCGTTCTTCCTCCTGCTCGACGAGCCGGAGGTCTACGGCCTGCCGCCCGACCCCGTCGACACGCGCCGCGACCTCGGGAAGATCTGGGCGGCGGCCGGCGCCGCGGCGCTCGCGCTCGGCGCCGGGCTGGCCGCGGCCGTATTCGGAGGCAAACGGTGAGCTCCGACGTTTCGACTCCGGGCGCGGCGGCGTGGGCGGAGGACGGGTATCGCTCGTACTACGGCCAGCCCGTGCTCAAGGAGCCGGTCTGGACGCCGGAGATCCCGTTCTACTTCACGACCGGCGGCCTCGGGGGCGCGTCGGCGGCTCTCGCCTACCTTGTCGGCTTGCGCGGGAACCGCGAGCTCGCGCGGAATGCTTGGGCCATTGCGGCGATCGACGTCGGCATCAGTCCCGCCTTGCTCATCTCCGACCTCGGCAAGCCATCGCGCTTCCTGAACATGCTGCGGATGTTCAAGGTCACCTCGCCGATGAGCGTCGGGACGTGGCTCTTGAGCGCGAGCGGCGCTGCCACAGGAATCGCCGCGATGAACGCATGGACCGGGGCGTTCCCGCGTGCGGCGCGATTCGCTCGGCCGGCGGCCGGTGTGCTTGGTCTGCCGCTCTCGACCTACAC
>WNFW01001896.1_pt1 | contig 14199 bp, 17 predicted proteins | sample 5400131 | NCBI WGS metagenome assembly WNFW01 (sample SAMN13153362, study PRJNA577476) | soil metagenome | isolation source: 20 cm soil or saprolite under grassland replicate 1 | place: USA:California | collected 2016-06-15 | reverse complement strand
TCTGCTAGGAAACAGGTGGAAGACGAGCATATCCGCCCGTTCTTCCGCGTCGACTACGAGTCGAGGGTTGAAGCGGTTGATGATTATCGGTCTATTCCGGGTCTCGAAGTAGAGCCTCCAGAAGTTTACAGATATTTTGTGAGGGTCAAGCCGGAGGTTCTAGAGGACTTCGCTCGGAAGAACGATCTTATCGGGCATAAGGGCAGCGAGCTCGAGGACGAGTTCGTCTACCAGAACAGCTACCGTCTCAACCTCCAATACTACACGTCGCTGGGCGAGAAGAAAGCATTCGTTGTCTCTCACGGCAAGAACCTGATCGTTCTCAAACTGGTCGGCTACGGAGATGATGTTGTAAAATATTACCAGCTGGAAGATTTCAAGGCTCACGTCTGGATCGGCCACCACCGCTATCCCACGAAGGGCCGTGTCTGGCATCCCGGAGGTGCACACCCGTTTGTCGGACTGCACGAGGCACTCGTCCACAACGGTGATTTCGCGAACTATCATTCGATAATGGAGTATTTGGCCCAGCGGAACATCCATCCATTGTTCTTGACGGATACTGAAGTGTCTGTCCTACTGTTCGATCTGATCAGCCGCGTCTACAAGTATCCCTTGGAGTATCTGATCGAGGCGCTGGCACCGACGACCGAGCGCGACTTCGAGATGCTTCCGGAGGAGAAGAAAAAGATCTATCGCCTGATTCAGACTTCTCACATCCACGGGTCCCCGGATGGTCCATGGTTCTTCATCGTCGCTAGAAATGATGTAGAGAAGAATGCCTGGCAGTTGCTAGGGATCACCGACACGTCGATGCTCCGACCACAAGTCTTCGCATTGCAAGAGGGTCCGATCAAGATTGGAATCATAGCGTCTGAGAGACAAGCAATCAACGCTGTACTGGGACGATTACAAGAGGATGGTAAGATTCCGAGCAGGTTTGCTGACTCCTACTGGAACGCTCGTGGAGGGAGTCACACAGATGGGGGAGCATTCCTCTTCAGTGTAAAGGATGGAGAGGATGGAAAGGAACTGGAATGTGCTGACAAATTTGGACGGGAAATTACTCTTCCAGAACAGGAGTGGCTACACGGACCACGAGCGGATCTCGCTCTAAACGTCAGCGTCGCGCTGCAACTATCAAGGAAGGGTCCAAAGGCTCAGGACCCGCTGGGATTCTACGAGTATGTTCGTCCCGCGTTGAGAGACGCTGGCTTCCAGTATGCAGGAGAGATTCTTGAGGAGTTGAAGAAGCTCGCGTTGAAAGGACAAGAGTCGAGAAGGTTCGCGATACAAACCGTCTCACTGTTATTCGACAGGATCTACGATACTGGCTACAAGAAGCGTAGCTCACTGTTGCAGTTGCATCACGAGGCTTTGAATGAGATCTTCTCCTCTGTCCCATTGTCAAACTATGACCTCTACACTCGGCTGGAGTGGGAGAACAGGTCCAGACTCGCCCATCCAGGACTGGACTCACAGGTGCTGGTGGTTGATGCTCTGGAATTTCCGGTCGAGGGAGACGAGAGTGCGGCCAGGTTTGTGGTCGATGCTTACGACCAGGGCTGGAAGAGCATCTTGCTGTACAACTTGCGAGGCCACCGGTTCATCGGAAGCGGGCTGGGTCCGCGAACGAATGGATTGAAGATCGACTGTTACGGCGATGTAGGAGATTATGTCGCTTCGGGCATTGACGGCTGTGAAATAACGGTCCATGGTGCCGCTCAAGATCAAGCCGCTCAGATTCTCAAGTACGGTAAGCTCGTGGTTCACGGCGATGTGGGTCAGGCGTTCATGTACGCGGCAAAGGGAGGAGACGTGTACGTGCTGGGTAACGCCGCGGGACGACCACTCATCAACGCGGTAGGTAGGCCGAGAGTTGTGATCAACGGGACATGTCTAGACTATCTGGCAGAATCTCTCATGGCAGGTGATCCGTACAATGGAGGTGGGTTCGTGATCGTCAACGGCTTGAAACCTTCCTATGACGGGAGGTTCGTAGAGCAGGAATATCCCTATCCAGGAGGCAACTTGTTCTCGCTAGCTTCAGGCGGGGCCATATTCATCCGCGACCCTCATCGTAATGTATCAAGAGATCAGCTCAACGGCGGACGATTGGTTGACTCAACCCCGAAAGATTGGGAGCTGATTCTGCCATACCTGGAAGAGAACGAGCAACTGTTCGGCATATCAATTGAGAGGAACCTATTGACTGTCGATGGAAAAATCTTAGATCCATGCCAAGTCTATCGTAAGGTCGAACCCACATCCCTGCAAGAACTAACCTAGTCAGTTTCCTACGAGGCCCCCGCAAGTCGTACAAGGAGCAAATCTCAAACTAGGGGAAGTACCTGAGCGGACTCTCCCGGACATTATGGCATGGGTTGAGAAGTGTACATGCAAGCCCTAACGGACGGGTTTGCTACTAGCAGACTCGACGGATCGATGCGGATACTCCGGAAGCCTAAGGCCCAATCGGGGCCTAGGCTCTCCGTCCTTTATTTTTTCTGCAGGCCGCGGCCGTGGCAAGAGTCCTTATATGGAAAATCGTCGGATCATTGCATCGGCAAAGATGAACGAAGATCTCGCATTCAAACTCAAGCTCTATGCGGACGAAATCTGCGCGGTGAATGCCGCCTCAATCCGGGGACAAGGAACCGTTAGTTGGGCCCCGTATACTGATCTGCTGAGCCAGTTTACTGTCGAACAACTGAAGAATCCCGACATAACACGGAAGCTGATGCTCCTTCAGATCAAAGCTATCGTGGAGCATCCTCAAGTATACCGCACACGCTAAGGTCTCGGTCTAGCTTTCTCTCTCACTATCCTAAGATTCCTTCTGGCTGACTCCTGCCAGATGGTAGAATGTTTTCCTGCCTTCGCGTCCTCACGCGCCTTTTTCCGTAGGGCGGCCTTTGACTGTCTCTCTTTCGCCTTCCGGATTTGTTCGGCCGTGTAGTTCGTCTTTTTCCAGGGCGGAGGGAAGGGCATAGCCCCGCTCTAGAGAAAATTAGAAATTAGGGGTGCTGTTGCTCCTGGGAGACGATCGAGGTAGAATCAAGACTTGAGTTGGGGAAAGAAAGCAGAGGATAAGTCCAAAGAATTCGGTTCTCTCTGCGTGACATGTCTCATCATTTTCGTGGTTCTCGGCTTCGCTATCAGCAACTTCTACATATCTGGGGTCTTGGCTCTTGTCATCCTACTCGTCGGATCTCTCGGCATTTTGGAGCTTACCGATTGATGGAACCGCAATGCTAACTGTCGATGAAAGCCTCATCATAGTCGGATTCCTAGTTACTGCAATTGGGTTCGTTCCGCTCTATCAAGAAATGTTCGTCCGGAGACGAGAGCGCGAGTTGAATTTCGAGGTGGAACGTATCGTAGAAGGCGAAATGTGGAGTGTCAGGATTAGGAATCCAAACAAGACTATCGAGCGATTGAACGTACTTGTAGGGACGACCAAGCTTATCGTGGAAGGTAGTATCCTACCGTTCGAAGTCAAGATCCCTGTCGGTGGCGGGCAGAACTTCCGGATACCGCTCGATAAGGTCAACCCGTCTCAGGAGATCGTCGTCATTAGAGACGGCGACAAAGTTCTGAAGAAGATTGAATTCAAGAAGATAGTACCAGTCAAACCCTAGTCTGTAGAGTCTCAGGGAGACTTGTTTGCGCATCTAAGATGAACGAAGATTTCTTGAAATGTGGAGCCTACAGACTCGGGCGTTGCTTTGGAAGTGTACATCTCTTCGTTTCCTAGCCTAGATACAACTCCATCGCCCTTCCGAAACTTCTCCTTACATTCCGGGCAAACAGAACCGGCTCTAACAGTCATTCGCCAGTCCAATGCAGTCGCCGGTCTTAAGCCTACGGAGCTTCAAATCGTAACGACAATTGAAAATGAGGCTGTTGAGATCGAATGTCAACCGCTAAGCACTCATCGGCCTGACCAACCAAATTCGAATGGATCGAGCTTGGAACGTCCCAAGTGACCCTGCTTACTTCCTCTCCTTAGGGCGCAGATCTAGCTAAGTCCCCTACAGGTAGCGAATCGGGAGAAGGTCGAGGGGTGCAAGGACACTTCCCTCGTAAAGAGGTGCAAGAAGTGCGGACACAAGATTTGCGAGCGGCTCTACGTCGAGCATTGGTCGAATGTCCGTTCAGGTAGACTGCTCCCATTCTCTTTTTCCTGCCTTAGGAAAGATCAACTAGTTACCTTGCAGGTTATCCGATTTCACAGGGGAAGTTTTGACTTTGACCCATCTCCCGAGGCCGGGGCCGAACCTAATGCTGAGAATCTGCCCTCCAATTTGAATCTCAGGCATCAGATGGGACCACTTCTCATACACGACAATACTCGCCCCGGGGTGGTGCCTTCGTCTCCATTTGGTTCCGCACATTTCGCAGATACCATACTCAATCATTTCTAGAGGTTCTTCACTCTCCGGCTCTAAGCTATCTGGACCGAAGTTCCCAAGAATTTGTACCATAGAGTACCCGCATACGGGGCAATAGTCGATTTCGTGCAGAGAAATCACCGAAGGCTTCGCTAGTACGTCGAATGGTTCCATAAAAATAGGGGGATCTGACGGACTCCCCTTCAACTTTCAGATTAAGTTGAAAGTCGACAAAACAAAGTCGATTAAGTCCAAGAAGAAGCCGAAGACCAGTCCAACCATAGTTAAAGAGGCAGGGCACGCGAATAGATGGCAATGCTCATCGTAGTTTCCCTCCCTCAACTCGTAGACTGGATCCAAAAGAATGGTGTCTATGCATCGACGACGGAAATGATTCAAGATGCCGCACTGTACCTAGAATATCGAGCGGCAATATACACTCAGTAAGCCGGCGTCCTGTTTGTTACCCGTCCCGTCTAGCTCCGAGTAGCTTGAATGGTTATTGGGAAGCGCGGTCCCAGTTGAATCCGGTAATCTAAATGATCGATAACCCAAACGCACTTAGTTCGGGAAAAGTCCCCGACCAAAGAACGCTTGTTTGGGTCCCGTTCCATCCGTAGAACGTATCAAGACCTAGATTAGGATCGTATCCCACATAACCCATTTCGAATTTGCTCGTAGAGTTGGTCTCGCTTCGTATCCGAGTAGCTGTCGTAGCACAATTCTAGGATTCTGTATCCTCTCTTCCGGAGTAGTGATCTTAGTTCTTCGTCCTTCGCCATCTGTGATGTTCCGAGATGGACCCGGCCATCGACAAAGACGAGCAGCGGTCTAGATTCCAGTGGGAAGTAGAAGTCGGCTGTGGTTACTGGTATCTCGACTTGTGTCTGGTAGTGTATTCCGTTGTCTTGTAGTCTGATTGCGAGTTCCTGTTCCATCCGTGAAGGGTTGGCGTGTAGTCGTTCGCGCCAGTCGCTCCGCTGACTCGACATCTGCAAGGTTGAGCCATCTTCCGGCTATTGCTCAGACACGAGAGCGAAACTGCGGGCTTATCATTGGATGAACTTGCTGCCTTGCCACTTTTGGCAAACTGCCTTCCTTCCCGTGCTTCGGTCAGAAGAGAAAGATAGAATGAAGAAGGAGGCAATCTGTAACGCCTTTTATCATAGAGAGTGCTTTCTGAGGAAATTAGATTTTGTTTGATCAGGCCGAGCTCGGAAGTTATTCTTCGAACTACTCTCGAAGTTGCGAAGGATGTTCCTGTTGGAGACCGCTTCCGAGCCTCCTCAGTTCGGGACCGTCTAGGTCTGCCAGCTGGTCACTGGCATGGCGAGAGGATACGGAAGTGCTGGAGGCAGAATCGTGAGTGGCTGAAGACACATCGCTTGGAACTAATCGAGGAGCCGAAGACGCAACTAACTTGGTGGTATCTCCAAAGGGCTGAGATGTGACAATTGCCTTCATTCGATCGCCCATCGAGTGCGCCCTGCTCAAACATCTTCGTTCGAGAGTCAAACGAATCCTTTGAATTCTATTGGACATGGTTAAGAGTAGCAAAGCGACTGATTGAGCCATGCCCAAGTCCCGTCCTTCTGACTCTGAAGTGCCCTGGACTAATATTCTACGCAGGCTCGATGCTCTTATTTCTGTAATTCTCGAGACAACAGGACGAGAGAAACCACTCAATACAAAGGAGAAGATCTACTCTCTCAGCCATTCCGGATTGAGCCCACTGGAGATCGCCAAGATTCTCGGTGTGCCAAACAATATCATTAGAGCTCGTCTCGTGGAGATTCGGCGTGCGGATAGGACCCTAAAAGGGAAGAAGTGATCTGACTCACTGGCTGAATCGAGTCAAAGTCTAGGCGCTGATTCAGCTAGACTTCTCGGCGAGAGTTTTCTCTGCCTTAAGTCTCTTGAGCCAGCTTGAAATATCTTTGGACGGTTGTCCAAGGATAGTTCCGATTTCACGGGATGTTAGTCCGACAGAATCCAAAATCAGCACATGCTGCTTCTTTTGAAGACTCTTGTCCGCCAATTGCTGCTCCATTAGCAATCTAATTATAGCGTCGAGCCTGCGAGCGCACGCGCCAGAGCTATCTGAGTCATTGTCCTCGTGCTGTTTTGTCCTAGCTAGCTCCCGCGCGACTTGTGCTGAGCGTCGTTTCGTCACGAATTATCAGACTCCTCAAGCAGTCTCCCGTATCTTCATAACGGGGAATTCGTTTGATAATGAGCGTTCATTAGAGTAACCCAATATTTTCGCCAAAACTTCAGCTTTCATTCCCGATCGCAGCAGCTCGCAGATCAAAAGTTTGCGAATGTCTCTGAGTTCTTCAAGCAAGTCTTTGGTCGTAACCTCTCTCACTTTCGCAACCATCTTTGTTCTCGAGGGAATTGATCAGACCACTCATAGTTAATAATGACTACCAACACCAAGCTAGTGTGCGACTATTAGGCGACTGGTCGCGGGGCTGTAAGACCAGGATGAATCCAAAAGTCGATTATCGCATCATCGAGTATCAGTAGGTGCAAAACGATCGTGGATGAAGTTCAATTCAAGGACATCTCTGTCAAACTTGACAAGATCTGGAAACTCCTGGCTCTAATCTCCGTAAGAGGCCTGGAGTCAGATAGACAAATAGAATTCTTATCGTCCATTGGCCTAAAGCCTTCCGAAATATCGCCTATGGTCGGTAGGACCCCGAACGCCGTAAGCATCGTTCTTTATGACCTAAAGAAGGGTAACAAGAATCGTGCCTCTAGGGCGAGCCTGTCCTCAAAACGCCCAAAAGCTGAAGAATCCCCCTAGGAGAACCAACTTAGTTAGCTAAAAATATCCAAGTGAACCTTTCTTAATCACTTAAGTGCGAGGACCGTCTGGGGACGATCAATGCGTCCGCTTAAAAGTAGACAAGAAGAGGGCTTGTTAGACATAAGGGAAGCCGTCAAACGCCTCGATGCTATAATCAATATTCTTTTCGAGGTCGCGCCTACGGGAAAACCTACTCCCATCGGCCGAAGAATTGAGATCTTAGACGCAGCAGGCCTAAGACCAATCGAAATCGCCAGAACTCTGGGAATCTCGATAACGAATGTAAGCACCCGGCTAGGGCAAATTCGGAAGAGAAGGACTGCGAAGAAACTCTAGTCCCTGGTGAAAGGGCCTCGAGTTCCCTTATCGCAACACCTTTCTTTGTTTTCATAAGTTCGTCACAAACCGAATTCCGATCCCTTAGAAAGAATCTGAAAGAGGCGATCGACACAGAGGAGTTCGCCCGACAACGAATAATGAAGTCGATCCTAATCGAAGAAGAGCGAGGTCCGCGTGTCTCGGAAGATATTCAGAAAGGGGTTGATGTAGCCAGCATCTACGTAGGCATTCTTGGACACCGGCGATCGGACTGGACCAAAACTGAATTCCGGGCAGCGTGGGCAAGAGCATTGCCCATGCTGATTTATGAATTCAGGCGCAAGGGTCAGCGTGGGATGTCCGGAATGCGGAAGTTTCTTGCCAATGAGGTCAAACCGAAGGACATCAGAATCAGGGGTCCTTACAAGAACGAAGCGACTCTTACGTCGGCGATACTGAACGACCTTGCCATCCAAGTCACTGAAATGGTCAGAGAAACCGCTCGAATTAGAAAGGCCATACATCGTGGGATTATCGGTCCTGATGGTTGAGCCAAAACCTCCCTTTCTGACGCGAGCCCCTGAGAAAGTAGTTGTAGGAGATCTCCTAAAATCACCCTAGGAGCATCTCGATTCAATGACAGATCTTCAAGAGCTGATAACGCGAGGCAGAATGATTTTTGCTGGTGCCGAGAGAAGACTTCGAGCCTTCGAATTGGTGAATGGTGAACGGTCGACAAAGGATATCGCGAGACGGACGGGCCGGGACATACATTCCCTAGATAGAGACCTAAGAGTGATTCGAGATATGGAATTAGTCCAAGAGAAGAAGGATGCTAACGGACATGCAACTAAGAAAGAAGGGCACACCGTTTATGAAAAAACAGCTCTGATCAAACACGTCCCAATATCATATTTCGGATCTGTAGCCAATACAAGCAAACTCGTCAAGATGAAGCCGAAAGGGCACGCCGGAATTTCAAGAGCTTCGAGCATTCACATACCATTCGAAAACGAGATTCTTGACATTTGTAAGCAAGGGGAAGATCAGTTGTATGAATTCAAGGCTCCTGGAGTAAGTGCAGAGAAGATCACAAAGGAAATCAGTGGATTCTTGCATACCAAGAGCGGTGGAATAATTTTCTATGGGATCGAGGATGATGGCACCATCATAGGGGCAGACATCAGAAGACAGGACCTTGATCAGAGAATTCAAAATTCTGTTAGAAATACGGTTTCACCGCCCCCGACGATAGAAATCAAAGAACGGAAGATGATGGGCTCGGTGGTGTTGCTGGTCGTGATTCCCGCTTGGGATAGGACGACTATCTACCAGAACACGTTGGATGGCAGGTATTACATTCGACGCGGCTCGAACATTTTTGCTCTGAAGCCCGAAGAAATCAGGAAGCTTCATCAAGGGGTCTACGTCGTTTGACCTTAGCCACGTGTGTTGCCAAGGCGGGACGAAGACTAGTAGACCATAAGACAAGTGATGCAAGGGTCTCTGGATCAAGGGCTCCGATCTTTCCCAATATCATTGCTATGATGGTTAATAGATCATGAGGGGGAGCATGTGGAATTAGCCGAATTATCCAATCATGGCATCGCACCCAGTCTGATTTCGAAACTGAATGACTTGGGTTATCGCTCGCTCACTTCAGTTCAACAAATGGCCATTGATAGTGGACTGTTTCAGAAAAGAAATATTCTTGTCAATGCTCCGACCAACACAGGCAAAACCTTCATCGGTGAACTTGCAGCACTGGCTGCATCAACTCGGATGCAAGCAGCTCATACTTTCTTCCTTGTTCCGCTTAAAGCGCTAGCAGAAGAAAAATTTCAGGATTTCAGCGACAAATATGCGAAATGGGGCCTAAGAGTAGCAATTAGTACAGGCGACAGAACGGACTACGATGATGATCTACTTTCCTATCAAGTCATTATAGCCACGTACGAGAAACTGAACGCTCTGCTTGTACGGAACCCTGAGCTCATCGCCGATGTCGGAGTGGTTGTAATTGACGAACTCCAGAACATTTCTGACGAAACGCGAGGCGTACCCCTTGAGATTCTACTTACGCGACTTGTAACTGCTTCGCTAAACACTCAGATCTTGGGGCTGTCGGCCACGATATCGAATGCAAAGCAGGTTGCTGATTGGCTGAAGGCGGCGCTCGTTGAAACAAACAAGAGAGACGTTGAGCTCCGAGAGGGACTGATCTACACCGGTGAAATCCCGATCAAGCTCGATGTCCACTCTCTCGAGAAAGGAGACTTCGTCTACAAAGAGTTCAACACAAGCTTGGTCAAGACTGAGAAGAACCTCCAATATCACACAATAAATGGACTTGAAAAAGCCTCGAAGAGTGATCAGAACATAATCTTCGTTCAGACTCAGAGAGACGCGGAGCGATTGGCGCAGACGCTTGCCCGGAAACTAGACTCTTTGGATGGGGTGACGGAAATCATAGAGAAACTCGACAATGCGGTCGAATCCACTCCCTCCACACGGCAGCTCAAAGAGACAATCCAGAACGGAGTAGCATTTCATCATGCTGGATTACTTCCAGGCGAACGCTTGATTGTGGAAGAGGCTTTCGATAAGGGACTCGTAAGGATCCTGTGCACTACCACGACACTGAGCGCTGGGGTGAACACGCCCGCCAAAAACGTGGTATTTCAGTCGCATCAAACCTACGATGAGAAAAACATCCGGGCGCGCGATTACAAGAACATGGCTGGACGTGCAGGCAGAATCAGAACCGAGGATAGTTTTGGTCGGTCTGTTTTGTTTGCGGCAAGCGAACGTGAGGTTCAGATGTTATGGACAGGATTCGTAACAGCTTCGCCAGAGCCATTGCAATCTCAGATTGGCAGATCCGAAAAGTTGGACCTGTCAATATTGGGTTTGGTGTGCTCAAAGGTCTGTCATGATGTGGAAGGATTGTTGAATTTCATCAAGGCCACTTTCTTTGGTTATTCCTTCTATGGCCAGACTTCTGAACCTTTGAAGAAGACTTTCGACGACTCCATAATTGTGCGCTTGCAGAACCTGGAAAAGAACGGAATCCTTTCAACTGATGAGGAAAGGATAGCAGTTACTGAACTCGGTAGAAGATGCGCTGAAGAGATGTTGTCTCCTTCATCTGCAAGACTGTTCCTCATCTCTCTGAAGACTCTTGAGTCTCGCCTAGGAAAGGGACAAGACTACAGCAAGCTCATCGATCCCATCATACATTTGGCCTGTTGTTCATCAGATGCAATCTCGCGTGGTGCCCTGGCTTATTATCCGAAGTACCGACAATCGGAACTCAGGCAACTGGTTGGATATTGGGAATCTAACCGAGCCTCATTCTTCCATCAACCGTCAGACGATGCGATCCTGATTCGTAGCGTCAGGACAACCAGAATGCTTCACGACTTAATTGATGGAGCGCAGTATGGGGATCTTACCACTTATGGAAACCTCGGGAAGATAACGCGGGACGCCGGGACGATAAGTTGGATTGTGAAGGGCCTATCGCGAATTGCAGAGAGACCAATCTTCAACTTCGATTACGAGTTCGTCCGGTTTCTTCGCACGCTGGCCGAGAGATTGTATTACGGAGTACCTGAGAAAGCCCTTCCGGTGATGAGGATGAAGATCCCGCAAGTCCACAGACACCGGGCAATGTCCTTGGCAACTGCGGGTTTTGCCAGTGTGGACAAACTCATTCAAGCAAAGCCAGAAGATCTGACGGTGGTCCCTGGTATCGGCGAAAAGCTGGCGCTGGAAATCAAGAAGAGTGTCGAGAAACACATCGACGACAAGAATCTAGCGGCATATCATCGGCAAAGGAGACTCGCACAGACAATGGGGAAAAATGCGGTAGTGATTGATGGACTTTACAAAGAGAAGGGTGACAAATTTTCACGCGTTGCCAATGACATATTCAAGAACTATTTCGGCCTCAAGTCTGCTTTCGTCGGCGATGCTTCACCGCATGAAGTCGACGTAATCATTGAGACGGATATTGGAAAGATCGTCGTCGAAGGAAAGAGATATGACAATAGGAATGTTTCAGCAAGGGAAGCTGAAGAAGTGATAGGCAAGGGCGCAAAGCAACAGCCGATAGCGCACGTAACCCTTGGATATCCTGATTTTAGCGACGAGGCGAAATGGAATTGCCAGAGAGCCAAAGTAACCTTGATTTCGGCTTCGGTTCTCGGAGACATGTTAATTGCATTCTGGCAAGGAAAATTGACTCGGGACGATGTACTAAAGACCCTAACAAGCAATCGATGTGTTGAGGATCCCTACCAGGAAGCTATGAAACTAACGGTGATTACGTAGAGCCCGACGATCGGCAATTCGCGGCAAATACCAACCTTTGTACGGAGTAAGACATTCACACAGAAGATCCTCGGAGAACGCCTTTGAAGGTCCTCCTAACGCTACTAAGGCTCTTGCGGGTAGTTTGGGTGAGAATGTGAGGTGGTCGAGGATCGTGCTGGGTTCGTAGTATCCGATTGTTTTGCCTGTTCTCTCTCGGGCTGTTTATAGTAGATTGATGGTTTTGTTGCCTGTGACGTGGTGTAACAGTTTCCATCCGTAGCACCTGAATGATACGAACGTCCCAAGAATTACACAGCCCTTCGTGCACGGATACCCCAGATGGACTTAGACATAATTGAAGGCAACGAGGGCGACTTGGCTATGTTGAGGAAACTCACAAGAAAGGAAACTGAGAAAGATGGACGTTAAACCGCGTTCTCTAAGTCTCGTAGGATTCGTTCGTAACGCTTTTAATGCATCAATCTCGTGGCAGGAAACGAGTGAATTGGCCGAATGAAGCCGAATGTAAAGGCGACCCTGGTGGGTGTTTGGCTAGTCCTTACCACTGTCTTTGCCAGCGGAATTGGAATAGCGACAATAGTAGCTCAACCAGTTGGCTTCGTCCTCTCGATAACGATAGGTGCTTCACTGATCGCCGGAAGCATAATTACGTGGGGAGCAGGATGCGCATTCGGACGACGGTTCTTTGAATGATCACGAAACTGTTTCCTCACCCAGAGTATTCATCCTTGTAGTAGCCCTAATCATTATCGTACTTTCGGGCTCTCTGCTTCTCGCGATAAACGCGCTATTCGCGTCGCAGTTACTTGAAAGGTTGATTCTGATAGCTGGCTTTCTAGTTCTTTTCACTCTGACGTTCATTTTGTTGTGGGGCTATTCGAAAAAGGAACTATCGGGAACCCCTCTAGGTCCCATGTGCAAGAATTTGCTCTCGGAATACCGAGTTTGTGCTCGGTGCATTGGCTTCTATGTGGGCGGGGGACTATTCGGATTGCTGTTTACGGGCGACTCTCACATATTCATTGCGCTTCTAGATACGATAATGCTGGCGCCCTACCTTCTTGTCTTGGTCCTGACGGCTCTCTCTGTTCCCATCCACGGCGGCCTCAGAAGACTTAACGTTATCAAAGCGGATGGATTGCTTCACATCACTGGTTTCGCGTTCAGTCTTTCGCCGTTTCTATTCGCCTCTTTGATACTATACCTAATCCATTCTTAACAGTCTTACTGGTTTTTACAACCTACAGATCAACCAAAAGCTTTACAAAACATTCGTCTGTTAGGTTTTTGACTCGTGCGGTTATGCTGGATATGGGCCATAGGCGTAGGGTCAAGCCGTGTATCCTCTTTGTGTTCTTGCAGTTGGCAGCCCGACTGTTACCGTTTACGGTTACCAGACCCGTTACCACACCAATTGTCTAGATTGGTTCGTCTTTTCCTTGAGTTGTGTATCTTGCTTTTTCGGCTATCTCGCGGATCGGTTCGGGGTCTTGTTTGAGATTGATGAACATCAGATTGGAGGCATCACTAGATAGGAAAATGACGAAGCTTCTGCCGAACCGTCGCGCCGTTCGAATCGAAGTTATTGAGTTGAGCGGTTTTTCCGTGATCCTCTTGAAAATCGACAACTCTTGCCTTCTTACAACGCGCCTGTCGGTGATGTAGTATGAGACTCCCGCGTTTAGGAAAAAGGTGCGAAGCCATAGCAGTGTTGGAAGACCAACTATGAGAGCCAGCCCGCTTCGAGCCCCTGGCGTTATAGGGATTGGAGAGATATAGGCTAACGTCACTATGTCAGCAACCACGAAGAGCATTAGTGGAAGTCCCCATCTTCGATACACGGGCTTTCCCTGCCAAAGAACTGTCTCTGGTTGCATCGTATGATCCGAACAAGTTACGGAAGAGAGTCGGTTAGAATCTGATCTGAAACTACTGTGAAGATGAACTTTCTGGGATGTTGGTTATCTTTCCAATGACTCGTGCCCACCATTCTCCTTGGACCTTCTCAACTATCGCCTCGGCTTGACACATATCGTCATATAGAATGATGTGCATTCCTTCCCGTAGCTCGACGTTTTGTTTTCGAATATCTTCGAAGGATCCCTTGAACCTCAGCGGAAGTAGCTTGGTAGAGTAGTTGAAGTCTGCAAAGATCCGGATCATGCACTATTCATGCATTCGATCCCATTCAAGAAGATATGGCATGCCATCATAACTGAAACCGGTACCCAGTTGGGGATCCCCGGCTTCGTTCTCTGTTACCATTTACGGTTACCAGACCCGTTACCGATCGAGAAATGTGAAAAGTAGTTGCTCCTCGCGGCACAAGACTCG
>WNFW01001895.1_pt1 | contig 14200 bp, 10 predicted proteins | sample 5400131 | NCBI WGS metagenome assembly WNFW01 (sample SAMN13153362, study PRJNA577476) | soil metagenome | isolation source: 20 cm soil or saprolite under grassland replicate 1 | place: USA:California | collected 2016-06-15 | reverse complement strand
CCTCTGGCGCCAGACGCCGTGGCTGCCGATCTACGCGACGGCTCTCTCGTTCAAGGTGTTCGGCGTCGACACGCTCTGGGCCCGCCTGCCCTTCGCCGTGCTCGGCGTGCTCGCGGTCCTGTCCTGCTACGTCCTGGCGCGCGTCCTCCTCGTGGGTCGCGCGCCGGCCCTGCTCGCCACGGCGCTCCTCGCGCTGTCGGTCCCCTTCCTGCTCTACGTCCGACAGGACCGCTACTACGCGCTCGCGATCCTCGCGGCGATCTGGGTCCTCTACTTCTTCTTCTTCGTGCTGCGCCTGGATCGGCCGTTCGCAGTTCTCGGGCTGGCCCTCGCATTGACGGTCCTGTTCCACTCGAACTATCTGATCTGCTTCGCGACCGTCGCGGGGCTGGTGCTGGCGTTCTTCGCCGCCCGACCCAACGTCCTCGCCGCGCTCCGGCTGGCCTCGGCCGGGCTGGCGACCGTCCTGATCAACTTCCCGTCGATCACGGCCTTCGACCTGCAGGGAAAGGGCGGGAGCGCGCTGGCCGCCGCGTCCGTGAAGCATTTCGTCGCCACGCTCGGCTGGTACGCGCGCCAGCTCGACCTCTACACCCTTCCCGTCCTCTTCCTCGCGATGCTGGCGGCGGTCGGCCTCCTCGTCGGCGGTGTTCGCTGGGTCAGGAGCTGGCCCTCGCCGGAAACGTGTCTTCCGCTCGCCGCCTTTTGTCTGGGCCATCTGCTCTTCCTCTCGGCGATGCCGTACGCCTTCTTCCGCTATGTCGTCACGCTGCTGCCCGTCTGCGCGCTTCTCACTGCGGCGGCGATCGTGGCCCTCGGGTCGTCCTCCCGGGCGCTGGGCGCGGTGGCGCTCGCGCTCGTGCTCCTCGTCGACCGCGCCGACCTCGGCCGAGGGGTCCTCGACTCGACGCTGTGGAAATACGTCCGTGAGCTCACGAACGACCAGCCGGGCCCGATCGCCGGCATGGTGAGCTTCTTCCGCGCGGAGGCCCGGCCCGGCCAGCGCCTCTTCGTCTCGTACGGCGACCTGCCGCTCCGGTTTTACACGGATCTCGAGATCCGGGGCGGGCAAGGTTGCCAGAGCCTCGCCGGCTGGCCGCCGCCCGACTGGATCGTGGTCCGCCACTTCTTCCGCTTCCGCATGCTCGCGCCCGAAGGCGCGGAGGACGAGGCGCGGACGCTCCGGTATCTGCGGGCGGAGCTCTCCTCCGGCCGCTACGGCGCCGTCGAGCTCCCGTACGTGGACACGGTCTGGGAGAACATCCCCGAGCCCGGCGTTCACGTGTACCAGCGGGCGCGCGAGGGGCCGCGGATCACCGTGCACCGGAGGATCGTGCCGTGAGTCTGTCCCCGAAGGTGGAGCGGGCGTGCCCTCCCCTGTGGGCCGCTGTCCTCGTCGCGCTGATCGTCGGCGCCGCGGCGGCGGTCCGCGTCCGGCTCCTCGGGCTTCCACTCGATCGCGACGAAGGCGAGTACGCCTACTTCGCCCAGCTCCTGCTCGCGGGCGTCCCGCCGTACGCGCAGGCGTACAACTTCAAGATGCCCGGTATCTACGCCGTGTACGCCCTGATGCTCGCCCTCCTGGGCCAGACGCCCACGGGCATCCACCTCGGGCTGCTCGTCGCCGACACCATCACGACCGTGCTCCTGTTCCTCATCGCCGTCCGGCTCTTCGCGACACGCGTCGCCGTCGTCGCCGCCGCGGCCTTCGCCGCGCTCTCGCTGAGCCCGCGGCTGTACTTCACCTCCGCCTATGCCGAGCACTTCGTCCTGCCACCCGTCCTGCTCGGCGTGCTCGTCCTCCTGCACGCGCTCGACCGGCGCCGCTTGCCGTGGTTCCTCGGCAGCGCCGTGCTCTTCGGCGCGGCCTTTCTCGTGAAGCAGAGCGGCGGCGCCTTCTCGCTGTTCGCCCTCCTGTACGTCCTGCTCGCCCTGCGCGACGACGCGCGGCGTCGGCTCACCGCCGCCGCGGCCCTCGCGGCCGGCGCGCTGGCGCCGTTCGCGGCGCTCTGCGTGCTCATGCGCGTGACGGGCACGTTCGACAACTTCTGGTTCTGGACCGTCACCTACGCGTCCGCGTACGCGACGGCCACGTCGCCCAGGGACGGCGTGCTCAACCTCGGGTGGGCGCTCCGCTGGATCCTGCCGACGTCGTCTCTCGCCGTGGCGCTCGCGGGTCTCGGGCTCTCGGCGCTCCTCTGGGATCGCGAGACACGCCCGAGGCGTCTCGTCGTCCTCCTCCTCCTCGGCGCCTCGCTCCTCGCGACGTCCGCGGGGCTCTACTTCCGGCATCAGTACTTCATCCTCCTGCTCCCCGTCCTCGGGATCCTCGCGGGTGTCGCGGTCGACGCCGTCGCGCGGTGTCTCGGACCGGTCCGCGCGCCGACCCTGCGGTACGGGGTCCCGATCGCCCTGGCCGCCGTCCCGCTCCTCCACCTCGTGTACCTCGAGCGGGCCTTCCTCTTCACCGGAACGCCGCACCAGGTGCTGCGGGCCCTCTACGGCACGAACCCGTTCCCCGAGTCCGTCGAGATCGCGCGGTACATCCGGGAGCGCACGTCGCCAGACGAGCGGATCGCCGTGGTCGGCTCGGAGCCGCAGATCTATTTCTACGCGCGGCGCCGGGCGGCCACCGGGTATATCTACACGTACCCCCTGATGGAGCCGCAACCGTATGCCGCGGAGATGCAGCGCCAGATGATCCACGAGATCGAGGTCCTCGAGCCCCGGTTCATCGTCTTCGTGAAGATCCTGTCATCGTGGCAGGTCACGCCCCGGTCCGACACGACGATCTTCCACTGGTTCGACGGGTACCAGAAACGGTACGATCGGGTTGGCGTCGTCGAGATCCTCTCGCTCGGTCAGACGCGATACCTCTGGGGCCCGGAGGCCGCGACGTACACTCCGAGGGCCGACGCCTGGCTGGCGATCTTCGAGCGACGGCGCGCCGCGCACACCAGCGCCACGGGGGAACGATGAGAACGAGCGGACTCACCTTCGAGCAGCACGAGATCGGCGCCACGCACCGGACGCTCGGCCGCACCGTGTCCGAGACCGACATCGTCAACTTCGTGAACCTCTGCGGCTTCACCGAGCCCCTCTTCATGGACATGGAGTACGTGGCGCGCGAGTCGGTCTTCAAGCGCCGCGCCGCGCCGGGCGCCCTCACCTTCGCCCTCGCCGAGGGACTCATCATGCAGACGGGTCTCATCCACGGCACGGGCATGGCGTGGCTCGGCGGCGAGATCCGCGTGGTCGCGCCCGTCCTCGAGGGCGACACGCTGACGGTGGAGGTCGAGGTCGCCGACAAGCGCGAGACGAAAAAGCCCGACCGCGGCGTCGTCACCTACCGGCACCGCGTCCTGAACCAGCGCGGCGAGCTGGTCCTCGAGGCGCGGGTGCAGCGGATGATCCGGCGCGCGGGCGCCTGAGCGCGCCGTCCCGCGCGGTGCTGGTCCTCTCGCGCGACGACCTGCGGGCGGCCCTGACGCCGCTCGACCTCGTGGACGCTCTCGCCGCCGCGATCCGCGCGCACGCGGCCGGCCGCACGCGCGTGCCGCCGCGCGCCGTCCACCCCGTCGGCGCCGACGGCCTGCTCATCCTCATGCCCGCGGCGCTCGCAGACGGGGACGCCCTCACGCTCGGCACGAAGCTCCTCACCTACTACGGCGGCAATCGCGCGCAGGGCCAGCCGACGATCTACGCGACCTACGTCCTGCTGGATGGCGCCTCGGGCCGGCCGCTGGCACTGCTCGAGGGCACCTTCCTCACCGGGATCAGGACCGGCGCCGCCTCGGCCCTCGCCGCCCGGCACCTGGCGCGGCCGGACGCGCGCCGGCTCACGTGCTTCGGCGCCGGCGTGCAGGCCGGGTTCCAGCTGCGCTGCCTGGCGGCGGTTCTGCCGCTCGAGGGCGTGAGTGTCGTCGGCCGCGACCCCGGGCGCGCGCTCGCGTTCTGCGCCGAGCTCGAGGGGGAGCTCGGCATCCCCGTGGAGGTCGCGTCCGACGCGCGGAGCGCCGTCACCGCTGCGGACGTCATCACGTGCGCGACCACGGCGACGGCGCCGGTGGTGGCGGGTGTCGACCTCCGCCCCGGTGTCCACGTGGACGCGGTCGGCGCGTTCCGGCGCGACGCGCGTGAGGTCGACACCGAGGCCGTGCGCCGGGCGCGCGTGGCCGTGGACACGTACGCGGGCGCGTGGGAGGAGGCCGGGGACCTCCTGATCCCGCTCGGCGAGGGCGCGATCGGGCGCGAGCATGTCGTCGCCGAGCTGGCCGAGCTGGTCGGCGGGATCCGCGCGGGGCGCACGAGGGCCGAGGAGATCACGCTCTTCAAGTCCGTCGGCTGGGCCCTGGAGGACCTCGCCGCGGCCCGGCTCGCGTACAATCGGGCGAGGGAGCGCTCCATCGGCCTGGAGGTGAGCCTGTGACGGGTCGAATCGTGCAGCTCGGCGTTGCCGGACCGACGCGGGCGTGAGGCGCGCCGCCGACGTCATCGTCATCGGCGGCGGTGTCACCGGCGCCGCCATCGCCTTCCACCTGACGTCGCTCGGCGTGCGCGACGTCCGCGTGCTCGAGCGCCGGTTCCTCGCCGCCGGCGGGACGGGCCGCTCGGTCGGCATCATCCGGCAGCTTTACCCAACGCCCGAGACGAGCGCGATGGTCCTGCGCTCGCTCCGAGTGTTCCAGCGCTTCGCCGACGCCGTCGGCGGCGACGCGGGCTACGTCGCCTGCGGCGCGCTCATCGGCGTCTCACGGGCGATGCGCCCGGCCCTGGAGGCGACGCTGGCCGTCCAGCGCGCACTCGGCATCCGGGCCGAGCTCCTCGAGCCCGCCGAGCTCCTCCGTGTGGAGCCGCGGATCGACGCCTCCGGGCTCGGTGCCGTCCTCTACGAGCCGGAGTCGGGCTACGGCGATCCGACGGCGGTCACGCACGCGTTCGCCGACGGCGCGCGGCGCCGGGGCGCCACGATCGAGCAGGGCGTCGAGGTCGTGGCGATCCACCGGCGCGGCGACCGCGTGACGGGCGTCACGACCGCCGGCGGCGAGTCGATCGACGCGCCCATCGTCGTGAACTGCGCCGGCCTCTGGGCAGGGCCGGTGGCGCGCCTGGCGGGCGTGGAGCTCCCGATCGTCGTCGGCCGCCATCCGGTCTTCATCGTGGAGCGCGACGCCGCGTTCGGCGGGCCGCACCCCGTCTATCTCGACCTGGCCGGCGGCGCCTACGTGCGCCCCGAGACCGGCAACCTCACGCTCACGGGTTCGCTGACGGACGACGAGACCGAGCATCCGATGGACCCCGAGCTCCTCGGCCGCGACACCGGGCTCGACGAGGCGACGCCGGTGCTCGAGCGGACCGGGCGGGCACTCCCGCGCCTCGCCGAGGCGCGCTACCGCCAGGGCTATGCCGGAGCCTTCGACATCACGCCGGACTGGATGCCGATCCTCGACGAGTCGCCCGTGCGTGGCTTCTGGATCGCGGCCGGCATGAGCGGCCATGGGTTCAAGCTCTCTCCCGCCGTGGGGGAAATGATGGCGGCCCTCATCACACGCGGGACCCCCCCGGTGAGCGCCCTGCCCTTCGCGCTCGCCCGCTTCACTGGCGTGCGGCCCGAAGGCACCTTCGTCGCGTCCTATCTCGGCGCGCCCGAGGGTCGCTGACAAGGAATGTAACCGATGGGTGCAACTCTGGCTCGAGGGCGTGTTCGGGCCCCTGCCCCTGACCCGCGGCCCCTTAGGTCACGGGCACTTGCCGCGCGTCCCTTCCAGGGTGGGCCTGGCGTATCGCGTGCATAACGGTTCTCGTCCCGGACATGGCAGCATCGAAGGGCGCCCCCGCTATAATCGTGGAGGTGTCGTCACGGTGATCGCGCGAATCGACCAGGCTGGCCCGAGGGTTATCTGCGTGTTCCTCATCCTCCTGATGGCCGCAGTCTTCGTGCCGATGTCGCAGTTCCGCCTCATCGACGGCGACGAGGGCACCTATCTCCTCGACGCGCGCCTCGTCATGGAAGGCCAGATGCTCTTCCACGACCTCTACTGGCCGCAGATGTTCCTGACGCCCTACATCTACGGCGCCTGGATGAAGTTCGTCGTCGGCTACTCCTGGTACGGCGCGCGGCTTCTGTCGGCGTTGGCCGCCGTCGCGCTCGGCCTCGTCCTCTATCGGCAGGTCCGGTACCTCACGGAGCGCCAGGCCTGGGGCGTCCTCGCGGTCGTCGTGTTCACCTTCACGAGCCTCGAGTTCGGCTGGCTGCCGCTCGTCAAGACCTTCCCCTTCGGCACGCTGATGCTCTTCGGCGCGTATGCGGTGCTCTCGCTGAGCGCCTCGCCGAACCGCTGGTTCTACAGCGGCTGTCTGCTCGGGCTCGCGATCGACATCCGGCTCTACGTCGTCTTCGTCGTGCCCGTGTTCCTCGTCCAGCTCTACCTCGACGAGCGCCACGACTTCAGGAAGCGCATGATGGAGGCCGCCCGCTTCGCCGTCGGCCTGACGCTGGCGCTGCTGCCAAACCAGTTCTTCTACCTCATCGATCCCGAGACCTTCGTCTTCAACATCATCGGGAGCCACGCGACCCGGTCGCCGTGGGGGTTCTTCGGATTCGTCCAGCAGAAGATCTACGTCGCGCTCCACGTGCTCGGGATCAACAGCGCCGACGGTGTGGCGAGCCTCCAGTTCGCGCTCCTCTTCCTCCTGAGCCTGGCGTCGTGGGTTGCGTGCGTGGCGGCGCGCCGGCGCCTGCCCCTCTCCGCGATGATCTTCGTCACGCTGGCGCTCGTGGGCCTGATCCCCACCCCGACCTACACCCAGTACTTCTCGATGACGGTCCCGTTCGTGATCGTCGACGCCGTGGTCTTCGTCGCCAGGATCGCCGCCGAGGGCGCGCCGCGCGGGCTCAGGCAGCTCGGCTCAGTGACCCTCGCGGTGTACGTCCTCCTCTCGCCGCTCGACCTCTACCGCTACACGGTCAGCGGCCGCGATCTCTTCTACTACGAGGGCAGCTACCAGAACTGGAAGATCTCGACGGTCCGGGCCGTCGGGCAAGCGATCGACCGTGAGATCACGCCGGAGCGTCCTGCCGTCATCGGGTTCTGGCCGGGGTACTTCGTCGAGACCCGGGCACGCATCCTCCCGAAGATGGAGAACCACTTCACGATCCACTTCGCCCCCTACATGACGCCGCGGGAGGTCGGGAAGTTCAACTTCATGTCCTACGCCGAGCTGCTGAAGGTACTCGAGCGCCACGCGGTCGACGTGGTCGTCCTCGGCAATCTGCTCGACATGTGGGCGGCGGAAGCGCCGTGGCTGAAGGAACAGGTCGTGCGCAACGGCTACGTGCGGGTCGCCACGCTCGGGGACACCGAGATCTACAAGCTCCCGGCGGGCCGCCGTTGACGCAGCTCACGTTCCGCGACCGTCGCGAGTTCAAGGCGTGGAACGACGCGATGGTCGAGAAGTACGACGTCGAGCAGTTCCACAGTCACCCGAGCCCCCTCGTCCGCTACGTCGAGCGCAAGCGCATCCGCCGTATCTTCGCCCTGCTGGCGCCGGAGCCGGCCGACCGGGTGCTCGAAGTCGGCTGCGGCGCGGGCCATCTGCTCGCCGCGCTCCCGGCGGGCCGCGGCTTCGGGCTCGACCTCGCGGAGTCGCTCCTCGCGAAAGCCGCGCGCCGCCTCGGCCGTCGCGACGTCCTCGTCCAGGGCGACGCCGAGCAGCTCCCGTTCCGCGCGGCCGCGTGGGACCGGGTCTATTGCTCCGAGGTCCTCGAGCACGTCCCCTCGCCCGCGCGCGCCCTCGCCGAGATGCGGCGTATCGTCGGGCGCCGCGGCGTCGCCGTGGTGTCGGTCCCGAACGAGCGTCTGATCAACGCGCTCAAGGCGGCGCTCCGACGGAGCGGTCTCTATCGTCTCCTCATGCGGGCCCGGACTGGCGACTACACCATGCCCGAGCGGATGGACGACGAGTGGCACCTGCACAGCTTCGACCTCGCGAGCTTCCGGGCGCTGATCCCGCCGGGCTTCCGGGTGACCCGCGTCGAGGGCATCCCGTTTCGCTGGCTCCCGATCCGCTACGTTCTGCGCTGCGAGGCGGTGGACTGAGCATGGGCGGCCTCGAGGGGCTCTCCGTCGTCCTGCCGGTCCTCAACGAGCGGGACAACCTCGAACCGCTGCACGCCCGCCTGACGGAGGCGCTGGAGCCTCTGGGGCGTCCGTACGAGGTCGTCTACGTGGACGACGGGAGCACCGACGGCTCGTGGGACGTGCTCAAGCGTCTCGCCTCGAAGGATGCCCACGTGCGCCTGGTGAGGCTCCGCCGGAACTTCGGCCAGACCCCGGCGCTCACCGCCGGCTTCGTCCACTCGCGACACCCGATCGTGGTCACGCTCGACGCGGACCTCCAGAACGATCCCCGTGACATCCCGCGGCTCGTCGCTGCGCTGGGCGACAGCTACGACGTGGTGTCGGGCTGGCGGCGGCACCGGAGCGACCCGTGGCTGACGCGTCTCCTGCCCTCACACGTCGCGAACTATCTGATCCGCAAGCTCAGCGGCGTGCCCCTGCACGACTTCGGCTGCACGCTCAAGGCGTACCGGCGCGAGGTCATCCAGGACGTGAGCCTCTACGGTGAGATGCACCGCTTCCTGCCCGTCCTGGCGGCGTGGGTCGGCGGCCGCGTCTCCGAGCTCGAGGTCACGCACCACCCGCGCACGCGGGGCACATCCAAATACGGGCTCACCCGGGTCTACAAGGTCCTCGTGGATCTCATCACGCTCAAGTTCATCAGCGGGTTCTCGACGCGGCCCAACTACGTCTTCGGCGGGTTCGGCCTGGCGAACCTGGCGCTCGGGTTCCTGGCGTTCGACGTCGTGGCCTACCGGGTCCTGGTGCTCCGGCACTACGAGGCGACGCCGCTCGTCTTCGTCATGATGTTGCTCCTGATCACCGGCACGCTCTCCCTCTTCATCGGCTTCCTCGCCGAGATCGTGATCCGCGGGTTCTACGATACGCAGCGGAAGCCGACCTATTACGTGCGCGAGACGGCGGGCCCGGACGAGGAGCCGTAGCGTCCGTGTGCGGGATCGTCGGCAACGTCTTCGCGCGCGCCGACCGGCGCCCGGACCCCGCCGTCCTCCGGCGCATGAACGACCGGCTCGCCCACCGCGGACCCGACGACGAGGGCTTCTTCGTGAACGGGCCCGCGGGGCTCGCGATGCGCCGGCTCAAGATCATCGACCTCGCGACCGGCCACCAGCCGATGACGGGCGAGGACCACCGGGTCTGGGTCGTCTTCAACGGCGAGATCTACAACTACCGCGAGCTCGCCCGGACCCTCGCCGCCCGCGGGCACGCCTTCGCGACACGCTCGGACACCGAGGTCATCGTCCACGGCCTCGAGGACCGTGGCGTCGAGTCCATCGCGGACCTCGAGGGCATGTTCGCCTTCGCCGCCTGGGACGAGCCCGCGCGCACGCTCGTCCTGGCCCGCGACCGCCTCGGGATCAAGCCCCTCTACTACGCGGTCCTGCCCGACCAGCTCGTCTTCGCGTCGGAGCTCCGGGCTCTCGTTGAGCACCCCGAGGTCGACCGGCGCCTCGACCTCACCGCCCTCTCGCGCTACCTGGCGCACGAGTACGTGCCCGCGCCTCACGCGATCCTCCGCTCGGTGCGGAAGCTGCCCGCCGGCCACTGGCTCAGCTACACCGACGGGCGCCTGAAGGTCGAGCCGTACTGGGACGTCCAGTTCGGCCGCCCCGGGCCCGTCGGCGAGGCCGAGGCGGTCGCGGCGCTGCGCGCGACGCTCGATGCGTCGGTCCGACAGCATCTCGTGAGCGACGTGCCGCTCGGTGTCTTCCTCTCGGGTGGGATCGACTCGAGCACGGTGGCGGCGCTCGCCGCCCGCCACGCCTCGGGGCGGCTCAAGACCTTTTCGATCGGCTTCGAGGACCCGTCCTTCGACGAGTCCGCCCATGCGCGGCGCGTGGCGCGCCCTCGACACGGACCACCACGAGGAAATCCTGAGCCCACGCGCGGCCGTCGACCTGGTCGGCCGGCTGCCGGATCTGCTCGACGAACCGCTCGGCGACGCCTCGCTGCTGCCGACCTACCTGCTCTCCCGCTTCACCCGGCGGTCCGTGACGGTGGCGCTCTCGGGCGACGGCGGGGACGAGCTCTTCGCGGGCTACCCGACCTACCAGGCCCACCGCCTCGCAGGCGTCTTCGGGCACCTGCCCCGCTGGCTCCGCCGGGGCGTGGTGCGGTCCGCGGTCGAGCGGCTGCCGGTGTCGCTCGACGACCTGAGCCTCGACTTCAGGCTCCGGCGCTTCGTCGCCGGCCTGGAATACCCGGCGGTCGAGCGTCACGCGCTGTGGCTCGGCTCCTTCACGCCGGCCGAGCAGCGCGAGCTCTTCACGGCCGACACGCTCGCGCGGCTTCCGGCGCCGCCGTCCTACGACGCCTTCCACGAGATCCTCGCCCACACCGCCTCCGCCGAGGGCCTCGAGCGCATGCTCTACCTCGACCTCAAAGGCTATCTCGGTGAGGGCGTGCTCACGAAGGTGGACCGCGCGAGCATGGCCTGCTCGCTCGAGGTGCGGGTGCCGCTCCTCGACCGGCGCGTCGTCGAGCTCGCCGCGAGCCTCCCGATGCGCCTCAAGCTCCGGGGCTTCACGACGAAGTACGCGCTCAAGCGCGCGGTGCGGGACGTCCTGCCGAAGGAGGTCCTCGGACGTCCGAAGAAGGGGTTCAGCGTGCCGCTCGGGCGGTGGTTCAGGGGTGAGCTGCGCCAGGTCCTGCGCGACGCGTGCGCGCCCGACGTGATCCGGCGCGACGGCCTCTTCAGGCCCGAGGGGATCGAGCGGCTCCTGGCGGAGCACGACGCCGGCCGACACGACCACCGGAAGAAGCTCTACACGCTGCTCGCCTTTCAGCTCTGGGCGCAGCGGTACCACCCCGTCTGAGCGGGCTTCAGCCGCCCGGAGCGTCCGACGCCGGCCGCGCGGGGATCAGCCACGTCAGGACGAGCGCGGCGAGCGTGAGGAGGCCGAGCGCCCCCAGCGCCGTTGCCGCCCTCGAATCGCCGTCGCCCCGAGGGTCGACTCGCACCGTCGCGAGGAGCGGCGGGTAGACGTAGTGCTTGCGCGTCGGCTGCTCGGCCGAGGCACGGATGAACTGCACGCGAAAGAGGTACCAGCCTCCGGGTCCCACCCCCTGCAGGGTGACGAGCAGGCCGCCGAGGGGCCGGCCGGGCACGGCGCGGACGTACGCGGTCGGCGTTCCCTGGAGGGCCCCCGTGGCAGAGACGAACACCCAGTATGGCGCGCCGTCGCGGGCGACCGAGACGTACACGTCGACACCGTCCCGCCCGTCGAGCGCCGCGCTCGCGGCGTCCGGATGGAGGCGGAGCGTGAGGTTCCCGCCCTCGGTCAATTCGGGCGGCGTCACCTCGAGGGTCGCGGGCGCCGCGGGAAGCTTGGCGTCGGCGGCTCCCGGCCACACGGCGAGGGCGAGAGCGAGCGCCGCGCCCGGGGTGGCCCGGCGCCCCGGCGCCCAGAGAAGACCCGCGACGACGAGCGCGGTGAGCGCGCTGACGAGCAGGCCCACGCGGAACGACGCCGGCGCGTAGCTGAACTCGACCCGGTGGCGCCCGGGCGGCAGCCAGACGGCGCGCAGGGCATGGTCGGCGCGCCACAGCGTCTGCTCGGCGCCGTCGACCCGCACCTGCCAGCCCGGGAACCACGCGTCGGCCAGGACGAGGTAGGCGGCGACCGCGGTCGTAGCGTCGAGCACCACGTGGTCCGGGGCGTAGCGCCTGATCTCCACGCTGCCGGCCTCGGCGGGCCCGCCCGCCGGCGGCACGCCGTCGCACCCCGCGATGACGACCTCCTGCTTCACGTCGAGCGCGCCCTGCTGGAGAAGGCGCAGCGTCGCGGCGTCGTCGAGGCACGTCCGGGTCCGCGAGACCAGGAACGCGCGCGGCAACGCGCGGTCGTTCCGATAGACGACGGCGTCGGGCCCCTGGTATTCGAGGACCAGGTGAGGGGCCGGGCTCGGCGAGCCGGGCGTCCGCATCACATAGCGGATCCCGAGCAGGTCGAACACGGGCGACGCGACCCCCGCCGTCGGGCGGAACGCGCCGCTGGCCGCGGAGTCGATCGACCCGACGGGGTCGGTCAGTTGCTCGATGCGAAGGGGCGTCATGCCGTCGTAGCCGCCGACCTCGTCGAGCCTGAAGATGGTCCCGAGGTTCGCCGCGCCGAGCCCGGTGCTGAAGAGCACGCGCGCGTGGTCGCGCGCCGCCCGCTCGCGGAGGTGCCTCACGGCCGGTGGCGGGCCCAGGTCGAGGAACCGGGTGTCGATGATGGGGTTGTAGGTGGCGGCGACGGGCAGGAGGCTGGCGAGCTCGACCGCCGCGAGCGCGGCCCAGAGGCCGGGCGCCGCGCCGGCCGCCCGGAGCAGGCGCAGCAGTAGGACGGCGGCGAGCGTCAGCAGGAGGAGAAACCAGGCGTACTGCGCCCAGAGCGGCACCCGCATCGCCGCGCGCTCGGCGAGCGTCCAGTGGCTCCACGTGAACCCGAGCGCGCCCAGGCTCAGAAGCGCGAAGGTGGCGCGCACGGCGACCGGCAGCAACCGCCTCGCCGCCGGCAGGGCCGTGCGGACCGCGTCGAGGCCGAGCGCGCCGAGGACCGGGAGCGCGAACACGAACAGGTCGGCCGTGCGCACGATGAGCGTCGTGGAGAAGAGCGGCAGCCGCGCGAGCGCATCGCCGACGAGCGGCGCGCCGTAGACCAGGGCGGCCGAGCCCACCGCGAGGCCCGCGAAGTACTTCGTCCCCGGCCGCGACCACGCGGCCACGAGCGCCAGCGGCAGCGCGAGCCAGGGCACGACGCCGACCGAGAGCGCGATTTCGTTGAAATTCGCCGGGCCCCAGAAGTCGCGCCCGGGATCGCTGCCGAAGAAGTGCGGCATGAGCACCACGATCGCGGCGCGGAGGGGCAGCGGGAAGTGCGGCATCCACTCTTCCCGGTAGGCGAGCACGACGCTCGCGCGCGCGTACTCGACGAACGGCAGGAGCTGGACGGCCGAGAGCAGAAGACCGAGCGCCACGCCCGCGGCCCAGCACCCGAGGAAGAGCCCAGGCCGCGCGGCGGAGCGGCAGCGGTAGAGGGCCCAGATCGCCAGGACCGGAAACCCGTAGACGACCCGCTGCGGGTAGCCGGCGAGCACGGCGAGCGCCACGGTGAGCGCCAGGGCGCCGACGGGTCGCACGCCGGGGCGCGCGCGCAGGAGCTCGGTCACCCCGAACAGGAGAGGCAGGAGCACCACGGGGCTCGTGTTCGACCACTGGAGCCACGTCACGAGCAGCGCGTTGAACTCGAACGCGACCGCACCGACCAGCGCCGCGAGGCTCGCGACGTCGAGACGACGGAGGAACCAGTACATCCCGACGCCCGCCACCGAGAGCTTGAGCACCGACATGAGGGTCAGGGCGAGCGCCGGCGGCAGGACGTAGGCCAGCGCGGTCAGCGGAAAGAGGAGCGCGGTCTGTGGGTTGGCGAAGAACGGGGCCCCGCCGAAGACGTGGGGGTTCCACAGCGGGAAGCGTCCCGCGCGGATCTCCTCGGCGCCGTAGAGGATGGAGGGGTGAAAGAGGAAGGTGATGTCGGAGAGTCGCGGGTTCACGGGCGCGACGCCTGGAGCGAGCGCCGCCCAGGGGGCGAAGGTGACGACGTTGTCGGCCGGCGAGAGGACCTTGCCGGGCAGGAGCGCGCGCCCGAGCACGAGGAACGGCAGGATCAGGAGCAGGAGGGCGGCGACGAGGTCGGGGTGCTTTCGGCCGAGCGCGGCGAGGCGCGACATCGTCTCCGCGCGCATTGTACCGGACGGGGTGCGGCGACGACGACCTATCCCGTCGCTCGAACCTTCCGCCCCAGCGCGTCCTTGAGGCGATGCTCGAACACGGTCGCGGCGGAGTGCCGGGACATGAAGACGTTCCGGAGCGTCCGCCAGATCCGTCGCGGATACAGCATGTAGCCGACCAGGTAGTTGAGCACCATGAAGGAGATCCGGTAGAGCGCGAGCTCCCGGGGCCCCATGACGGGGTTGAGCGTCAGGGGGTTGGTGCGCGTGTAGTCGCTGTTCAGCGAGGTGAGCTTGAGAAAGTAACGATCGCCGAGCTCGATCGCGCCGGCCGCGGCGAGCTC
>WNFW01006720.1_pt1 | contig 14204 bp, 16 predicted proteins | sample 5400131 | NCBI WGS metagenome assembly WNFW01 (sample SAMN13153362, study PRJNA577476) | soil metagenome | isolation source: 20 cm soil or saprolite under grassland replicate 1 | place: USA:California | collected 2016-06-15 | reverse complement strand
CCGGGCGAGGCGATCACGGCCACCACGCTCCCGACTGCGACGGTCTGGCCCTCGGCGGCGGCGATCTGGCGCAGCACGCCGTCCGCGCGGGCCACGAGCTCCATCACGGCCTTGTCGGTCTCGACCTCGGCCAGCGTGTCGCCCGTCTTCACCGGGTCCCCGTCCCGCTTGTGCCATTTCACCACGCGCCCCTCCTCCATCGTTGGAGAGAGCGCTTCCATATAGACATTGGTGGCCACAGGGGGTCAGTCGAGATAGAGGACGCGGCGTGCCGCGGCAACCACGCGGTCGGGGGAAGGCTTCGCGAGCCGCTCGAGCTGCTTGTTGTAGGGCATCGGGACGTCGGCCTGCGTGACCCGCAGCACCGGCGCGTCCAGCTGGTCGAAGGCCTCACGCTGGATGACGTCCACCACCTGCGCGCCGATCCCGGCGTGGGGCCAGCCTTCTTCGACCACGACCGCGCGGTTGGTGCGCGCGACCGAGCCGAGGATCGCCTCCTCGTCGAGCGGGCGCAGCGAGCGCAGGTCGAGCACTTCGGCCGACACGCCTTCCTGCTCGGCCAGCTGCTCGGCGGCTTTGAGGGTCAGCGCGACGGTCTTCGAGTGGCAGACGAGCGTGACGTCGCGCCCCGGCCGCTTGACGTCCGCCCGCCCGATCGGGACGATGTGCTCGCCGTCCGGAACCTCACCCTTGAGGTTGTACAGCATCTCGCCTTCGAGCACGATGACCGGGTTGTTGTCCCGGATCGCCGCCTTGAGGAGGCCCTTCGCGTCCGCCGGGGTCGCGGGCGCTACGACCTTCAGCCCCGGGATATGGGACAGCCAGGAGTCCCACGCCTGCGAGTGCTGCGCCGCGAGCTGCAGCGCCGCGCCGTTGGGCCCTCGAAACACGATCGGGATCGGGATCTGGCCGCCCGACTCGTACAGGATCTTCGCGGCCGAGTTGACGATCTGATCGAGGGCCAGCACGGCGAAATTCCACGTCATGAACTCGATCACCGGGCGCAGGCCCGCCATGGCGGCGCCCACGCCGATACCGGCGAAGCCGAGCTCGGCGATCGGTGTGTCCACGACTCGCATCGGCCCGAACTCCTCCAACAGGCCGCGGCTCACCTTGTAAGCGCCCTGGTACACCCCGACCTCCTCACCCATGAGGAACACGTCGGGGTCGCGTTGCATCTCCTCGCGCAGCGCCTGGTTGAGGGCGTCGCGGTAGGTGAGCGTCGCCATCAATCGGCCAGCACGTGGGTGGTGAGCTCGGCGGGATCGGGATCGGGGCTCTGATCGGCGAAGCGCACCGCGTCCTCGGCCTCCGCGCGCACCTCGGCGTCGAGGGCGTCCATCCCCGCGTCGTCCAGCGCGCCCTCCTCCTTGAGTTTCCCGGCGAGCTGCGAGATCGGGTCGCGCTTGCGCTGCTCCTCTACTTCTTCCTTGGTGCGGTACACGCCGTGCAACGGGTCGGACATCGAGTGGCCCATGAACCGGTAGGTCCGAACCTCGAGCAGGGTGGGGCGGCCCTTGCGGGCGCGCTCGGCGGCGCGCCGGGTCGCCTCGTACACCGCGATCACGTCCATGCCGTTCACCAGCTCCGCCGCCATGTCGTAGCTGCAGGCGTGCTCCACGACATCGGTCACGGCTGCCACCCGCTCGAACGCCGTGCCCATGCCGTAGCGGTTGTTCTCGCACAAGAAGATCACCGGCAGCTTGTACACGGAGGCCATGTTCAGCGTCTCGTGGAAGGCGCCGATGTTGACCGCCGCCTCGCCGAAGTAGCAGAGGCAGACCTGGTCGCCGCCCTTGTACCGGATCGCGAACCCGAGCCCGGCGGCCAGCGGAATGTGGCCGCCAACGATCCCGTGGCCGCCCATGAACCGCCTGCCGGCGTCGAACAGGTGCATCGAGCCACCCTTCCCCTTCGAGCAGCCCGTCGCCTTGCCGAACAACTCGGCCATGAGCGCACTCGCCGGCACGCCCCGCGCGAGCGCCTGCCCGTGCTCGCGGTACGAGGAGATCACGTAGTCGTCGTCGCGCAGTACGGAGAGCGAGCCGACCGCCACCGCCTCCTGGCCGATGTAGAGATGACAGAAGCCGCCGATCTTGCCCAGGGCGTACGCTTCGGCGGCCTTCTCTTCGAAGCGGCGGATCAGGAGCATCTGGCGCAGCATGCGCCGCTCCAGCTCGCGCTGGGCGGGCGTGTCGGTGGTCTGGGCGGTAGCCGTGGCCATGGCGATCAGTGAGCGCTTAGCGGGTGGCCGTCGCTCGCTCCACCTGCTCCCACGCGTGGTAGCTCGAGCGCACCAGTGGGCCGGCTTCTACATGACGGTAGCCCATCTCGAGGCCGTGGCGGCGGAGCGCAGCGAACTCGTCGGGCGTATAGTACCGCGCGATCGGGAGGTGCTGGCTCGAGGGACGGAGGTACTGGCCGATGGTCAAGATGTCCACGTCCTGCGCTCGCAGGTCCCGCATCGCGACCAGCAGCTCGTCCCACTCTTCACCCAGGCCGCAGATGATCCCCGACTTCGTGAGCGTGCCCGGATCCATCAGCTTGGCCCGTCTCAGCAGCTCGAGCGCCCGGGGATACCGGCCGCCCGGTCTCGCCAGCCGGTACAGTCGCTCGATGGTCTCGAGGTTGTGGTTCAAGATGTCGGGCTTCGCCTCGACCACGATGCGCAGCGCCCGCTCGCTGCCCTTGAAGTCCGGGATCAACACCTCGACCGACGTCCCGGGCCGCCGCCGTCGGATCTCAGTGATGGCCGCCGCGAACATCTCGGCGCCCCCATTCGGCAAATCGTCCCGGTCCACGCTGGTGATGACGACGTGCCGGAGCGCCATCTGCTCCACTGCGGCGGCGAGGCGGGCGGGCTCGTCCGTGTCGACCGGGCCCGGCGTTCCGTGGGCCACCGCGCAGTAGGCGCAGTTCCGCGTGCACACGTCGCCCAGAATCATGAAGGTGGCGGCTCGGTGCTCCCAACACTCCCCGATGTTGGGGCAATGGGCCTCCTCGCACACCGTGTGGAGCTTCAAGTCCCGCATCAGGTGTTTCAGCGCCAGGTAGTTGGGCCCGCCAGGCGCGGGAACCTTGAGCCAGGACGGCTTACGCTCGATGGGGTGGGCAGGACGCTGGCGGTGCAGTTGGACGAGAGGAGGGCTGGCCATAACTATGGCCAAAATAGCGAGTTCGTGAGGGCTCTGGAAGCTGCGCGAGACGAATTTCAACCGTGCGGTTGATCCGGCAAGGTCTCAGGTCTAGTGAACCCCCTGGCCTCGTCGCCTCGTGAGCTTGCGGGCGAGTCCCTGCACCCCCTCCACCGCCGCAGCGCCGGCCACTGTGATGGCGAAATCCACCGGTCCGAACCCATAGCCAGGGCGCCCTGCCTTGTGTTCGCGGCGGGCGTCGAGGGCCTCCAGCATCTCCCAGCTCGCGGCGACCACGGCCGTCAGCGCCACGCGCTTCCACGCGTGGTTGCGGAACGGCTTCGCGACCCAGGGCCCACGCGCCAGCAGGTCGAGGCCGACACCCGCGGCGAAATGCTGCAGCTTGTCGGGGCAGGTGAGGCATCGGTCCGGGTCCAGCCATTGCGCGGATACGCGCGGGCCGGTTGCAAGGAAGAGGGCTGCGAGCATCCAGCTCGTGCGCTGTGCCACCCATCTACTCCGAGGCTGGTTTGCGTGGTCATACGTTGGTGGGGACGGCGGGGTCCTTCGATGACTCCTCTTGCGACGTCGCGTCGACGCACCACTCAGCCGGATTCCTCCCGACCGAGTTTCTTCCTGATGCGCTCCAGCTCCTCCTCGAGCAGCGGGTCCGAGCTGAGCGTGCCATCAGCGATCTCGGCGATCTCCTCGGCCTCCCTCCAGTGGCGCTCCAACTCTGCGACCTCCGCGCGCTCGTCCACGGCCATTTCGAGCGCGAGGCGCCGTTCCACGCCAAGACTGCGGAGGGTGAGCTCGCGACGCGCCACGTCGCTGATCAGCTGGTCCGGCCCGCCGGCGCGTTCGACCAGTCGGGCGGCATCCTCGACGCGTTGCCGGCTGCCGCGGGCGAGCGCGAGGTAGGTGAGTCCTTGACGCAGCGCGGCGTGCGCGTCGGGGCCCACGAGCATCGCCCCTTCCGTGCGGCAGCTAGGGCAGCTCAAGATCAGGGCGACGTCGGCCTGCCCCTGCCGCACCACGCGCGCGTGGGCCACGTGCTTGGCCTGCAAATGCAGCACGCTCCCGCAGCGCTCGCAAATCGGCGGCTCGGCGAGGCTCACCCGGCGGCGGCCGATGATGCCGGTGTACATCATCCGCGCGACGTTGGGCATGTTCCACACGAACAGGCCCAGCGAGCCGCCCGCTGCCACATTGACGGCGACGGCGAGGCCAACGGCGGCGACGGTAACGGGCACGACGAACTTGAGCTGCTCGCGGCGGCGCGCCCTGAGCCGCTCGCCGTAGCGCCAGGTTGCGAACTCCATGCGCCGCGGCTTCCCGACTCGTACCAGATCGTAGTGCTGCCACCGAATCAGGGCGACCTGCTCGGTGGCGGCCGCCACGCGGCCGTCGCCTGCGGCGCGCGCCAGCGCCTCGATCTGTTCCAGGCGATTGTCGAGCGGAGCGAGATTCCAGCGCGAGCACTTTGGGCAGATCACCCAGAGGCGACCCTTCCACTCGTCGAACGCGAGCCGCCGTCCGACGCCGAGCCCCGAGGGGCCGCCGTCGCCGTCGAGCTTGCCGTTGCAGAAGGCGCAGGTGCGATACATCAGTCGCAAGCCGCAGGCCGTAGGCCGCAAGCGGTTGGACTCACCTTACGGCTTGCGGCTTGAGCCTTGCGGCTCGTGGAAGCGGTCAACGCTCAGGGGCGCGATGTCGCTGTCCGTCTCCCCCGTGGTGAGGAGGTCGGCGACGATCTCACCCGTCAGCGCGGCGAGCAGGATGCCGTTGCGTCCGTGCCCCGTCGCGTACCACAGTCGCTCCACCTCGGGGTCCCGCCCGAGGATGGGCCGCCCGTCGGGGGTCGCGGGGCGGAGTCCGGCCCACGTACGTTGCACCGGCTGCGTCAGGAGGGCCGGGAGCAGCCGGACGGCGCCGCGGAAGATCTGGGCGAGCCCCTCGTTTGTGACGCGCGCATCGTACCCGGCCCGTTCCATCGTGCTGCCGAGCACGGCATCGGCGCCGCGGGCCAGGACGTAGCCGTGGTCGTGGAAAAGGATCGCCGGCGGGCAGCCGTCGGGCCACGCGGTCGCGGCCATCTGGCCGCGCAGCGGCTCGACGGGTAGGGCTTGCGGCAGCCCGCGGATTTGCGGGGACCACACGCCCGCGGCGAGCACGGCGTGCTCGACGGGGGCGGTGCCCTGGGCGGTGACGACCCCGGTCACCCGGCCCTGCGCGATCGCGAGCGCTTCGACCTTCTCGACGTAGAGGGTAGCACCCAGGCGGCGGGCGTCCGCGAGGCAGGCGCGCGTCAGCGCCTGCGGGTCCAGCGCGCCGTCCTCGGGGGCAAGGAGCGCGCCCAGGCAGTCGGGTGCGGCGTAGTTTCCCGAAGGGCGGGAGCGAGCGGCTCGTACAGGTCGCGGGCGCGCACCGACAGGGCGACCAGCACGTCGTCACCGGGCTCGATTTGAGCCGCCAGCATCCCGGCGGAGGCCGGCGACGCGGCGGCGGGGTCGGGGCCGGGCTCGAAAATGGCGACTTCCAGCCCCCGCAGGGCTGCGGCGCGAGCGCACGCCGCACCCACGGCACCGCCGCCCACGATTGCGACATCCACGGCCTTCACCGCCTGGCGCCCTCCTGAAACCTGCTGCTACATTGCGACGTACGGCCCAACCGTCGGGCCACTCGGAGGAATCCGCCCATGTTCCGCAGCATTTTCGGCTTCGCCATTTTCGCTGCCCTGGCGTTCGTCGCGCTCAACATCTTCTTCGGCATCCTCGGTGGCCTGTTTGGACTGGCCCTGTGGATCTTGAAGCTCGCCGCCATAGGGTTCGTGCTCTACTTCGTGCTGCGACTCATCAGCCCGAGCACGGCGGACAAGATTCGCGAGATGGTCAAGGGCCGCCCGGCGGACGCCTAGCGGTCCCACGGCAGGAGCTGGCTGGAGTGGGCTTCTGCTCGCACACGAAGGTGGCGCGACCGGCCTCGGCTTGGTTGCGCTCTGAATTGATCCACCGGTAGTCCACCAGCACCCACGCAAATCGCCCTTCGAGGGTCACCGCCGCCGCGGCGACGGTGGCCCGACCGCCGACGCCGACCCCGGCGAAGCGCGGCGTCCCCAAGCGTACGCGCGCATTCGCCACGACCAGCGCCTCGGGCGCGTACAGCGTGTCCGCGGCCCGGTCCCCCTTCGCATCCAACAGCACCGCCTGCCGTGCCATTTCCTGTATCGCATCCGGCGTCCCTGCGGCGGTCGCCATGCTGCTGGGAGCAAGGCGGCGAGTGCGGGTTACACACGCGGCGGCGAGCGCCGCCGCGACCAGTAGCGCCCGGCGTGCGCTAGCGCGCATCGAGCTCGCGCAGCACCGCCCAGGTGAGGAGCGGGATCAGGATTTCGTGATGGCCGGTGAGCTGGATGCCGCGACCGCCGGCGAGCGTGGGCCGCTCGACGACGTTCACCCGCGGCCGGTAGTGGCGCTGCATGTCGCAGTCGCAGGCGGTGAACCCGGTCGGCTTCCCGCCGCCCAAGTTGCGCGCCACGGTGAGGGCCTTGAGGAAGACCTCGGGCATCACCACGGCGCTGCCGAGATTGAGGACGACGCCGCCGTCGTGGAGCGCGGGGAGCGACGCAGCGAGTCGTTTGAAGTCGCGGTGGCTCGTGGCGCCGAGCGCGGCGCCGTCCGCCGCGGGGTGCTGATGGATGATGTCGGCCCCCAGCGTCGCGTGCACGGTGACGGGGACGGCCCGCTCGCCGGCAGCGAGCAGGACGGAGACCTCGCGGGCGGCGAGCTGCGGGCGGCGTGTGAGGTAGTCGACCAGCGCCTCGCCCATGCCTTTGCCGGCGCGCGCGCCGTCGGCGATGGCGGCGTTCATCTCGCGCCCGGTTTCCTCCGCCATCCCGAATGTGCCGTCCGCCAGCCCGGCGGCGACGTCCTCGCTCGTCCCGCCGTATGCCGCCAGCTCGAAATCGTGGATGGCGGCGCTCCCGTTGAGCGCCAGGTGGGTGATGACGCCGCGGCGAATGAGCTCGCGGAGCAGGGGTCCCAGGCCGACCTTGATCACGTGCCCGCCGAGCATCGCGACGACGCCGCGGCGGCCCGCGGCTTTCGCCAACTGTCGGGCGACGGTGCGGAGGTCCTTCGCGGCGAGGATGTCGGGGAGCGAATCCCAGAACGCAGTGAAGCTCGGATCGCCGCTGGGCGGATGCGCGAGCAGGGAGGGATCGACTTTGTTGGAGCGCTGCGCGATGGGGACGGTCTTCAGCCGGGAAACGTCCGCCTCGCGGTAATCGGTCATGGGTGCTCCGGACGAGGGTCGGAGTACTCCTTGAGCTTGAGCGTCACCTGACCGAACGAGAATTTCGACTGCAGCGCCAGCATGATGCGCAGGCTGTCGTCCGACAGCCACATGCGCGCGTCGGCTTTCTCCGCGAAGATGCCGCCCCCATTCGGGATGCGCGGGCGGACGACGATGGCGTCCCACTTCTTCCCGGCCACGCCCACGCGCTCGCGCTTCAGGACCTCGACAATCACCGGATTGCGCTCGGGGCGGAAATAGCGGCGGTACTCGTAGCGTTTCCCGACTTCGAGCGGCACCGTGCGGATCCAGTAGAGGAAGGCGGCGTCGTCCAGCGGGTCCGCCACCGTCGTGACCGTCGTGTCGCGCCCGGCTTCACGGTAGAAGCCCGAGTCCGGGTAGATCTCGAATCTCCGCTCCCACGCCTTGCCCTTTTCCTCGGTCTGATTCAAGAACCGGCGCGAGCGGAAGTCGTGACGCCCCACCCACGACTCGAGGTTCTGGTGGATGTGGTACCACAGCGCGCCGCCATCGATCAGGAACACGAAGTGGACCGCCTCGACGCCGCGGATGGTGTCGACCCCGGCGACCTGCATCGTGGCCGTGCCGACGCTGAAGGGTCCGTAGCGCGCCCCATACACCAGCCGCTCGCCGACGGGGAACGGCACCGCGGCGGGGGCGGGGAGGGAGGGGGTGACGATGGCCATGGCCGACAGGGACGAGTCCCTGCGCGCGCTATCCGATTGCGCGTGCAGCCCGACCGTGATGAGGAGCAGCGCCACCACGGTGCGGGCCGCGCGGATGACCGAGCGGGCGCGCCACGCTTCGAGCAGCTGACGCCACGGCTTGACGCGCGACGGGCGCTGCACCAGGTCGTAACGCGCCGCCGCGGGGACGGCGTCCAGCCGGCGGGCGTGCGGCGCCAGGCGCGCGACCAGCTCGGCGCTCGCGCACCAACCCTCCGTCTCGAGCAACCGCGTCGTGTCGCGGCGCAGCGCCTGCCGCAGCACGATCAACCGCAAGGCGATGAACCCCGACACCGTGTCCCGCAGCCCGGCGACGCGCAGCAATCGAGGGGTCCAGCGGCGCGCGAGCCCCAGGGCCCGAGACACGCGTCCCCGCTGCTGCACCAGCTCGGCGACCACGAGGTCCGCTCCCGATTCTAGGTGCTTGACCATGTCCTCCATACTCTCAGGAGAGTGGACGAAGTCCGCGTGGAGGGTGATGGCGCAGTCTCGCTTCGGCCGGTCGGTCCGCTGGAGGGCGAGACGCAGCAGCTCCTCGAGACTGCGCGCGTAGCCCTGGCGCTCGCGGTGCGTCACGATCGTCATCGGGAGCACCTTGGCGTACGACGCCAATACCTCGGGGGTCCCATCGGTCGACGCGTCGTCCAGGACCAGCAGCTGGTATTCACGCGGGAAGGCGGTGAACACCTGGCGCACCTTCCACAGCACGAGGCCCGCCGTGCGGGCCTCATCGTGCACCGGGACGCAGACGTAGATCATGGCCCTGCAATCTAGACGAGCGAGCGATACACGGCCAAGACACCGGCGGCCATGGCGGAGGCCGTGTACGCCGCGGGCAGGGGGACGGGGGAGGGGTGATCCAGCGCCTCGATCACGCGCCGGGCGAGGGCGTCGGCGTCCCCCACAGGCACGAGCCAGCGGCGGGGCACGATCTCGGACAGCCCACCACCCGCCGTGGCGACCACCGGTTTGCCCAGCGCCAGCGCGTGGAGCACCACGGTCCCGAGGCCTTCGGCCCGCGAGGACATGACGACGACATCGCTCTCGCGCAGCACCGCGTCCGCCTGCGCGACGTGACCGATCAAGTGGACACGTTCGCCGAGGTCGAGCCGGCGCACGTCGGCGGCCAGGGCATGGCGTGCGGGGCCGTCGCCCGCAATCACCCAATGGAGGTCTGGGCGATTGGCACGCGCCGCGTGCGCGGCGCGAATCAGCGTGCGCTGATCCTTGGCCGGCTCGAGCTCGGCGACGTTGGCGGCGATCGGCGCGCCGGGTGGGAGCCCCAGCTTCGCCCGAAGGTCGAGCGGTACGGCGGCCGCGCGGCGCACTTCATCGGGATCGATACCCGAGGGGACGACGCTCACCTCTCCCGGGGGAAACCCGGCGGCCAGGAGCGTCGCCCGAACGGCTTCGGAGATCGCCACGACGGCGTCCGCGTGGCGCAGCGCGCTGCGGCGGCGCACCGGGAAGACGACCCGGCGTGTGGCCAGGACGCGCGGCGGCGTGCCCACAAGCCCGAGGAAGCGGCGCGCCCAGACCGCGACCGTGACGGCGTGGTTGTTGTGTGCGTGGATGACATCGGGTGGCCAGGCCAGGGCCTCGACGACGAGTCGCCACCAGGCCCGGGGGTCGAGCCCGAGGCCCCACGGGATCTCACGAACCGCGACGCCTTCGGCCGTGGCCCGGCGCGCCAGCTCGCTGCCCCGCCGCGTGACCAGTCGTTGCTCGACACTGGACTCGCGGGCCAGCTCGCGGGCCAGCAGCCGCACCTGGTTTTGCCCGCCCCGGAATTCCCGGCCGGAGTCGACGTGGAGGACGCGCACGCCCCTCCCTCAGGCGGGCTGCTTCGCGGCATGGCCGAGGGCGGCGCGCAGCTCGGCCAGCGTGAACGGCTTGTGCAGGTAGGGCCGGCCGAGCGCTTCGAGGAACTGGAGGGTGTCGCCGCGCACCGTGTCGCCGGTGGCGAAAATGATCCGCTCGGCGACCCGCGGGTCCTGCCGGGCGAGCTTCGAGTACATCTCGCGCCCGGAGAGGTGCGGCATCCGCAGGTCGCAGATGATCACGTCGAACGGGCCGGCCAGGGCGCGCTCGAGTGCGTAGGTGCCGTCGCTCGCCACCTCGACCGTGTGGCCCCAGCTCTCGAGCGTGGCACGCATGTAATGCAAGATGTGCGGCTCGTCGTCCACGACCAGGATACTGAGGGGCTTCGACTCGCCGGGCGGCAGCGGCGTGGCTTCGGCGCGCGCGGGGCGCGCACCGATCGGCAGCTCCAGGGTGAAGGTCGCCCCGCCGCCGGGCCGCGTGTCGAGGGTGATGCGCCCACCGTGCTCCTTCATGATGCCCTGGCAGATGGAGAGGCCCAGGCCCGTGCCCTCGCCCTCCCGCTTGGTCGTGAAGAACGGCTCGAACACGCGGGCCGCGAGGTCGTCGGTCATTCCGGGGCCCGAGTCCGTGACGCTCACCGCGATGCTGTCGTGCACGCGCCGCGCCGCGATCCAGATTCTGCCGGACGGCGCATCGCTGGCGATCGCCTGACACGCGTTATTGATCACGTTCACGAACACCTGCTTGATCTGGTTCGCGTTCACTTCGACGTCGGGGAGCCCGGGCTCTACTTCCACGGTGGCCTCGACCTTGTGCGCCATCAACTGGTTGCGCAGCAGGGCCAGGGTCGAGTCCAGGAGCGCTCGGATCGGCTGCCGCGTGCGCTCTCCCTCCTGACTGCGGGCGAACGACAACAGGTTCTTGACGATCGTCGCCGCCCGCTCGGCCTCCTGGCGGATCACCTGGAGCGGCTCCTGGAGCGAGGCGGGGACGTCGCTCGCCTCGGCGAGGAAGTCGCTGAAGCCCACGACGGAGGCGAGGGGGTTGTTCAGGTCGTGCGCCACCCCGGCGATCAGTTGACCGATGGCCGACATTTTCTCAGACTGTATGAGCTGTTCCTGCAGCCGGCGCCGGTCGGTCTGGTCCTCGAACACGAGGACCGCCGAGCCCGGCTCGGCCATGGGGATGGCGGTCAGGAGCAGCACGCGCTCGCCCACGCGGATCTCCACGCTGCTCGCCGACGGCTCGGCGATGGCGCGCGCCACGGGGTCCGACCAGGCGGGCGGCAGGAGGCCGAGCCACGGCCTGCCGGGGATCGCGGTCACCGCCGTCTGGATCAGGTCGGCGAACACGCGGTTGGCGCGACGCACGGTGCCGTGTGCGTCCACGATGCAGATCGCCTGCGAGATGGCGTCGACCGTCTTCTCCCACTCGCGCTTGGCGGAGGAGAGTAGCTCGACCAGGCGGGCATTCTCGAGCGCGATCGCCGCCTGCGCGAGCACGGCGGAGACGAGCGTCAGCTCGGCCTTACCCAGTGCGCCGGGCCGGTCGCTCGACAGGGAGACCGCGCCCATGGCGCGCCCGGCGGCGACCAGCGGCGCGCCGAGCCAGGAGCCGGGGGAGGGCGCGTCGCTGGGCAGATCCGCCCCGCGCCGGCGGACCTCCTCGCGTACGTCCTTGGGGAACGCGAGCGGCCCGCGCCGCAGCGCGAGCTGGAGCAGGGGGTCGTCGGTGCGTGCCGGAACGGCGTGCGTGTCGTAGGTCACCGCCAGGCGGTTCGACTCGGCGTCAAGTAGTATTACCGAGAGCCGGTCGGGCTTCAGGAGCTCGGCGAGCGCGAGCGCCACCAGCTCGATGACGGTGGCCGGCCGGAACGCCCCGGCCAGCTCCTGGGCGAGCGTCGTCAGGCGCGCCAGCAACTCGGGCGTGGGTCGGGGGGTAGCAGCGCTAGAGGGAGGTTTGGGCATGATTCTGGCCAACGTCCGTGGTCGCCTGCGCCCACAGGATTTCCTGCTCGTCGCGCTCGCCCTGGCGCGCGGTGATGCCGCCCGCCGCGCGCGCTACGAGCGGCTGCTGCTCGAGGAGGGACCCGACCAGCTGCTCGACGAGCCCGACCTGCTCGCCGCTCTGCTGGCGCTGCGCACGCTCATGGTCCCGTCGCCGGCGTTGTTCGCGTACGTGGCGGTGCGGCATACGTTGCGCGCCACGGGCGTCGACGACCGCGCGTTGGCCGACTACCTGGCCGCGCTGCTGCTCGAGTTCGGCGATCATGACCGGCATGTCCGCATCCGGCGCACCGACGACGAGACCTACCACTACCTGGTCGACATGGTGGAGGACCTCACGGGGCTCGACGACGCCGGGGAACGAGCCTTTCTGCTGCGCGTGCATCTCGGCAACTACAGCCTCTGGCTCGCCGGCTTGTTTCCGGACTACATCGCCGCCCGGCGCTCCCGCAAGGGCGGGCCCGACCTGCCGTACTATGACGAGCTGGGCCGACAGGGCTTTCGGCTCGCCGCGGAGCACCGCCTCGCCGAGCACCTCGGCGTCGCCACCATCTACCGCTCCGCCGCCGAGCGGTTCCCCACCCTGCGGGTGGCGTTCAATCGGCTGAGCGACCGGGTGTTTTTCCCGAACGTGTCGACTCCCGACAAGATACTTCGAAATCTGTAAGCGGTGAGCGGTGAGCGGCATGCACCCACCGCTCACCGCTGACCGCTCACTCGTCAAGGAACCGCGTCGGCACCGTCGTCGCCGCCTCGACCAGCTGCTCCGCGGACTTCACGAAGCGCACCACGATCGGCAGCGAGCCCTTGAGCATGAGCTTGCGCTGCATGATCCCCGCGATGGGGCCAAGCTCTTTCCGGATCACTCGCTTCCAGTGCTGATAGTCGCCCGAGATGACGAACGCTGCCTGATCCGCCTCGCCCTGCGACACCACCTTCGCTTCCCGGCAGGCGCCGCGCTCGAGGTCGAGCCAGATGCCCACCGGCTCGCCGATCCCGATCTCCGGCTGACGATTCACCACGAGGGCGACCGGACCGTGCGTCCACTCGAGCGAGGCGGCACGATACGCGTCGCTCGCGTTGATCGCCAGGCCGTAGGCGCTCACCCATTCGGCCGACGGGAATGCGATGCTCACGCGATCGCGTCCGCGAAGCCGCGGAACAACGCGTTCTCCACATCATCCTCGGGATGCCACTGGACCGCCAGCGCCCACGGAGCCCGCGGATCCTTCCGCTCGGCTCCCTCGATCACGCCGTCCTCCGCCCAGGCGTTCGCGCGCAGCGCCGGCGCCACGTCGCGGATCGCCTGGTGATGCCGCGTGTTCACGCTCGCGTCCACGGCCTCGAGCGTGCGGTGCAGCAGCGTGCCGGCCTCGATGCGCAGCGCGTGGCGCGAGCGCGTGTCCGCGTGGTCGACGGGGCCGGGGCGCTCGCTCGCCAGGTCCTGGTACAACGTGCCGCCCAGGGCGACGTTCAGGACCTGGATGCCGCGGCAGATGGCGAGGACCGGGAGGCGGCGTCGCTCGGCGCCGGCGACGAGGGCCAGCTCAACGGCGTCGCGCGCCCGATCGGTCTCACCCAGCTTGGGGTGCGGTGTCGCCCCGTAACGGCCCGGGTCCACATCCTCGCCCCCCGTGAGGACGAGACCGTGCACGCCGTCGAGCGCGGCGCAGGCCGCCTCGGGGTCGAGGACGGGCGGCACGAGGAGGGGGACGAGTCCGGCGCGCATGAGGGCATACACGTAGGCGCTATTCAGGGCGACGCGCTCCCGCCCCGCGTCGATGCGGCGCGTCGCGCTCACGGCCACGATGCGTGTCACTGCGCCGAGCGTGGGGGGCCCGCCGGGGTACCGAGGAGCGGGCACTTCGGGTTCGAGACGTTCGCCCAATCCACCCGCACGCCGTACAAGGGAAGCGTCCGATCTCCGCCGGTGAGAGCGCCGACGCTGGGGTATCCCTCCGGCGGGCGGCGCGACTCGTAGATCAACACACCCTCGGCCCGCTGCGTGGAATCGTCCACAACGAGGATGGCGTAGGCGGTGCTGTCGCTGACCGAAGTGGCGGGGAAGCCGGCTCCCTGATACTCCATCGTCAACGCGCCCTTCGCGTAGGTCACCGCGACCGTGCTCTGTTGGGGCGTGCCCACAACGCGGATGGGAAGGGTGCCCGGTAGCCCGCGCGGCGCGTCGGTCAGGACGAAGG
>WNFW01003864.1_pt1 | contig 14208 bp, 10 predicted proteins | sample 5400131 | NCBI WGS metagenome assembly WNFW01 (sample SAMN13153362, study PRJNA577476) | soil metagenome | isolation source: 20 cm soil or saprolite under grassland replicate 1 | place: USA:California | collected 2016-06-15 | reverse complement strand
GGCTTCATTCCGAGCTTGGCACACCCCGGCGGCAACATGACCGGCGTTACCTACGTCGAGTACACGCTCGGCGGAAAGTGGCTCGAGATGCTGAAAGAGATCGCCCCGTCCGTCACGCGGGTCGCAGTTATCCACAACTCGGAGAATCGATTGGTCGCCGGTTTCTTGCCCGCGATCGAAGCGGTGGCCCCATCGTTGGGAGTGCAGTTGACGCCGACCAGCGTGCGCAATGTCGCGGACATTCAACGTTCGATTGATGCCTTTGCCGGTGAGTCAAATCTCGGCCTTATCGTGCTGCCAGACGTCCTCGCCGTAGTAAATCGCGAGCTGATCATTGCGCTGGCGGCCCGGCACCGCTTGCCCGCGATCTACGGATTCCGTTACCGCGGCATGACCGGAGGCCTGATATCCCACGGCGTCGACACGGCGGAGGCGTACCGGCAGGCGGCGTCGTATGTCGATCGCATCCTCAAAGGCGAGAAGCCGGGCGATCTCCCGATCCAGCAACCGACCAAATTCGAGCTGGCGATCAACCGCAAGACGGCCGCAGCGCTCGGACTCAGCGTTCCGCCCACGCTGCTCGCCATTGCCGATGAGGTGATCGAGTGATGGCGGCGCGAGTTCATCACGCTGCTCGGCGGCGCGGTTGCGGCTCGCGGCGCGCGCGCAGCAGCCGGCGACGCCGGTGATCGGGTTCCTCAATAGCGCGTCAGCCGGCCCGGCTCGGCCGGCGGCTGCTCGGTCAAAAGATAAAGCCGAATAGAAGTCGCGCTTGGTGCCGCTCGAAGTTGGTGAGATCGAGCCAACCCGCGTAGTCAGCCGCTCGGCCCGCAACCTGTGTGCTCCAACCAGCAGCAATCCAGGAGTGCTCGGAGAGATTGGCGTAGATAGTCGGACCGAGGAACACCGCATGACCTGCAAATGTATCGAGGCTTAGCCCTTCATACCTTCGGAAATAGCGCGCCTCGCCTCCGACAAAGATGCCAGGACGCACTTGTGTCATTAGGGCTGTCGAGAACCCAAGCGTAGATTCATGGGATGTGATGTCGGTTGCGCGGGACCGGGAGACTTCGGGTCCATATAACGCGTTAAAGGCGACAACGACACGATTCGGAATAAGCTCTTTGTCGATCGCGATTGCGAGATCGATGCCGTAGTGATTAACAGGCTCTCCACTCGTTTCGTCGATGCGACCCCAACGCGGTTCGGCGTCGATTAAAAGACCGAACGATGTTTGCTCACGATCAAGCAGCCGGTATCGCACATCGAGTGACAGAGCTTGCCATCCACCGCGCCGCCGATCATTTAGCCCGGTGACCCCACCAATATCGTGATAGATGGACGCGGCGCTAACCTCGAGACGGAGGTTCTCAACTGGAGTAAATTCCGCTGAAAGCACCTGGGAGAGCCCGGTATAGGAACCATCGCGCTTGCCGAACCGCCCAGTTGACTGCCCCTCTATTTCCTTCTCTCCCAGCTCGCCAAGGTCAGTCCCGATCGTAAAGGCGAACAAATGCTCGGTGTCGATCTTGTCGGCGCGAACCGGTAGAGAAGTCCATACGAGCAGCACCAGCGCCGCAATCCACAGCGTTGCGGACATGAATGGTCTTCCTAGCAACCGCGGTACGTGAACCTTACTGGGTTCTTTGGGAACAGGCCGTGACTTTTTTGTCGCGTCATTGAAGTGTTTCGCGCTCGGTCGCCAAATGGTACCGCCTTCTCCATTTCCGCGAAGGGGTCAAACTCGACCGAGTGGCCCGAGACGACGCGTCCATCAATGTCTGCAATACCCCAAGCAAAGGAGGGCATTCCCCGTGTGTGGCCTCGCGGTCACATTGCCAAATGTTCCAATCCGAATTGGCAAAAGGTAACAGAACAGCACCGTGGGCATATTCTAGTGTTACCGGGGAGTTCGGGGGGCGTACGGTGTGTGTGTAGCTGAGGGACTTGATCGACGTGCATCGCGGCTTGAGGTCAGCAAACGGCGCCTATTGGGAGCAGTGGCGCTAAGCGCCTTAGTCTTGGCCGACGCGTTTACAATGCCGAAGGGGGCTTGGGCCCAGGTTGTGGAGACGCTGCCCGAGGTGACCGTCACGGCCCCGCGCCCGGCGCCGGTTCGGCGGGCAACTCCAGCCGCCGCACCGGCTCGCTCGGCTTCCTCCCGGCGTGTCTTAGCGCCCGCTCCCTCGCGTCCGTCTCCGCCGACACCCGCGCCCCAACTTCCCGCGTTCCAGGTTGTCGCCACCACGCCGGTGATCGGACTGGGCTTAGATCGCGACAAAGTGCCGGCCATGGTTCAGACGCTCCCCGCCGAGGACTTCTCGCGCGTCTATTCGCCAAATGTGACCCAGACGCTGGATCAGCGCATTCCGGGCGTGTTCATAAGCGACGCCCAGGGCAACGAGTTCACCTCGGATTTGCGCTATCGCGGCTTTACTGCCTCGCCCCTGCAGGGCACCCCACAGGGGCTCGCGGTCTACATGCAAGGTATCCGCGTCAACGAAGCCTTCGGCGACACCGTCAACTGGGACCTCATCCCAACCATTGCCGTCGGGCGGGCTGACGTGTGGACCAACAATCCGGCCTTCGGTCTTAACGCGCTCGGCGGCGCGATAAGCTTTCAGATGAAGGACGGCTTCACCTATCGCGGCACGGAGTTCGACGCCTCGGGCGGCTCCTACGGTCGCATTGGCGGTTGGCTGCAATACGGCATCAGGAATGGGGAATGGGGCCTCTATCTTGCCGCGCAGGGTGTCAAGGATGACGGCTGGCGCTACCAGTCGCCGTCGCGGATCGCCCGCTTCTACGGCGATCTCGGCTGGAAAGGCACCGACGCCGAGGTCCATCTGGTTGCGAGCGTCGCCGACAATTTCTTCGGCGTGATTGGGCCGACGCCAGTCGAACTCCTCAACAACGACTATCGGTCCATCTTCACCTGGCCGCAGACCACGAGAAATCAGGCGCAGCTCCTCGCCCTCAATGGCCGCTACGCCGTCACCGACCACTGGACCGTTCAGAGCAATCTTTATTTGCGGAAGTTTGACCAGGCTCACGTCGATGGCAACGGAGCCGAGGTCGAGCGCTGCAGCGGTAATCCGGCCAATCCCCTGTTCAACACGCTATGCCTGGAAAACAACGGCTTCCCCACACAGCCGCAGGCGAATTTCCAAATTCTCAACGGGAGCAACCAGCCAATCAATTGCCCGCCGGGCAGCGGAAACACCTGCGCCTCCACACCATGGGGGACTCTCGACCGCACTTTCACCAACGCGCTCACCACCGGCGGAACCCTGCAGGCCACCAACGACGACAAGATCTTCGGTCACGACAATTATTTCACCATCGGCGGCAGCATCGACCACAGCAAGATCAACTTCCAGGCCAACAGCGAGCTTGGCTACGTCTTCCCCGACCTGTTCGTCGGACCCAATGCCGCCATCCCGGCGAGTGGACAGATCATTCACACCGCCGCAAATATTGGCTTCAGCCCGGTCAATCTTGACGCACAAAATACGTATTACGGCCTCTACGCTAATGAAACATTCAACGTCACCAATCGGCTGTCGCTGACCGCGGGCGGGCGTTACAACCTCGCCAAGATCGTCATGGCGGATCTCCTCGGCACCAGCCCCGACATCAACGGCAATTTCACCTTCAGCCGTTTCAATCCGGTCGTCGGGCTGACCTACAAGATCCTCCCGGAAATGACGTTCTATACCGGATATTCGGAAGCGAACCGTGCCCCGACCCCACTCGAACTCGGCTGCTCCAATCCGGCGAAGCCCTGCCTGCTGGAAGGATTCTTGGTATCCGATCCGCCGCTGCAGCAGGTCATCGCGCGCACGCGGGAGGCGGGATTACGCGGCAACGTAAAGACGAATGGCGGAGGGCTGGACTGGAAGCTCGGGCTGTTCCGAACCGACAGCCAAAACGACATCATCGAGGTCTCAAGCATCATTCAGGGCCGAGGCGTGTTCCAGAACGTCCCGGGCACCCGCCGACAGGGCTTGGAGGCGGGAGCGCAGTACCAGGCGGCGCCGTGGCTCTTCTACGCCAACTACGCCCTCGTTGATGCCACCTATCAGTTCACAGGCAAGCTTGCTTCACCCAACAACCCGTCCGCGGATGCGGATGGAAATGTCTTCGTTACGCCTGGCAAGCATATTCCCGGCATCCCACTGCACCAGGTCAAGACCGGCGTCGACTACGCGGTCACGCCGGCGTTGAAGCTGGGTACCGATGTGATCTGGGTCAGCAGCCAGTGGTACATCGGCGACCAGGCCAACCAGAATGTCAAATTGGCGGACTACTGGGTTGCAAACCTGCACGGTTCGTATCAGCTCACCAAGGAACTGCAGGTCTATGGCTTCGTGAACAATTTGTTCAACCGGAAGTTCGCGACTTTCGGTACCTATTTCGACCCTCAGGCGATCGCCAACGCACTACCCAATCCGCCGACCGACCACCGCATGGTCACCCCAGCGCAACCCCTTGCGGTCTATGTCGGTCTGCGCGGGAAACTCGACCCGGCCGCACCTTTGGTGGACAAAAGGTTGTCGCTTTACAAGGCGCCGACGCTCGCAGCATGGACCTGGGCCGGGCCCTATCTCGGTGGCAACGTCGGCTACGGCTGGGGTAAGTCCAATACCAACACCGTGTTGAGCGACGCCACCATCGGGACGCCGCTACTTGCGACCAACACCCCCGGCACACTCAACGGCATGAGTTTCGGCGGGCAAACCGGTTTCAACTGGCAGTCGGGCCCGTGGGTCGCGGGTATCGAAGTGGACGCCCAGCAGGCACAGCAGCGGGGACGAGCAACGACCTTCAATTGCGCCGGCGCGACTTGCAATCCGGCGGCCAGCGCCTCCGGCCTCGATGCGCCAGTGACCGCAAGCATGGCGCAAAGATTGGAGTGGTTCGGAACACTGCGCGCGCGTCTTGGCGCAACTCCCACGCCGGGCTCTTTGGTCTATGCCACTGGGGGTCTCGCCGTCGGCAGGATCAAGACTTCTGGCACCATCAGCGGTTCGGGTCGCAATGGCATCCAGAGCGTCACGCAAAACGGCGCTCCGGTGGTGACGCAAGACGTCACCCCAGGCGTCGGTAGTGGCGACGACGATGACGATAATAACTCCAGCCCCGTCGGCATCCCCGCCAGCATCAATCCCGTCAGCACCAGCTTCACCAGCCATATGACAAAGGTGGGCTGGGCGATCGGCGCTGGCGCCGAAGTCCGTCTGGGAGGCAAATGGACTGGCAAGATCGAATACCTTTACCTCGACTTCGGTAATGTTTCGACCGGCGTGAGCCTGCCAGCAAACTTGACGCCGCTTACGGTCGACTTCAATTCCCACGTCACGGAAAGCATCGTTCGGGTAGGGCTCAACTATAGGTTCGACCCGCTCGGAACGGTCTACGACGCGCCGAAGGGCTTGAAGGGAACGCTCTACAAGGCACCGACGCTCGCAGCATGGACCTGGGCTGGGCCCTATCTCGGCATCAACGTCGCCTACGGCTGGGGCAAGTCCAGTACCGATACTGTGTTCAGCGATGCTACAACTGGGGCGCCGCTACTCGCGACCATCACCTCAGCCGCACTCAAAGGAATGATTTTCGGTGGGCAAGCCGGCTTCAGTTGGCAGTCGGGCCCGGGGGTCGTGGGTATCGAAGGGGACGCCCAGCAGGCACAGCAGCGGGGGCAGGTAGCGACCTTCAATTGCGCCGGCGCGACTTGCAATTCAGCGGCCAGCGCCTTTGGCCTCGACGCACCAGTGACCGCAAGCATGGGGCAAAGATTGGAGTGGTTCAGGACGCTGCGCGCGCGTCTCGGCGCAACTCCCACACCGGACTCATTGGTCTATGCCACGGGGGGTCTCGCCGTCGGCAGGATCAAGACTTCTGGCACCATTGGCGGTTCGAGCCTCACTGTCACTCAGGGCGTCACGCACAGCGTCACGCAAGGCGTCGTCAGCGATGTCGACGACAATAACGACTCTACTCAAGTGCCCGTCGACATCCCAATTGACATCCCCTTTGTCACCGCCAGCATCAACCCTGTCAGCGCCAGCTTCATCAGCCATACGACAAAGGTGGGCTGGGCGATCGGCGCCGGCGTCGAAGTTCGTCTGGGCGGCAATTGGACTGGCAAGGTCGAATACCTTTACTTGGACTTCGGTAAAGTTTCGACGACCGCGAGTCTGCCAACAAATTCGACGCCGCTTGGAATCAACTTCAATTCCCACGTCACGGACCAGATCGTTCGCGTGGGCGTCAATTACAAATTCGATCCGAACGAAATCTGGGCCAACTAGTGTTCTGGACGGTATCAACTCCAGCCGGCAGACATTGCCGTTTGCTCACGTCGATCCGGTGAGAGGAGTCAAGCGGAAGCTCGGCGAGCTTGGCACCTGACAAATCTCGGCAGTTGGTGTAATCGTTCTTCTTACCAATGCTGTCGCGCGTGAAGCTCGCGCGATTATTCACTCTGTAACGAGCCGACTGCGGACGCCTGATCGAGGCATTGGGTCAGGTGCATCGACGAGGCTGGCGAGTGAAACGTGTTGGTGTTCGTTAATGGGAAGGACGAAGGCAACCCTGCGGGACGACTGCATGGCTCGCGTAACAAGCTGAGCGAGGCAGTGATCTGCGCGCTGCTGAGAGATTTCTCCAACCACCCCCACCCTCTCGCAACTAAAAACGCTCAGCCCATTCCAGCTGGCACGCTCATGATTAGGTCGCCCGCCCTCGCAGACGGAGCAGCGCAAAAGGTCACCCGCCTGTTGCGCGAGTGACGTGCACGCCGCGCGCCCCAGGCGTTCAAATCCGACCTCCACGCTCATGTCGAACGGCGGACGAGCGCCTGGTGAACGACCTCGAGAGCAGCGTTAGGCCGCGAGCTTCCCTGATGCCTTTGCCACGTGCGTGGCGATCGCATCCATCAAGGCCGGCGACAGGCAGTCGTAGGGCTCGAGATTAAGTTCTCTCAGCCGAGCCCGAACGGCCGGCATCTGATCGGGCGGGGTCCCGGACCCGATGACCGATGAGACGAATGCGGCGAACTCGGGGGCGGCCCAACCCTGCTCCTTCGAAAGCTCCGTGTGGATGAAATCGAACCCGTAGAACGGATGCTTCGTGTTCTCGATGCGGCCGTACATGTGCACGCCGCATTGGGTGCAGGCGTGCGGGCAAGAGCATCAGGAGCCTGGTCACCTACCGAGCGACCCAAGCGTTCAGATCGATGCCCGACGCGACGCCAGCAATGGTCCGGGTTTTCACAGCTTCGGGGTGCTGTTTTTTGGATCTGCCCGCATTTAGCACAGCCGACCGCGACGCGGGGTTGCGCTGGACACCGAAGTCGATCTATGTAGGGTTCTAATACGGGCTGGAGATCAACGGCTACCTGCCGGGCCGAGTTTTGATCTGACACGCCCGCTTCAGTGCTGAATCAGGCGTCCTTGCGGCCGGCTCGTTGGGCGTGCGCATGTGCGTCCCCGCATCGAGCGCCCGCGTTCAGCGTGCACCTTATCCATATCCAATCATCCCCCGCGCGCACCCACAGTGGGCGCAACCTTCCACCTCGGACGAGCTTTCAAGCTCAGCAACGAGCACCTCACCACGAAAGAACGGCTGCGGCCCTCGTGAGTGCGTCGATCATGCCATTATCGACGCCTCCTGACCGGCTCGCATGCGGCGGTAGTCGTAGGCAGTATCGGTTCGAAGGGCCGCGAGCTCCTCGACCTGAGTGTGGTCGGGAGCGAGGTGGCACACCGGGTCCGTTGCGGCGGCATCGCCGGTGAGCGCGAAGGCCTGGCAGCGGCAGCCGCCGAAATCAAGCTCGCGGCGTGGGCAGCTTGCGCACGGCTCCTTCATCCAGGCAGTGCCGCGGAAGGCGTTGAAGGCAGGGGAGTTCACCCAGATATCGGCGAGCGAGCGGTCGCGCACGTTCCAGAATTCGAGGCCGGTAATCGACTCGGCGGCGTGACAGGGCAGCACCTTGCCCGCCGGCGTCACGTTGAGCGAGCGGCGGCCCCAACCGCCGACGCACGGCTTTGGATAGCGGGCGTAGTAGTCCGGCACCACGGCATCGATGACGATACGGCCGTGATGACGCGAGCGCAGCTTGTCCACCGCCGCCGCCGCGCGCTGGACCTGCTCGCGCGACGGCATCAGCGCGGCCCGGTTCCTCAGCGCCCAGCCGTAATATTGCACGTGCGCAATCTCGATGCGGCTCGCGCCAAGCGCGAGCGCGAGATCGACCATCTCGGCGATCCTGTCGATGTTGGCACGATGCACGACCGCATTGACGGTGAGGAGGAGCTTGTGCCGCACGACCTCGACCGCGAGTGCCCGCTTCCTGGCAAATGCGCCGGCATAGCCGGCGATGTGGTCGGCGGATTGAGCGTCGCTGTCTTGGATCGATATCTGTACATGGTCGAGCCCGGCCTCAGCCAATGCGCCGAGCCTCTTCTCGGTGATCCCGACCGCGGAGGTGATCAGATTGGTGTAAAGGCCGGCCGCATGGGCCCCGGCGGTAACGTCCACGAGATCGCGGCGCGCACCGGGCTCGCCGCCCGACAAATGCACCTGCAGGGCGCCAAGCTGCGCCGCTTCGCGGAACACCCGCGCCCATGTCGCGGTGTCGAGTTCGTCCTCTCTCGCGTCGAGCGCGAGGGGGTTCGAGCAATAGGGGCAGCCGAGCGGACAGCGATGGGTCAGCTCGGCGAGGAGCCCAAGCGGCTTGTGCACTCTTTCGGAACCCGATAACGCCACGTGATGGTTGTTCCAATGCTCTAGCTGGCCCTTATCATTATTCGATGCGAGCGCATCAGTAACAGCAAGTGGTATATAGGAACCATTCGCGACCAATCAAATGCCACGCAGAGAGGCTCACTGGGGCAATGGAAGAAACACAATTGAAGCAGTTCATGAAGTACGACTGAAATAATTTTGTGCCAGATTGAGGGAGGGTTGAGCAAGCCAGTCAACCCGCAGGAGCTAAGACGAGCCGCTGGAGTTGCTACGCCCAGCGGCTCTCTTGCTTTTCCCCACCTCTTGCCAGGTCTTCCCCAACTTCGGAAAAAGGGGGGATCATTTCTTCGCCCCGTCAGTCCCAAACTGCTTGAGATAGGCCCAGAGGTCTGCGCTGTCTTTGTCGTTCTTGATGCCGACAAATGCCATGCGGGTGCCCGGCATTTCTTGCATCGGCGCGCGGATATATTTGGGGAAGGTCTCCTCGCTCCAGGTGATGCCGGAAGATTTATTGGCTGGGGAGTAGTTGAACCCCTCGAAGGTGCCGCTCTTGCGGCCGTCGATGCCGTTGAGCGGCGGGCCAAGCTTGATTTTGGCGTCCTGCCCAATGTCGTGGCAGGGGGGAGCACAATCGCCTGAACACCTGCTCGCCAGCGGCGGCATCCTGCGCCAACGTCGTGCGCGCCGCGTTAGTAACCAACATGTCAGTGAGCCCGATGATGGCATTCAGCGGCGTGCGTAGCTCGTGACTCACGCTGGATACGAACTGCGATTTGTGCTCGCTCGCCTCCGCGAGCTGCCGGTTCTTGTCCTGAATCTCGTCGAACAGCCGCACGTTCTCGATCGCGATCACAGCCTGGTCGGCAAAGGTCTGCAGCAGCGCGATCTGCCGCTCGGGGAACAGGCCGGTCACGGCGCGCGCGACCGCGATCACGCCGATGGGATCACCGTCACGCAGCAGCGGTACCGCCACGATGCTGCGATAGGCCACGATCCGGGCGAGCTCCGAGCCCGCATAGGCGGGCATCTCGCGTACGTCCGCAACCTGGGCGACAGCACGGCGCAAGATCGCACGGCCGCTGACCGTGTCCTCGCCCACCGGCCGCGGGAGCATCCCGTGAAAAATTTTCAGCCCTTCGGCGCCGCTTCTTGGCGGTGACTGCAAGCGCGCGCAGCTTGCCCTCCTTGATCAGGGCTACGGAGCCGCGGCGAGTCTTTAATTTCCTTCCACGTCCAATCCGTCAGATGCCAAGCGGTCATTGCTGCATTCAGTCCATGGTCTACGACCTCTTGACGAATTATCGAACCTGCTAAGCGTTCAATCTCGCGCTTGAGCTTCTCAAGCATGTCGCGACTTGAATTGATCGCAAACGTCTTCGGCGGTGTAACCTGTGGTTCTCGTGGCGGCATAGGAACTTGTTCCAAGTAGTCGGACCGGTCGCGGTGGCACCAAACGAAATCTCACCGATGGAGCCAGAAAAATGGCCTTGTCGTATTGCGCCACCTCAAATCCTTGCCCCCACGACGTAACGTTCACGCCGCCTCCGTTCGCTGTATCGTCGGCACGGGATGACCTTTTCCCTGTTGGCAAGAGGACCCGTTCGGTCATCCGCAGCCGGGTGGGCGTCGTGGCCGAACAGGCCAGCGAACGAAGGCTGGCTGGAGGAGCTGGTTGAGATGAGCTCGCCGGTGCATCGGAAACGGCATTGGTACAGTCCGAAGTCGACCGCGCACTCGGTCGCTGTTCGGCCCCGCCTCTACTTTTCGGCGCTGGCGGGTATCGGCGTGCTGGCCTTGCTGCCGAGAGGCTGGCCAGCGAGCATCCGCGAGGCCGTCGCCTGGGACTTGAGCGCAACGATCTACTTGGTCCTTGCGTTCCGCGTCATGCTCACATGCAAGGGTGACGTCCTCCGTGCCCGCGCCGCACGCCAGGACGATAGCCGAGTGGTGATCCTGGTCATTATCCTTCTCGCCATCGGGGCAAGTTTTGTCGCAACCGGCGGACTGCTGGCCGAGGCCAAGGACGCACCGCACAGGACGCTCAACCTAGGGCTGGCCGCGGCCACGATCATCGTGGCGTGGACGGTCACCCAGGTGGTCTTCACGCTTCACTACGCACACGAATATTATCGTCCGAGCGGTGGCCCGCAGGCCTTTGCCGAAGGGCTCGATTTTCGGGGCGATCGAAACCCGGACTACTGGGAGTTCTTCTATTTCGCGACCTGGTTTGGGGCAGCATCACAGACGTCCGATGTGTCGATCTGCGCCGACTCGCGACGCTGCACGCAATCATCTCGTTCTCCTTCAACACGGCCGTGCTCGCTCTGGCCAATCTCGCCGCCTCGATGATCTGAGAGGACAAGTTGGTGGGTGGGGATCGTTGCCTACGGGTACTTGGCGGTCGGTCTCATCATTGCGCTCGGGATAGATCAACCCGCGCTTCGCGGTAAGTCACAGCCGTTTGGGTCGCGGACGCGGCAACGGAACGGGACCTCGATCCACCGCCGTGCTTTGCATGAGGGCCGTAAGTTGGGTTGAGGCGGGACTGAGGAAAGCGGCCATTTGATCATTGGATGGGGGTTTTCGAACAGGAACGGCTCTAGGGATTGAACCTGTAATTAGTTCGCTAGCCGGCGCCTGTCTCCCGCCGCTGGTTGCTTTTAGAAGCGCGAAAACGCCGAACACCAGGATGGCCACGCCTGCAATGCCGAGCAGAGTCCGGCGGCTCCGGGTTAGCAAGGGCACGGCAAAGAGACGTCGCATTATTGAGCACCCAAGCCCGCGAAGGCGCGCCTTTCGCCTTGGAGGCGAGCGGGAATGGGAATCTTACAGTACGGGTGCCTAACAGTTTATTAGAAATCGGCAGTTTCGCCCGCGACGTTTGTGACGCCTCCCGTCTGCTCAGTTGCATCCGATTAGAGTCTGCAGACGTGCGATTTCGTCCTTCACCAGCAACTTGCGACGCTTCATTTCCGCGATCTGGAGATTGTCTATCGATGGGTGTGCGCGGGCTTCGATTATTTCAGATTCCAGCGCCCGATGGCGCCTTTCCAGCTCGGCAAGATGCGTTGCTCTGGACATATCGGGAGGTCTCCTCGGTCAGTTCGTGGGCGGTTCTTTAGTCGGGCGCTTTGGCGCGAATCCGGGCACCCGACCCGCAATTTGCCACGCTATCCGCGAGCCACGGGTGTGCTTGGCTACCGTCGAACCGGCAGGCGCGAATTTGCGCGGAGTGTTGCCTTTTCAACACGGTCCAGGTCGATTCCGCATTGAAAGGAAAGACGGATCATTTTTATGGGCCGTGTTGTTTTTCCCGGCGCGCAAATGAGGAGGCCGCTTGACCGAACTACCGGCAAATGTTCCGACCAACATATTCGACCTTCGTCGACCGGTTATACCCAGAACGCCCACTCAATACCGATCGCGTCTCGCTCGCCGTCTCTTGTTCCGGGAACACCGGAATAAAAAGAGAATATTTGTCGCCGGCCCAGGCGGCACCACCCTTGCCGTAGATCATCCAGCGATCCCACGCCCAGCCAAGCCGACCCGTCGCGCTGGCAAGCCAATTTGTTTCGGCGTGTGCCGTCCCGCTGAGCCCCTGCATCGTCTGCGTGGTTCACATTTGAACCATTCGACCGGCCGAGGCGACAAATAGTCGGGAGCCATTCCTCCGGCGATTGAGCCGGAACGCGGGATGGCAGAAACGGGCGTCTTGCACAGACAAAGCGGAATAGGGGCGTCACTCGGTCGGCCCGTCCGGGTGCCTAACACAAGGGGATTAGCATCATGAAGACGATCATAATCGTAACGTCTGGGCTCGTGGCCATGCTGAGCGTTGCCGCTGCCGCCGATTTGCCGCGCAAGGAGCCGCCCCCGGTGGCGGCGGCGCCAATCGGCAAGTACCCGGTGGGCAAATATCCGGTTGGCAAATACCCACAGCCCGTCGTGACTAAGGGCTAAGCAGCCGTCGCCTGCTTTGTGCGAGCCTCAACGCCGACGCGGCCCGATTCACAACTCGTCGCGCGCCCGCGCCCTGGAATTTTCTTAACTTGTGGCTGAAAAGTCACAACCGCGCGAGCTTTGACGGCCACAGGGGAATGGGGGCAAACATGAGACTCTTAAATGGGTTTGGCTGTTTCCTATGCGGTAGCTTGGCATTGCTTTGGATTGCCCCCGCGAATCCTGACCGACATGCTAAAGCAGCCCTTGGTCCGCTAGATGCAATAGCTGCGCTCGCTCACTCAGATGCCGCGCTCGCTGGCCCGGAGTTAAGAACCGCGCTCGCCGACCCGGACGCAAGGGGCACCCTCGCTGATCCAGTCATAAAAGTGCCGCTTGCCGAGCCAGAGGTAAATGTGAGCCCGCTCGAAGCTTCGGACGAGTGCGTCCTGACCGAAGAGTGTATCGACCAATATCTCTGGTCGGTGTACGAACGCGCGCCAAAGGTCGATGCGATCAAGGTGGAGGAACGGATCAAGGTAAAAGTCGAGAAGGACGGCAAGAGCCGCACTGTCACGAAAACTGTTACCAAGTTCGTGAATGAGGACTTTACGTGGAAGGATCCAGATGCCGCCGAAAAAGCTGGCATGTCGGTTGCGCAATACGTGATCGGCGGGATGGACCGAGACTTCAAAGTGAGGCTGTATCGTCTCTTTCGCGCACTGGACGACGCCGGGCTTGCTCCTGGTATGACGAGTGGCTTCCGGGATGATTACCGGCAATCGATCGCAAGCGGCAACAAGGCCGTGACCGGTAACTCATACCATGGCGGGAGCCGGCGCGGCGGCTATGGTCACGGGCTTGCAGCCGATGTCGTGAGCGTCAAGGGGGAGACGCGCTCCGAGCGATGCAGTTCAAGCGAACGCATGTGGAAGTGGATCGACGCCCACGGCAAGGAATTTGGGATTGGGAGACCCTACCTGGATAAAGATCCACCACACATTGCCCCGATCGACGGTAAAGAATATGCCGATAAGCGCGGGGTAGATCCGAAACTTGCCGAAAAGGGGGGCACTGCGACGGGCCGAGACGCAAAAGTGGCTAAATCGCCTCAAGCCCTTCGCTCGCGTCGAGCGTTGCAAGAGTTCAGGGCTGCTGATGACATTGGCGAGGGCGATGCCGGGGACGAAGCTACAGAACGGTTACTTAGGGCTCAGGACGCGAAAGCTGCCAATAAATCTGACATCAATTTTGTTGGTGGATGGGGTATTGACCTTGCTGAATGTCGTGAGTCGCCTATCAAAATCACGGCGCGCCGAGCCGAGGCTTTTGGCACCGCATGTGAATTTCATTCAACTCAAAGGGAAAGCTCGAATGTCTGGCGATTGCGAGCTGAATGCGCGAGCAAGACCGAACGCTGGAATGCGAACATTCGATTTACGGCTTCCACAAGCAAGTTAACTTGGGCGAGCGAACGTGGAACGACGACCTACGTGCGATGTCCTATAGCCTCGGCAT
>WNFW01001894.1_pt1 | contig 14208 bp, 15 predicted proteins | sample 5400131 | NCBI WGS metagenome assembly WNFW01 (sample SAMN13153362, study PRJNA577476) | soil metagenome | isolation source: 20 cm soil or saprolite under grassland replicate 1 | place: USA:California | collected 2016-06-15 | reverse complement strand
GGCTAGTCTTCGTCCACCCAGGCTTCGGTGAGCCGGCGAGCGAGCGTGCGGTGACCCTTGAAGAAGTAGGCGAGCATCGAGGCGGCGGAGAGGAGGTTGCCGACGAAGATCGTCCACCCCGCCAGCTCGTCGAGCACCCACTTGGCCAGGATCACGACCGCGCCGAAGAAGAACACCTCGAACGCGGTGAAGAAAATGACGAGCGCGAAGACGAACAGCGGCTGCCGCTCGGCACCGGCGATGAGCAGCGAGCCGAGCACTCCGACGACGATGAACGCGAGGCCGTGAACGACCGTGTAGGAGAACACGGCGGCCGTCGGCATCGACTGGCCGAGCAGCGCCATGCCCAAGAGCTTCGGCGTCCTGAGAGGCTCGCCCCGGATCGCATCGATCGCCAGAAACCACAGCGCGACGACCGCGGCTCCGATGAGCCCGGCGACGATGCCCTCGCGCAGCACGCCGCCCCATGAGCCGACCAAGGTGCGCGGCAGGGCGCGGTGAGCGCGGAAGAAGTACCAGAGCATCGCGAGCGAGGCGAGCAGATTGCCGATCAGGACCGCCCACCACACGAGCACCCCGAGCATGAACCGGCCGAGCGCGCCCACCACGCCGAAGAAGAAGACCTCGAACGCGGCGAAGAGGATCACGAAGGCGACGAACAGCGTCGGCTCGCGCTCGCTGAGCGCCAGGAGGCTCGCGGCGACGACGCCGAACGCCATGAAGGCGAGGCCGTGGATCAGCGTGTAGCCGAGGACGTTCGCCACGGTGATCTCGAGCCCGAGCGGGACACCGCGAAAGACCGCGCCGCCGAGGAGGCCCGGCGTGAGGAAGGGCCGGCCGCGCGCGAGATCGAACAAGAGGAACCAGACCGCGACGACGACCGCGCCGATCAGCCCGGCAACGATGCCCTCTTGCAGCACCGACCGCCTCGCGGGCGCCATCGCCGCCGCCATCTTAGCCTCGCCTCTCACTTCGGAGCAAGGTCGCGCGCCACCCGCACCCCGTAGTCGGAGTAGCGGAGGTGCGGGGGCAGGGAGGAGCGGTGCGCAACCGGGCTCCACGGGTCGGCGTGGCGCCAGGCGCCGCCGCGGCTGACCCGCCGGACGCCGGTGGACGGTCCCCGTGGATTGCACGCGGGTGCCTCCGCGTACGAGCTCTCATCGAACCAGTCGGCGCACCACTCGTGACAAACGCCCGCGAGATCCGCGAGCCCGAGCGGGTTCGCCGGCGTCTCGCCGACGCGCGGCGGCCGGTCGAACGTGCCCTCGGGCTTCGCGTCGCCCCAGGGATAGCGGGCGCCCTCGAGCCCGCCGCGCGCTGCCTTCTCCCACTCCGCCTCGGTCGGAAGCCGTGCGCCCGCCCAACGGGCGAACGCGAGCGCCTCCTCCCAGGAGAGCCCCACCACCGGCTGGCGCGGGTCGGTGAAGGCCGGGTCGCGCCAGAAAGCGGGAGGCCGCGCGGCCGTCGCGTCGAGGTAGGCGGCGTACTCTTCGTTGGCCACGGGCGTTGTCGCGATGCGGAACGCATCCACCCACACCTCGTGCACGGGGCGCTCGCACGGGTGCCCGGACGCCCAGCCCATGCGGAACGGGCCCGCCGCGACCTCCACGAAGTCCACGCCGGGGAGGATAGCGCGCCAGCGTGCACAGGTCATCGGGGAATATCCCCATTCACCTTTAAGGGTGTCACCCGATTGTCGCCGCCATCCTTGTCGCCAAGGCTAGCCCCGGGAAAGCCCTGGTCAACCATTGGGGAGATCCCTCAGAAACACAGCCGCGAACAGCCATGAAAGGACGCGCGATGGTCAGATTCTTGCTCGTCGTGCTGCTCATTCTGGCCACGGACGAGGTCGCCGCGCAGGACATCACCGTCACGCCGCGGGACTCGTGGCGGGCTGCGCCGGCCTCATGCGATCCGCGCCGCCGCTTGTCGCCTCCTCCAAGGTGCCCACTCCTACCTACTCGAAGGCCTACTCGAAGGTTCTCACCCTCGGGTCGGGCGCGGAGTGGCGCTTTGAGCCGCTCGTCGTCGATCTCAACCGAGACGGACACCTCGATCTCGTGGCGACCGCCCGACTCGTCACGCCCGCCCTCCACATGTGGCGGGGCGACGGCAAAGGCGCGTTCACTCCGATCAAGGCCACGTGGAGCGATATCGGCTACGCCGCCCTCGCCACGGGGGATATCAACGGCGACGGGTTCCCTGACATCGTGGCGGCCAGTCACTTCGGCAGGGTGCAGACCCTCCTGAGCGACGGCCAGGGCGGGTTCACGGAAAAGATTCTGCCGAGAGAGGACGGCTACGTGGCGGTCCAGCTCGCCGATCTCAACGGGGACGGCCACCTGGACCTGATCCTGCTCGGATATGAGAGAGTCGGCATCGAAGTGTACTTCGGCGATGGAGCAGGGAACTGGAGGTTCCACACTCGGCTTCCCGAGCCTCGACCGGGGCCGACCATGCCGGGGCGCGCCCTTGTTGTCGGAGACCTGAATCACGACGGTCGCCTGGACCTGATCGCGGCGTTCCAGCGCTGGGGCGTCTACATTTATTACGGCGATGGGCGGGGCGGCTTCACCGGCGGTCCCGTGGACTTTTTTTCCGCGACGCGGGAGTTTCGATCGCTCGCCCTCGGCGACGTCAACGCGGATGGCCACCCCGATCTCGTGATCAATGGAACTTCCTCCGGCCGGGACCAGCCCAACGGGCCCGACGTCTATCTGGGCGACGGCCGTGGAGGATGGAAAGCCTCGTCGACCGGGCTGAAAGTCCTGAAACATGCCTCCGCTGGCGTCGCGCTCGGCGATCTCGACGGCGACGGAAACCTCGATATCGTCGCCGGGGGACACACGACGGGGGACGTCCTGAACGAGTACGGCCTCTTCCTATTTAGAGGCGATGGGAAAGGCAGCTGGCGCCTGGAGCAGGAGAGCGGGCTGCCGACCCGAGGCCTATCGGTACTGCATAGTGTCGCGCTGGCCGACCTGGATCGCGACGGACGCCTCGAGATCATCGCCCTCAGCGGTGGCCAGAATGGGAGCATTACGATCTGGAAGCAGCAGTAGGATAATGGGGCGCCCTTTGCATCGGAGCGTGAGAACGCGGCCACCGTGGGTGGCCTGAGAGAGGCACGCCATGAGAGTTGCCGCGCGGATGGCGAGGCTCGGGACCGAGTCGGCGTTCGAGGTGCTGGCGCGCGCCAAGGCGCTCGAGCGGGCGGGCCGCGAGATCGTCCACCTGGAGATCGGCGAGCCGGACTTCGACACGCCGGCGCACATCAAGGAAGCGGCCAAGCGAGCGCTCGACGCGGGCGCGACGCACTACGGCCCGTCGGCGGGACTGCCCGAGCTGCGCGAGGCCATCGCCAAGCACGTGGCCGAGACGCGCGGTGTGCCGGTCTCACCCGACGAAGTGGTCGTGACGCCCGGCGCGAAGCCGATCATGTTCTTCACGATCCTGGCGCTCGTCGGCGAGGGGGACGAGGTCGTCTACCCGAACCCCGGCTTCCCGATCTACGAGTCGGTCATCAACTTCGTCGGCGGCGTGCCCGTCCCCATCCCGCTGCTCGAGGCGCGCGGCTTCGGCTTCGACCTCGATGTGTTCGAGCGGCGCGTGTCGCCGCGCACGCGCCTCATCATCATCAACTCCCCCGAGAACCCGACCGGAGGCGTGCTCGATCGGGGCCAGCTCGAGCGCATCGCCGCGCTCGCCGCCGCGCGCGGGATCCCCGTCCTCGCGGACGAGATCTACCGCCAGTTCCTCTACGAGGGCGAGTTCGTCTCGATCACGGGGTTCCCCGGGATGCGCGAGCGGACGATCCTCCTCGACGGCTTCTCGAAGTCGTACGCGATGACGGGCTGGCGGCTCGGCTACGGTGTCATGCCGCAGCCTCTCGCGGAGCACGTGACGCGGCTCATGGTGAACTCGGCCTCGTGCACGGCGACGTTCGTGCAGCTCGCGGGCCTCGCCGCGCTCCGCGGAGACCAGACGCCGGTCGCGCGGATGGTGGCCGAGTTCAAGCGCCGCCGCGACCTCGTCGTGGACGGTCTCGGCCGGCTGCCGGGCGTCACCTGCGCGCTGCCGCGCGGCGCGTTCTACGTGTTTCCGAACATCAAGGCCACGGGGCGGACGTCGGCCGAGGTCGCCGAGCGGCTCCTCCAGGAGGCGGGCGTCGCCGTGCTCGCCGGCACCGCGTTCGGCGCCCACGGCGAGGGGTACCTGCGACTGTCGTACGCGAACTCCGAGGCCAATCTGAAATTGGCGCTCGATCGGATGCGACCCGTCTTCGAGAGTCTCACGAAGGGGTGAGCCCGACGACCGTCGCCGACGTGGTCGTCGACGGCCTCCACCGCGCCGGGACGCCGCGGATCTTCGGCGTCCCTGGCCGGGGCGCGCAGCTCCTCCTGGTCGAGGCGGCGCGGCGGCGCGGCGTGTCCGTCGTGCTGGCGCACGACGAAGCCGCCGCGTGCGTGATGGCGGCGGTGACGGGCGACCTCGTGGGCGCTCCGGGCGCGGCGCTCGCCGCGCCCGGTCCCGGCGTCGCCGCGGCGGCGACCGGGGTCGCGCGCGCCATCCTCGATCGCTCCCCGATGATCCTCGTGACCGATCGCCATCCGGAGAACGTGCACGGGTGCAAGGCGAGCCTCTTCGTGAAGGCGGCGTCGGCGTCGCACTGGACCGCCCACGCCGGGCAGCTCGCGATGACGGAGCCGCGGGGGCCGGTGCACCTCGACGTGCCCGCGGAGGTGGCCGGCGCGCCGGCCGTCCCGCTGGCCACCGCGAGCCGCCCCGAGCCCTTGCCGCCTCCCGACCCGCGCGTGCTCGACGAGGCCGGGCGGCTCCTGGCGGGTGCGTCGCGTCCCGTGTTGATCGCCGGCCTACAGTGTCGGACCGCGACCGACGCGCAGTGGCTGCGCGCGCTGGCCGAGGCGCTGCCGGCGCCCGTCCTCGTGACGCTCCGGGCGAAGGGAATCCTTCCGGATCCTCACCCGCTGATGCTCGGCGTCCTCACGGCGGGCGGCGCCGAGGCGGAGCTGCTCGGCCGCGCGGACCTGATCGTGGCCCTGGGGCTCGACGCGATCGAGGCGAGCCCCGCCTTCTGGATGACGACGGCGCCCCTGCTCCACCTGGCGCCGTCTCCGGCGACGGGGGAGTGGCATCGGCCGGTCGTCCCGGTCGTGGGCGAGATCGCGCTCACCATCGAGGAGCTCGCGCCGCGCCTGCGTGGTCGCGCGCGCGCCGACTGGGACGTGGCCGAGCTCGACCGGCTCAAGCGCGCGTTGCGTCCCCTGCAGGGCGGAGCGGTGGGGCGCCCGGGACCCGAACTCGTTACGAGGCTCGCGCGCGAGGCGACCCCGGCCGGGACGATCGCCGCGCTCGACGCCGGGCCCTACGCCGCCGCCGTGGCGGCGTCCTGGGACGCCGTCGCGCCCGGAGAGTTCCTCGCCTCGTACGGGCCGGCGACGACGGGGTTCGCGCTGCCCGCGGCGATCGCGGCCCATCTCGTCCACCCCGAGCGCCGTGTCGTCTGCTTCACCGGCGGCGAGGGGTTCCTCGCGGCGCTCTCCGAGCTGCCGACGGCGACCCGCCTGCGCGCGCCGATCGTGGTCATTGCGCTCGCCGACGGGAGCTTCGACGCGCCCGAGGTGGTCCGTGTCGGGCAGCGCTTCGACGTGCCCTCGGCGGCCGCGGACAGCGAGGCGGCGTTCGCGCAGGCGCTGACCAAGGCGCTCCGCACCGACGGCCCGGCGCTCATCGCCGCGTGGCCGTGACGCGGCGGCGTCGGGGTTGTGGGTCGGGCGACGAGCGCGCGGGGGTGGAGGTGGCTCGACCACGCGGGTCGCGCTCGTACGGCCCGTCGCGGCTGGGCTCCACCACGGCACAGTAACGTCCGCATTCAACGTGACGGGAACGGGTCTCGCTCACCCCCACCCCCGCACTCTCGTCACCTTGACCCACGACCCCACGCCGCACGCCCCGCGCGCAGCCGGTGGGTATAATGGCGCCATGTCCATCATGACCGAACGCGACCGCGCCGCGGTCCGCAAGGAGTTCGAGAGGCTCACCGGCCCCGTGAAGCTCGTCGTGTTCTCGCAAGAGCTCCAGGCGGGCGATCTTTGCCGCCAGAACGAATCGCTCGTCCGCGAGGTCGCCGAGCTCTCCGACCAGATCGCCGTGGAGGTCCTCAACCTCGCGATCGACCGTGAGCGCGTCCAGGCGTACGGCGTGGAGCAGGTGCCGGCGATCGTCGTCGAGGGCGCGCGGGACTACGGGATTCGGTTCTACGGCGTTCCCCTGGGCTACGAGTTCAGTAATCTGATCGATGCGATCGTGCTGGCGTCCACCGGGCAGCCGGTGCTCGCCGAGGAGACGCTCGCGTCGCTCCGGACGCTCGCCGCCGACGTCGACATCAAGGTCTTCTCGACGCCGACCTGACCCTACTGCCCCCGGGCCGTGCGCCTGGCGCAGCACATGGCAGTGGCCTCCGAGCGGGTCCGGTCGACGGCGATCGAGGCCACGGAGTTTCCCGAGCTGTCGCGCGCCTATCAGGTGATGGGCGTGCCGAAGGTCGTCATCAACGATCGCGTGCAGTTCGAGGGGGCCGTGCCGGAAAAGGACTTCCTCGGCGCCGTGCTCCAGGCCGTGAGCGAGCCCTGACCGTGGACCACACGGACGGGGGACCGGGAGCCCATCCTCGACCACGCTAGCACTCGTCGCGCGCGACAGGTCCGTCGGCCACGCGCCGGAGGCAACCCGCAGAAGCCACGGGTCTCGGACGGGCTCCCGGTCCCCCGTCCGAGCGCCCGCTCGGGCAGCCGCCCCGCCGCGGGCACGCGGGCGCCAGCGCTGCTGTTTGCGTACGGCACGTTGATGCGGGGATACGCGCTGCATCCGGTGCTCGCGCGCGGCGCGACGTTCGTCGCGGAGGGACGCGTGCGCGGCCGGCTGCTCGATCTCGGGCCATACCCCGGGCTGATCGACGGGCGCCGCACGGTGCGCGGCGAGGTGTACCGGATCGACACGCCCGAAGTTCTTCCGGCCCTCGACCGCGAGGAGGGTTACAATTTCGACCGTCGCCCGGCGACCGTGACGCTCGGGAGCGGGAGGCGCGCGCTGGCGTGGGCGTACTGGTATCGCGGGCCGCAGCACCGCGCCGTCCCGATCCCGGACGGCGACTTCCGTCGGGCTCACCCGCCCGGCGACCACCAGTGACCTTGGGGAGGACGCGATGGCCCTGACTGCCGCCGAGCTCGTGAAGGCCGACCAGGAGCACCTGATTCACCCGCTCCACCATCCCGTGGACAATGCGGAGCCGGTCATCTACGTCCGCGGGCGCGGTGCGACGGTCTGGGACATCGGTGGCCACGAGTACATCGACGGGCTGGCGGGGCTCTGGAACGTCAACGTGGGCCACGGACGCGCGGAGCTCGCCGACGCGGCCGCGGCGCAGATACGGGAGCTCGCGTACTTCACCGGCTACGTCGGCTCGTCCAATATCCCGGCGATCACGCTGGCCAACCGCCTCATGGAGATCACCTACGACAACATGCAGGCCGTCTTCTTCACCTCCGGCGGCGCCGAGTCGAACGAGTCGGCCTTCAAGACGGCGCGCTTCTACTGGAAGGCGATGGGGAAACCCGACAAGGTCAAGGTCATCGCGCGCCACCAGGCCTACCACGGCGTCACGCTCCAGGCGATGAGCGCGACGGGCATGCCCGCCTACTGGAAGATGTTCGAGCCGCGCGTGCCGGGATTCGTCCACATCCAGACGTGCTACCCGTACCGGTTCCAGGGGGCCAAGCCCGGCGAGACGGTCGGCCAGGCGGCGGCGCGCGAGCTGGAAGAGGCGATCCTGCGCGAGGGGCCGGACACGGTCGCCGCGTTCATCGGCGAGCCGATCCACGGCGGCGGTGGTGTCATCTACCCGACCGACGACTACTGGCCGCGCGTGCGCGAGGTCTGCACGCGCCACAAGGTCCTGCTCATCGCGGACGAGGTCATCACCGGCTTCTGCCGCACGGGGCGCTGGTTCGCGCTCATGCACTGGAACGTGAAGCCCGACATCGTCTCGTTCGCCAAGGGCGTGACCTCGGGCTACCTGCCCCTCGGCGGCATCATGGTGACCAAGGCCATCAAGGACGCGATGGACTCCGTGAAGCCCGAGGACCGCTGGATGCACGCGTACACCTACTCGGCCCACCCGACCTGCTGCGCCGTCGCCGTGAAGAATATCGAGATCATGACACGCGAGCGCCTCTGGGAGCAGGCGGCGAAGATGGGCGAGCGTCTCTTCGCCGGCCTGACGGCCGCGTTCCGAGACCACCCGAACGCGGGTGACATCCGCGGCGGCAAGGGCCTCCTCGCGGCCGTCGAGCTGGTCGAGGACCTCGCGAGCAAGAAGAACTTCGCGGGCGACCGCAAAGTGGCGGCGCGCATCCAGGCCGAGATGATGAAGCGCGGCGTGGTCACGCGGACGCGCCCGGTGGTGGGGCCGCATCCGTCCCCGGGCGACGCGATCTATTTCGCCCCGCCGCTGGTCGTGACGGAGGCGGAGATCGACCGCCTCGTCGCGGCGGCGCGAGACGCGGTGAAGGCCGTCCTGGGACACTAGGCTGCACGGCCCCGCGTGAGGCTCATCACCGCCCACCGGATCCTCATCAGCGCGGGGATCGCGTTCTTCCTCTTCTATGCGGGCGTCCAGCTGCGCCTCTACGCGCGCAGCGGCGGCGCGGCGCCGCTCGTGCAGGCGATCGTCGCCGCGGCGATCGCCGTGGGCTTCGTTCTCTACTACCGGACGCTCAAGCGATGGGGGCGCCGCCCGTAGGCCCAGCGGTCCTGATCTACGACGGCGAGTGCGCGATGTGCCGGGGGAGCGCCCTCTGGCTCATGCGCCTGGCGCTGTCGGGCGGCGCGCTCGAGATCCTGCCGTGCCGCTCCGGGCCGCGGCGCGTGCGCTTCCCCCGGATCTCCGACGAGGCGTGCATGACGGCGATGCAGCTCGTCCTGCCGGACGGCCGCGTGCTCACGGGTGCCGACGCGGTGCCCGAGCTGCTCCGGCGCATCCGCGGGCTCGGCTGGCTCGCGGCGTTCTTCGCGCTGCCGGGCGCCCGCCCGCTCGCGCGACGGTTCTACGCGTGGGTCGCGCGGAATCGCATGCGCCTCTCCTGCCGCCGGTGAGCCGTGCCCGAAGATTCAGCAGCGCCGTCGGTCGCTGCTCATTCCATCGACAGCGCCGGGCGAGCCCCGACGGCGCCGAGCGGCGCCAACGTCTGGATTCCCCGGACTTTGGTCGCCCGGGGGGGCCCTGGCACGGCGTTTGTTAGCTGACTGAGCGGTCTCGAGGGTCCAATGCCGGACCCTCGGCAGGCAAGGGTGCCTTCCCATTTGGGGGCACCCTTTTTGTTTGTCGCGACGTCGCCCCGGTCGCGCGGCGCGCAGAAGGAGAGCGAGTGAACAAGATCGAGCAGATCAAGGCCGACAAGGACGGCCTCGACGTCGGCGAGGCCATCCCGCGCTATGCCCGGCTCGGCGTCGATGGGATCGAGGACGGCGATCTCGAGCGCCTGAAATGGTGGGGGATCTTCCTCCGGCGCCACACGCCCGGCCACTTCATGATGCGGATCCGGATTCCCAACGGGATCACGAACGCGGTGGAGCTGCGGGCGATCGGCGGGATCGTCGACCGGTGTGGGCGTGGATTCGCCGACATCACGACGCGACAGCAGATCCAGCTCCGCTGGATTCGGATCGACGAGATCCCGGCGATCCTGGACCGGCTCCGCGAGGTCGGCCTGCTCACGCTCCAGACCGGGATGGATAACATTCGCAACGTCATCGGCTGTCCCGTCGCCGGGTTGACGCCCAACGAGCTGCTCGACGCCTCGCCGGTGGCCCGCGCGTTCACGGACACGTTCGTCGGGAACAAGGCGTACACGAACCTGCCGCGCAAGTTCAACGTCACGATCACGGGGTGCCGCGAGAATTGCACGCACGCCGAGACCCAGGACCTCGCCCTGGTCCCGGCGACGAAGGCGCTCGACCACGCGCCGGTCGAGGGCTTCAACGTGCTGGTGGGCGGGAAGAACGGCTCGGGCGGGTATCGCGTCGCCTCACCGCTCGACGTCTTCGTCCGCCCCGACGAGGCCGCGGCGCTCTGCAGCGCCGTCGTGCTCCTCTTCCGGGACCACGGCCCGCGCGACGCGCGCAACAAGGTCCGGCTCGCGTTCCTGCTCGAGGACTGGGGCGAAGCCACGTTCCGGGACGTGCTGGAGACGCGTCTCGGGCGCCCGCTCGAGCGGGCCGGCGCGGACGCGCGGCTGTCGAAGGCCACCGACCACGTGGGCGTCTTCCGTCAGAAGCAGGCCGCGTTGAACTACGTGGGGCTCCTCGTCCCGGTCGGACGCGTCACGAGCGATCAGCTCATCGAGATCGCGAGGCTGGCGTCGAGCTACGGCACCGGCGCGGTCCGCCTCACACCCGACCAGAACGTGATCATCTCCGACGTGCCGGACGCGAAGCTCGGCGCGCTGACGGCCGAGCCACTCCTCAAAGTCCTCCGCTATGACCCGTCGGAGATCATGCGGGGGCTCGTGAGCTGCACCGGCGTCGAATTCTGCAACCTCGCGGTGATCGAGACGAAGCGCCGGGCGCTCGCGGTCGCGCGCGCCCTCGAGGCGAAAGTCCATCACGGCAAGCCGGTGCGGATCCACTGGTCCGGGTGTCCCGCCGGCTGCGGCAATCACACCGTCGCCGACATCGGGCTCTTGGGGACGAAGGCGAAGGTCGACGGCGAGGCCGTGGACGCGGTCGACATCTTCGTGGGAGGATCCTCCGGCCCGCAAGCCACGCCCGGCATCAAGCTGCTCGAGAGCGTCCCGTGCGACGCCCTGCCTCACGTCCTCGAGTCGCTGATCCGCCACGTCGACGCCGAGAAGGTCCGGCGTCAGCTCCGGTCGCTCACGCCGACGCCGGCGGCGGGCGTGTCGACGGCGGGCATCGGCGCGCCGGTCGTGATCCGCCGGGACGAGCTCGCCGACGGTGGGTGCAAGCTCGTGACGGTGAACGGCGCCGACGTCGCGGTCTTCCGCCGTCAGGACCGGCTCTACGCGATCCAGAACCGGTGCCCTCACGAGGGCGGCGGACTGGGCGGCGGGACACTCGACGGCGAGGACGTGATCTGCCCGCTCCACGGGTATCGCTTCAACCTCGAGACCGGCGCGTGCTCGACCGACCCGGCGCTCCGGGCGAAGACCTTTGCGTTGGTCCCTCACGCCGGCGGCTTCACCGTGGAGGCGCGACCGGATCGGACCTCTCACCCGGCATGAACACGGCCGGCATGAACACGGAAGGAGCGAAGCGATGACCTATGTGAAGCCCGACGCGGTCGTGGAGCAGATGGTCCAGGCCGGCGCGCAGAAGAGCCGGCTGCCCGTGCAAGACCTCCTGGTGCGCGGGTTCCTGTCCGGAGCCTTCCTCGGGTTCGCGACGACGCTGGCCGTCACCGCGTCCCTCCAGACGCGGGTCGGTCTCGTCGGCGCGCTGGTCTTCCCCGTCGGATTCGTCATGATCGTGCTGCTCGGTCTCGAGCTCGTGACCGGCAACTTCGCGCTCGTCCCCCTGGCAGTTCGGGAGGGCCGGACGAGCGTGGGCGCGCTGTTGAGCAACTGGGGCTGGGTGTTCCTCGGCAACCTGGTCGGCAGTGCGTTCTACGCCCTCCTGTTCACCGCCACCCTCGCGCCCGACTCCGAAATGGCGCGGCAGCTCGCGTCGATCGCCGACGCGAAGACGCTCGGATACGCGCGGCTCGGAGGCCCCGGCGTCGCCATCGCGGTCGCCAAGGGGATCCTCTGCAACTGGATGGTCACGCTCGGCGTCGTGATGGCGCTGACGTCCCAGTCGACGATGGGGAAGATCGCCGCGATGTGGCTGCCGATCATGACCTTCTTTGCGCAGGGCTTCGAGCATTCCGTCGTGAACATGTTCCTGATCCCGGCCGGCATGTTGCTCGGCGCGCGCGTCGGGCCGAGCGAGTGGTGGCTGTGGAATCAGCTGCCCGTCACCCTGGGCAACGTCGTGGGCGGGATGGTCTTCACCGGCCTCGCACTGCACGTCACGCACCGCAAGGCGCCCGCCCGGGACGTTCCGGGAGCGACGGCGGTCACGCTCGGAGGGGAGATGCATGGGGCCCTGTCCCATCGCTCATAACCCGCGCGTCGCCTTCGTCGGCGCCGGGCCGGGTGACCCGGAGCTGATCACGCTCAAGGGTCTTCGGCGGCTGCGCGAGGCCGAGGTCGTGCTCCACGACCGGCTCGTCCCGCCGGAGCTCCTCGACGAGGTCGCGCCGGGAGCGACCGTCATCGACGTGGGCAAGGCGCCGGACCGTCGGTGCCGGGGCCAGGGCGAGATCAACTGGCTCCTGGTGGACTGGGCGCGGCGACGCGAGCGTGTCGTGCGCCTGAAGGGCGGGGACCCCGCGATCTTCGGCCGCCTGGGAGAGGAGATCGAGGCGGTCCGGGCCGCGGGGATCGCGTTCGAGGTCGTCCCCGGCGTCACGGCGGCGACCGCCGCGGCGGCGCGCGCTGGGATCTCGCTCACCGCGCGCGGGCGCGCCTCGATGCTCGTCGTCGCGACGGGCACCGACCACGCCGGTGGTCCACCCGCGGCCCTCGACTGGGACCTCCTCGCACGCGCCGAGGGCACGCTCGTTTTCTACATGCCCCTCGGCTCGCTCGAGGCGATCACCGCGGGGCTCACGGCGCTGGGCCGCGATCCACGCGAGCCCACGATGCTGATCGAGCGGATCGGCACCCCGCACGAGCGTGTGCTGTCGGGTCGCCTCGGCGATATCGCGGAGGCGGCACGCGCGGCCGGCGTCCGATCGCCCGCGGTGCTCGTGACGGGCCCGACCGTCGCGTCCGCCTCGGTGGAGCTCGGCGTCCGGCAGATCCTGGCCAGCGCTCGGGTCTGAGCCGTGGCCGACTACTTCCCGGTGCTTCTCGACCTCCGCGGCCGGCTCGCTCTCGTCGTCGGCGGCGGCGCTGTGGCCGCGCGCAAGGTCCGTGATCTCCTCCAGTGCGGCGCCTCGGTGGCCGTCGTCAGCCCGGCGATCACGGGGGACCTCGCGATGCTTGCCGCGGCCGGGCGCATCGTCCACCGGGCGCGCCCGTTCAGGCGGGTCGACGTGCGCGACGCGGCGCTCGTGATCGCCGCGACGGGCGTGCCCGACGTGGACACCGCGGTCGCCGCCGAGGGCCGGCGCCGCCGCGCGCTCGTGAACGTCGTGGACCGCCCGGCCCAGTGCGACTTCATCGTGCCGTCCGTGCTGCGACGCGGTGACCTCCAGATCGCCGTGTCCACCGGCGGCCGGAGTCCCGCGCTCGCCCGCGAGATCAGAAGGCGCCTCGAGCGCGTGATCGGCCCGGAGTACGCCGACCTGGTCGAGCGCGTGGGGCGCGCCCGCCGCTCTGCGCGAGCCCTGGCCGCATCGCCAGCGGCGCGGCTCGCCGCGGGTGAGCGGGTGGTCGCGGAGGCGCTCGGAGCGCGCGCCCGGCCGCGCGCCCTGCCCGCCCCGTGAGCAGACCATCCCCGGATGCTGAATCCGAAGGCAGGGCCGGCGGACTCGCCGATGCTAAATTCCCGTCGTCGTTGACGGGGGTTCGAGGCACGCGTCTTGCTCGGTGATGCGGCACGCGACAACGAAGTCGCAGGTCAAGGGTCATGGCGCCTGGTCGGGCGCCATCGTGTTTTTCACGCGCGTCGAGGAGGGAAGGTTCATGAGGCAGTCGGGCACCATGCTCACCGCGCTACGGCGGAAAATCGTCGCCGCGCTCGTCGTCGGAGCCTTGCTGGCGGCAGGCGGCTGGGTGTTCGCCCAGGACAAGCCCGCGGCGCCTGCCGCGTCCGCGGCGTCGGCCGCCGCGCCCGCTCCGCCGCCGCCGTCGAAGCCGGATCCGGCCGGCACGGCGACGGGCGGGATCGCCGACGTCGCGGCGAAGATCGCCGGCAAGCCGACGCTCGAAGAGGTCGCCGACTTCGCGGGCCACAACCGGGTCTCGCTCAACCTCATGTGGACTCTGCTCACCGGCTTCCTCGTCATGTTCATGCAGGCGGGGTTCGCGCTCGTCGAGACCGGCTTCACCCGCGCGAAGAACGTCGCGCACACCATGATGATGAACTTCATGATCTACGCGATCGGTATGACCGGGTACTGGA
>WNFW01003327.1_pt1 | contig 14223 bp, 17 predicted proteins | sample 5400131 | NCBI WGS metagenome assembly WNFW01 (sample SAMN13153362, study PRJNA577476) | soil metagenome | isolation source: 20 cm soil or saprolite under grassland replicate 1 | place: USA:California | collected 2016-06-15 | reverse complement strand
TGCTGCACTCCTCGCGGCGTGCGAGCAAAAGACCGAGACAACTCAGCCGGCGACTACTCCAGCCCCAACCGCGGGGCCCGCAGCAGCCGCGGCTGCAGCTGCTGCAGACACCAATCCTGCTACGAAAAGCGAATCTCCAGCGGCAGCGACGCCAACTGGGACACCGCCGCCAAGTTCATAAATTCTGCAGCGTACCTTTTTTTCTTGCGAAGTCTTATTCCGGAGTTCCGGGAGAAGACCTCCCATGTACGCCCCGGCGCCAAATGACAGCATCCAAGACACGGGCAAGTTCGTTCTCTTTTCCAAAACATCGGCGCCTGACGCACTCTGCAGAGTTTGATCAGGTAAAACACAGCGGCTCTACGCGAGGCGGCAAACTCCTAATGCTCAATTTTGCGCCAGTGGAGAGTTCCGTGCCGTGCCGCGTCGGTCTCATCGCTTCGCGTCGCATTGGAGGCGCAGTTGCTCGTAACCGTGTCCGGCGCCGTCTGCGAGAAATTGTGCGTCGTCACCAGCATGATTTGCGAAACGGCTTTTGGATTGTGCTCGTCGCCAAACGCGACGCCGTTAACGCGAGCTATCATGAGCTGGAACATGAAGTGTTGCGTCTGGCAAGGCGCGCTTCTATCCTGCTCTGATGGTCCGGTTTGTTCGTTTTTTTATTCGCGTTTATCAGTGTACGCTCTCGCCCTTGCTCCGGCTGCTGTGCGGCCCTGATTCGGGCTGCCGATTCACGCCGAGTTGTTCGTCATACTTTTTGGAAGCGGTTGAGGTGCATGGCGTTTTTTCCGGAAGCTGGCTTGGATTTAAGCGCCTTGCCAGGTGCCAACCGTGGGGCGGATCTGGATATAATCCGGTGCCGCTGCGCCGGACTGGCGGAAGTGAGGCTGCTAGCCTGACTCGGTTGGCAGGCTGCCAGCCTGCCGACTCAGCCAAGTTCGCCCCGGCGAATCCGTCCGATGGCGCACTGGCTGACCTCCGCCGCGTCTGATCGTGCAAAACCAAATTTATGGATCGAACTGCCTGGATTGTCGTTGCTCTTTGCGCGATTGGGCTCGTCGTGTGGGAAGTTTATCTGGCAAAACAGATGGCCCACAGACCAGCTCCAGCCGGTGCCACGCCGACGCAAGTTTCTCCCTCTGCGGCTCCCACAATCCTCGGCCCTTCGCCGTCAACAACGCCCGTTGTTGAAGCCACGCCAGGCGCTCACGAGCCAGCTCCGAGCTTTGCCGAGAAGCTGGAAACCTTGCGCAATTCAGACCTCGAGCTGCATCTGACGAATCGCGGTGGAGGAATTAAGGAAGCGGTCCTGCTGAGGCAGATAGCCGAGAAAGATCAGCGCGTTGTCCTGAATTCAAATCAGACCACACCAATCGGTGCAATCATCGAGCAACCGGCGACGCCGGCGCTCGCCGAGTTTACTGCATCTGCTGTGTCCGATTCAGTTGTGCAATTTGAGCGCACGACGGATGAGCAACTTACGATTCGAAAGAAGTTCCAATTTCAAAAATCTTCAGAGGAAAAAGACAACTACGTGATCGAAATGAACGTTGATCTGGAGAACCGCAGCGACAAGCCGTATCAAAACGGCGGATATTTTGTGGCGCTCGGTTCCGCAGCCCCGATTCATCCCAGAGATTATCCCTCATTCACGCGTCTGGTCTGGTGCATCGACGGCAGAGCGAAAGGAATTGATGTCGGTTGGTTCGGAAGCAGCGGCGGTATTCTTGGGATGGGACAGCGCGCTGCGCGTCCGTATTTTGAGCAGACACTTGGCGGCGCGGAATGGGTTGCGGTGAGCAACCAATTCTTCACTACGTTAATGGCGCCGCTCACTGCCAAGGCAACCGGTGTGTGGGGCCGGCATTTCGATATCGAGCGCGCGCCGGACCAAAAGCTGCTCGGTATCGAGGGGGCACTTGGAATGCCGGGATTTCAGTTGCAGCCCGGACAAACATACAGTGCGCGTTTTGAGATCTACGCCGGCCCGAAGCTTTACCACAGTCTCGCGCAACTTCCGCACAACGAAGCTGAGGTCATGGATTTCGGGATGTTCAAGATCGTGTGCCAGTTTCTGCTCAACTTCATGAACCTGCTCAATAGCTGGCTGCATGACTACGGCCTCGCCATCCTCGCTCTCACCACCATCATCAAACTCACGCTTTGGCCAATTCAAAACAAGGCCAACCGCTCCATGCGCCAGATGGCTGCGCTTTCGCCGAAAATGCAGGAGCTACGGGAAAAATATAAAGACGATCCGACCCGGATGAACCAGGAGGTGATGAAGCTTTACAAACAGTATGGAATCAATCCTGTGGGCGGCTGTTTGCCGATGATGATTCAAATCCCAATCTTCTTCGGTCTGTTCAAAATGCTCGGCCAGGCGGTGGAATTGCGGAACGCGAAATTTCTCTGGGTAAAAGATCTTTCTCAGCCGGACACTATAGCGCATCTGCCGGTGCTCGGTTGGCCGGTCAACATCATTCCACTGTGCATGGCTGCAACGCAGATTTGGCTCATGGCGATGACGCCAAAGACGGGCGACCCCACACAGCGACGAATCGCCATGTTCATGCCGCTGATCTTTCTATTTATCTGCTACAATTTTGCCGCGGCTCTGGCATTATATTACACTGCACAAAATCTCTTCAGTATTTTGCAATTTTATCAGAACAAACGACAACCCGTGCCGACGCTGGAAAAAGTTGCGCCTCCACGAAAACGATGATGACCCCGAAAGATCTCCTCGACACGATGCTCGGTTATCTCGGGTTCGTTGTGGACATCGAGGAAACCACCAACGAAGGCGGCAACCCGACGTTGCAGATTTATACCGAGGAAAGCCGGCGCCTCATTGGACGCGACGGCGAGACGCTCGAGGCCATTCAGTTTTTGCTTAACCGGTTGCTGCAAGCCAGGGACAAAGACGCTGAAAAAGTCATCGTCGATTGCGAACACTATCGCTCAATGCGGGAGGATCGGATCGTGCATCGCGTGCGGGAGCTGGCCGATCGCGTGCGCATCACCGGCCGCGCACTTCAGCTTGAACCGATGAACTCTTACGAGCGCCGCCTCGTGCACAATGCGTTCAAGGACGATCCCGAAGTCGCCACCTGGAGCCCATCCGATTCGGCGCGCATCAAGCAAATCACGTTGCTCAAGCGGCAGCGGAAGAAAGAAACCGCACAAAAAGGTTAGGCCCAGGCAGTGCGTCTTGCGCCGTCGTCGGTTGCCGACCGGAGCACATACTAGTGCATCAGCTGGACATCACTCCCAGCGCGTGAGCGAAGCTTTTGCGCGTTGATCGAGCAATTTTGGATTGCGGGCCGAAGAGGCCATCGATAAACTTGCGGCCATGTTCGACATTGTTAGAATCGGGTCGAACAAGGCAAGTGGATTAGGCCGAATTATTCACCTTTTTCCTCTCCATTGCCGAATTTTTCGGCCTACCTCTCGTTAGGTCTATGCGCGTGTGGCTGCTGGTTTTGATGGTGTTGGTCGGCTGCACTACGACACAGCCACAGCCGGTCGCCATCCTCGGCCGCTACGCTTCACATTTGCGTGATGCAGATATTCAGGAGATCAAGCGCGTTGTGGCAGCCTACCAGAAGGAACCGCTTCGGAAGATCGATGCGGTAGGGCGCAACAAAGTCCGAGTTGAAGTAGGCACGGAGAAAGCGCTTTCTCGCTTCCCGCTTTTAAAGCGGGATGGAAGGTGGTTGGTCGACGAAACCGGTGAATTTGAAGCTGAGAGCACCATCATCACCATTTGAACGTGAATAGACCTAACCAATCGCTCCAGCTAACCGCTGGCCGGCGCGATGACCAGATTTACTTGCATGAAACACTTGTCGATGTTAGCAAAGCTCGGTTCCGCCAGCGGTAGCTAAGCTCCATCTCGTTAGACAGCACGTCAAGAACAGATAAGGAGACTCATCATGCCTAAGAAAGTGTCACCACAGGAGCTCATGCGTAACATCGCCATCGGACACTGGGTGGCGCGTCTCGTTCACATTGCCGCGAAACTCAGGCTGGCGGACCTACTCAAGGGCGGCCCGCGCACCGTCGAAGATTTAGCGGCGGCGGCGAACGTTCAGGCGCCTTCGCTCTACCGGGTACTCCGCGCGCTCGCGAGCGTCGGCATCTTCGCGGAGACGACGGGGAGACGGTTCAGGCTCACGCCGCTCGCTGCGACCCTGCAGAAGAACGCACCCGGCTCTCTACACCCTTTTGCGCTTATGATTAATGAAAACTGGAGCTGGGATGCCTGGCAGGAGCTCTTCTCTGGAATCGAGACCGGCGAGTTACCGTTTCTGAAGGCCCATGGCGTTCCGGTCTTCGAGTATCTCGAGAAACACCCCGAGGACCTCAAGGTCTTCGGAGAATCGATGACAAGCCTCTCCACGGCCGAGAACCCGAAAATCGCAGCAGCGTATAAGTTCTCTCGAATCCGGACGCTCGTGGATGTCGGCGGTGGACATGGGAGCCTCCTGGCTACGATTCTCAAAGCGAACCCAAAGCTGAAGGGCGTGCTCTTTGACCAGCCCTCTGTCATCGCTCGCGCTGAGAAGGATCAACACGTGACCGCGAAAGGAATCGCGGAACGCTGCACTCTCGTGTCAGGAAGCTTCTTCGAAGGTGTTCCAGAGGGAGGCGATGCCTACATCATGAAGTACATCCTCCACGACTGGAACGATGAGGAGTGCGTGAAGATCCTTGCAAACTGCCGCGCTGCCATGAACACGAAGGGCAGGGTCCTGGTCGTCGACAACGTTATCCCTCCCGGCAACGACCCACACTGGGGCAAGCTCCTCGATATCCAAATGCTCATCATTGGAGGCCGCGAGCGTACGAAGAAGGAATTCGCAGGGCTGCTCGCCAAGGCTGGGTTAAAGATGACCCGTGTTGTGCCGACCAAGTGTCCGCTCAGTATCGTAGAAGGCGTCCGGGCCTAATGGCCCGCGAACACTCGTCGGTCACCGTTGTTCGCGTTGCGCAAAGATCCAGCGGGTTGCGAGAAGTGGATCGAGCAGGCCTATACGTTGAAGCCGCTCTACAGCGTTGTGAAGATTGTGTCATGATGCACACGAACGCGTCTAACCAATCGCTGCAGCCAACCGCTGGCCGTTCCGATGTCTAGCTTTCAAATGACTTCAATATTAAACTCTATAGCAAAGTTCGCTCTCGCCAGCGGTGGCTGAGCTTTTGTTTCGTTATGCCCGAACTCCGCTATCATCATGTCGGTATTCCCACCGATCGGCCGCTGCCTAAAGAGGATTACATCGAACAGTTTAAGGTCTACGCTTCTGGTTACCGCCACAGCGCTTACGGTGTGGAATGGATGAAGTTCGAGCCCGGCTGCGATTTGCCGGAGTTGCTCAAGGCCGTGCCGCACGTGGCGTTCGTTGTTGATGACATTCAGGCTGCCATCGCAGGCAAGGAAATATTGATACAGCCGAACTGTCCAGCGGAGGGCGTTACGGTCGCCTTCATCGTCGACAACGGAGCGCCAATAGAGTTTCTTCAGTTTGACCGGCCGGAATGTGAAATATGGCCAGATGAAGCGAAGTTCAGAATTCAACCGGAACCACGGCGGGGGGCGTAACCCGGCGATGCAGCAGCGAAAGAGTGTGGGCAATGAGTTTCAATTAAGAAGTATGAAGCGAATCAGAGTTGTGCTTGCCACAACACGCTGCCGTGGGTTATCTCCGTCTTGTTAGACCTTATGCGCCGTTTAGCTATCGTCATTCTGCTGATCTGCTGCACATCAGCATTCGCGCAGAAATCGACGCGTGAGAAAGGCGCTCCACGACAGCCGGCGACACAAGCATATTTCGACCGCGTCGGCGCAATCATTTTGAAGGCGCTTGGTCCTGAGTTGGCGAAGCACCGAGAGCGCCTTGGCGGAGCACTCAAAGTTTCACTGTTCATTAACCGCCAGGGTCATATTCAGAATCCAAAAATCGTCTCAACCAGCTCGAACCGCTGGGTTCAGGACACGGCGCTCCGCGTGGTTCGCACGGTGAATCTGCCGCAAATGCCAAAGGAAGTCATTGCTGAGCAGGGCCACGAGCCGGTGCACTTTGAAGTCCAATGGACTTTTAAGTGACACGATTGAGGTCTAGCCAGCCGATGAAGAAGCAACTTGCGATTCTCTGGCTAATCTCTTTGGCAACGTTGGCGGGCGCTGACCCAACGCTCAATTCGCTGCAACGGGCCAGCGATGCATTTAAGGGTCAGCATACCCTAAAATGGGCGAAGCAGCAGGAGCACGACCTGGATTTGGCCGATCTATTTACGCCGCTTGGTTTTTCTTCCGAGAAGAAATTTGCGTATTCCATCGGCTATAACTGTTCGGAAAGTGATGCCACATTCGAACGCCGGCTGGAGGTCCTTGATCTTACTGACAATCGCGTTGTGTTTGAAAAGGACTACGAAGACAATTTTCAGGAAGATGAATTTCATTCAATTCTCGATAAGCTGGGCATCAAGTCCGAAGCCTCGGTGTTGAGATCTTTTCCGTTTCACAAAGATGGAGACACATACTCGGTTAGCGTCACAAGCACCACTTTAGAAACAGATAAAGAGAACCACGAGCAGAAACGGGAATACCAGATATATTTGGTTTCGGAAAAGAAAGGCAAAAAGCTTGTGGCCAAGTTCCAGGCGGACGAATTTTATGGAAAGGCTCAAGTGCAATCTGTGGTTGGATTTTTTCAAAGTCCCGTTGAGAACAGGATCGTCATTCTGACTGAAGGTTTCGGCAGCTCGCTTGAAGGGTGCACATCGATCATCCACAAAGTGTACGGCGCGGACCTGGGCAGTGGCTTCAAGAAGTCATGAAGTGGCCCGACAAGGCGCTGCAGCCGACAAAACCCGCCAGCCTGTGGACGTCGGCTTTCGCGGCTGAGCTTGTGTCTCGTTAGCCATCAAAGTATTGGAGAAATTACTATGAGTATTTCCCTGGTCGGTCTCACATTGCACGTCGCGGACGTGGAGCGCTCACTGAACTTCTACAAACGACTGCCCGACAGCTCAATCCTCTTCCATATGCCGGGAAAATTTGCGCTGCTCAGAGTTGGCAGCGGACGCCTGGGGCTGCTCCAGGATCAGAAGCGCGCCTTTCACGTCGAGATTGATTGTCAGGACTTGGATGCAACGTGCGCTTTACTCAAAGAGGCAGGGTTTCAGCCGGATGGCCCGACAACGCGACCATGGGGAGAAAGAGACGCGCTGGTGACTGATCCTGATGGTAACCTTGTTGAATTCGGCGAGGCACATGGACCGAAGGTGTGAGAATGGTGGTGCCTAATGAATCGTAGACTTTTGAAGGTCTTGTGGATAACACAACAGCCTTAGCCGAGTTCCTTTCGTAACACGGTTTTTACCGACACTCGCTCGTTCGCAACCAAATCGGGCATTTGCAGCTTGTCGGGTTGTTGCACAACACCCCAGTCGACATTCTGGTGGACACGGGAGCTGCGAGTACGGTGGTCGATCTTTCCTATTGTCGTTCCAAGGGCATTCCCACACGCGACACTGGCAAGCTCGGAGGCGGAGCCGGCGGCATCACGTTGGCCATATATGCCTTGGATGGCGCAACACTATCGTTGGATGGTCACCCTCTTCGCAGTGACGGTATCTACGCTATCGATCTTACCCACGTAAACGAAGGACTTGTGACGAAAGGAGCCTCTCGTGTGCACGGCGTGCTCGGGGCGGACGTTCTGACCTATCACCGAGCGGTGATCGATTATGCGACGATGTCCTTGTTCTTACATCATCAAAGTGCCTAACCAGACGATGAAGCTACCTGGCTTGTGATCGTCCCGTGGCTTACTTTCATAGCGGTGGGTACGACCACCTGCGCCGGGTTTGTGAAGCTCGCCGGACGCCTTCTTCGCTACACAGTGCCGTGGAAGTCCAGTTCCCTTTTTGCCGTCATTGTGCTCGCCCTTTTTATTTTTGATCATGTGCTCGCGTTCGATCAACCCGTGACGATAAGGATTGTACACGCCATGGTGCTGCTGCTCGTTCTCGTCATTTTGGGTAGCTGGTTTTTCCGCGCGCGCGCGGCATGAACCGCAGCGGTAATCTTCTTGGGTCGGGCAGCGGGATACGGCTGATGGCGCTCACTTTTGCTGTGATGGTTATTGTAGCGTTCACGATCGTTCTTCCAGCTCAGATCTTTCTCAGTAAACAACTTTCCCCATCGCCCTAAGTAGTCGATGAAGGCAACCAGCGTAAATCAAGGAACACGTGGCTCAGCGGCACCAGCGGGAAATGCGCTTAGCGTGCTTGCCACGACACCCTGCCGTGGCTTATCTCTATCTCGTTAGATGGCTTCGACCGGTAGGAAACCAGCTGACCAATGATCTAATGGCTGCCCAAACAACGACGCAAAATATTGAACCGGCGTCCGGTTCAGATCAGGATGGGCCGATCTGGGGCTTGCATTTTGTCCCCAATCAACCAGCAGGCTCAATCACTTCGCAGGCTGCGGTTGAGTTTTTGACCGCAGCGAATTCCGCCCCACAGAATGAATTCATCTGGTTGCATTTTTCGCTTTCCAACGTGGCTTCTGAGCCCTGGCTACGGCGGTATCTGACCTTGCCCGATACCTTCTACGAATCGTTGCATAGTGATGTGGACTCCACTCATTTGGAGCAGGACGCAGATTCACTGGTGGCGCGTATCCATGATGTGCTTTTCGATTTCACATTTGACGTCCCAGTTGCGACCACCACTCTTTGCGTAAAACCGCGCGTACTGGTAAGCGCGCACCTCCGGCCCTGGCGCTCGATTGACCAACTCCGGGCAGAGGTGCAAGGGGGCCAGGTCTTTCGCTCGCCGATTGAAATTCTGGCGCGCTTGTTGCGAGATCAGGCCAATGTGTTGGTTGATATTGTGCGGAAGTCCAAAAGGCGGGTGGGCCCAATGGAAGAGCAACTGCTGGCGAAGCGCGTTTCTGTTAGTCGCAGCGAATTAGGTTCTCTGCGGCGGATGTTAGTTCGACTTCAACGGCTTTTGGCACCTGAACCGGCTGCGTTCTTTCGCCTTCTTAGTCGGCCACCTGATTGGATTGCACAAGACGAGCTTCAGAACCTGCAACAAGCCGCCGAGAAGTTCTCTACGGCTGTCAACGATACAGCGGCCCTCGTTGAGCGAGTCAAACAACTTCAGGAAGAATTGGCCGCCTTTGTCAATGAACAGACCAATCGCACGTTGTTTGTGTTGACGTTAGTAACTGTGCTGGCCTTGCCGATCAACCTGGTGGCGAGCTTGTTTGGCATGAACGTAGGTGGTATTCCCCTGGCTCAACACAGGTACGGTTTCTTTTTGGTCGTGGTCCCCCTGCTGGTCTTGACAGCAATCCTGGCCTATTGGGGTTTGGGCAGACGGCGCAACTAGGAGGCTGTTCAATCGCTCTCACGCCACTTGAGTATCGCTAGTCAGCACTTGGTACCATCGATAAATAGATTTACAAACCAATCATCTAAAGACGATGTGAATCCAGCGAAAAATCGAACGTTATGTTTATAGCCCCTTTAAAGAACTTCCAAACTACGCCCCCGTTGTTCGGTACGTCGCCATTCCTGTAATGATCCTTTCGGGATTGTGGATGTGGAAAGGCCATCTCCTTCGCGACTTATTTCGAAAAGACCGGTCTAGCACGACGCTGCATCAACCGGTCCGAAAAGACGTCCTGTCGGGCTTTAAATACGACTACTACAGTTTTCCTTTCGATCGCGCCACATCTGTGCCGGTTCCCGCGCGCATTTCCGGTCGCCAGCGGAATTTATCCAGCAGCGGATTGTCTTTTCCTTCCAGTGCGTCGGCAATGATTTCACCCAGTACCGGGGCGAATTTGAATCCGTGTCCGCTGTCACCCGCAGCGACGACTAATCCTTCGCGCTCCGGATCGCGCGCGATCCAGAAATGTCCATCGTGCGTGTCGCTGTACATGCACACACGCGTGTAGAGAATCGGCGCATTGGCGAGCGAGGGGAAGGTCGAGGCCAGAAATTCACGCAAGTTCTTTTCGTCCTCGACAGTCACAACGCGCTCGGGGGAATCGGGCGACATCTCGCGTCCAGGACCGTGATTGGCAATCTTCACTATACCATCGCGATTGATCGGAAATCCGTAGTAGCCGGTTGTTGTAATGTCTGCGCCGAAAACTGGAAAGCGCTCCGGCGCGAACAACTCAGGCTTTGAAGGCTTGAGGTGAAAGACCGGCTGCCCGGTCGCGCGAAAAAACTTCCTGGTAAACGGCAGGAGGTACGGCGTCCACGCGCCCACTGCCATGACCACAAAGTCGCCGGGAATTTTGTAGCTGTAGGGGAAGCCGTTGGCTTCCCGCGGGGCGCTAACAGCGTCCCCTACAGAATTTTCAACCACGACGCCTTTCACCTGATTATCATCTTCATCCAACCGCACAAGCCTTGTGCCCTCGCGTAGTTCAACGCCGATCGATTTCGCGCGCTCAATTAACATTGCAACCGCGCGACCGCTCTCCGCATAACCCGCCTCGATCTCTAGAACGCCATCGCGATAAAGTTCCGGATTCCACGCGGGAAACCGCTTCCAGAGCTGCGGCACATTCATGCGCTCGACCTTGTGGCAGCGCCTTTCCAAGGTTTTGAAACTTTCATGCTCAAAATCGCTCGGCTCCATTTCCCGCCGGCGAACGAACATCACGCCCACCTCGTGATACAACTGTGCACCGAATTCTTGATTCCATTTGCGCCAGCGTTCGATCGAGCGTTCAGCCAACTCGGTGTATTCCTGGTCTGCTCCGTATGCGGCGCGAACTGCTTTGCTGATGTCAGTAGATGCTGCCAGTGGATGCGGCAGCGGGCCAGGATCGGCCAGCACAACTTCGTGTCCGCGTTCCCTTAATAGAATCTCAGGTCATTTATTCTACGATGTGCCAAGCAATAGCCAGAGATGTTTTGCTTTGCTCAACATGACAAGGAACCCTGTGACGTGCTGCCTCTACACTGTTGTTCGCGCTTGCGCTAAGCCCCTGTTCGCAGCGCTCGTTCTCGTTCGAGCAGCGTCGGATGCGAGTAATAAAAGCTGCTGTAGATCGGGTGCGAGGTAAGATTGCTCAGATTCTTTTGGCTCAATTTGCGCAGCGCTTGAATAAGTGGTTGTGCCTCACCCGTTGTCACGTACGCGAATGCATCCGCCTCGTATTCGAAACGGCGCGACCACATGTGAAGGAGCGGCGACAACCAGAAACTTATTGTGCCCGCCAGCAGCGCAAACAGCAGCATCGCAGGGACAACATCCACTGCCAAGAAGCCTCCCTCATACTCGAAACCAAACGCGCGATAAAACCACTGCTGACGCGCCAGCCACGCGATCGCGGCGAACGCCACGAACACACCAGCAATGGAAACGCCGAGCAACTTCAGTACGTGGCGCTTTTTGTAATGCCCGATTTCATGCGCAAGCACGGATTCCAGTTCCGGCTCGTTGAGCTGCGCGATGAGTGTGTCGAAGAGGACGATTTTTCGAAATCGTCCGAACCCGGTAAAGAAGGCGTTGGAGTGGCGCGAGCGTTTGCTGCCGTCCATCACATCGATGCTGCGCGTGGGAAAATTTGTGCGCTGCGCCAGTGCGAACAGGCGCCCGCGCAACGCTCCCTCCGGCAGCGGTGTGAACTTGTTGAACAGCGGCATGATTATCGCCGGCGCGATCAGCAGCAGGAGCAATTGAAACGCGATGACAACTGCCGCAGCCCAGAGCCACCAGTTTGCACCAGTCCACTCGATCAGTTTCAAGACCAGCGCCAGCAGCGGGTAGCCGAGCAGCAGCGCGAGCAGAAATCCTTTTACGCGATCGACCACCCACGTCTTCATCGTGGTGGTGTTGAAACCGAATCGTTCTTCGAGTTTGAATTGTGCGTACCAGGCGAAAGGCAATGCGAGGACGCTCAACGCGATGCCCGTAACCAGGAGGAAACTGGCCATTGCCCAGACCGACGTGCCGAAGTTCGCCGTGAATTTTCCAAATGCCCATGGCAGCGCGCCACTGAAAAGCACTGCGATCAGCAGCAGAAAATCGAACGCACCTCCAATTTCGCCAAAGCGGCTCTTGGCGAGCGTGTAATCAACCGAACGACGATAGGTCGGCTCGTCAATGATTTCGCGAAATGCCGCCGGCACTTCATTCGCATTCGCGCGCACGTGACGCTGGTTCAGCCTGTTCAGACACAGTTCAGTGATGGTGCGCGCCAGAATTAAAAACAAAGCGACGATGGCGAACGGATGCATGAAGCCATCCTAATGTGTCATTCTGAGCGGAGCGAAGAATCTCAGTTCGTGATCACTAGACTAACAGACACCGAAATTCAGAGATGTTTCGCTTCGCTCAACATGACACAGAATTTAGTGGGTCGTGAAGAGCTTCTGATAGTAGCCATACCAATCACTCTGAAAACGTTCAGTCGGATCGTAATTTCTTTTCAGGTCTAGAAATTGTTTAAACTGCGGATAGCACGCCAATACCTGCTCGGGTTTCGCGAACTTATGATACGTCAGGTAATAACTTCCGCCGCGCGCGATCGCCAAATCGATCAAGCCACGAAAGGAATTCGCCGACGCTTCAATTCCTGGCGGCGTATGGAATGCGAGCAGATTGAAAATGATGCACGCATAAGGTTCTTTGGCCCAGGCGAGGAAGCTCTCATCATCTTTTTCGATTAGTCGCACAGTACCGTAGATGACTGTCGTGTGGTTCGAGCGCAACAGTTTTGCCGCTTGTGCCAGAAAGTCTGGAAGATCCCTGCGTGGGACGTAAATCTCAGTGATGATGAGGCTCGATTCTTCTCCGCCAATTAGCTCGCGGAGCTTCTGTGCGTAATTCGGCAGATAAGCGCTAAGCTGACTCGTGTCGGACCAATAAGTCTGTCCATTGGTCGACAGATAGTAATCGCTGTAACGTTTGAACGCCTTTTCGCGGTCCGTATACGCAAGCCGCAACAGATCCAGCCAGTCGTCATCGCGTAATTCTTTTTTGGCAACGACCGGTTCGTGTTCGTCGATCGGTTCGTAGCAGGAAAACACGCCGCGCTGTAAAAAGTCCGGCGACTTCTCATCGACTGAAAATTGAAAATCGCCGTAGAGAAACTTCTGCGCGATGCGTTCTTCGAACCGTTTCGGCAGCTCGTCCGCGTGAATGATCTCGACTACACGTCGCAATTTTTGCCGCGGAACGAGCCGGAGCGTCACGCTGTCGATCAATCCAAAAAGACCGTACCCGCCGATTGCGAGCCGGAACAATTCGGTGTTTTCATCGCGCGAACAGCGAATCGGTTTCCCGTCCGCGTTGATCAAGGTGAATGATTCGATATTGGAAATGAGCGGCTTCATTGCCAGGCCGCGCCCATGCACGTTCGAGGAAAGGCTGCCACCAAGCGTGAATGTGTCGGCGCCGGTTTGTTTTTGAGCGATGCCCCATTGCTTTTGCTTGCCCGATTCAGCCTCCAGATACGCGCGAATCAATTTCGGCCATTGGATTCCCGCTTCCGCTTCAACCAGACCGCGTTCCTGGTCGAAAGAAATGACGCGATCAAGCGAACGCGTATCGATGCAAATGCTGTCTGTGGCAAATTGTTGGCCACCCATCGAATGCCGGCAACCCGAAACTGAAATAGGAACGGCTCTTCGCGAGGCCGAACGCACGATCTCTGCAAGCTGATCTCGATTACGCGGCACCAAAAGCTCGCGCACACGGGTACGATTCAGCTGCGAATGGACATCATTGACCCAAATCTCTCGTCTGGTTTCCGCGAAAACGCGCGGTGCGAGCGCGAAAAGCGCCGCCGTACGTATGAATTCGCGCCGTGTGAGCATGGGGAAAGTTAATCGACCCGCTCAGATTTCGGCGAGGCAAATTACTTCGCCTTTGGCGATGGGTTCATCAGCCAGTGCGAATTCTTTGCGCAGATCATCGTGATCAAAAAATCGGATGATCTGCCATGGGCGAACGAGGTCTACGAGTTCATCTCGTGTACTCCCCCACACGAAAGGTTCGCCCCGTTTACTTAACCACCAATCAACGAGTTTTGTTTGCGAATCGAAACGGATTCGGCAATCAGCCTGTTTTTCCATGAATGTAAATGCAAACTGGCTACCTGGGGCACTCAAGCTGGCCAGTGTTCTCATCAATAATGAAACGGTCTCTCCCGTTAAATACATCAAGAGACCTTCT
>WNFW01003102.1_pt1 | contig 14223 bp, 17 predicted proteins | sample 5400131 | NCBI WGS metagenome assembly WNFW01 (sample SAMN13153362, study PRJNA577476) | soil metagenome | isolation source: 20 cm soil or saprolite under grassland replicate 1 | place: USA:California | collected 2016-06-15 | reverse complement strand
GAGGCTGGCAAGCTCGCCATGGCGACGAAATGGACCTTGGAATAGAAGTCGCGACTATATTTCAAATTATCAGCTGCGAACTTCGCGTCCTGCGCCCGCAACGTTGACAGAGTGAGGATTGAAATGGTCGCAATTCCGATGAACTTCCGTTTCATAAGGACTCCTTCAACGACGGCTTAAAGCTTTTTGGCTTCATACACGGACGACACACTGGTGCTCATGTCTTTCATGGCAGCCAGTAACAGCACCGACAATCGAAGCGTTTTCAGGCTGCCAGACTAAGAAATTCGCGCGTGCATAGTCAACGGCTGTTTCGTTACCATGACCGCATGGACCACAAACGACTCGCGATTTCGTCAATAGCAATCTTGCTGGCCGTTTCGGCCTATGCAGCCAATCCGTTTCTTGATTCGAAAGACGATAAGCCCGTGTCCGCTAAATTTCGCGGCTCCGAGTGGGGCGATGAAATTCCAGGCGACGAAATTCCGCTCACCGGGCGAGTCGTTACGACGCGCATCGCAAAAATGCCTTGGGGCGCCATCTTCAAGATCGAATTCGCCGATCTAAAATCCCGGGCCGAAAAACAACGCGAAATTCGGCCGGACTACTTTATCGTGACCGACCAGCGGATCGTGCTGCTAAACGAAGAAGGCAACGAAGCCGCCGCGAAAAAGATTTCCGAGCTGGACAAACCGCCGGAATTTGAGCAAGGCGAAATTTACGGAATCACCAGCGGCAGCTTCGACTACGAAGACGGCCTGTGGAAAACGGCAATCCGATTGAAAGGCGATCTCTGCATTTACGATTCGAGCCATCCTTCCGGTCACTTTAAAAAAATCATTTGGAAAAAGGGCGTAGGCTTGGTTGAATACGCAAGCGGCTATGGCGCGCATGCGGACGGTTATCGGCTCAAACGTGAAGTAACAAGTCAAAAGCAGTAAGATTCGGGAAAAGTTTTCTGAAGGGTTAATAAATTTATGGGATTCCTGCTTCAGTTACCGCCACCGGTTTCATTCTTTATTGTCTCGGCGGTTACAACCTTCTTCGGTCTGTTTGGACTTTACCTGGTACGAAGGAAGTATTCTGCAGAAGTCCTAAAGGAAAACCACGAAGTCGCAGCCATCATTTTCAACGCGTTTGGCCTTTTCTACGGTGTATTGGTAGCGTTTGTCGTGTTCGCTACCTGGAACGGATACGACGACGCAACGAAAAATCTGCAACTGGAGGCTAGCGAGGCCCTCGATATTTTTCACAGTGCCGAAGCCTTTCCGGATTCTCCGAGGAAAATCATTCAGCAGGGAGTGAGAGATTACCTTGCTGCGGTTTACAACGATGAAGTCCCGAAGATGGCAACGGGAGACCTTAGCGTCTATTCCAGCGGGGCTCACACTCCTCTCAGGCTATTATTTTCTCAGCTCGACGCGACCTCGATTCCCAACCGAGAGCTCTACGGCGAATCGTTACGATGTTTGAACAACCTGGCTCAGTATCGCCGACTGAGAATATTTGCCGGTAACGATACCGTGCCACCGGTTATCTGGCTGGTGTTACTTGTTGGCGGCGTATTCGCCGTCTCCTACACGTTTTTCTTTGGAATGAAAAACATCAGGGCGCAATACCTGATTACCACTACACTCACGGTGATGCTCACGTCGATTTTGTTTTTGATCTACGTGCTTGACCACCCCTTTACCGGGACAAGCAGGGTGAGCCTTGCACCTTTGAGACAGGCGATGACGACAATGCAAGAGGAGTGACCACATTGTCCGCCTCTTAAGGTTCCTACAAATTTAATGCCGCTTTTTCCTTGTGGGCTTTCCTTTGCGCTTGGTCTTGGCCATCCTGCGCAGCTCCGCTTTGCTCATCGATTTGTACATGCTTCGTGAAGCACCCTTAAGCGATGATTTGGAGCGTTTCCCGCGTTTGGCCGCAAGCGCAGCGCCGGCGGCCATTTGTTGTTTTTTAGACTTTGCAGGCATACACAATTGATTCGCGTTTCGACGGCGAATTGGATTCGCCTAGCCACCCGATAGCTGCGCGAAGGCGGGCTTCAGGCAGTCGCGCCTTTGCGCCAAAAGAAGTAAACAGGCACACCAGTCAACACTAAGAGCATTCCGATTCCCGAAGTCGCCGGTGCGAGAAATGCCAGATCGACCATCAGCAACCCGGCGAGCCATATCGAAATGATCGGCACAAAGGGATAACCCCAAGTGCGGTAGGGGCGCTCTGCAGTGGGTCGTTTGTGTCGCAAAACCATTAACGCCGCAATCATCAGAACATAAAAGAGCAAATCCGCCGAGACGATGTATTCAAGCAGCTGATTGTAAACGTTGCCATACGTGACCTCATGGGTGGCAGCATTGATTGTTACTGTCCGCGGCAACGTAAGAAGCGCCGTCCAAATTCCCTGTGCGACCAGTGCTGCTGCTGGAACTCGAAAGCGATTTGTGGTCGCGATTTTCTGGAAAAACAATCGATCACGCGCCATCGCATAATAAACGCGGGCTCCTGCAAGAATCAGCCCGTTGTTGCACCCGAACGTGGAAATCATAATCGCTGCGGCCATGCACATTGCACCGGGATGGCCGAACACCGCTTTAATCATAGCCACGGCGACGCGATTCTGTGGCGCGTGCTCGATTTCCGTTAACGGCAGCACCCCGAGATATGCGAGATTGGCCAGCAAATAGAGAACGACCACGATGCCGCAGCCTCCCACCAACGCGCGCACAAGATTCTTACCCGGCTCCTGCACTTCGCTGCCCACAAAGGTAATATTCGTCCACGCCGTCTGCGCGAATAGCGGGCCGACCATCGATCTTCCGAAGAGCAATGCAAGAGCGAGTCCGCCGACGACGTTTAAGCCCGGCTGTGCAATGTGGGGATCCCAGCCGTTGGCCCACGAGTCCCACCAGGATGAACTTAACGCTGCGGAATTGGTATTCCAACCGAGCGACAAACCGATAACGACGACGGCAGCAAGCGCGGCTGTTTTTGCAAACGTGAATGTGTTCTGGATAATTTTTCCAACTTCAAGCCCCCGCGTGTTGGTCCAAGTCAGCAGAGCGATCAACGCAATCGCGACGAGTTGTTCCGTAGACAAGCTGATCGCGTACCCGCCGAACGAGATCGGTGGGACGAAATAGTGGTCTGGCGAAACCGATGGAACAAAAACGCCGAGAAACTTCGCAAACGCAATCGCAACCGCAGCGATCGTTCCCGTTTGGATGACAAGGAACAATGTCCACCCATACAAGAATCCGATGGAGTGTCCGTATGCTTCGCGGAGAAAAACATAAACGCCGCCTGCACGCGGCATCATGGTCGCAAGCTCGGAGCAACAAAGCGCGCCGGTGATTGTTAACAAACCGGCCAGTGCCCACGCCAGCAGCAGCCACCCCGGCGCGCCACTCAGTCGCGACGATTCCGCCGACGTGATAAAAATGCCCGAGCCAATCATGGAGCCGATCACGATCATGGTCGCGTCGATTGGTCCGAGCGCGCGGACCAGTCCAGGTTTTTGTGGAGACGGCTCGCCCTCGGGCCGTATAGGACGCGCGTTTCGGCGCGGGGGCGCGCCGGCTCCGGAATCGCTCTCGTTCCTCACGACAAGCTTTGCGGCGCGCTTATTCTGACACCTTCACGTTCGAGTTGTGTTCGCAATTCGCGCGCGAACCCAACGGCGTCGGGCGTGTCGCCATGAATGCAAATTGTCCCGCCACGGACATCGACGTCGCGGCCTTCGACAGACCGCACCTTGCCTTCGCGTAACATCCGCAGAACGCGCTGGGCAGCTTCTTTGGGATCATGGAGCAATGCATCCGGCCGCGTGCGTGGAACCAGCCATCCGTCGTTCAAGTAATTACGATCGGCGAAAATTTCTCGTGCGATTTGTAAACCATGTGCCTCACCGACGCGGGCAAGCGCGCTCTTATCCGGCGCAAAGAGAATTAGTTTCGGGTCGACGGATGCGATTGCGCGCGCGATCGCATCGGCCAGTTTCTCGTCACGCACTGCCATGTTATAGAGTGCGCCGTGCGGCTTTATGTGATTGGGTTGCACATCGAGTGCGCAGGCGATCGCTTGAAAAATCCCTAGCTGGTAAGCAACCGCATCAAATACTTCTTCGTTCGGCACGTTCAGTTCCTTGCGTCCGAAATTCTCCCGGTCAAAAAAACTTGGATGCCCTCCGACAGCGACTCCATGCTTCTTCCCCTCGGAAATCGCGGTGTGCATTGTATCGGAATCGCCAGCGTGAAAACCGGTTGCGATGTTCGCCGAGCTGATTAACTCGAACAGCTCAGCGTCGTGGCCCGAGCCTTCTCCGAGATCCGCGTTGATATCGACAGATAATTTCATGAAGCATGGAGACTGAGACCGATACGGAAACGATCGAGTTCCCGCTCGCGCTCCACCGCAAGTTGATGCGCATCGGCCAGTGAGATTTCGGAAAAACGAATGGCGTCGCCGGCGCGAACTTGTGCTGCAACGCCAAGGTCGAACGTAATCACGTGGGCTATTTTCGGATAGCCGCCAATGGTTTGGCAATCTCCCAAAAGTAGAATCGGTTTCCCATTAGGCGGAACTTGGATCGTACCGCGTGCGACTGCCTCAGAGATAAGACTGACATCGTCGTCGCGTTTGAGCTCCGGGCCATCGAAACGCACGCCCATGCGATCTGAATCCGGTAAAACGGTAAACTCACTATTCGTGAATCGTTGAATCGTTGAATCGTTAAATCCGGCCCAGTCAGATCCACGAATGAAACGCAATATCGGGTTACGTTTCGCCGGACTCACCCAATCGTGCGGTGCGGTCCAGGAAGAAATTCTTTCTGTAGCCGGGAACGGTGAGCCCGGCTGGGGACCGAGCGGAAGAATATCGCCATCACGCACCGCCCGGCCATCGAGTCCGCCAAAGTTTGCGCGCAAATCGGTGGAACGGCTTCCCAGTATCCGGGCAACATCAAGTCCACCGGAGACTGCCAGCCAGCATCGGCAACCAATTTGAGCGCGGCCGAATTTCAATTCGTCACCGGCTTGCAAACGCGCCACACGGCCCGCCAGCAACGGCCATGAACCGATCTGCACGTCGAATTGGCCGCCGCACCACGCGACGATTCGCTCATCCTGGAAACGCAGCTGCAGACCGCCGAAAGTAATTTCGAGTCCAGCGGCGCCGTCTTCATTGCCGACGAGCAGATTTGCCACGCGCAGCGCAAATGAATCCAATGCGCCGCTCGTCGAAACGCCGAACTCGCGAAACCCTACGCGCCCGAGATCCTGCACTGAGCTGAAAAATCCAGCGCGTTCGACGATCAGGCTCATAACTCGCCCCTTCAACGCTTCAATCCTTCAACGATTCCTTGGCCCTCGTAGCCTCGGCAAAGGCGGTAAATTCCTCTCGCGTGATCGTCCGGAAGCGCACCCGATCGCCCGCCTGCAAGAGTGCTGCCGGATTTTTTGTCGGATCAAAAAGTTTCAATGGCGTCCGCCCAATCAGATTCCAGCCGCCAGGCGAGCGCAACGGGTAAATTCCCGTCTGCGCGCCGCCGATACCAACAGAGCCAGGAGGAATTTCTTTGCGCGGCGTGGCTCGGCGCGGCGTTGCTAGTTTGCTCGCGAGACCTGTGAGAAACGGAAATCCGGGAACGAACCCGATGCAGCTCACTCGATACTGACTTGCGCTATGAAGATCGATCACTTCTTTCGTCGAGATTTGCGCGTGTCGCGCGACGTCATCGAGATCGGGAGCAAATTCGGGAGAATAACAGACCGGGATTTCGACTGACTTAATATTTCTTCTCGTTCGGCGGCGTTGCCCGCGCTCAGCAGCTGCGGCCGTAACCCGGCGCAGTCGCTCCTTTAGCCAATGGAATACTCGATCCGGCTGCCCGCTCGCCTTTGCAACTTGCACCGGGTCATAGAAAACGGCGACTGAGACATAGGCAGGCGCAAGTTCAATGACTCCTGGAATGGCAGCGCTTCGAAGCTGCTGAAGTATTTGCAGGACCTCGTCCAGCGTTTCTTCCGGCGCATCCTCGAATTGCTCGCGCACCCGTACAACCAGGGCGGAATCTCCGAGGGAAATGATTTCCATTGTGTTATTTTGTCATGTTGAGCGAGGCGAAACATCTCTGTTTCCTCTCTCGCGTAATCGGAATGAAAATAATCAGAGATTCTTCGCTTCGCTCAGAATGACAACTGTAATAGCACGCACGACGGGCGCTCGTATCACTCTGCGCGCCTCGCTTCAATCTCGATGTTGATCGCAACTGTCTGACTGATGCCAGAGACTGCCTCGGCCGACGGAGCAAACATCAAATTGAATTCACGCCGGTTAATCGGCTCGGTCGTCACAGACCAGCGCGTCCGATTTGTTGCATCAATGGGCGTCAGCAGTTTCACATGAAGCGTGATCGGTTTCGTCACACCATGCATGGTGAGGTCGCCAAGAATATCGCCGCTCTGCGGACCAGTTCGCTTCACACTCCGGCTCTTGAAGGTCATGTTCGGAAACTTTTCCACGTTAAAGAATTCCGCGCTGCGCAAATGATCGTCCCGCTTTTTGATGCCCGTATCGATGCTGCGCACCTCGATCTGTGCCGTGACCGACGAATTCTCCGGATGCTCGCGGTCGATTTCGATCCTGCCGCTGAAATTGGTGAATTTGCCATGAGTCGTTCCGAGGAATTGATGCACACTGAAACCAATGGTCGAGCCGGACGGATCGAACTTGTAGGTCTCTTTTGCCGACACGGCGGCGCTTAAGCCCGCAAGGCCGATCGCAGCAAGAACATTTGGTGACACCCATCGCCTTACAGGCCTTGTCATATTCATTTCGAACTGTTCTTCGTTTCGGTAGCCAGCGTTTTCAAGAGCGGCGTGCGGGAGAGCGGCAGTCGCCCAAACAAATTCCCCAGTGCAAACGCTGGGTCCGGTTTCAGCTTTTTAACATCGTGCACGCCAGCGATGCGCGCCAGCTCAGTCTCAAAATGCGCGACCGCGCGCGGCGTGGGATCGTTCGTGTCAAGGTAACCAAAAGCCCGGCACAACAGATCGAACAATTCCGGTTCCCGATGATCTCGCTCGGTGCAAATCTCAATCAGTTCAACGAAGTATCCTGCAGTCTGTGTGCGCAAATAATTGGTGCGAATTCCGGGAAACGGATTTTTTAGCACAACCTCGGTGAGCGTGTGCAAGTCTGATTTGCGACTTCGCACGATGGAAATTTCAGTCTCAAAAAATAAATCCAGCTTTCCGGCGAAGGGACTCTTGAGACGACGCGCGCCTTTGGCAACAGTTTGGATGCAACCAAACGATTCCGTGCACCATGAAACGATGAGGCTGGTGTCCCTGAATTTCCGTTTGCGAATGAGAATTGCCTCGGTGCTTTCCATTCGCCACAAACGTAGCACATGAGCGCGCTCGATTTTGCAATTGCCGGCCTTGCCAGCCATGATAAGTGATGCCGACAGTTAGCACTGAAACCGCGCGCGTCCCGGAAGATCTCAGCGGCCGGCAGCGGCGGATGCCGGTGGGCGGTATCACCTGGCGACATACATTTCGCGCTCTCCGCCATCGCAATTATCGCTTGTTCTTCTGGGGTCAGCTCGTCTCGCTCATCGGTACGTGGATGCAGCAAACCGCGATGATGTGGTTTGTCTATGATCGTACAAATTCAAAACTTTTACTCGGTGTCGTTGCTGCCCTCGGTTCCGCACCGATGTTGTTCTCGTCGGTGTGGGGCGGCTCGCTCGCTGATTTGTATCCGAAACGCTCGATTCTCGTCCTGACGCAATCCGCACAGATGCTCTGTGCGTTTTTGCTCGCAGCAGGCGTCTGGCTGGGTTTTGCCACACCTGCGTTTATAATGGTCGTCGCAGCATTCAACGGCACTGCGATGGGATTCGACATGCCCGCACGCCAGGCGTTCACGGTTGAAATGACGAGCCGAGAAGATCTGCTGAACGCGATTTCGCTTAACAGCTCCATCGTGAACGGCGCGCGCGTGGTCGGTCCGTCTATTGCCGGTTTGATGATCGCAGCTGTCGGGGTGGCGATGTGTTTTTTTCTGAACGGCCTCAGTTTTATCGCCGTAATCGCCGGTTTGCTTTTGATGCGTCTGCCGCCCTTCAAGCGGAAAATCGAAATTGTTTCGGCCGGTGAGCACGCGTGGGAGGGGATCGTGTATTCAATGAGACATCCTCGCGTGCGTACAATCCTCGGTCTGTTCCTCGCCGTGGGCGTTTTCGGCTGGTCCTACGCGGTGCTGATGCCCGCGTTTGCGCGGGACGTGCTCGGGCGCGGCGCAAACGGTTACGGCGTTCTGATGTCGGCGAGCGGAACCGGCGCGTTCGTTGGCGCCCTGATGGTCGCAACGTACGGGCATCTTTTCACTCCGCGCAAACTCGCGCTCGGCGGCGTCTGGCTATTCTCGGCCGCGATGCTGGCATTCTCGTTCACGAGAAGCTTTTCGCTGGCGCTTCTATTTCTGTTTGCTGCCGGATTCGGTATGCTGTTGTTCTTTTCAACGTCAAACACTCTGTTGCAAACGATCGTGCCCGATGAAATGCGCGGGCGCGTCATGGGCGTGTGGTCGCTCGTGTTCGGCGCGATGATCCCGCTTGGCAGCCTCGAAGCTGGCGCCGTCGCGCATTGGCTGGGCACAGCGCTCGCCATCGCGTTCGGTGCGATCATTTGCGCAGTTTCTGCGCTCGTAACGTTGTGCGTAATCCGGAGGCGCCAGGCGCGAACTGCAAGTTGATCTCAGAATTGGATTCGGCGTTTGACACAAACGCCGCTACAACAATCAGCGGTTAATAATATGCAACGCGCGTTTCTCGACGTTGAGCGCGGCTTCTCTGACGGCTTCACTCAGAGTCGGATGCGAATGAGTTGTGCGGCCGATATCTTCAGAGCTGCCACTAAATTCAATCACCGAAACAGCTTCGGCGATTAGCTCAGAAGCGAAATGATGCAAGATGTGGGCGCCGAGAACGCGATCACTCTTTGCGTCGGCAACGAACTTGACCATTCCTTCGACGTCATCGGAGCAAAGCGCCCGACTGTTGGCTCGGAATGGAAATTTGCCAATGCGGACATCGATCCCCTGCTCTTTCGCCTGATCTTCAGTGAGACCAACCCCGGCGAGCTCGGGATTGGTGTAAATGATTCCAGCGATTGCTTCGTAGTTCACATGGCCGGCTTTGCCCGCAATAATCTCGATGCAGGCCATACCTTCGTCTTCGGCTTTGTGCGCCAGCATCGGCCCAGCGATTACATCGCCGATCGCGTAAGTCCCTTCCACGTTCGTGCGAAAATGTTTGTCCACTTTGATCCGCTTCTTTTCGTCGAACTCCACGCCAACTTTTTCCGCGCCCAAACCATCCGAGAAAGGACGGCGTCCGACTGACACTAGAACTTTGTCTGCTTCGAATTTTAGTTCCTGGCCGTCTTTGGTCGCAACCACCGTTGCGCGACCATCATCGACTTTCACAGCGCTAACCTTTGCTTCGAGGTGAAACGTCATGCCTTGAGAGGTCAGCACGCGCTGCAGCAAATTCGACAGTTCAAGATCGAATCCGAGAGCGATGCGCGGCAGAAATTCCACCATCGTTACTTCAGAACCAAGCCGGTTCCAAACCGAACCCAACTCAAGACCAACCGCGCCAGCGCCAATCACAATGAGCGTCTTTGGAGGTTCCCTGAATTCCAGCGCTTCGGTGCTGCTGACTATTGTTTTGCCATCAAATTTTGCGAACGGCAGTTCGACCGGAGCGCTACCGGTAGAGATGACGATATTTTTCGTTTCGATCTCCTGCGTCTGACCATCCGCGGATTTGATGGAAATTTTTCCAGGCGCTGTGATCGTGGCAAAGCCAGGAAAAACAGTGACCTTGTTTGTTTTCATCAGCGAGCGCACCCCGCTGTTGAATGTCTTCACCACCTTGTCCTTGCGCTCTTGCATTTTAGCGAGATCGACGCGCGCGCCGTCGATCACGATGCCGTGCTTGGCCGCCTCTTTCTTTACGAACATGAAATGATCGCTCGACGTGAGAAGCGCTTTGCTAGGGATGCAGCCCACGTTCAGACAGGTGCCGCCCAATTCCTTGTCTTTCTCGACAAGGCCTGTTTTCAATCCGAGCTGACCGGAGCGGATGGCGGCAATATAACCTCCCGGTCCGGACCCGATGATTACAACGTCAAATTTTTCCATGAATATTTGTCACTCAGCATTCGCGAAAACAATCGCACACGCAACTGTATCATCATTAACACCGCGGCTTTAGCCCGGTGTTAGACCGGCGCTAACGACTAAGCTGTTTCAACAGCTTTTCGCAATTCAACGCGACGAAGCCGTCAAAACGGCTTAGTGCGTGCTCAGACGAGTAACACCTGGCGAAAAGCGCAGTTGTTAATGAGAAAGCATTCGTGACGGGATTGGTCTAAAAGTCGAGCGGCAGCATTTCCGGCTCCTCGATGCACTCCTTCACTTTGATGAGAAAGGTAACGGCTTCTTTTCCGTCGACCGCGCGATGATCGTAGCTGAGCGCAAGATACATCATCGGGCGGACATCCACTTTCCCATCCACGGCTACGGGTCGTGGCATGATTTTGTGCATGCCGAGAATTCCACTTTGCGGATAATTCAAAATAGGCGTGGCAAAAAGCGATCCATACACTCCGCCGTTTGTGATGGTGAATGTGCCGCCTTGCAGATCTTCGATCTTGAGTTTTCCATCGCGCGCTCTTGCAGCGTAATCGGTAATATCGCGTTCGACGTCGGCAAAACTTTTCTTGTCCGCATCACGCACGACCGGCACAACCAGTCCGCGTTCGGTGCCGACGGCTACGCCGATGTCGTAAAAGCTGTTTTGAATGAAATCGTCGCCTTCGATGCGGCCGTTAACGACCGGCACGGCCTTGAGCGCCTCCACACAAGCCTTAACAAAGAACGACATCAAACCGAGTTTTACGCCGTTCTTTTTCGTGAACTCTTGCTGTTTGCTGCGGCGTAACTCCTGCACGGCGCTCATGTCGCATTCGTTGAATGTTGTGAGAATCGCGGCCGTGTGCTGCGCTATCACCAGTTGCTGCGCGATTTTGCGGCGCAACGGCGACATTTTTTTGCGGACGAAACGGCCGTCGCCGGATAGTTGCACTTCGCGGGTGTCAATCTTTTCCCCGGCCTTGCCACGTTCCTGCACAGCCGCGAGCACGTCCTCTTTTGTCAGGCGTCCTCCCTCGCCTGTGCCACGAATTTTCTCGGCCTCGAGCTTCTCTTCTTCCCGGCTACAGGTTCCTTTTTTTCTGTCGGCTTTTTCGATGGCTCAGCTTCTTTCCTTTGCTCCGGCGCTTTCTTTGACGGCGCTTCTTTCTTTTGTTCGGCCGGCTGCTTTGAATCATCAATTGTCGCAACGACTTCGCCGATCTTCACCTCCTGCCCTTCGGGCACTTTCGTTTCGAGGGTGCCGGCTTTTTCGGCGACGATTTCCGTGGAAACCTTGTCGGTCTCGAGCGTAAAGAGCGGTTCGCCTTCGTTGACGAAATCTCCGGATTTTTTATGCCAAGCAGAGACGACACCGCTGGTAATCGATTCACCTACTGCAGGAATTTTCACTTCAATGACCATGCGCGAGAATTATCCCGCGTCTGCGGGATTAATCGAGCGTCGCGTTCGAGATCGCCTTCGTCAACAAACTGCATGCCTGGCGCGCGCAGCTTTGCTTTGATGAACTGACGCGGGACGCGCAGTCGCAATTAGCAAGCGTGCTCTACGTGTTGCCGGTTTTATCCTCGAGGAGTTCGATTAATTCGCCGTCCGGGCCGCGAAAAAAAGCCACGCGAATCGGCCATGATTTCTCGGTGACATTATTGAGCAGGTCCAATGGCCGAATCGGAATGGTGATTTCACAGCCAGCGTTAACGGCAGCTTCCAGAGATTTCTCCAGATCGTCCGTACGCAGCGCAAAGTGCCAAAAAACCTCGTGTTCGCCGACTGATTGCACCGGCTGCTTCATTTCGACCAGCTCGATCTAAACATCGTTGCCAGTTTCCAACATCGCGAAACGAAGCCCATCAAGCATGAAGGAGGTCTTCGGAGAGAAGCTCAGTACATCGCGGTAAAACGCCAACGATCGATCCATGTCGCTCACGCGCAGCGATACATGGTGCATGCCGTTGATAGGGAGAGAATGCTTTGTCATTGTGTTTCCTTTTTTCGGGTGTTCGATGCCTGCAAAATCCGTTCCTGATCCATCGCGCATGCGTCGAGGGCCGCGTATGTTGTCTCAGACATGCGACTGCTAAAAGGCTCAAATGTGACATGACGAACCAAAAAAACTCGAAAGAGGCGTTGCGCATTTTCGTAATTGCGGACACGCACAACCGTTTGCCGCAAAAGGTGAACGAACTCGCTAAAGACGCTGACGAAGTATGGCACCTGGGTGATGTTTGCACGGACGTCGTTCTCGATGAGCTTCGCGCAGTCGGGCCGCGACTGACAGTCGTACGAGGAAATTGCGACAGCAATCCGAATTGGCCGCTGGTGGTCGATCTCATGCGTGGCGGATTGAAGTTGCGCTTGCAACATGTACCGCCTGATCATTCGCCGAATGATGTCGACGTCGTGTTACATGGACACACGCATGTGCCGCGACACGAGAGACGTGGAAAGGTCTTATTTCTAAATCCAGGTTGCGTGACGCGCGCCAACCAAGGCGCACCTCCAAGCGTAGCATGGCTTGAAATCGAAGATGAAAAATTGAACTGGAGGCTCGTGCCGCTTCGCTGATGCGATTCATCAGCGAATTGCGAGTCGTAACCCTGCTGCCTGCTGGTTGAGTCCGCAGCCAAGAACAATTGCCTGGCGCGCTTGCGGTATTTCCGTGCGCGCATGCGGAAGCCGCAATGAAACGGCTGAGTCTGCGTGGAGCACAGGCGGAAGCTCCCGTTGTTGCAAAGCCTGAACTGCCAGGATGACCTGCCACAGTGCCGCAGCACCGACGCTTTCGCCCAGCGCTGGTTTACCTGTATAAACAAGGACATCCGGAAGAATTTCTTCCAGCGCCGCGTGTTCTGCTTGATCGACAAACGTTCCGTTCGCGCTCGATATCACAAGATCGATTTCGCTGTGTCCGAGATCTCTCAAAATTCCCTTCAAAATTTCCGCCGCTTGCGCGCGCTTTGTAAAAAATCCACCGGCGTGAGTGCGTTCGACTGTGATCGCCCCCTCTCGCGCGAACAGAATCGCCCCTGCTCCTTCACCGAGAATCATTCCTCTCCTTTGGTTGCTGAAGGGCTCAATTGGAGGCGCCGAGCGAAGCAAGCGCCACCGCCGATACGCGTCGCACAACAGCCAATCGACTTCTTCCGTCCCGACAACCAGGCAATAATCGAGTCCTTCGTTGGCCATCATGTCTTCGGCCATTTTGATTGCCGCGACTCCAACGGCTCCGTCGCCCACCAATGTATAACTGGCGCCGGTAATGCCGAGAATCGCCGCAAGATGACTCGCCGACGCGTTGAAAACGGTTTCTGGAAACAAAAGCGGACTGGCCGACTGTGCACCGGCCTCAAGGATATCGCGATAAAAACGTTTTGTGTAAATTACGCCGCCATTTGAGATCGCGAAGATGAGCGCAGTCTGTTCCGCGCTCTGCGAATCCAGCTTTACTCCAGCGTTGTGCAACGCCTCCAAACCCGCTGCCGCAGCAAATCGCGAAATCACACTGGCCCGGCGAAGCCTTGAATGTGCGAACCCTGTCAGAGCAGATTCAGGTACACGGAAAGTCGTGTATCGCCGATCGCTGACTGATTCGGAGACCGTTGTGGCGGATGCTTCATGCCCCTGAAGCAGTCGTTTCCAAACTGAATCAATGCCGCTTCCGAGAGGGGTCACACACCCCATTCCGGCAATCGCCAGACTCATGCTTCAACTGGTCCGCCGTAGTCTTGGCGACGGTGGGACCTGCGCATCAGAATCGAAGCATTCGTACCGCCAAAGCCAAAAGAATTCGAAAGCGCGGTATGTAGAACAGCGGGGCGCGCCTCATTCGCTACAATATTTAAATCCAGATTGTCGTCTAAAGTCGCAAAATTGATATTGGGAGGAAGCAACTGATGCTGGAGCGCCAGCAAACAAACAATCGCTTCGATTGCGCCAGCGGCGCCTAGTGAATGCCCCATCATGCCTTTGGTCGAACTCACCGACACGCCATTG
>WNFW01001893.1_pt1 | contig 14223 bp, 11 predicted proteins | sample 5400131 | NCBI WGS metagenome assembly WNFW01 (sample SAMN13153362, study PRJNA577476) | soil metagenome | isolation source: 20 cm soil or saprolite under grassland replicate 1 | place: USA:California | collected 2016-06-15 | reverse complement strand
CCATTCTGACTCAAATTTGGATTGATACTCCTGCATCGGCCACATTTGCGCATACATTGATTATCGCGGACGAGCAGAGTAGCGTGCGCTACGTTGAGGAGCACAACTCGGCTTTCGAGAGTGATCAAGCTTCATTGCTGGACGGTGTTGTCGAGGTATATGTTAAGAATGCGGCCCATGTCGAGTTCAGCAACATGCAAGACCTTGGCCTGAATGTCTGGAACATCACGAATAAGAATGCCGTGCATGAGAAGGACGGCAGCACCACCTGGGTCCTGGCCGATCTTGGCAGCAGGGTAATGCTGTCCGACATCGGTGTTGGCCTGAGCGGCAATGGAAGTGCAGGCGAACTGGTGGGCATCTTCTTCACCGACCATGACCAGCGTTATTCGCTTAACACGCTCTCGAACCACGCCGCCATAGCAACCAATGCCGAGACCTTAGTGAAAGGGGTGCTCACTGACGAGTCTCGTGTAGAGTTTATAGGCATGATTCGTGTACAGCCCAAAGCGCAGCAAACGGCTTCCTTCCTTTCGGACCACACCTTGCTCCTCAGCCAGAAGTGTCGTGCGGAATCTATTCCAAGCCTCGAGATTGGAGCCAACGAGGTCAGCGCCAGTCACGGCGCCACAACAGGAAAGATTGACGAAGAGCAGCTCTTCTACTTAATGGTGCGTGGTATTCCTCGTGAAGAAGCAGAACGTATCATTGTACAAGGTTTCTTTGAGCCAGTGCTGCAACGCATCCCTTTAGAGAACCTGCGTACGCGCCTGCGCCGCAGTATTGTACGCCGCATGAGTGGTTCCTTCGAAACCGAGGCAGACACCTGGGTTGATGCCCAGGAACGTTGGGAAGTCGAAGGAGTCGACGAATATGCCGTCTCACTGGAAGACAAACCTGCAGACGAAGAAATAATACTCACCGAGTATTAAATGTGAATTCCAGGGGGCGAATCCCCCTGACAGGTTTCGGGACTGCGCAACTTTAGGATGCAACAGCTGATTCTCAAAAATCTTTGTTTTCTCGTTTTACCACTCCAGGTGGCAAACCAAGCAAGATCACAAAATTGTGATGAACTATACTGGAAATTATACCTTTGTAATGTTTTGATAGTAATCAATCAGAAATTAGGTTCAAAATGCCAACATCCGATAGTGTACCGGTGACGAGAATGGAACATACGAAAACAAACTCTACCATGCGCACAGCAGCAGAAATACGCAAAGACTTTCCAATCCTGGCGCGTCAGGTACACGGAAAGCCGCTGGTTTATCTCGACAGCACATCCAGTTCGCAGAAACCAGATGCTGTAATCGAGGCTATGAGTGCCTATTACGAAATGTACCATGCCAACGTTCATCGAGGCGTCTACGAGATCAGTGAAGAAGCAACAGCCAGGATGGAAAAGGCTCGTGTCAAAGTAGCTCGTTTCATCAACGCCCACCGCAGTAAACAGGTCATCTTTACACGTAATACCACCGAGAGCATCAACCTGGTTGCGTACAGTTGGGGCAATTCAAATATTACTGCCGGTGATCTAATTGTACTGACCGAAATGGAACATCATAGCAACTTGGTTCCGTGGCAACTGCTGGCACAACGCACTGGGGCCCGTCTGGAATTTGTGCCTGTTACCGACGAGGGGCTGTTAAACCAGGATATATATGAACAACTCTTGCAGCAGCAACCAAAGCTGGTAGCTTTCACGCATATGTCCAACGTGTTAGGCACTATTAATCCTGCTCAGGAAATGATTACTCGTGCTCATGCGTTTGGAGCTACGGTACTACTCGATGCAGCACAAAGCGTTCCGCATATGCATGTAGATGTACAGGCCCTTGATATTGATTTCCTGTGCTTTAGTTCCCATAAGATGCTTGGGCCTACTGGTATTGGCGTTCTCTACGGGAAACGAGATCTGCTGGAAGCTATGCCTCCTTTTATGGGCGGTGGTGATATGATACGCAAAGTTGGATTGCGAGAATCAACCTGGAACGACCTACCCTGGAAGTTTGAAGCTGGAACACCAGCGATAGCCGAATCTGTTGGCCTGGGAGTGGCTGTCAATTACCTCGATACGCTTGGCATGGAGAACGTGTTCAAGCACGAACAAGAAATTACTACGTATGCTTTGGAACAATTGCGGACTATCCCAGGTTTGACCATGTATGGACCAGATGTTACGAAACGTGGTGGCGTGATTTCCTTTACCCTGGCTGATATTCATCCACATGACCTGGCATCAATCCTCGATCAAGAGATGGGTGTTGCCATTCGTGCCGGACATCACTGTGCGCAGCCTCTTATGGAACGTTACAATCTTACCGCAACTGCGCGTGCAAGTTTCTACGTGTATACAGTACAAGAAGATATCGATGCCCTGGTGCAGGGACTACGCGCAGCGTTGCAAATCTTTAACCTATAGGGGCCAGATTATGTCCATGGATTATTATCGCGAATACATTCTGGATCATTACCGCAATCCGCGCAACTATGGAAAGCTCGATCATCCAGATGCCCATGCCGAAGACAATAACCCCTTATGTGGAGATCAGCTCGCAATAGATCTTCAAGTAGAAGGTGATCACATAACAGAAGTGCGTTTTCAAGGACGTGGATGCGCGATTAGCCAGGCAGCAGCATCGATGCTGTCTGAGATGATCGAAGGGAAGACTGTTGATGCGGTCGTGCAGCTCGGTAAGGATGATGTACTGGATGCTCTGGGTATACCCATCAGTCCAGCTCGCACAAAATGTGCCTTTCTTTCTTTACGCGTTCTACATCGTAGCCTGGCCCTGGCAGGCTTAGAAAAGCCCGTGATGGACGATGAAGATGACCAATGATCAGGGTTAATCATGTTAGTTGTAAAAGTCGCTGAAGTGAATGATCTGGAAGATGGCGAACTCTTAGCAGTTGAAGTAGATGGCGAACCTATTTGCCTGGCAAAAGTCAATGATTCTATTTATGCCTTTACCGATAATTGTACGCATATCAGCGGCCCTCTCAATAAAGGCGAACTAGAGGGTGAAGTACTGACCTGTCCCTGGCATGGAGCGCAGTTCAACGTTTGTACGGGGAAGGTTCTTCGAGGCCCTGCTCGCCAGGATATTCAAACGTATCAAGTTCATGTTGAGGGAAGCTCAATCCTGTTGAGTCTACCAGACGAAATGTAGCCTCAAGATCTCCTCTTGATATTTGTTCTAAAAACTCCTACAATGAGCAAGCTGAAACAGTTTGTCCTTGAGGAGCCTCGTCCTATGCTTGGTAGATCACACGTTATGTTTGGCTTGAGCGTTGCAGTCGTTCTTGATGGTGTTATGCATATCTCAGGCCCACCACTAGCTACTGTTACGCCTGTACCTATCGATTTGATTATCAATAAAGTAATCTTTTTTTCTATGGTAGCTCTTGGAGCGCTCCTACCCGATATTGATAATGCACGAAGTACTATAGGCCAGAGATTCGGTTGGATAAGTAAAGAAATTCAACACATTGCAGGCCATCGAACCATTTTTCATAGTCTGCTAGGTTTGTTACTGGGTTCATTGTTTGCGCTTGGCATGGAGCAACTGATAAGAGTTCTCTTAGCCCAAAGAGGCTTTATCTTTCCTGCCCAATTTGTAGAAAAGTCTCATCTTGTCTTTGCTGCTGTATTGATTGGATGTATCTTACATATTGCTGCAGATGGGCTGACTGAAGGTGGTGTGCCATTATTATGGCCGAATCATAAACGCTTTGGATTCCCCCCGAATCCACATTGGCGCTTTCGAACTGGTGACTGGCCGGAATACGTGATCGTTTACTCATGTATGCTACTTGTCTTTCTTGGCATCTGGCAAGCCATTATTAAAATTTGAAATGCTGCAATGAAACGAATTGACCTGCGTATACAAAAAAAGATAGCCTGGGGGCTTTTGATTCTTATCATGCTTATCTACATGGTGGATATGAGCTACCACGTCATTCTGCGATATGAAACGTTCAAGGCTGGCGCTTTTGATCTGGGTAATATGGACCAGGTGTTATGGAACACGATACATGGGCGTTTTTTTCAATTTACAAATCAGGCAATTGATTGGTATGGCCCCCCAACACGTCTCGCGATCCATTTTGAACCGATTATCTTACCACTCTCGCTGCTGTATGCCTTGCATGCCGACCCGCGTATCTTGCTTGTCTTCCAAACGCTAGCGTTACTGTCGGGAGCTTGGCCAGTCTTTCTTCTTACACAGAAGTATATTCCTGAGTGGCCCATATTTGCCCCTCTCATGGCTACTGCATATTTACTTTCTCCGGCATTACTGGGCTTAAACATATTTGATTTCCATCCAGTTAGCCTCGCAACACCATTATTGTTGTATGCCATACTGGCACTTACATACAAACGTTACGTATGGTTTCTGATTGCTTGCATTCTTGCTTGCATGTGCAAAGAAGATATTCCGCTTACGGTAGCTCTGCTTGGTATTTTAGTTATTTGGAAATACAAACTTCCACGATTGGGCACAGCTTTGTTGATTGGTGGTCTGCTCTGGAGTTTTCTTGCTTTTAAAGTTATTATCCCGCATTTCTATCCGGGTGTTCAGGCCAACAATTACTGGTATCGATATGAAGCCCTGGGAAGTTCGCCTGGTGCAGCAATTGCGAATCTTGTAATTCATCCCTGGCTACTTTTTACAACCTTCTTCACTATGGATCGTTTCTATTACCTGATAAGCCTCGTGCGAAGTGTAGGGTTTCTGCCTTTGCTTGCTCCCGAGTGGTTGTTACCTGCGCTACCAAGCCTTGCTGTAAACTTGCTCAGCACTGATCCCCTTCTATATAGCGGTGTCTACCACTATAATGCTGCAATTATTCCATTCGTCATGATATCAGCCATTCATGGCACACGCCGCTTGATTTTCATCTGGCAAGGATGGCGTCAAGAATATCCTACCAATCTGCAGCAACCAGAAACCGGACATAATACAGTGGGGAATGGACTTACTCCACATCTCGAAACCATTGCCCTTGAACCCTCCGCTCAACCTAGTCCAGCATTGACAACATCCAACTTGCCCGCCCATGCCCTGACCACGGCTAACCATTTTACAAGCGGCACCTATTCTATAGTTCTATTCAACTCGTCACTAATCACTTTATTTAATCGTATGGTCGAACTAATGAAACCTCGAGTCTTACGGCTGACTTTGCCTGCATGGCGGCACAAACAGTGGCAGAGATTCAGCGAGCGTATGTCTCCACTGGCTAAAATGCTTACTATCTTCCAGTTGCAATCGGTGCTATTGATCTGGATTGGGCTGTTGATTTGGCTTAACTATATGATTGCTATACCTCAACTCAATGCTTTTTGGGCGGATCACACACTAAGTGTACGCGAAGAACAAATTCAACGAGTGCTGGCGCTTATTCCACCTGATGCTTCCGTCTCCGCAGGAACGAACCTCAATCCTCACTTGAGCGAACGCCAGCTTTTAGCTGTCTTTCCTTCCGTATGCCTGGACACCAAGTGTAATCACACAGTCCAATATGTTGTTGTTGATCTAAATGATTTGTCCGTAGAAAATCTGGCTGAAGCAACTAACGAACTGAATGGACTTTCAAAACTCTATCGTCCTCTCGCACGTGCTGATGGTGTAGTCTTATTAGTGCGACGTAGCAGTTGACAGGTAAATCATGTTATAATCGTTTTAGACATAGCTAGGGCTAGCCTTTATAAACAAAGCGCTTATGGAGAAGAGCATGATGTATAATCCTGGTAATCCTTTTCCAGAAGAAATGATCAGTACACAACCTTCGGAGGGTTATCCACCTATGGAAGAACTGCCGCTTAAACCTCCAACTCCTCAATATGCTGTGCAACCTCCACCTCCAGCACAAAATGAGATGTCCGCTCAGCCTCCACAGGCAGCACCTCTGGAACTAGGGGAGAGTTCTATAACTGGCCGTGAGGAAGCGCTTACTATCAAATTTGCCATTGGCAAACTGAATGATTATCTCCTCTGGTTTCTGATGGTTCTAGAAGTAACATTACTGATTGAGTTCTTCTTAATGCTCATAGGTGCAGCCCAAAATAACCTCTTCGCCGGCTTCGTGTATGCCTTGACTGTAATCCCGCTCTACCCGTTCAATGGCATCGTGCCAAATACAAAGTTGGGAAATAGCGGTGCAGCCATCGAATGGTCCACCCTTATTGCAATGGCTGTCTACTTTTTGTTCTTCTATGCGCTAAGAAAATTTCTAAGTATTCTCATTTCTGGACCTGAAGAGCCTGTTGAATAGAGATCTCAGCATTTTACACTCTTCTTTCACCTTTAATGAATGCAGAATAATATACGCAGTCACGGGGTGATTATTTGTGCTGAAAAATCTTGAGTCTGTGCTGCTCACAATCAGCCGGGCAGTAATCGCCAGCGCATTCTGGGTCGCAAGCAGAATATTTCATAAGGTTGAAGTTCACGGAGTTGAACATGATTCTGTTGAGCCTCGAACTTATTATGGCATAATGCATAAACGTGATCTGGATCCGATTATTATCATACCAATAGTAGTATTTCATCGGGGATGGGAGGGACTGGCTGGCGATCTGCATTTTGCCTTGCGAAGCGATGGCTTTTCACCTGGTTATTTAGGACGACTTGTAATGCATCCCCGCTTGCTCTCACGTGCGTTACGTTTGCTTTCAATAGGACCAGCTTTACGTTGGTTAGGAGCACAACCTGTACAGGATCTACTGAGACCGGCAGAGGAGTGGGTACGTGAGGCCCTGCAACTGGGTATTGAAAGCTGTGTTGGTGACATATTCACCTCAAACTTTATTGAAAATCTTGCAATAGTTACAGGTGAAAGCCAGGAGCAAATCACATCCTACCCTCTCTCTCAACTGCTTGATTGGCGTTATCATTATGCACTCCAACAGTATTATAGCTCTGAAATTCTTGTATTATCGATGCGCAGACCTTTGGAACGGCGTATGATTGCAAGAATTAAAGACAGCATTACTGAACTTAATACATGGGTGTCGAGTGGAGGCTCTCTCTTCGGTTCACCGGAAGGGCAACTTTCTCCAGATGGTAAAGTAAGCCCTATTAACTCTAGCTTGCATCGCATCTTACGACATATTCCTTCGGATATGAGAATAGTCCCTATATCCATAATGTATGACTTCATGATTGTAGGACGATTGCGCATTTTCGTAGACTTTGCTCCTACTATTGAAAACGCAACGCTATTGCCCTTACATGAACTGGACACTCGCATCCGTAAGGCGTGGCTACGTAGTGCCCGAATCACCTCGACTCAGCTCGCAAGTGGTTTTCTTTTAAATGCAGTGCGTAATGGGCTATCATCAATTACATTAGATGACGTAGTAGATAACATGTATCATCAAGCAGTAAGTCTGGCAAATGCAGGTCGGAATGTGGATCAGTATCTGCTGAAACGGAATCAGGCGCGTAAACGTGCACTCGATTTCCTGGCATATGCTGAGCGCCACAAATTGATTCGTCGAATTGGAACGCATAAATGGGAACTTACATTGAGCGAAACAGCCATACAAGTGCGTCCAAGAGAGGTGGGGTATGATCAGTCGCCACTGGTATACGCCTGGAATGAGTTGCAAGATATACTCAGTATCTAGTAAATACAGGATAATCCCCTTGCAGCCTTATACGAAATGGTGTATTATATAGCAGGTTCGCACTCTCTTATTGAGAGTGCTAATATAATAAGAGTTTAAGTTAGACTCACACCTGAAAAATAGGGAGGATTTGGAGTATGACCACGGTGAGTGTAAAGATTCGACCGCTTGGTGACCGCGTGGTGGTCAAGCCGCTGTCGAGCGAAACCGTCACGAAGACCGGTATTGTGTTACCCGATACCGCGAAAGAGAAGCCCCAGGAGGGGGAAATTCTGGCAGTAGGGCCAGGGAAAGTACTGGACAACGGCAAGCGTACTACACTCGAAGTGAGTGTGGGACAAAAAGTACTCTTTGCCAAATATGCAGGTAGCGAAGTCAAATTGGATGGCGAAGAATATTTAATTCTGCGCGAAAACGACATTATGGGTATTGTTGAGTAGAAATAGGAGTATGTTTCGTGGCTAAAAAACTGCTATTTGATGAGCAAGCACGTCAATCCCTGAAGAAAGGTATGGACACACTTGCAGGTGCAGTAAGAGTAACACTTGGGCCAAAGGGCCGCAATGTGGTATTGGACAAAAAGTTCGGCGCACCGACGATCACGAATGATGGTGTGACCATTGCCCGCGATATTGAACTGCCCGATCCATTTGAGAATATGGGCGCGCAGTTACTCAAAGAAGTTGCAACCAAAACAAATGATGTGGCTGGCGACGGAACCACAACCGCAACCGTCCTGGCACAGGCCATAATTACCGAGGGTCTCAAGAACCTGGCTGCAGGTGCAAATCCCATGATTCTGCGGCAAGGCCTGGAGAGTGGTGTCGATGCTGTCATCGAAGAAATTAAATCGATGAGCAAACAGCTCGAAACGCAAGAAGAGATTGCCCAGGTTGCCTCGATTTCTGCTGCTGATACAGAAATTGGTGCACTCATTGCTGAGGTCATGGATAAAGTTGGCAAGGATGGTGTCATCACCGTTGAAGAGGGCCGTGGCCTTGCGATGGAGCGAGAATACACTGAGGGTATGCAGTTTGATCGTGGCTATATCTCTGCTTATATGGCAACCAATATGGAGAGAATGGAAGCCGAGCTTTCAAATCCTTATATTCTGATTACTGACAAAAAGATTAGTGCAATTGCCGATATTCTGCCATTGCTAGAGCGTGTCGTTCAAACCGGTCGCAAAGAGTTGGTGATCATTGCCGAGGATGTGGATGGTGAAGCACTTGCAACCCTTGTTGTCAACAAATTGCGCGGCACTTTTGATGTATTAGCCGTTAAAGCGCCTGGTTTTGGTGATCGCCGTGATGCCATGCTGGAAGACATCGCAGTTCTAACAGGTGGCAAGGTTATTACTGAGAAAGCTGGCCTTAAGTTAGAGAACGCGACACTTCGCGACCTCGGTCGCGCTCGTACAGTAGCAGCGACGAAAGACAATACCACGATCGTAGAAGGTGCCGGGAGAGAAGAGGATATTAAGGCTCGCGTACGGCAAATTCGCGCATTAATTGATGAGACCACAAGTGACTATGATCGCGAGAAACTACAGGAGCGACTTGCCAAACTTGCCGGTGGCGTTGGGGTTATTAAAGTTGGCGCTGCTACAGAAGTAGAGCTAAAAGAGAAGAAGCATCGTGTTGAGGATGCACTTTCTGCCACACGGGCTGCAATTGAAGAGGGTATTGTTGCAGGTGGTGGTTCTGTACTGGTGCATGCGATTCCCGCCCTGGATACTGTTAAGGTTGCTCCTGGTGACGAGCAGACAGGTGTTAACATCCTGCGACGCGCACTCGAAGAGCCTTTGCGCCAGATTGCTGAAAATGCTGGACGCGATGGAGCAGTTACAGTCAATGATGTACGTACAAGTGCCCGCGGCCACGGCTTCGATGCGCTCCAAGGCGAATATGTGGATATGTTCAAAGCAGGTATCATTGATCCTGTGAAGGTGACTCGCTCCGCTCTGCAAAATGCAGCCAGCATCGCAGGCATGTTCCTTACCACAGATACGCTCATCACCGATGTCGAGGAAGAGAGCGCTCCTGCTATGCCTGGTGGCATGGGTGGTATGGGTGGAATGGGTGGAATGATGTAGTAGAAACCATTACATTTGAAACCAGGTGTCTCTATGGCATTGCCATAGAGGCACCTTTTTCACATTAGCTAGCAACGATGCTTTTCGCCCGAAGACATCATAGTAGGAACATTATCTTCCCAACAGCAACATCATTTTTGCAGCCTGTAATGCCAGGTCAACTAACCAGAACGGCAATAACGTTCCCATTGCCAGCGTTCCAAGAGCGGCTAGACCCAGAGCTATCCATGTGGTCCAACCAGCGTTCGTAAGGTTCTGCTCAACTGACGGCTCAGTTTCAAGTGTTGTTTTTGGTGTCGGCCTAACTGCTAGCGCGGTCGCTGTTCCTGTACCACCTTCAATGGACGTTATTGAGGTGCGCTTACCAGCTATTGGTGCTGGTGTTGCAGGAGACGCTGCTGGAACAGTTTCTTTCTCCATGAATGTAACAGCAATGACGCGTAGATAATAATACATGCCTAGTATACTTGCGAGCACACCAAGAATCATGAGTTCAGGATGACCAGCCTGCAACGCAGCATAAAATATGTAATATTTAGCAGCAAAGCCAGCCATAGGAGGGAAGCCTGCTAACGCAAGCATGAAAAATGCTAGAAGACCAGCCAGCACTGGTTGGCGATTCCATAAGCCTCGAATCTCACTCAAATTAGCGCCTGTATTATCTACGCGTTCCAGGATAGAGACAACGCCAAAAGCTCCCAGATTCATAAACGTATAACACAGTAAGTAAAAGAGTATGGCTGATATGCCGATAGCACCACCAGCAACAACACCTATCAGGAGATAGCCGGCATTCGCAATACTTGAATATGCCAGCATTCGTTTTACGTTGCTCTGCACAAGCGCCATGATGTTCCCACCAATGATTGTCAGAATAGTGATAGCTAACACAACGACTTCCCAATCTGGTCTGATCAGGGGTAACATCACATCGAAGACACGCGTGAATGCAATTAATGCGGCAGCCTTAGTACCAACTGACATGAATGCTGTGACTGGAGCTGGAGCGCCCACATAGACATCAGGTGTCCATGCCTGAAAAGGTATTGCCGATACTTTGAAAGCGAATCCAACTATCAGCAAGCCCATCCCAATCAGCAGAAATGAAGGTAGCTGTCCTATTATCGCTGGATTGACAGAGCGTGCCGTTGGAAAGTTGTTGAAGAGAAAGGTATGTATACCAATGAATGAAGTATTGCCTGTTGCGCCATAGGTCATAGCTATGCCATAAAGTAAAAATGCAGATGCAAACGAACTAAGCAAGAAATATTTCATGCCTGATTCCTGAGAACTTCTGCTTCGTAAAACGAAACCGCTAAGGATATAAAGTGCCAGTGACAGCATTTCCAGGCCCAGGAAAACGGTCAGAAAACTGGTAGCTGCTGCCAGAATCATCATGCCAATAGTTGCAAGCAACATCAGCGCATAATATTCTCCCTGGTGTACAAGTTTCATGCGTTTCAAATAATATGGAGAAAGTAGAATTCCAAGAGTGCTCGCGCTCAAGATAATCATATAGGCGTAAAGTGTACCGCGATCGGAGCTGATCATCATATAAAAAGCAGGCAAATGATCTCCGAAAATGAAAAGAATAATTGTAGCGAGTATAGCGCCTGCCAATCCCAGGAGGCTCAATAATGGCAATACTAAAAAGGTTGAGCTACTTTTTTGATTTTTAGCTGATTGTGAAATAAGTAAATCAACTATCAGAACCAACAGCGAAACAACTGCCAGCACCACTAGTGGTGCGATGCGTGCCCAATCGGCCGCTGATGGTGTATATGTGAACGACATAGTAACCCCCTAGGGCAACCATTATCTTATCAGAGCAGTTGTATAATTTTGTAGTGTATTCACTACTGACGGCTCCATCAAAAAAATGATCGAATTTGGTTGCAGCCCAATATAAAAAATTAAGAAAAGCAAAGGTGAGAGCAACATAAACTCGCCTAAATCAATATCAGTTAAAGTGCCTTTGCGCATCAGAGAAGCTACTATACCCTCCGTCTGTCGTGGTCCTTCCATCATGCTCAGGAAGAAACGCATCATATACCAGGCAGCTGGAATGATCACGGCCGTACCTAGTATGCCATATATTGAACTACTGCGAAAGACACCGATCAAGGCCAGGAACTCACCCGCAAAGCTATTCAACCCAGGCAAACCTAGCGCTGAAAGAGAAGCGATCAGTAAGACTGTTGCCATCACAGGAATACGAGTGGCAAGTCCACCAAAGTCACTCAAACGACGCGTTCCTGTACGCGCCTCGATAAAACCTACAATCAGGAACAGCGCGGCAATCGTGATACCATGGTTCACCATTTGCAAGACAGATCCCTCGACACCCTGTATATTGAATGAAAACATACCCAATATTACAATACCTAAATGGCTGATACTTGCATAAGCAAGCAGGCGTTTCATATCTGTTTGAACCACTGCCAGCAATGCGCAATAAAGGATACTAATCACGGCCAACACTTCGAATAGTGGCGCCAGTGTATGGGCAGCGCCAGGAAAGAGAGGTATACAGTAACGTAGGAAACCAAAAGTTCCTGTTTTCGCCATCGCTCCAGCCAGCAAAGCCGTCACAGGAGGAGGTGCTTCACTGTAAGCATCTGGTAACCAGCTATGGAAAGGCACAAAAGGCACTTTGACTACGAAAGCTGCTGCAAAGGCCAGAAATAGCCAGATCTGAATAGTAGAGCTAAGATTGCCGTTTAATAAGTTGATCAGGTCCAAGGTGTAGGGACCACCAACCAACTGCTGGTGATAATAGCCAAGCGCAATAATGCCAGCGAGCATCAATAAACTTCCAATGGAAGTGTAAATCACAAACTTGATAGCCGCGTACACCCTGCGTTCGCCTCCCCAGATTCCGAGCAGGAAATAAGCCGGTATTAGCATCAGTTCCCAGAAAATATAGAAGAGAAAAAGGTTGGTGGATAGAAAAACGCCTAGGATACCACACTCCAAAAGCAACATAAAGGCCATATAGTTCTTGACCTTCAGATCAATTTTGAAGGATGCCGCAATGCATACAACAGTTAGCAACGTTGTGAGCACAACAAGTAACAGACTGATACCATCGACGCCCAGGCCGTAATTGAGAATGAATCCTGGAGTGGAGATCCACGTTACCTGCTCGCTGGCATTTGCGAAGAAGGTACTGGTTGGACTTGAGCCAACGATTGTGGACCCTGTTGCCAGGTTAGCCTGTGAATAGGCTAACATCAAACCCAGAACTAATAATAGATCAACCCAGGCAACACACAGCGCTGTCCAGCGAATAAGATTAAGTCGTTCTTTGGGAAAGAACAAAACAACAATTCCGCCTAACAATGGTAGGAAAGTAATCAGCGATAACAAAGGAAACATACCTCTACCCCCTCACCGCATAGTAAATGATAATCAATAAAACCCCAAATAGGATTGCTAAAGCATAATTGCGTACATATCCTGTTTGTAGTCTCCGCAATAATCCACTCGCCCAAAGGAAAAGTTTCCCAAGAGATTGACTACCGCCATCAAGCGCATCGCGTTCAAGCAGGCGAGTTGCCGTTTGGCCAATCCAGAGAGCTGGCTGTATAACAACCAGGATCAAAAACTCATCGACATAGTACTTATGCAACACGAACTGGTAGAGCGAGTTCGTATTCTCTTTATAGAAGAAGCCATTTCGATACAAGGCCCAGGCGACAAAAATACCTACTAGTGCAATCCCGACACTTACTACTGTTGATACCCACTCAATCGGTAAAGACCCTACAGAGATCGTTACCGGCACGTTTGTCCAGGTTGGATTTGTAAAAACAGGATTCAAAAACGTTACAAATGGATGCAAAGAAGCGTTACCAAACAGTGCGAATGAGCCAACGAAGCCACCAACTATAGAAAGCACTGCCAGGATTATCATTGGGATCGTCATGATAGCAGGAGATTCTTCAATCTCATCATCGTCTTTGGGCCGGTGGTTATGTCCCGAGTCTTCCTCTTCTTCACTAGCAAGCTCAGTGACTCCCGTTCCTCGATACCCCCCTGAGAAGATACCAAAGAAAAGCCTGAACATGTAAAAAGCAGTCAATCCAGCCGTGATGATGCCTATACCCCAGAGTAGATAGAAAATCAACCCTCCACCAGAGGAGGCGTAGGCCAACAAGGAACTGAGAATATCATCTTTACTCCAGAAGCCTGCAAGCGGAGGTATACCACTTATCGCCAGCGCTCCAATCAAGAATGCCCAGAATGTGATCTTGAGACGGTAACGCAATCCTCCCATCGCGCGCATATCTTGCTCGCCACCAAGCGAGTGAATTACTGCACCTGCGGCAAGGAAAAGCAGTGCTTTAAAGAAAGCATGCTCCATGAGGAGAAAAATACCGCCGCTATAATTATGAGCACCTTCACTCATAAACATATAGCCTAGCTGGCTGATGGTTGAGTAAGCCAGCACACGTTTAATATCTAACTGGAACAAGGCTATCGAAGC
>WNFW01005091.1_pt1 | contig 14228 bp, 15 predicted proteins | sample 5400131 | NCBI WGS metagenome assembly WNFW01 (sample SAMN13153362, study PRJNA577476) | soil metagenome | isolation source: 20 cm soil or saprolite under grassland replicate 1 | place: USA:California | collected 2016-06-15 | reverse complement strand
TGCGCTGGGGCCTCGTCAACCGAGCCGTGCCAGCGGAGGAGGTCCTCGACACCGCTTTGGTTCTCGCAGAGAGGATCGCGGCCAACGCACCGCTCGCCGTCCGGGCGAGCAAGCGGATGATGATGCGCAGCGCCGCAGGCTCCGACTGGGAGTCGGCCGTGTGGGAGATGAACGAGGCCGAGTTCGCCGCCGTCCGTGCCAGCCGGGACGCGCGCGAGGGCGCCACTGCCTTCGCGCAGAAGCGGGTGCCCGAGTGGGTGGGTGCGTGATGGGGGTCCTGGACCTCTACCGCCTCGACGGACGCGTCGGCATCGTCACTGGGGCTGGTTGGGGACTCGGGGCCGACTTCGCCGTGGCGCTGGCAGAAGCGGGTGCCGATGTCGTCCTGGCCGCTCGACGAGCCGACAGGCTAGCCACCACCGTGGCCGCCGTCGAGGCCGCGGGCCGCCGGGCCCTCGTCGTGCCCGCGGATGTGGCCGACCCCGACCAGTGCGGAGTACTGGCCGCGGTGCTGGGTGAGGTCGATGAGGGCTTCCGCTACGTCCAGGTCCGGTTGGGGCCCGCGCGGATGGCGCACGTCATGCGGTGGCTCGGGGCCGCCGTCCGAGCCCACGAGACCGCACTGGACTACGTGACGTCGCGCAGCGTCTTCGGTCGGTCGCTCGGCGACCATGGGCTTGCGCAGCATCTGATCGCCGAGAACGAGATCGACCTCGCCGCGACCCGCGCCCTGCTTGACGTCGCCCGCGCTGCGCTCGACGGCGGCTCGTTGGCCGCCCAGGAGACGTCCATCGCCAAGACGTTCGGCGCGGAGGCCATCGGCAGGATCGTGGACCGGGCCGCGCAGCTCTGTGGCGGCCTGGGCGTTTCCGCAGACCTGCCCGTCGCCCGCATCGCCCGGGAGGTCCGGCCCTTCCGGGTGTACGACGGGCCGTCCGAGGTGCACCGCTTCGCGATCGCCAATCGCGCGGTGAAGGCTGAGCGCCAGCGGTTGGGGGCCTGACGTGCCTGTGCTGGCCGACACCGCCGCCCTGGAAGGGCACATGCGTTCGCTCGGAGTTGCTGTCGCGGGACCGCTCACCGCTGAACTCATCACGGGCGGGCGCTCCAACCTGACCTACCGTCTCAGCGACGGCGTCAACCGGTGGGTCTTCCGGCGACCCCCGATAGCCGGGCAGACGGCGTCCGCGCACGACGTGGCCCGTGAGGCCCGAGTCACGGCCGCGCTCCAGAGCACCGGCGTGCCGGTCCCTCCCGTCATCAGCCTGTGTCAGGACCTCGCAGTGATTGGGGCACCCTTCACCATCACCACCTGGATCGACGGCGAAGTCATCCGGGGGCGGGCCGAGCTGGACCAACTCGTCGACGAGGAGTTGCGAGGCGCATGTGCCTCGATGATCGACGTGCTCGCGTCGCTGCACGCAGTGGATCCGAACGCCGTCGGGCTGGAGGACTTCGGCCGTCCGCAGGGCTTCGTCGTTCGCCAGGTCGCGCCGTGGCGGCGGCAGTGGGAACAGGTGAAGACCCGTGAGCTCGCAGACCTCGAGCGTCTGCACTCCCGGCTGGAGCTGCGACTGCCGGTGTCGGCCGAGTCGGCGATCCTGCACGGGGACTATCGGATCGACAACCTGATCCTCGACCCGGGCGACCGGGCACGGGTCCGTACTGTCCTCGACTGGGAGCTCTCTGCGCTCGGTGAACCGCGCACCGACGTGGCATTGATGTGCACCTACCGTCACCCGGCCCTCGACGCGGTCCTCGGGATCCCGGCGGCCTGGGCGAGCCCGCGGCTGCCCTCCGCCGAGGACCTGGCGACCGCGTACGTCGACCGTTCCGGCCGGGACCTCGGTGACTGGGGCTTCTACCTGGGGCTGGCGCACCTGAAGCTCGCCGTCATCGCCGAGGGAATCGCCTACCGGGCGATGACGGGAGCCGATGCGGGCCGGAACGCGAGGGCGGCGGCCGATGCGGTGCCGGAGCTGGTCGCGGCGGGGCTGGCCTGCCTGGCGGACTGAGTGGCTCCTTCGGCTTGCGGCAGAGCGCGATCATGGTCGGCCTAGTTGGTAGACGCGCGCAGGGCGTTCTTGTCCGGCTTGCCCACGCTCGTCCGCGGGATGGTCGAGGTGAAGGTCCAGCGGTCAGGGATCCACCACTTGGCCACCCTGTACCGCTCGCTGAGGAAGCTCGTGAGGTCGTCCTCGGTCAGCTCGGCCCCTTCCACGAGAACCACGAAGGCGTGCGGTCGCTCCTCCCACTTCGGGTCCGGGACGCCGATCACGGCGACTTCCGCGACGGCGGGATGCTCGGCGATCGCGTTCTCGAGTTCGATGCTGGAGATCCACTCGCCGCCACTCTTGATGCCGTCCTTGAGCCGGTCCTTCAGCTGGACCCAGCCCCCCGGATCGATCACGCCCAGATCGCCGGTTCGCAGCCAGCCGTCGCGGAACTTGGTGCTGTCCGCGTTGCCGAAATAGGCGCCGGTGATCGTGTTGCCGGCCACCTCGACCTCACCCTGCGACAGGCCGTCCCACGGCTGTACGACGCCCTGCTCGTCGACGATCCGTGCGCGAACTCCCGGCATGACTCTTCCCGTCCGGGTGGTCCAGCCGATCACCTCGTCCGGCGAGGTGCCGGCTGGGGGGCGAGAGTAGGTGAGCAGGGGAGAGGTCTCGGTCATGCCCCAGCCCTGGGTGATCTGGAGGCCGTTCGTCTCGTGGATCTTCCGCGCAAGCGCCGGTGAGAGCGGTGAGCCGCCGGAAACTGCGACCCGAAGGAAGGTCAGGTCAACTCCGTTCGCATGGGCATGCTCGCCCAGCTGGCTCCAGATCGTCGGCACGGCGGCGAGCATGGTGGGGCGTGTCTGCTCGATCATGGCTGCCAGGTGCGGCGCTTGGAGGAACCTTCCGGTCATCACCAAGCGCGACCCCGCTACCCACGCGGCGTGGATCCAACCCCAGGCGTTGGCGTGGAACATCGGCACCACCGGCAGCGCGGTGTCGGCATCGGTGAAGCCATAGGCACTGCCCGTCGAGATCATCAGGGTGTGCAGGTAGGTCGATCGATGGCTGTAGGCCACGCCCTTGGGGTCACCCGTCGTGCCCGTCGTGTAGCACAGCACCGCCGCCTCATCCTCTTGCACCTCGACCAGTTCAGTCGTCGGCTCCGCCGCCGCGATCAGATCGACATAGCGGTGGAAGGTGACGCCCTCCACGTTGAGCGAGCCTAGATCCAGCTCGCCGATGCAGACGACGTGGCGAACGCTCGGCACTTCGGTGAGGAACTCCAGCAGCAGGGGCAGGAGGTCGGCGTCGACGAGAACCACCTGATCCTCGGCGTGCTGTGCGATATAGGACAGTTGGGACGAGCGCAGTCGCAGGTTCAGCGTGTGCAGCACCGCGCCCATGCCGGGGACAGCGAAGTACGCGGCGATGTGGTGGGAGCTGTTCCAGCACAGGGTCGCCACGACGTCACCACGGCCGACGCCAAGGGCAGCCAGGGCAATCGCGAGTCGGCGGCTCTCGTCGGCTACCTCGGCAAACGTGCGGTGCACGAGTACGCCGTCCTCGTAGTCGGTCACGGTCGCGCCAGCATGGATGCGCTCGCCGTGCTCGAACAGGTCGGAGATGCGGAGCGGGTGGTGCTGCATCGTGGCGTCCACGGTCGGTCTCCCTTCGGATGTCGGGGCGTCCTCTCCATGGATGGCGTCCCTTCCGCCCATAGGCTATCGTAAAAACCGTACGTACGGTCAAGGAGGCAATTTGGCGGCGATCGCGGGGCTCGGCCTCACCGAGGTGGGGAAGGTGTTCGGCAGGACGTCCTTCGAGTTCGCTGCCGAGGCGGTCGACCTGGCGGCGCGGGACGCCGGACTCTCCCTCGGTGACATCGACGGGCTGCTCATCAACCCTGCACTCACCCCACCCGCCCTCGACTTGACCCTTGCTCGGCGCATGGGCCTGCGCGACCTGCGCCTGCTGACCCAATTGACCGCGTACGGCGCCTCGGCTGGTGTGATGGTCGCCCAGGCCGCTCAAGCGGTCGACAGCGGTGCAGCCGACGTTGTCGCCTGCGTGTTCTCGGACACTCCCCGATCCGAGTCCAGCTCCGGCGCGGACGCGTATCGGGCCACCTCGCTGCAGGCGCGAGGGGTTCGGAGCGCGGAGACGGCAGCCGGGCTCACGAGCACGACCCATCGGTACGCCCTCGCTGCGGACCGGTACATGTCGACCTTCGGCGTGACGCACGACGAGCTCGGATCGGTCGCGGTTGGCCAGCGACAGTGGGCCGAGCTCAACCCTGTCGCCGCTATGCGCACGCCGCTCACCCTCGACGACTACCACGCCTCCCGCTGGGTGGTGGAGCCACTGCACCTGCTCGACTGCTGCCTGGTTTCCAACGGCGGTGCCGCTGTCATCGTGACCAAGGCCGAGCGGGCCCGCGACCTGCGCCAGCCGCCGGTACACGTCCGGGGCTGGGGGCAGGCCCACCCAGCGCCGCCGCTGCGGGCGAACAGCGCGTTCGGCCTGACAACTGGAGCGAAGGCCTCCGGCCGGGCCGCCCTCGCGATGGCGGGCCTGGGGGTGGGTGACATCCAGCTGCGCGAGATCTATGACTGTTACACCTACACGGTCCTCGTCACGCTCGAGGACTACGGGTTCTGCAAGCCCGGGGAGGCGGGCGCCCTCGCCGCCTCAGGGGCCTTGGGACCGGGCGGCGACCTGCCCACCAACACCGGCGGGGGCCAGCTCTCGTCCTTCTACCTGTGGGGCATGACGCCTCTGCACGAGGCTGTTACCCAGGTCCGGGGACAGGCCGGCCGTCGACAGGTGGCTGCGCATGATACGGCGATCGTGAGCGGCAATGGCGGCATCCTCGAGCATCACTCGACCCTCGTCCTGACCTCGGAGGCGGCAGCATGAGTACTTCCACCCGCGCGCCCGCGCGGCGCGATGAGATGACCGCGGAATGGTTCGACGGCCTGCGCGCCGGCCGGCTGTTGGATGTCTGCGGTGCCACCGACCTCGGCTGGGCCGAGGCAAGCGGGCACGGGTCGGTCCTCGCCCTTGCTGCGGATCACTCCACGCGGCCGGTCACCCGTTTGGTCATCGTCGAGCTCGCCGAGGGGCCGTGGCTGATCACAAGGCTCGAGGGGACCTTGGTCCAGCGCGGTGAGGATGTCGTCGTTCGTTACGTCGGAGACGGCGAGGGCGAGGCCTATCCAGTGGTCACCGCAGTCCACCGGAATGACACGTGACGGCTATTGACCGTACGTACGGTCTATGACAGTGTGGTGTCTCTAGATGCAGAACCGACCGGGGTCTGCTCCCGCCAAACAGGAGGATCAGATGAGCTACTTCAAGGACGACGCGGAGGTCTACAAGTACCTCGGAGGGGTGTTCCGGGTCGCCAACGATGTGGAAGGCGTCGGATCGAACCTGCGTGCGGCCGACATCGTGCTTCGCCTGGACTACAGCAACCCCACGTCGAGCATCACCGTGGTGCTGAAGGAGCCCGCCATCGAGGTCATCGAGGGCGACTCCGACCTCGACCCGGACGTGCGCATGTCGATGTCGGCCGACCACGGAAACCAGTTCTGGCGCGGTGAGTACAACGTCGCCGTCGGCCTGGCCAAGGGCCAGGTCAAGGCCAAGGGCCCGGTCACCAAGATCCTGAAGCTCATCCCGGCGGCAAAGCCCGTCTTCCCGATCTACCGGGACCTGGTCGGCGAGAAGGACGTCGTCTAATGACCGCGTCGACGGCATCCGTGCCGCACTTCCGGATGTACATCGGCGGTCAGTGGGTCGACACGGATGATCGCTACGAGCTGGCCAACCCTGCGAACGAGCAGCTCGTCGCGACCGCTGCCAGGGGGACCGTCGAGCACGCCGACCAGGCGGTCGCCGCGGCTCTCGCCGCGCACCGCCGGGGGGAGTGGCGCAACGCCACCCCGGAAGAGCGGGCAGCGACGATGACGCGGATCGTCGAGATCCTCAACGAGCGCATGGATGAGCTGGTCGAACTGCACGTCGCCGAGAACGGCGTCACCATCCGACAGGCGATGGCGTTTCACGTCGGCTACTCGATCTCGCACCTGCAGTACTTCGCAGACCTGGCACGCAGCTACTCGTTCGAGTCACCTGGGCCGATGTTGGGCTATCCGACGATGGCTACGGGAATCACCCGGCGGGAGCCGATCGGCGTCGTGGCCGGCATCGTGCCGTGGAACTTTCCCCTCCTGCTGGCCGTGTGGAAGCTCGGTCCTGCGCTGGCTGCGGGAAACTGCGTGGTCATCAAGCCGGACGAGAAGACGCCCGCGACGCTGCTCGAGCTCGCCCGCGCTGCGCACGACGCGGGGCTGCCTCCGGGCGTCCTGAACATCGTCACCGGAGAGGGCGAGGAGGTGGGCAAGCGGCTGTCGGCTCACCCCGATGTCCGCAAGATCGCGTTCACCGGGTCGACCGCGGTGGGCCGGCTCATCGCCCAGCAGGCGGCGGAGAACGTCAAGAAGGTCACGCTCGAGCTCGGTGGCAAGGGACCGAACATCATCCTGCCCGACGCCGACCTGGACACGGCGGTCGACGCTGCGCTCTTCGCGTTCTGCCTCTACCAGGGGCAGGCCTGCGAGTCGGGCACCCGACTGCTCCTGCCGGATTCGCTCCACGATGAGTTCGTCGGACGAATGATCGAGCGGGCGAAGGCCATCAAGGTGGGCGACCCCGCGGACTTCGACACGGACATGGGGCCGATCATCTCTGCCGAGCAGAAGGCCCGTATCGAGTCCTACCTCGAGCTCGCCCCCAAGGAGGGAGCCACCGTCGCGTTCCAGGGCGAGGTGCCCGAGGGGCCTGGCCACTGGGTCCCCGTCACCATCCTGACCGACGTCACCAACGACATGCGTATCGCTCAGGAAGAGATCTTCGGCCCGGTCCTTTGCGTGTTGCGCTACTCCGACGTCCAGGAGGCGATCGACATCGCCAACGACACCGAGTACGGGCTGTCCGCCGGGGTCTGGAGCGAGGACATCGACGCCGCGATGGAGGTGGCCCGCCAGATCGATTCCGGGACGGTGTGGATCAACGACTGGCACATGGTCAACGCTCTCTACCCCTTCGGCGGGTTCAAGCAGAGCGGAATGGGCCGAGAGCTCGGCCCGCACGCATTGGACGAGTACACCGAGGAGAAGTTCGTGCACGTCGACCTCTCCCGTTCACGAGAGCGCCGGGTCTATGACCTCGTCGTACCGGCCGAGGAGGGCTGAGCCATGCGGGTAGCGATCTTCGAGGAAGCAGGGGCTGCTCCAGCCCTGCAGGAGGCAGAGCACACCCCGTTGCAGGACAACGAGGTGCTCGTCCGGATCGCCGGCGTCGGCGTCTGCCACACCGACCTCACTGGCCTGAACGGCAACGTGCCGCTGCCGACACCTGCGGTGCTCGGTCACGAGGGCGCAGGGGTCGTCGAGGCTATCGGCGCCGACATCCAGGACCTGGAGGTGGGCGATCACGTCGTGCTGACCTTCGACACCTGCGGGGACTGCCGCGCATGTAGCGCCGGCCACCCGGCGTACTGCGAGCTCTTCGCGCCCTTGAACTACTTCGGCACGCGGCTGGACGGCACGACAACCATGGTCCAGGGCGATCGGGAGGTCCACGGCAGCTGGTTCGGCCAGTCCTCATGGGGCACCCACGCCGTCGCGAGCGCGCGCAACGCCGTCAAGGTCGACAAGGATGCGCCGCTCCACCTGCTCGGACCGCTCGGATGTGGCCTCCTGACCGGGGCAGGCACGGTCCTCAACGTGCTTCGCCCGCAGCCGGGGCAGAGCATCGGATTCTGGGGCATGGGGACCGTCGGCCTCGCCGGTCTGATGGCCGCGAAGGCGCTGGGCTGCGAGAACATCGTCGCGGTCGACCTCAACGACGGCCGGCTGGCCCTCGCGCGGGAATTGGGGGCGACTCACACCTTCAACCCGTCCTCCGCCAAGGACGTGGTGTGGGAGATCCTCGAGGCCACCGGGGGACTCGACTGCTCGATGGAAGCGGTCGGCCTCGGCAGCGTGGTCCGGGAGGCCCTCGCGCCGCTGCGCTCACCCGGCGTCTGCGCAACCGTGGGCCTGCAGACCCTCGAGAACGACATCACCATCGATCAGGGGCACCTCCTCATCGGTCGCACCCTGACCGGTGTCATCGAGGGAGACGCTGACCCGCACCAGCTGATCCCCCGGCTGATCCAGATGTGGCAAGACGAGCAGTTCCCGTTCGACCGGCTAGTGGCCGAGTACCCCCTTGAGGCCATCAACGTGGCGCTCGACGACTTCCACGCCGGAAAGGTGATCAAGCCGATTCTCATCCCCGGCGCTCCCACGACCGGTGACGACAATGACGTAAAAGAGGAGAAGTGACATGCAAGGCACCGCATCGGCGGTCACGGGCCGCGCCGCCTGGATCGAGGAGTTCTTCCGGCGCGTGGACGCCCACGACTTCGAATGGGTCGAGGCGGCGCTGGCACCAGCGTGCGTGATCGACGCCCCGGGGTTCAAGCAGGAGGGGGCGGAGGTGGTGGTGCTCTGGATGGCCGGGTTCTTCGCTGCCTTCCCGGACCTCCGCCACCGCCCTCATCGCGTCACCGCCGATGGCGGGGAGGCAGCCTTCCTCGTCGAGGTGACCGGCACCCACACCGAGGATCTCGCTCTCCCCGACGGCGGCGCACTGCCGCCGACCGGCAAATCGATCCGGGTGGAGCTCGCCGAGTTCTGGAGGTTCGAGGCGGACCAGGTCGCCGAGTACAAGGTGATCTACGACCAAGCCGGCTTCCTTGCCCAGCTCGGAGTCGGAGTCTGATCGAGAGCGGATTCTGACGAGTTCCTCGATGAGGGCGCTGGGCCGTGCTGAACGGCCGAGCTCGCGACCGAGGCCGGATCCCTTGACCCCCCCGAACGGCGCCCCCAGATCGAGGTCGAAGAAGTTCACTCCGACCGCCCCCGCCTCAACTCGGCGTGCCACTTCCAGGCCCCGGGCGACGTCCCTCGTCCAGACGGTCCCGCCGAGACCGTGGTCCGAATCGTTCGCGAGGCTCACCGCGTGGTCGATGTCGTCGTACGGGAGGACAGCGAGCACGGGCCCGAAGATCTCCCCCCTGACGGGGGTGGCGTTCGGGGCCAGGTCAGCAAGGACGGTGGCTCGATGTACCAACCCCTGTCGAGGTCCTTCGGACGTCCGCCGCCCGCAACGACGCGGGCGCCTTCGGCGCGGCCGGCTGTGATGAAGCCTTCCACGCGCTCGCGCTGCTGTTGCGTGACCAGCGGTCCAACGCGCGTGGCCGGGTCGAGCGGGTCGCCCACCCGGAGCGACCGGGCGAGGTCCGCAACGGCGTCAACGACCTCGTCGTACCTGGTCCGTGCGCGAGGATGCGACTGCTGAGGTAGCAGGTCTGCCCGTTGTTGAGCAGGCTCGCCCACGAGAGTCCACGGACGGTCTCTGCCAGGTCCGCATCGTCCGACGGTGACCCCGGCCCGGCTGGTTGGCGGGGCGCCGCTCCTCCGCGGGCATGGCTTCGGCGAGACCCGCGTAGTAGCGCAGCGTCGCTGCCGGTCCCTGCCCCTCGGCCACGCGGGCGAGGCTGATCGGCATGCCGTTCTCATTGCTGACCAGTCGGGCCGTGTCGTCGCCTCGGGCGGCCAGCTCGTCGGCCAGCGCCCGCATCCACTGGGCGCGTTGCATTCCAGTCGAGTCGGCCCAAGGTGCTGTCCGCAGGGCATGCCGGGCCGCGTCGATCGCACGGTCGGCGTCGGTGAAGGTGCCAGTCGGGGCGGCGCCGAACGGTTCCTCGGTGGCTGGGCAGATGATCGGGGTGAGTTCCTGGTCGCTCGACGGCTGCCACGCGCCTCCGATGAAGAGGTCCGTGCGCTCGTGGGTGAGGGTGCTCATGTCGTTGCTCCTGGGATGAGGACGGCCTTGATGGTGTGGCCGCTGGCCATGTCGGCCTCGGCCTGGTTGATGTCACTCATCGGGTAGGTCCGGATGAGGCGGTCGAAGGGGAGTCGGCCTTGTCGCCACAGATCGATGAGCTCGGGAATGAGCGCACGTGGGACGGCGTCGCCCTCGAGGATGCCGGTGACGGTCTTGCCGGTCGCGAGGGCGTCGCCCGGCAACTCGATGGGGCCGGCAACGGCGGCGACGAGGCCGAGTGTGCCCTGAGCGCGCAGCGCCGCGACTGCGGCCGCGACGACGCAGGGCGCTCCCGTGGTGTCCAGGGCAGTGTCAGTGCCACCCATGGCGATCCCCTTGACCTGGTTGGCGATCTCCCCCACGGGCAGGCCAGTGGAATCGACTACATGCGTTGCGCCGAGCTCCAGGGCAAGGTCGAGCCGGGAGCGGTGCCGGTCGACCGCGATGACGTACTCGGCTTCCGCTGCTGCGGCCGCCATGACGGCCGAGAGTCCGACCGTCCCGGCACCATAGATCGCCGTGTTCGTGCCGCCGGCGACCCGGAGGACCCGAAATACCGAGCCGGCGCCGGTGAGTACTCCACAGGCGAGGGGACCGAGAAGCTCCAACGGGACGTCGTCCGGCACGGGGACGACGTTGCGCGCCCCGACCAGGGCGTGGCTGGCGAACGACGACTGTCCGAACCAACGGGCACCGATCGGCGTTCCCTCGATGTCTTGTGCTCGGGTTTCAACGGTGCTGGAGCGGCCGACCATGTTTCGCCCCCAGAAGGAGCGGCAGTAGGCGGGATGCCCGTCGCTGCAGGCGGGACACCTGCCGCAGTGGTCGAAGGAGAGCACGACGCTGCTGCCGACGGCTACGTCGGTGACGCCTGTCCCTGTCGCGGCCACCATGCCGGCGCCCTCGTGACCCAGGATCAGTGGCGGCTCCGCCATGAACCCGTCGATGCGTGGGAGCAGATCGGTGTGGCAGAACCCTGTGCCGGCTATCTCGACGAGTACCTCGCCCGGGCCGGGCTCGGCGAGCTCGACGTCCTCGATCTTGAAGGCGCCACCGCGTTCGCGCAGTACTGCAGCCTGGATATGCATTCGAGCTCCTAGTTGACCGTTCGTACGGTCAAGGGTTGGGCGGCGTTGGGCACTTCGCCAGAACGGCGCCTTCGCGCGCGTCAGGAATCGGCTGCGCCCTCGTTCTCCGCGACGGCCTCGATGGCGTCCCGGACGGCCTTGGCGGACCGCCCCGCCGGGTCGCTGAGCTCCGCCACGCGGTCGCGGTCGATGAGCAGGCTGCCAAGGACGAGATCGACCAGAGCGCTCCCGATGGCGTCGATGGGGCGGTCACCGTCCGGGTGGAACCAGGTCCACGCCCACTGTGCCGAACCGAACATCAGCAGGGCATCGACTGTGGGATCGACCTTTCGGAAGACCCCGTCGTCGATACCGGCCTGGATGACGTCGCGAACGCGGGTGAAGTACTGCTGACGCAGCTCTGCTCCCTTGGCCATCGACTCCTGGTCGGCCAGTCGGACGACTTCACGCTGGAACGCGACGGTCGCGGCGCGATCCTCGACGTGGTAGATCATGAAGGCGTGGAGCGCGGCCGCGAGCTGCTCGGCCGGGTCCTCGAGGCGGTCGAGCATGTAGTCGAGCTCGGCTAGCCGGCGCGTCATGTAGGACTCATGCAGGGCAGCGAGGATCCTGTCCTTGGTTCCGAAGTGGTGCACGATCGTGCCCTTGGACACGCCGAGCTCCTTCGCGACCAGCCCGAAGTTGACGCCGTCGTACCCGATCTCGGCGATGTGTCGCGTGAAGGTGTCGAGGATCTCGTTGTACCGTCCAGCACCAGTCGCCATCAGGTTCTCCTTCTGTCCGCGGGGTGTCGCCGAGTCGTTCTTCAGCCGGGTTTAGAAGAGCCTGACCGCACAAGTGGTCAGGCGAACTTCGCCCTGAGGTCGCGCTTGAGGAGTTGCGGGAAAGGGCATCGACGAAGGTGATGCCCGTCGGACACTTGTAGTGGGCCAGTCGCTCGCGCGCGTACGCGATCAGCTCGGCGGCCTCGGGCGCGGAGCCGCTCTCGGGGGTGACGATCGCGTGCACGGTCTCACCCCGCTTCTCGTCAGGCATACCGGTGACCGCCACTTCAGCAACCGCGGGGTGCTGGATCAGTACGCGTTCCACCTCTGCTGGGTAGACGTTCTCGCCGCCGGTGATGACCATGTCCTTAACCCGGTCCTCGATGTAGAGATAGCCCTCCTCGTCCATCCGGCCCGCGTCTCCCGTCCGCAGCCACCCGTCCACAATCGATTCGGCCGACGCATCGGGTTTGTTCCAGTAGCCGACCATCATCTGGGGCGATTTGACCCAGAACTCGCCGGGGTCGCGGCAGGTCCTGCCATGATGACGTCCCGCACACTCAGGCACCGGGGCAGGATGCGGGCGAGTTGCCGGACGAGGTCACCGTCGACGATCACCACCCGGTCGCCCGCGTGGTTGACGATGTAGGCCAGCTGGTCGTCCGACAGGCGCCGGTTGAGGATGTGCAGCACCGCCCCTATCGACGGCACCGCGAAGTACGCCGCGAGGTGCGCCGCGGTGTTCCAGCACAACGTCGCCACCACGTCATCGCGGCCCACGCCCAGTCCCTGCAGCGCCCCCGCCAGGCGCCCGGCTCGCGCGGCAAGGTCGGCGAAGGACGTGCTGCTCGTCGTTGCTCCATGGAACTCGGCGACGGCAGCGTCTGGATGCACGCGCTGGCCGTGGATGAGCATGTCGGAGACCAGCGCGTCGGCATCTTGCATGGTGCTGTCCGTGGATGTCCTCCGTCGTAGTGAGGTAGGTTGCCAATATTTAACCGTACATACGGTCAATATATATGAACCAGCCCGCGGTCAGGAAGCCAGCGAGCGCGTCGTTTCCGATGCTGCCTCCCGGAGCGTCTGCGCCGCCGGGCCGTCCGGGGATGCCAGCCCGGGCAGCGCAGCGCGGTCCACCAGCAGGCTGCCCAGGATCAGGTCGACGAGCGCGCTGCCCACCTGTCCGGCGGTCTTCGGGCCGGCGGGGCGGAACCAGGTCCAGGCCCACTGCGCCGATCCGAACATCAGCAACGCGTCGATATCGACGTCCACGCGGCGGAAGAGATCAGCGTCGACCCCAGCCCGGATGACCTCGCGCACCGTGTCGAGGTACCGCTGCCGCAGCGCCGTTCCCGCAGCCATGGCTTCCCGGTCATCCAGGCGGATGATCTCGCGCTGGACCGCTACCGTCGCCTCGCGGTCGTCAACCTGGTACCGCACGAACGCGTGCAGGATGGCTGCGAGCTGCTCGCTGGGGCTATCCAGCCATTCGAGGATCATGTCCAGCTCCGCGAGCCGCCGTCGCATGTAGGACTCGTGAATGGCGGCGAGTATCCGCTCTTTCGTGCCGAAGTGGTGCACGATCGTGCCCTTGGAGATCCCCAGCTCGGCCGCGACCATGCCGAAGTTCACGTCGTGGTAGCCGATCTCGGCGATGTGCCGGGTGAAGGACTCCAAGATCTCGTGGTAGCGCCCGGGGTGGCTGGCCATCCGCGTCCTCTTTCGTTTCTTGCGCTCGGTCCCTGCCAGGGCGCAGGCAGAGTGCATCCCGCAGTTGCCGCACCGAGCCGGTTCACCGGTCAGCTATGGCCGCGGCACGTGCCGGACCGCGACGGGGGTCCGGTCGCTGCGTCCGGGCCCGCGGCTTTGATCCGCGTGAAGCTCTCATGTTGACCGTTCGTACGGTCAACATATCACGTATGGATGCTCGTGGCTCAAGCGCTGCTGAGCGGACAGCAGGCGGTGATACCGCGAACCACGGCGAAGGCGGGAATCGGCTCGCTCTCGTCCGGCTTCAGGATCTGGAGGATCACCCGGCTGCCGGGCGATGGCGGCGGCCCAGCGATGAGCCGGGCAGCCAGCCACGCGCCCTCGTCCAGCTCGATGAGGCCGAGGGATACCGGATCCTCCCGCCATGATCGAATACCACGGACACCACCGTCCCCGTGCCCCGGGCTGCGACCCCACTCCAGTTCATCGGCATGGCAGGCCGGGCACGTTGGCGGCGTCCGGGCGGCTGTGGTGCCGCACCGAGGGCAGCGGCGGATCAGCAGTATGTCACGGGCGAGGGCGTCGAACCACGGCGTGGAGCGGTCGTCACGGCGGGCCGTCACCGTTGTCCGTTCTGCCGGGGCGGTCATCGCGCCGCTCCGAGGATAAGGGTCGCGTGGTGGTCGAGCACTCCGCCGTTGCCGCTGACGATCGCGGTCTCGTGCCGA
>WNFW01002695.1_pt1 | contig 14233 bp, 13 predicted proteins | sample 5400131 | NCBI WGS metagenome assembly WNFW01 (sample SAMN13153362, study PRJNA577476) | soil metagenome | isolation source: 20 cm soil or saprolite under grassland replicate 1 | place: USA:California | collected 2016-06-15 | reverse complement strand
TGCCCGACCGCGCGATGCGAATGTCGACGTCGCTCGACGTGACGGGCTGGGTGGTGCCCGTGCTCCTCGAGCGGCGCGGTGTCACGTACCTCGACGCGACGTGGATCTCGGCCGTCACCGGCACCGCGCTCTTCTCCCGCCGCCTGCCGCTGGTGCCCCCGACGGCCGCGGAGGAGCAGCGTTTTCCGTGGGAACCCGGCGTCGAGGACTGACGCCCGCGCTGTGCTATCTTTGGCCTGATGAAGCGGGGTCTCGCCGGGTACCTGCTCCTCCTCCCGCTGCTCGCCGGGTGCGGGACCGTGCGTCAGGCCCTCGGCGTGGAGGCGCCGCCCGAGCCCTCGATCGCGATCAAGTCGGCCGAGACGCGCTGGCTCCTCATCAAGAACCCGCGGTTCGGTGACGTGCCGAGCGAGCCCGAGTACGTCTGGGTCGAGGACGACAAGATCCCGATCACCCTCACGACCCTCGTCCGCGGTAAGAGCGCGATCATCGCGCCGCCCGAGGTCGTCGCGAAGTATGGCGCGCCGCCCGGCGGCGGCAAGATCAGCCCGCGCCAGGGCGTGCCGTACCAGACGGCGTCCACGGAGGGAGCGAAGGTCCCCGCGGCGCCCCGCCCGGGGCCGGCCGTCGCGGCGGCGCCGACGCGGGTCGCGGTCGCGCGCGACGGCGCCGCCGCCGCGCCCCAGGGCGAAAGGCGCGGCATCGTCGTCTACGTCGACACGACGCGCATCGTCATCGACCTCACCGCTGCCGACGGCGCGCGGCCGGGCACCCTCGTGAGCCTGCGCCGCGAGAACATCGCGATCGTCCACCCCGTCACCGGCGAGGTGCTCGGCGAGCTCGACGAGGAGATCGCGACCGCGCGCGTCACCGAGACGCGCGAGCGGTTCTCGATCGCCGACGTGCAGTCCGTGGCGCCCGGTGCTGCGATCAAGATCAAGGACCGCGCCGTCCTCAAGTAGCGCTCCGCGTGCCCACGCCCACCCTCGAACAGGTCCTGAAGGAGCGCGTCGCTGGTCTGGTCGGCGAGGACCTCGAGGCGGTCGAGGCGGAGATCCGCCGTGAGCTCGACTCGCCGGTCGCGCTCATCGGTGAGATGGGCGGGTACATCGCAGGCGCGGGCGGCAAACGCCTGCGGCCGATCCTGCTGCTCCTGGCGGCGCGCCTGGCCGGCGCCCACGGCCCGCGCGCGGTGCGCCTCGCGTGCGTCGTCGAGCTCCTGCACACCGCCACGCTGATCCACGACGACGTGGTCGACCAGGCACCGCTTCGCCGCGGCCGGCCGTCGGCGAACGCGCAGTGGGGCGACGACGCCTCGGTGCTGGTGGGCGATCACCTCTACTCGAAGTCCTTCGCGATGCTCGTGCGCGACAACGACCGTGCGGTGCTGGAGACCCTCGCGCGGGCGACCGTGTCGATGACCGAGGCGGAGGTCTTCCAGCTCCAGCTCAAGCGCAGCGGCGTCACGTCCGAGGCCGACTACATGCGCATCATCACGCAGAAGACCGCCTCGTTCATCTCCGCGTGCTGCCGGATCGGCGCGCTGCTCGGCGCGGCGCCCGGGCCACAGGTCGAGGCGCTCACCCGGTACGGCCTGGACGTCGGCGTCGCGTTCCAGATCTCGGACGACTCGCTCGACTTCGTCGCGGACGAGGCGCGCTTCGGCAAGGCGATCGGCGCCGACCTGCGCGAGGGGAAGCGCACGCTGCCCCTCATCGCCCTGCTCGAGCGCGCCAAGCCGATCGAGCTCGAGCGCGTGTGGGCGCTGCTGCGCCGCCGCGCCCTCGAGCCCGTCGAGCTGGCGGAGATCCGGCAACTCGTCCTCGAGCACGAGGGGGTGGCGTACGCCCGCGCGCGGGCCCACGCCTACGCGAGGAAGGCGAAGGCCGACCTCGAGATCTTCCCGCCGTCCGAGGAGCGCGAGACGCTCGCGCTCGTCGCCGACTTCGTCGTGGATCGCGACCGCTGATGACGGTCGCCCGCGCCCGGGCAGCGTGGCCGCGATCGTCACGCTGACGACAGACTTCGGGACCCGCGACGCCTCGTGACGCACGAGGTGGCCCCGCACGACGTCGCCGAGGGCGCCTTCGCCCTCGAGGCCGTCGCGCCGTACTTCCCGCCGGGCACGGTCCACGTCGGGGTCGTGGACCCGGGCGTGGGGACGGCGCGCCGCGGCCTCGCCGTCGTGGCGGCGGGGCAGGTGTTCGTCGGCCCGGACAACGGCCTCTTCACGCCATTCCTCGGCGGCTCCGACTGGGCGGCGTTCGAGCTCGTCGCGCCCGAGTACCGGCTGCCCGCCGTGAGCCCCACCTTCCACGGGCGCGACGTCTTCGCGCCGGCGGCGGCGCACGTCGCGGCCGGCGTGGACCCGTCGCGGCTCGGTCCGCGGGTCCCCGACCCGGTGCGCCTGGCCTGGCCGGCGTCGCGGCGGACGGCCGAGGGTGTGGCGGGCGTCGTCGTCCACGTGGACCGGTTCGGCAACCTCATGACGTCGATCCCCGCGCGCGCGCTCGCGGGCCCGGGTGCTCCCGCCGTGGTCGCGATCGCCGGCAGGAGACTCCCGCTGGTCTCGGCCTACGGCGAGCTCCCGCGCGGGGGCGCGGGGGCGCTCGTGGGCGGAAGCGGGCGGATCGAGATCGCTGTGCGGGAGGGAAGCGCCGCCCGGCGGTTCCGGGCGGGGTGCGGGACGCGCGTCGTCCTCAGTCGGAGGACGACCCCGACGACGTCGACGACGCGGACGACGTCGCCGAGGGCGGCGACGTCGGCGCGGGCGCGGAGGCGCCCGTAGTGGCCTTCGCCGGCGCCGCGTCCTTCTTCTCGCTTTTCTTGCCGTCAGCCTTCTCGCTTTTCTTGCCGTCACCGCCGGCCGTAGACTTCTCCGACTCTGCTGCCTTCTTCCGGGCAGCGGACGGATAGTCGGTGACGTACCAGCCTTCCCCCTTGAGGATGAATGTCGTGGACGAGATGAGCCGACGCACCGCGCCACCGCAGGTCTCGCAGGTCTTGAGCGGTGGCGCGGAGATCCGTTGCCGGACCTCGAAGGTCCGGCCGCACTTGTCGCACTGGTATTCGTAGGTAGGCACGGGTGCAGGCTACAGTGGAGGGCTGAACGTGTCAAGAAGACGCGGACTTAGCTTCGTTCTTGTCGCCGTCCTACTGGCGGGCTGCGCCGCCTCCAAGGCCGGCGAGGTGGAGAGGCTCCGGGCGCGAGCGGCCCACGAACGGGGGCTCACGGCGCTGGCCGACCGCCAGCGCGGCGAGGCGCTCGTGGCCCTCCAGGAGGCGGTGGCCCTCGACCCGGGCGACGCGCGCTATCACGACAGCCTCGGGCTCCTGCTCCTGGACCTCGGTCAGGTGGATCAGGCCATGGAACAGTTCAAGAAAGCCCTCGACGTCGACCCGCAGCTCGCGGATTCCCACTTCCACCTCGGCACGGCCCTCGCGGAGGCCAATCGCTGGGAGGAGGCTGTGCGGAGCTACCGAGCGGCGTTGGCGCTACCGACCCTGACGGTCCCGGACTTCACGCACCAGAACCTCGGCCTCGCCCTCTACCACCTCAAGCGCTTCGGGGAGGCCGAGCAGTCGCTCAGGTTCGCCCTGAGCCTCGACCCGGAGATGCAAGCGGCCTACTACAACCTTGGCCTCGTCCTGGTCGCCGAGGACCGCAAAGAGGAGGCGAAAGCGGCCTTCAGGCAGGCCCGCAAATTGGGCCCGGAATCGACCCTTGGACAGGCCGCCAGGGAGCGCTTGCGAGCCCTCGGGGACGAGGGCTAAGTATGGTTTTTTTCTTGACGTTTGGAAGCTGCCTGGGGTAAAAGGAACGCGCTGCCTGCAGTGTGCCCTGCAACTGTTGGTGATGTCGGCTGAAGCGGAGGGTGTGGTTCACTTCGCAGCTCACCACAATTGAGGAGGCGGTAATGAGGAAAGTCCTCGTCGTTGCAGCCTTCGCGTTCGCCGTCCTCGGGATGCTCGCGCCGGTCGTGTTCGCACAGGCGCCGGCCCCGAAGGTGACGATCACTGGTCTGTTCGACCAGACGACGGCGGCCAGCGCGAACGTCCAGGACGGCAGCTTCGGTCGTACGAGTGACAGGGAGTGGTACGCCAGAACCCGGTTCCGTCCGGACTTCGAATTCGCCGTCGGGCGGACCAAGGCCGTGATGGGATTCGAGATCGACCTGACCTACGGCCAGGTCGGTGCCGGCGCAAGCGGCCCATCCAAGAACCAGACAGCCAGCACTCTGGGCACCTCAGGCGCCCACCCCGGCACCACGTCCGATGCCGGGCTCAACACGGACGTGACCGGCGTCATCGAGGTCAAGTGGCTGTACACGGAGTTCGACCTCACGGGCAAGGACAGCCTGCTACCGTTCATCCCGGTGCCGACCGTCGCCCGGGCAGGCCTCCAGCCCTTCGGCAGCCTCGGTAACTACAAGGTCACCTACGCGAACGGCGACTTCGCCGGCCTGTCGACGGTGACCACGTTCGATCCGACGCTCAACCTGAAGATCGCCTATGTCATGGTCGAGGACGAGATAGCCGGCGGCAACCGCGGTACTGCGGGTGGCGGTCTTACGATCACCACCGGTGCCGCCGCCGGTGCTGCACTCGGGGCCCCAACCGGAAAGACGACCCGGGGCAACGACTTCGCGTTCATCATCAGCCCCGAACTCACGCCCATGAAGGGGCTCGACATCAAGCCGCTCTACTCGCTCTTCTACGCCGAAGGTAACACGAGCACCACGGCCCGGCGCTCGGCCGCCGACGTTCACCTCGGCGGAGGGACCACGGCTGCGGCAGCGGCGTACAATGCTTCGGTATTCGCAAACGGCTCGCCGACGATGCATGAGAACCGGCACACGATCGGCTTCGACGCGATGTGGCGCATGGGGCCATGGGGTCTCGATCCCACGTTCTACTACCAGACCGGAACCCGCGATGTGTTCGGGACAGATAGCAACGCTTCAATCCATAAGATCGAAACGAAGCTGAACTCCTTCCTCGCCGACGTCATCGGTAGTTTCCAGACCGGCCCGCTGCTTCTCGAGGTCCGCGGTGTCTACAGCTCGGGTAACAAGGCGAAGGACAACCTCGCCAAGCGGATCCAGTACTTCGAGCCGATCAACACGGACACGAGCTACTACGCCGGATGGACCTCCATCCTGGGCCTGGGTGTCGACTACATTAGCGGCTGCTCCGCCGGCACCCTCGGCATGTGCACGAACGTCGGCTACGACCGCTACGGCCGCGCTCAATTCGGCGTGCGGGGGACGTACAGCCTGACGCCCAATCTGAGCGTCTGGGGAGTGGTCAACCCCACGTGGACGGCGGAGAAGGTTGACACCGCCACGGGCCCGACTCGCGCTCACGTCACCGGCGACATGCAGGGTGACTCCCGCTATATCGGTACTGAGAGCAGCATAGGGCTGACGTGGAAATTCGCCCCGAACGTCGCGCTCGACTGGTCGGGGGCGTATCTCGCGGCGGGTGAAGGACTGGACACGACCGAGCTACTCAACGGTGTGGCCACGAAGCGGAAGGCGGACGACGCCTACCTCGCGACTGCCCGCGTGAGGCTCAGCTTCTAGCTCGACGGGACGTTGCAGGCAGCAGCGCGGGGCATGGGCGGGACATCGCCCATGCCCCGTTTCAGTTTTTGGCAAGGGGGACGAGAAGTTGACTGGAGTCGGTGCGCGGGCTAGGCTCAGCGCGTGGGAGAAGTCATGAAGCTCCGCGTCGCGCGCGCCCTTGCCTGCGTCACGCTCGTGCTCGCCGCCGTCGCCCTCGCCACCGCCCAGACCGCGGCGCCCACCCTCGGGGTCCTCGTCAGTCAGGTCGTCGCCTTGTTCCCGCGGGTGGACGGCGACGTCCTCGAAGTCCAGGGCGAGACGGTGACGCTCTCGATCGGCAAGCGGGACGGTCTCGTGCCCGGCGTGGAGCTCTCGCTGTACCGCGAGGGGCGGGAGCTGCGCCATCCGAGGACCGGCGAGGTGCTCGGGAAGACCGAGCAGGCCGTGGGGCGCATGTTGGTGCAGCAGGTCTTCGAGGCGTATGCGACGGGGCGAGCGACGCCCGGGACGGACGTCAAGCCGGGCGACCGCGCCCGCGTGTCCGCCGGCAAGGTCAGGCTCACGCTGCTACCGCTCGTGGACGGCGTCAAGGACGGGCTCGCCGAGGCGGCGACGTACGAGCTGATCGAGACGCTCAACAAGACGGGGCGGTTCCAGGTCGCCCTCGGCGACGCGGTCGGCGTGTGGCTCGGCCAGCAGGGCATCAAGCGCCAGGACGTGCTCGACGGCAAGGGCCTCGCGCCGGTCGGCGAGCGGTTCAAGATCGAGAACCTGCTCGTCGTCTCCTACACGCGCGTCGAGAAGAAGCCGTACATGGACGTCAAGCTCTTCACCTTCCCGGGCGGGAGCACGCTGTTGACCACCGCGCTGTTCCTCCCGCCCTCGATCAAGGCCGGGCCCAAGGGCGACTTCTCCGCCGCGGGCAAGCCCAAGGAGAGCCAGACGCCGGGCGTCGTGAGGTCTCTCCTCGCCCGGCTCCTCACGGGCGAGCTCGACGCAGGGACGTACTCGAGCGGCGAGTCCCAGATCCCCCTCAAGGAGATCGCGAAGTTCCCCTACGGCGTGATCGGCATGGACGTCGCCGTGGCACCTCGGGACAGCGGCCCGCGCATGGTGGTCACCGACGGTGAGAGGGTGTACCTCTACAAGATCGTCGAGCAGAAGCTCGAGGCGGAGTGGACCTACCAGGCGAGCGCGCGAGGCCGGATTTTCAGCGTGCAGCTGGCCGATCTCAACGGCGACGGCGTGCTCGACGTCGTGGCCAACCGCTATCACGCGAACCCCGCCATTCTCATGACGTCCTTCATCCTCACGACGACGGCGGGCAAGCCCGCCGTGCTCGTCGACAACGTCAGCGACATCCTCCTGGCGGTGGATCCCACCGGCGAGGGGCTGAAGAAGACGCTCTGGGCCCAGCCTTTCGACCCGAAAGGCTTCTTCAAGCAGGGCGACGTCCAGCGCGTCGTCCTCCGCGGCGGCAAGCTCGTCACGGACGGGCGCGTGCAGGTGCCGAGCACGTTCCGCGCGACGGGCGCGACGTTCGCGGGGATCGCCGGCAAGGGTCTCCACGCCCTGGCGTTCGTGGACGATTACAACCGCATGCGGATCTCCGTGGACGCGGAGGACATGTGGCGGTCGGCCGCCCCGGTGGGCGGGGGCGGTGTGAAGCTCGAGGTCATGACCCAGGTCGAGCGCGGGGGACGCAGCTACATCTACACGTCCGAGCCGATGCCGCTCGCGGTGGACCTCGACGGCGACGGCGTCGAGGAGGTCGTCGTGCCCCAGAACCAGCTGCCGGGCCGGCTGGCGGTCGTCTACAAGGGGCCCGCCGGATACCGGTTCCAGACCGTGAACTCCGGCTTCGAGGGGACGGTGACGGCGCTCGGGGCGATCCCCGGGGACGGCGCGGGCTCGATGCCGACGCTCGTCATCGCCGTCGTACGCTCCCAGAACTTCTTCAACACCATCGCCGAAACCCAGATCATCGTGACGACCGGGGAGTGACTCCGGCACGCGTCCCCCCGGTCCCCTGATCCCGACATCCTCCGGCCGCGCCCGATGATTCCCCGCGAGCGGCCTTCCGTCCGGGCCGTGGGCTCGAGCCCCTCCGCGACCGCCCGCCGATGAAGTTCGAGACGGCGCCGCCGCGTGGAATGCGGGATCTGCTGCCGCGAGAGGTGGAGCTCCGCGACCGCGCGGCGGCGACGATTCTCGCGACGTACACGACGTACGGGTTCCGGCGCATCGAGACGCCGGCGCTCGAGAGCCTCGGGCTACTGCTGGGCAGTGAGGGCGGGGAGAACGAGAAGCTCGTCTTCAAGGTCCTGAAGCGCGGCGCCAAGCTCGAATCCGTCACGTCGCATCGGGAAGACGACCTGGCCGATCTCGGACTGCGCTTCGATCTGACGGTGCCCCTCGCGCGGTACTACGCGCACCACCGGTCGGAGCTGCCAGACCCGTTCAAGGCCATCCAGATCGGCCCGGTGTGGCGCGCCGAGCGGCCCCAGAAGGGCCGGTTCCGCCAGTTCACCCAGTGCGACATCGACATCCTGGGGGTTGCGTCCGAGGTCGCGGAGATCGAGCTCATCCTTGCGACCGCCGAGGCGCTCCTGGCACTCGGCCTCGAGCGCCCGACGATCCGCCTGAACGACCGGCGGCTCCTCACCGCGGTCGCGGCGCATTGCGGCTTCGACGCCGCCCGTCAGGCCGACGTCTTCGTGACGCTCGACAAGCTCGACAAGATCGGACGCGAGGGCGTCGAGCGGGAGCTCCGCCTCGCTGGGCACGACGAGCGCGCGATCTCGCGGCTCTTCGCGCTCGTCGTGCCCTCGGCGGACCCGTCTGAGCGGACGGCCGCGTTCGAGCGCTTGGGCGGGGCCATGCCGGCGGTGCGGGAGGTCGTCGAGGGACTCCGAACCATCGCGCGGACGGTCGAGCGGGAGGCGGGCCCGCGGTACGGCATCGTGCTCGACCCCACGCTGGTTCGGGGCATGGGGTACTACACCGGGCCGATCTTCGAGGCCACCGCGCAAGGGTCCGCATCGTCGATCGCCGGCGGCGGTCGCTACGACAGGATGCTCGGCCGGCTGCTGGGAGAGGACGTCCCGGCGTGCGGCTTCTCGATCGGCTTCGAGCGGGTCGTGGCGATCCTCGAGGCGAAGAGCGGGGCCAGCCGGCCGGAGCGGGACCGGATCGCCTTGCTGTTCGACGAGAGCGACGCTCTGGAGGAGGTCATCGCGGTGGCGAACCGGCTCCGGAAGGAAGCGCGGGTCGTGTCGATGACGCTGAAGCGGAAGAATCTCGCGAGGCAGCTCGACGAGCTGGCGCGCGAGGGGTTCGGCGCGTACGCCGTGTTCCGTGCCGGCGCGGGCGCGCCGGAGGTCAAGCCGCTCGTGGCGCGGGCGCCGGACGCGAGGCGGGCCGATGCATAGCTGCCGGACCCACACCTGCGGCGAGCTGCGGCCCGAGCACGCGGGGGGCACCGCGCGGCTCTCGGGCTGGGTCCACCGGAAGCGCGACCACGGGAACCTCCTCTTCATCGACCTCCGGGACCACTACGGGATCACGCAGTGCGTGTTCGCCGGCGGCAGCGCGCCCTTCACGGCCGCCGCGGCACTCAAGCTCGAGAGCGTGATCACGGTCACCGGCACGGTCGTACCGCGCGCGCCCGACGCGGTCAACCCGAAGCTCGCCACCGGGCAGGTCGAGCTCCAGGTTGCCGAGCTCGCGGTCCAATCCGTGGCGGAGCCGCTTCCGCTCCAGGTCGCGAGCGACGCCGAGTACCCGGAGGAGACGCGGCTGCGCTATCGCTTCCTCGACCTCCGGCGCGAGACGCTCCACCGGAACATCATGCTGCGGAGCCACGTGATCGCCTCGATCCGCCGACGGATGATCGCCGCCGGGTTCACGGAGTTCCAGACGCCCATTCTGACCTCCAGCTCGCCCGAGGGCGCGCGCGACTACCTCGTGCCGAGCCGCGTCCATCCCGGCATGTTCTACGCGCTGCCGCAGGCCCCGCAGCAGTTCAAGCAGCTGCTGATGGTGGCGGGGTTCGACCGCTACTTCCAGATCGCGCCCTGCTTCCGGGACGAGGACGGACGCGCCGACCGCTCTCCCGGCGAGTTCTACCAGCTCGACTTCGAGATGTCCTTCGTCACCCAGGAGGACGTGTGGGCGACGATCGAGCCCATTCTCGCCGGCGTGTTCGAGGAGTTCGGCGACGGGCGCGCGGTGACGGCGCCTCCCTTCCCGCGCATCCCGTACGACGAGGCGATGGCGAAGTACGGCACCGACAAGCCGGACCTCCGGAACCCGCTGACCATCGCGGACGCGACCGCCGCCTTCCGAGGCTCCGGTTTCGGCGTGTTCGCTGACGCCATCGCCGCGGGCGCCGTCGTCCGCGCCATCCCCGCCCCGGGCGCGGCCGGGCGGCCGCGGAGCTTCTTCGACAAGCTGAACGCCTGGGCGCGGGAGCAGGGCGCCCCGGGTCTCGGCTACGTCGCGCTCGCCGAGGGCGCCGCCCGGGGCCCCATCGCGAAGTTCCTCGATCCGCCGCGCCTCGACGCCCTTCGGGCGGCCGCCGGCGTGGGCGACGGTGACGCCGTCTTCTTCGTCTGCGACCAGCGGCGGGCCGCCGATCCGCTGGCCGGCAAGGCGCGCGCGCGGCTCGGCGCCGAGCTCGACCTCCTCGAAAAGGACACTTTTCGCTTCTGCTGGATCACCGACTTCCCGATGTACGAGTGGGACGAGCAGAAGAAGCAGATCGTCTTCAGCCACAACCCGTTCTCCATGCCGCAGGGCGGGCTCGCGGCCCTGGAGACGCTCGACCCGATCACGATCAAGGCCTACCAGTACGACATCGTGTGCAACGGCGTTGAGCTGTCGAGCGGCGCGATCCGCAACCACCGCGCGGACATCATGTTCAAGGCGTTCGCGATCGCGGGCTACGCGCGGACGGAGGTGGAGGCGCGCTTCGGCGGGATGCTGAACGCCTTCCGCTACGGCGCGCCCCCGCACGGGGGCTCCGCCCCCGGCATCGACCGGATCGTGATGCTCCTGGCCGGCGAGACGAACATCCGCGAGGTGATCGCGTTCCCGATGAACCAGCAGGCCCAGGACCTCATGATGCAGGCGCCCGCGCCGGTCCCGCCGGAGCGGCTGAAAGAGCTCCACCTCAAGCTGGACCTGCCGAGTGTAGACTCGAAGAAGGACCGGGGTTGAGCGAAGCCACGACGATCACGCGCCGCATCTCGATTTCCCCCGACGTGGAGCTGCTGCCTCTCCTCGGGCGGAACGACGACCACCTGCGGACCCTCGAGCACGAGCTCGACGTCCGCATCGTCGCGCGCGGCCACGACCTCACGCTCCGCGGCGAGGAGCCGCAGGTGAAGAAGGCCGAGCGCGCGCTCGTCCAGCTCGCCGAGCTGGTGCGGTCCGGCGCGCCGCTCCGGGGCGTCGAGGTCCGCGCCGCGCTGAAGATGCTGTCGGTCGACGAGGACGCGGATCTCAAATCGGTGTTCACCGATGCGATTCCCGTCCCGTCGCGGAAGAAATGGATCGCCCCGAAGACGCTCGGTCAGAAGCGCTACGTCGACGCGATCCGAGAGCACGACATGGTCTTCGCCATCGGGCCCGCGGGGACGGGCAAGTCCTACCTCGCCGTCGCGATGGCGGTGTCTGCCCTCATGAAGCGCGAGGTCGCGCGGATCGTCCTGACGCGGCCGGCCGTGGAGGCGGGGGAGCGCCTCGGCTTCCTGCCCGGCGACCTCTACGAGAAGGTCCACCCCTATCTCCGGCCGCTCTACGACGCGCTCTACGACATGCTCGAGGCCGAGAAGGTCCAGAGCCTCATGGAGAAGGGCGCGATCGAGATCGCCCCCCTCGCGTACATGCGCGGGCGGACGCTCAACGACTCGTTCATCATCCTCGACGAGGCGCAGAACTCGACGACCGAGCAGATGAAGATGTTCCTCACCCGGCTCGGATTCAGCTCGAAGATGGTGATCACGGGCGACGTGACCCAGGTGGACCTGCCGGCCTCCCGTGGCTCGGGGCTCATCGAGGTCCAGCGGGTGCTTCGCGACGTCGAGGGCATCCGGTTCGTCTACTTCGACGACCGCGACGTCGTCCGCCACCACCTCGTCTCCGCCATCGTCCGCGCGTACGACGCCTGGAGCGCGCGGCCGCCCGCCGAGGGCCCGGCCGGCGGCGGCGCCGGCGCCTGATGGCGGCGACGCTCGCGCACCGCCGGCGGCGCCACGCCGTCTCCCCGGCGCGGCTCGCGCGCGCCGCGGGCCGCGCCCTCCGAGCGGTCGGGCGGCCGCGGAGCCGGGTCGAGATCCTCGTCGTGGGCGACGGAGAGATCCGGCGCTTGAACGCCGCGTGGCGCGGAGTCCGCCGGCGCACCGACGTCCTGGCCTTCCCGCTCGAGGTCGCCGACGCGCCCGCCGCGCTCGTCGGCCAGATCGTGATCTCGGTGGACACGGCACGCCGGCAGGCGCGGAAGGGCGGCGTCCCCCTCGCGACCGAGCTCGACCTGCTGGTCACGCACGGCGTCCTCCACGCGATCGGCTACGACGATCGTGACCGGGTCGAGGCGGGTCTCATGCACGCGCGCGAGCGCGAGATTCTCTCCGCCGGCGGTCGGCGGCCGCCCGCGCGGCTCTGGCGGGGGCTCCTCGCATGACGGCGAGCGGAGGGCACCGGGCCGGCTTCGTGTCGCTGATCGGCCGGCCGAACGCCGGCAAGTCGACGCTCCTGAACCGCCTGGTCGGAACGAAGCTCGCGATCGTCTCGCCGCGACCGCAGACGACGCGCAACCGGATCACGGGCATCAAGAGCCTGTCCGGCGCTCAGATCGTCTTCGTGGACACGCCGGGGCTCCACCCGGGCGGCGGCAAGCTCGGCGCGTTCATGCAGCGGACCGCCGAGCGCGCCGTCGAGGACGTGGACCTCGTGTGCCTCGTCGTGGACGCGACGGAGGCCGCTCGGCCCGAGCCCCCGGTCCTCGCTCCGCTCGCCACGTATCGGGGGCCCGTCTTCTGCGTGCTGACCAAGGCCGACCTCGTCCGGCCGAAGGCGCGGCTGCTGGAAGGCATCGAGGCCTGGCGCCGGGCCCGGCCGTTCCACGAGATCGTGCCCGTCTCGGCGCTCACGGGGTCGAACTGCGACCGGCTGCTCGAGCTGGTCGTCGGCGCCCTGCCCGAGCACCCCGCCTTCTTCCCGCCGGACACGACGAGCGACCAGCCGGAGACCTTCTACGTGGCCGAGGTCGTTCGCGAGAAGATCTTCCTGCTGACGCGCGAGGAGGTGCCCTACGCCGCGGCGGTGCGCGTCACGGAGCTCACCGAGCGCGCGGGACTCGAGTGCCTGTACATCCGAGCGACGATCTTCGTGGAGCAGGACTCGCAGAAGGGCATCCTGATCGGCAGGGGCGGGACGATGCTCAAGCGGATCGGCACCGCTGCCCGGCGAGAGCTGGAAGCGTTCTTCGGGATCAAGGTGTTCCTCGAGCTCAAGATCGACGTGCGCCGCCGCTGGCGCAGCGACGACAAGGCGCTGCGTGAGTTCGGCTTCAGGCTGACCTCGTGATGAGGCACACCGCCGGCCGGTTCCGGCCATGAGTGCGGCGGGACGACTCGCGTTGATCGCCCTCCTCGCGACGGCGTGCGCGACGGGCAATGGCGTGACGCCCTCTGAATCGACGACGACCCTCATGGCCGGCTGGGAGCGCCATTTCACCCTGGAGTGGACGGTCGAGGTGGAACAGGACGGGACCCGTCGGCTCCGCGGCTATGTCCAGAACCAGCACGGCGAGGCCGTCGAGCAGGTGCGGGTCCTGGCGCGGGCGCTCGACGCCCCCGGGGCCGTGATGGGCCAGCGTATCAGCTGGGTGCCCGGAACCGTCGGCGGCTTCGGGCGTGCCTACTTCGAGGTCCCGAATCTCCCGCCCGCCGACCGCTACCTGCTCACGGTCTGGGACTACACCCTCGTCCAGAGCTCGAGTGGCGGCTGGAACTGATGGGGCTCGGCAGATCCGCGGCGGTCGTGATCGGCTCGTTCCCGCTCGGCGAGAGCGACCGGGTCGTCACCTTCTACACGCGCGACTTCGGCAAGGTGCGCGGCGTCGCGAAGGCCTCGCGGCGGATCCGTTCGCGCTTCTCGGGGGCGCTCGAGCTCTTCACGCTGGGCGAGCTGGTCTTCTTCGACGGCGGCCGCAGCGAGCTGGTGCAGGTCGACCACTTCGACATCGTGCGCCCCTTCGCGCATCTGCGCGAGGACCTCGAGCGGCTCGGCCGCGCCGCGTGGATCGTCGAGTGCGTGAGCCGCCTCACCGCGGAGCACGACCGGCACGCCGCCCTCTACGGTCTCCTCGTGCGGAGCCTCAGAGCCCTCGAGGGGCCGACGCCGCCCGCGCGCGTAGCGGTCTGCTTCGGGGTGCGGGGCCTCGACGCGCTCGGCCACCGGCCGCGCCTGGACGCCTGCACGGTGTGCGGCCGCGCCTACCCGTTCCGTCACGCGGCGCTGGGCGCCGGCGGCCTCGTCTGCGAGGCGTGTGCGCGTAGCGAGACGGGCCTCGTGCTGATCTCTGGGGCGGCCGTGACCGCCTTCGAGCGGCTCCGGCTGGCGCGCTGGGAGGAGGCGCTCGCGGCGCCGCTCGGGCGGAG
>WNFW01003346.1_pt1 | contig 14234 bp, 9 predicted proteins | sample 5400131 | NCBI WGS metagenome assembly WNFW01 (sample SAMN13153362, study PRJNA577476) | soil metagenome | isolation source: 20 cm soil or saprolite under grassland replicate 1 | place: USA:California | collected 2016-06-15 | reverse complement strand
ATGAAGGGACGGATGTACTGGTGGTCTCCGATCACGGCGCGAAGCGGATGGACGGTGGTATTTGCGTTAACGAATGGCTGATGGCCAATGGTTACCTCGCGCTCGCCGAAAAGCCTGCCAGCCCCACACCGCTCTCGAAGGCTAGAGTTGATTGGTCGCGGACGAAAGCATGGGGTAATGGCGGTTATTACGCGCGCGTTTTTCTCAACGTCGCCGGCCGCGAACCAGAAGGGACTATCGCACCGAGCGATTACGAAAAAGTGCGCGATGAACTGATTGCCGGCTTAACGACCATTCCGGACGAGAAGGGGGAGGAAATTGGCACGCGAGTTTTCCGGCCACAGGAACTGTACAAAGAAGTTCGCGGAGTGGCGCCGGATCTGATCGTCTATTTCGGCGGTCTTTACTGGCGCTCGGTTGGCACCGTCGGCGGCGGAAAAATACACACTTTCGAAAACGACACTGGACCGGATGGGGCAAACCACGCCGAGAACGGAATTTTCCTTTTTCGGCCAGCGGGAGGTGGGATTTCAGGTGGACGGCGAATCGAAGGGCTGCGGATCACTGACATTGCGCCAACGATCTTGCAATTATTCGGCTTACCGGTTCCGCAAGATATGGAGGGCACGGCGCTGACCTCGTCTTTTACGACACCCCCCCAAGCGCTAAAATTTATCAGCGACCGATGGTGATTTGCTTGCTTCTTTTGCAGAATTTTGATAGAAACCATGAAGATTAGCAATCTTTGATCACTGCGGAAACGACTTTGAACCCGCATCATCACCGCGAAGTGAAGAAACGCCCCAAGGCAGTAATCATAGGATTAGATGCGGCAACGTGGACACTCATCCGTCCCTGGATGGCCGAAGGTGGCATGCCGAACCTAGCGAAGCTGGTGAATACTGGTGTGTCCGGCAGACTGGAGTCAATCGTTCCGCCGATCACCCCACCGGCATGGACTTCTTTCATGACCGGTAAAAATCCTGGCAAGCACGGCATCTTTCATTTTGTCGAAACCGAACCAGGCGGCTACGCGATGAATTATACCAATGCGACCTCGCGCCGCTCACCCACGGTCTGGAAGTTGCTCAATGCCGCCGGGTTTTCCGTGGGCACGATGAACATTCCGTTTACCTACCCGCCTGAGACCTTGGATGGCTTCCAGATTTCCGGGATGGATACACCGTCGGAAAATAGTCCGTTCATCCATCCCCTGTCGCTGCGGAAGGATCTCGAAGATCATGTTGGAAAAATGAGCCTAGATATCCGCTACCTCGGGGCCATGTCTACGGAGGAGCGGCGCGCTCGAGTGCTAGCCGAATTGGAAAAGCTCGACCGGCAGTGGACGGCAGTCGCCGAGTACCTCCTGGAAACGCATCCGCAAGACGTAATGATGTTTGTCTTCATGTCGATAGACACTGTCCAGCACTACTTCTGGTCGTACATGGATCGTAGCCATTTCCTGCATGACTCGAAGGGCGAGCCCCGCTTTGGAAATGCGGTGCGACGGGTCTATGAACGACTTGATGCCGTGACCGGTCGGATAATCGAGAAGCTTTCGGCTGACACCACGGTCTTCGTCGTCTCCGACCATGGTGGCGGCCCGGTGTCCGACCGCACGCTATTCCTAAACCGTTACCTGGCCCAACTCGGCCTGCTACATTATCACGAGAAAGGTAACGCCGTCGCGCGCAGCGTCGCCAAGAAAGCCCTCCGAGGTGGATTTTCGCTCCTGCGCAAATCGCTCGGATCGCGTCAGAAAAGGTTCCTTGCCGAGATCTTTCCCATCCTCAGAAAGAAAGCGGAACTGTCCTACACGTCGTTTGCAAATATCGATTGGAGTCGTACCAAAGCATATTGTAGCGAAGTGCTCGCCTCGCCACCGAGTATCTGGGTCAACCTAAAAGGGGTAAAACCCGCCGGAATCGTGGAACCAGCGGAGTATAAAGCACTGACTGACTTTATCATTGAGAAATTGGGTGAGCTCAAAGATCCGCGCACTGGCAAGCCGGTAATCGCCCGCGTGTATCGGCGCGACGAGATCTTCCATGGCCCATTTTCCTGCGAAGGTGCCGACCTCGTGCTCGACTGGTGGAGCGAAGACAGCTTGTTCTCTACCAAGCCGAGCTTTCACGAGGACAGGGACAAACCGCCCGTCATCGTTCGCGAGCATCGTCCGTCTGAAAACTCCGAATGGGGCGGTACGCACCGGCTTAACGGAATCCTAATCGGCCGCGGACCGGTGTTGAAAACTGCCGCGGAGATCGAAAACGCACAGCTCATCGACCTCGCTCCAACGCTTCTCCACTTGCTCGGTGTGCCTGTGCCGGAGGACATGGACGGCAAAGTTCTGACAAGCGCTTTCCGATCGGACTTCCTTACCGCGCATCCAGTCCAAGCCGGCACTGCTTCCGGCACCTCCGGTACAGATCTCCCAAGCGGCTACACCGACGAGGAGTCAGCCAAAGTTGAGGAGCGCCTTCAGGCCCTCGGCTATCTCGAATAGCTCCTGTGCTAAGGAATTGATCAATATGATTCGTGCCGATCTTAAATGCAAAATGCGCGGATACGGCACCCGGCCACAGGACAAGACCTGTTTCCGTAAGCGTATCACGCCCTTGCTCGAATTGGGAACGTTTGCAGTGATCGTGCATCGCTTCGGCCGCTGGGCTTACAGTGTGAAAGTCCCTGTGTTCCGTCAGTTGATGATCTTCATTTATCTGGTCGTCAACACGGTTTGTCTAGCCATTACCGGCATTCATGTACACCGCGAAAGCGACATCGGACCGGATTTGGTTATCCGTAATTGCAATGCCAACTTTCTTCTCGCCACCCGAATCAGCCACAGTTGCAGCGTCAACCAAGGCGTCAGCGTCGCGAGCGTTCGGGGCAGGGGCTGGCCCACCCTCGGCAATAATGTTTGTTTCGGCGCCGATTGTAAACTGTTGGGTGGAGTGACCGTCGGTGATAACGTCGTGGCGAGCGCAAATTCCTTGATGGTTTCGGATCTACCCAGCAACGGCACGGTGATGGACGTGCTGGCCCGCATCAACTCGCGCCAAACCGTTAAGCCCTTATCTTGAATTTCCTGTTGTGACAACATGAGGAAGCCTGCGCCATATACACGGAACGACGGGTCGGCGGCAAGTATCCGAGAGATGTCCGATACCCTTTCGCAGATGGGACACGCCGTGCACATCGTGACCTACCCGACGGGCCAGGAAGATATCGTCGTTCACCACGCGAAAGTTCATAGGACGGGACCGTTTCGGCCCGAAACCAACGCCAAGATCGGGCCCTCGCCGGAGAAATTTCTGCGAGATTTAGCCCTTTTGCGATTGCTCCGCCGCGTGATCCAGCGCGAACGCATCGATATTATTCACGCGCACAATTATGAAGGCGCACTGATCGGCGTGATGGCGAAATGGATCACCGGCCGCCCGCTGCTTTACAACGCCGTCAACCTCATGTCGGACGAGCTTGCGGGATACCGCTTTATTCGTCCGGCCTGGCTCGCCCACGCAATCGCGCACGGACTGGATTGGTTCGTTCCAATTTTCCCGGATCATATTACTGCCGTCTCTCCCGAGCTGAAGCAGTGGTTCGTCAAGCGCGGAACCGCCGAACGAAAAGTGGACATGGTCCCGGCGGGAATCGTGCCAGAAATGTTCGACAACGCAGATCCGGAAAAGTTCCGCCGCCGTCATCGATTCAATGGCCGTGCGATCGTGATGTATACTGGAGTGTTGAACGCGTTCCAGAGAATCGACTATCTGCTTCGCGCCTTCGCGGTGGTTTCAAGGCAACAGCCCGATGCTCTGCTGATGATGGTAAGTCCCCTGGTCTCCGAATCCCATCGAACAGAACACAAAAAGCTAGCCGATCAGCTCGGTATCTCTGATGCCATCATGTGGATCGCACCCCATTCGCTTGACGATTTGCCGAGTTATCTCGCGCTTGCGAACGTGACCGTAGTGTCGCGCCCGGAATGCCCTGGCCATCCGGTTAAGCTCTTAAACTACATGCTAGCGGGCAAGCCCATCGTTTGCTTTGAAGGCGCGGCCAAGGGCTTGCGCCACTTGCATGATGCATTCATTGTGCCGAATCACGATTGCGACGCGCTGGGCAACGGGATCGCTACCCTTCTCAAAGATCAAACGCTTGCGGCGAAACTAGGAGCGAATGCACGCACGACCGTCCTTGCCAATTTCGACTGGCGGCAGATATGCCTAAAGATAGAGTGTATCTACAAAAAACTTTTGAGCGTGCCACCAGAAATCCCACTTGCGCAAGCTGAACGCGCTGCGTCGGCGACGCCTGAATCCTGAGTCACTCGTCCCGTGGCTTCCCCAGTAGCACACAGTTTCGCCGGGTTCTGGACTTTCATGCTTCTAACAGCGCGTTTGAAGATGCGTTTTGTCACAGCCTGCCGCCAATATCTGCCGCAGCTCGTCTTGCTGGTATTGCTTGCGAACCTGGCTGACGTCGATTTTCTTATCGGCCTGGGCACGGAAGCAAACGCGAATGCCTTGCACCATGGCTTCACGCACAGCCTCGCAGCAGCCGTTTTTGTTGCGCTCGCTGTCAGCTGCGTGTGGCGGATAGCTGGAAGTTTTTGGCGCAGTGCCATTCTCTGTTTTTCGGCATACAGCTCACATCTTCTCATTGACCTTTGCACCGGGACCAAGCTCGGATGGAACGCCACTGCCTCTGCCATTCCTCTGTTCTGGCCGTGGGCGAAAGAATTCCGCTCGCCCTTGGTCCTGGTTGTGGGGGTTAGTCACAAAGACCTTTCCGCGCTATTCAGCATGAAAAATGCTTGGTCGAGCTTTTATGAATTGTTGACCTTCGGCGCAATCACGGTAGCTCTCCTGGCATTACGGCTACGACATGAACAACGTCGCACCATGTCCCACAACCGGGAAACGGCGTCGCGCACTGTCTGCAACTCGAATTCGATCCGATGAAACGTTCCCATCGGGTGGTCTTCCTGGTCGTCTGTTGCTTGCTTGGTCTGCTCGTGTTCGTGACCGTTCTTCACATGATCGGCACCGATACTGGAAAGGCTCGCCTGGTGCATGCGGCGTCGCCCGTGGAAACCGTTCCGGTGCGCAGACAGACGCTTGAAGAAGTCATCGGAGGCAGCGGCACGGTGGAGCAATTCAACACCGTCCTCCTTACCACACAGATTAGTGCTCGAGTCCTTGAGGTCCCTGTGAAGATTGGCGATATCGTCAAAAAAGGAGACCTTCTTGTCCGCTGGGACGATCGATTGATTCAGGCAACGCTCGAATCCAACCACCAGTTTGTCGAAACGAGCAATATCAAAATCAAAAACGAAACGCGGCAAGTCGAGCGCTATACAGCCCTCGAAGAAAAGCATATGGGCACGCCCCTCGATTTGGAGAAAGCGGAGATTGCACTTGCTGATGCGCGCGAGGAGTTGGCCAAGGCAACTGTGGGACTTCGGCAGGCGGAGATCGCGCTTGAACACGTGGAGATGAGATCTCCCATTGATGGCATCGTGCTCGAGCGACTCGTAAATCCGGACGAGACGACACATAATGATCAGATTGTGATCAAACTGGGTGCGCTTGAAACTGTCCTGATGGCGGCGAAGGTTACGGAGGAAAAAATCTATTCCATGCAGTTGGGCCTTTCCGCCGAAATCAGTTTCCCCGCCTTTCCCGCAGAGACCTTTCAGGGCAAAGTCTTTAAAATAGATCCGAACATTGACCCGGTAACCCGGACCTTCACGAGCTACGTAGAAATTAACAATCCGGATTTTCGGTTGAAGCCAGGTCTATCGGGGTTCGCGCGTATCCATCGCACTGCCAAGGATGTGCCCGCCGTGCCCAGCGTTGCAATAATTAACCCGTCAGGCGACCGGGCCTCGGTGTTTGTTGTTGACAACAGCGGCCGCGCGAATCTTCGCAAGGTGGGTTTAGGGATCGTCGTAAATGCTATGACGGAAGTAACGGGTGGCTTAAAGGAGGGGGAAAAAGTCGTGACAGTTGGTCAACTATACCTACAAGAAAATGACAAAGTCCATTCCACATCGAAATCTAATATTACGAAATAGCCTGGTTGCTTCGCTAGCGGCCCTATTGCTAGTCCTGCCTCTTAGGTTACCGGCACAAAAAATAAGCACTCACAATCCGGACCTTCCCCGGCATCCGCTGACGCTCCAAGATTGCATCGCCATTGCATTGGGTGAAAGCCCAAAACTGGAAGCCACTCGCTTCGATTTGCTGGCAGCAGGTGAGGAGATTCGCGCCGCCCAGGCCTCGCTTTGGCCAAACCTGAAGGGATCAGCCACGGGGGAAGCATTCTCGGGCGAACAGACGGGCAAGTTTCGCATTGTCACGACGGTTCCAAGCGGAGGCGGAGTCAATGCGAACAGAAAGGTGGATCTCGCCGGGATAGGAATTGGTGGCCTTAAGTTGGAGTATCCGGTTTTTAAGGATGGGAGTATTTTCGGATTCAATGATGCACCGGCAGTCGAGATTAAGAGAGCGCAAAGGAATGCCCTCGCCTGGACGGCTCATCTTACTCGCGAGGAGGTCATCTATCGGGTCACCCAAGTCTTCGTCGACACTGTTTCAGCGCAGAACCGCGTGCAGCCCATCGACCGCAGAGTAGCGCTGTTGCAGCGGTCTGTCGATATCCACAAAGAAGAACAAGAGAAGGGATTGCTCCTCCCGATCGATGTCAAGGTTGTCGCAGAACAGCTCAATGACGCCCGATCTATTTCGAAAATCATTCACGAGCAGGCCGTGGCAGGGTACTTGGGGCTGACCCGGCTCCTCGGCCTGCCGTCCTCGTCCCACATTCGCCTGAACAGCACACTTCCCGAGCCGCCTACGCCGCCGGACGCGGCGCAGTTGTTTCACACAATGCTTGCCCTGCATCCGTCGCTCCAGGTGCAACGGGCAAAGATCGAGAAGGCAAAGCAGGATTACCGCCTGGAAACCTTTCGACTCTATCCCTCCGTGACTCTGCATGGGTCAGCGCTCTATGTCACCGATTTTGACAACGATGCTCACGTCTTGATCGGTGGAATCACTGTCGACGTTCCAATCTTTGACTTCGGGGCGCAACTCGACACCGTGCGCGCGCGCAGGGACACGTATAACGCGGAGCAGGCTAGCCTAGGCGCTGTTGGCAATGATCTGGCCAGTGATCTCGTCAGAATCTACCAGGAAATCTATGCATTGAGCGAAAGAATCCTCACTCTGCAAGGAGAGATCGGGAAACTCGACCGCGATCTGCGCGTAGCTCAATCTCAACAGCAACAGGGCATCACGTCACCACTGACAGCGATTGATGCGGAGGTGGTACTTGTCGGCAAGCAGGACGAGCTGAACATAGTCCAGTCGAGGCGGCTCCTGCTTTACGCCAATCTACAGAAGGCGATGGGCGGCACGTGGAAGTGGATTCCATGAAGCAGTCGCAGCGGATTGTAAAAAACGCGCTGTTCGGAATCGGATCTTCTGTCATCGGTGGGGTCGTCTATTTGGCGACGATCCTAACCATTGCTCACGCGGTTAGCGTTACCGAATTTGGCAAATATTCCTTTGTTCTAGCCTTTGCCATGTTCGTCAGCAATATCGCCGATTCTGGCTTACCCCGCATGCTGATCCGGGAAATCTCCAAAGATCGGGAGCAACTTGTTCCGCTTGTCGGCGCGGGGGCCTCGCTCATCTGGGTGATATCGGGAGTAATGTGTCTCCTGGTTGCCGTTATTGTTCCGTTTCTGCATGTGGGGATGGACGTGAAAATATCCGTTCTCGGGATGAGTATCGCTACGATGGCAACGTTCCACGCCGCGGGATACAGCGCGGTGCTACGAGCCTTCGAAGATAACGAACTAAACTATCTCGGTTTTGTTTTGCACAAGGTCCTTGTGCTAGGTTTGGTCTTCGTAATCGTAAAGCTTCATTTCGGATTGCTTGGCTTCGTTGCCGTCCATCTCGCGTCGAACGTGCTGCTCTGGAGTTTTTATCACGTCGTGGTGACGCGCCTTTATGCCCGCATTCCACTGCGCTTCGACGTCGCCCTCTGGAAATCTCTCCTTTCGGCGGCGCTGCCGATGGGCGCCGGCACGATGCTGCGACAGCTCGCGCTTCAGCTCGATATTCTTGTCCTTACCTGGATGACAAATCTCACGACTGTGGGACTGTTCAGCGGCCCATATAGAATCAGCATGGGTCTGCGCGTAATCCCGCAAACGCTGTCTCTGCCACTTTTCCCGCTTTACTCGCGCACGGCGCACCTGTCGCCGGTACGCTTCACCGAGGCTTACCGCTGGAGCATGAAGTTTTTTGCCCTTATCAGTTATCCCATAGCCGCTTTTTTTCTGGCATGGTCCAAGCCAATCCTGCGGATCGCGCTGGGGCAGAAGTATTTGGCGGCAATTCCGGCAATGCAGCTTCTCGGCATCGGAATAATCCCATTCTTCCTTTCGACTCTGTTTCAATATCTTTTCGCTGCGCTTGACCAGCAGAAGCGTTTCCTGGCGAGCACTTGTGTCGGATCAACTTTGCGGCTTTTCCTTCTCGTGGCTCTCATTCCGCTGCTTGGACTTGTTGGTCCGGCGGCTGCGATTCTCTGCGCCGAAACCGTGGTTGTTACCATTTGGATGGTGCAATTGGCGCGGCTCGGTTTCCGCGCAAAATTGAGTGACGTCATCTGGCGTCCGCTTACAGCCGGAGTTGCCATGACTCTCGTGCTTTTCGCTGCGCACGACGCAACGCTTCTCTGGCGACTGGGCGCGGCAGGGCTAGCGGTAGTCGTTTACGCGCTCGTGTTAGTTGCGCTTAAGACATTTTCAGTCGAGGAAGTGCATCACGCGCGAGAGGGACTGGCTTTTTTTTCCCCTTTTGTGGCCTCTTGGGCGAAGAAGCTTAAACGGAACTCGTGAAAATAATGAAAAGGATGGCCGTATTGGCAGAGACCAGCGCTAAAATTTGGGCCGCGTATTGGCTCCTGATCGTGGGCAGTGTTTTGGTTTTTGCTTCGGCAGCACTGAAATGGGTTTATTTCCCTTTCAGCCGTCACCCTTTCGGTTTTCAGCTGCCCCTGCTGCGAAACCTCGAGCTCATCCCGCACTTTTCTCTTCTCTCATACGGAGTAGTTGGAATCGCTGTTCTAACAACCGGTCTCGTTTTGCGCAGGCGTTCCGCCACATACCTCGCGCTCGCGGGCGCCATCCTCATCGCTTTGTGGGTGGCGGCGCCATGCCAGATCGCTTTTCAACAGCCGGCTTTGCTTGGCCGCCTCATTGCCGAGACTCAGGAGCTTCCGATGATCAGAGGTTTTGCAAAGACTTACCTTACTCCGAATTATGGGCCCGCCGAAGACTACCCGAAGCGGTTTGACATTGACACCCTTTGGGGCCGCTTTCTCGCTGCGGATTCTTTCCTCGGTCTCGGTTGGTATTGTTTGGGAATCGGATCCTTGTTGATTGGGATCTATTCAATCGCCCGACTGCCTGCCGAGGAAAGAATGAGGGCGCTGGCGCTGAGCCGAATTCCAGCCAGCGTAGTTATCATTCTGCTAACGCCGTCGCTCATCGGACAGCATTATTTTACCAGCGCCTGCACTGCGCAGGCCCAAGGTGCAGGGGAAAAGGCAATTACATGTTATCGCAGGGCGATGTGGTTCGATCGGTGGCGCGCGCACGATATCAATATCTACGCGGCTATCGGAGACCTCGAAAGGTTGTCCGGTTTAAGCAAGGATTCCCCGGAGAAGCATATCAGCAAGGCTCGGGAATTTAAGGAAGGAAGAGAATATGAGTCGGCAGTTTTCGAGCTTGCCCGTGCTGCAGACTGGGGCGGCGCCGTGGCACCAGTCGCGCGAGCTGAATCGGCGCGCACCCGGGTGGATTTTGGCATCGCCCTCTACCGTGGCGGAGGCATTGGTACAGCTGTGACCCAGTGGCAGCAGGCCCTTGTCGAAGAGCCCGTGCACCAGCAAGGAATCACCTTCCTCATCGCCCGCGGAAATTATGATCTCGGCCGCTATCAAGCGTCGCTCGACGTGGTCAACAGGGTGCTTCGGGCAAGCGGTGATCTACCGATACTGGCCAATGCTTATTCCCTGGCAGGAGATTGTTATACGAAGCTTGGCCGGGACGTTGAGGCCCGCAATTCTTACACCCGTTCGCTCAAGGAGGACATGTTAGTGAATTTCTGGGGAATGAGTCGATTGACCGGTAACTAGGCAACCAGTATCATGGACTCTTTCTTGCAGCCACTTCGAGACTTACCGCCGCGCGCGCGGCGCTGGTCATTGGTCTTGGTGCTGCTTTGCGGGAGCGTGCTTGGTTACTTCGTGCTTCGCACCTGCGCCAGTCCCTTGCATATGCAGTACCAATTGGACTTCGGCGCTGCCCAATGGATAGAGCCTGCCGAGTTTGCTCCGGTGGCTTACTTCCGCCGCCAGATTTTTTTAAATGCGGCGCCCGAGCAGGCTTGGCTGGAAGTCTCAGCAACGGACTCCTTCAAAATCATTATCAATGACGGCACAGTCGGCACTGAAACCAATCTGAAGACGCGGGTAGCACAAATCTACGACGTCAAAAAATTTCTAAAACCTGGCACAAACGTCATTGCTATCGCGGTTACTCGGACTTCCTACCCAGGTTCTGCGCAGCTTCTTGTTTACGGCGGCTATAAAGAACCTGGTGGTAAAACCGGCTCATTAATTTCGGACGAACACTGGAGAGTTGCTCCACGAACCGGCATCGTAGAGGGTACAGAGGAATGGGTCTCTCCCCTGGTGCAGGAGCAGATTTGGCCGAACGCGCGCCGCGCCTCGATCCTTGAACATCGGCTCCACACTACCCGGGTGGACACGAATCCGCTTTTGCTTCAACTCCCGCTCTCCGGCAAGTGGATCACAGCCGAAAATGCGCGGCGGGAGGCAGTATTTTCCACCTCCGTGAGTGCGGAAAGAGCTCGTCCGCAGACGTGGATTCAAGTGGCGAGTTCAGGACGCCTCGATCTTCTGGTGAATGGCAAGCTCATCACCGGCGCGACCGCCTCCCAGCTCAAGGAAACGAAGATACCGCGTTTGCCCAAGCTGACGCCTGAGCCTTCGGAGAAGGAGAAGATCGAAATGGCAACTCCACCACCGGCAGTCGTTAGGCCGCCGCAGAACGCCAAACCTCCGCCTTCTCCTGGTCCGTCCGCGAGTCCTAGCGCAACCGCCACACCCGGCTATTCGGCAAGTATCTACGAATCGATGGCCACTTCGTTGCAGAAGCCGACTCTTGACGCGTATGACATCAGCTACTGGATAAAAAAAGGCCCAAACAAAATCGTCGCGGCAGTCCGTAATGATCAGGGTCCAGCCAGCTTTCTCGCAAGCGGGTTCATGGTTCGAAAGGATGGTAGCACTCGAGGATTTGAGACTAATCGGGACTGGCGAGTGGGCGATCAGCAAAGCGCGCAAAACCAGCACGCTGTAGAAACCGGTAGCAATGGATCCGCGCCCTGGGGTTACCTTACGCAACAGCTAGGGAAACCAGTAAACCTTTCTGACTTCGATGCCGTAGCCAAACCTTTCGCGGTGATTTTATTAACGATCGTCGGAACCATAGCCCTGTGGCTGCTGGCTTCGCGGTTTGTCGCCGCTGCGAGAAACGAGCCGCTTCGACACGCTCTCGCTCGCGACGCGCTATTTCATGCCCCAATCGCCGTAGGGTTGCTTTTTTTGCTCCTTCCAAGATACGACTTCCGATTTCCAATAGACTGGCCATTCCAGCCGAAATTTGTTGCGCTGGCAGTTGTCGCACTTCTGGCAGTTCGTTTGCTTCACTTCGTCCCGCGCCGGCGGACAACAGGAGATCTCAGCGCACGGATTCGGCAAATCAAAAACACCGTGTCTGCCGATGCGCTGCCTTATCTACTCCTGGCCACGATCATAGGCTTGGGCTTCGCGTTCCGTTACAATGATTACGGCGCCATGTCGTTCGACCATGACGAGTACGGTCTGGTTCAGAAATCGAAAGGTATTTGGGAACTTGGTTTCCCGTTCAACAGGGTTGCGGGAGAAATCAGACCGGCCACCACCTATGAGTTGGTTCCCTATCCGATGGCCGTTACCGGCTTGCTCTTTGGCGGGTCCGAGTGGGCGATACGATTGCCCGCTCTCATCATGGGCACATTGTGCATCGGGATCATCGCGCTCATGGGCCGCCGGCTTTTCAACTGGAGAACCGGCTTGATCGCCGCACTCGTATACGCCTGTCTTCCAATGAATATCCGGTGGGCGCAGAATGCCTTTCACCCGCAGCAGTGCCAATTCATGGCGATGCTTACCTTTTGGTTCTTTTACGAAGGGATCAGAGTTCGTCCATTCCAACACAAATATCTGACCGCAGCGACCGTGACTTTTTGCGCGGCTTATCTGTCATGGGAGGGAAGCGCATTTATCCTGCCCGCTCTGTTCCTTGCCTTACTCGTTGTGCGCTGGGGCGAATGGTGGTGGCTAAAAGAATTCCATCTCTACCGCTGCGTCTTCTTTATGGCTGCGCTAGTGATCGCGCAGTTCTCCTGGCGCACGCTCGCTTCATCACCCTATCTGCAGATAGGCTTCGGGCTTTCCAGCCTCGCCAGCCCTTCCCCGTTTTTTCTAAAGTATGGCTGGCAGCCAATGTATTACGTGGACCATTTGTTATTGTCGGAGAACCATGTTTTTTTCACCCTCATGACTCTAGCCGGAATCCCATTCTGCTGGCGCCAACTCGCCTTCCGCTACGTTGTTACGGTGCTTGGCGCCCTGGTTTTCTGCCACACGAACTTGATTGCGGCTCTATCTACGCGCTACTGCATCTATTATCAACCGCTTCTTATTCTCTCCGGAGTAGCTGCGACTGTCGCCCTCTACGATCGGCTGTTATTGCTTGCCCGGCGCGAAGGCAACTCCACGGTTGCTCGCAGCTTTGCGCATACCGCCGGAGTGGCCATGCTCTTTCTGCTATTTATTCAAAGCAATGAATGGCTGATGAAGCTTTACTCCCTATCGAGCGTGGGCGCTACCCCCGGGCTTATGACACGCCTAGGGACGTATCGCTACGACCACCGCGGCGCCGCGCAATACGTGAAAAGCCACTTCCAGCCAGGTGACCTCATCATCTCGGGTATGCCCCACATCTTTGAACATTACGCCGGGATACCGGGTGATTACTATATCGACACCATCTTAACGAAGAAAATAACCTACAATGAAAGATTCACCGAACCCCGGTTTATGGATAAGTTTCGTGGTTATCCCACAATTCGTAGCTTGAAGGAGTTGCGTGAAGTAACCAGCCGAGGCCGGCGCACCTGGCTTATTTTCGTGCCTTATGGAGGGTTCTTGAACTTAAACAGTCCGGAAGCGCGCGTATACTTGAATGAATACGCCAAGGTTGTCTTTGAGTCCTACCGCGCCAAAGTCCTGCTCATCGGCGGAGAGAGCCAGCCAGCGAACCTGGCAGCAGGCTACAACGCCGAGTAGGCTCGGTTGATCGCCTTTCGCGTAGCTGCACCGATCGAAAAGAGCCTTTCGCGCAAAGGGTCCTGGATTCGCGCTGCTTCCAGCTGACCAATGACCCGTCTTACTTCCGCCGCATTTTTATCAATCGCCTCCTCAAAAAGTTTGGCGGCGCATTCATAAAGCTCGATGTCGAAACGATTTCTCTCGGCGATTAGATCAAGAGTCGATTGCGGCAGATCGCGTTTCTTCGGCCGGGTGCGAGTAAGATTAAAGCTGGAGTAAGACTCGATCTTCCAACCAAAGCGCAGTTTCATTAGTGCCAGGCTTTCCTCAAAACGCTCTGTAAGCCCGACTACACTGAAGTATTGCAGATTCTCCTTCGCTTTCGCCAGGATCTCTACGGTGCAAGGTTCGTCATAGTCGGCTCCGGCGATCATCTTGGTTTGCACGTTTTCTCTTGGCGAACGCTGCACGAAATCCTCCAGTGTCCAATCTTCTCGTCTGAATTTCCAATAATTGGGGTGCAACTTATAGTTGCTCATGAAGTAATAGGCGGAGATAACCCGTTCCACAGCCCCCCGCATCACGGTGATATAAGTAGCTGGCTGCGGAAGGATCTTGTGCAGTCCAAACGGCATGTGACCTTTGAAGACGCGAAACCTCTTTAGCCGCCGCTGAGGGAGCCGCCAGAGGCGCGCCCTTGACCACCGGAACAGAACCGGATCGACCGAGTACATCTCGAAGAG
>WNFW01001889.1_pt1 | contig 14240 bp, 4 predicted proteins | sample 5400131 | NCBI WGS metagenome assembly WNFW01 (sample SAMN13153362, study PRJNA577476) | soil metagenome | isolation source: 20 cm soil or saprolite under grassland replicate 1 | place: USA:California | collected 2016-06-15 | reverse complement strand
TTTCCGAAGATTGATGAGACCAGAAATGCACAGGGTCCCCTGAATCTTCCCCATACTTGCCAGATGGCGTGCGCTTAACTTGCTGCCGTTCAACGGTTTCTGAATAGCACGCCTGCCTCCCCTTGTTTTTTGCAAACTCATCATGCGGCGAACTCTCGGAAACCAAACGACTTGCGAATCCAGACCTCCTGCCTGCCGGAATTCCACAGGGCGGTTTTGAGTGAGGAGAGCTTTCGATAAGTTAAAGAAACTACGCAAGATGTTTTGGTCGGGGCGCCGAGATTGAACTCGGGACCTCCTGCGCCCAAGCCAGCCGGGCTATCTCTTGGAAGTCCTTCCTTTTCAATCCTAGTTTTGAAAACAAACGAGTTAGAGAAATATTTGGTAGTGGCACGATGTAGGAAAATGTGGCTCCGTATGCGAAGAGTCCCGCGAATTCTCCCCATAGCGAAATAATAGCGAAAGTGTTCCGATCGGTTTCTGTCTCTGATAAAAACCAAGCCTTCGGTTCGGAATTGAAAGCTTTGATGTTCCTACAACGGTCTAGGGAACCGCTGTACTGTCCGCCGCAACGGTTGTTTGAACCGTTGTTGCGCTTTGTAAAGTCAGGTAGAGCTCCCCAGTCCCAGCTATCAATGTCCCCGTCATAACCGACAGACAGAAACCTAGAGTGCCCATTAACGAGTTGAGAACTTTGCAGAATGTTGTGAGAACTTCTACAAGACTTGCCGCAGCCGATTGCTGTAGCTTGGACGAACAAGTTTAAATTTGCATTTTGCAATACCACTACCCAGCGGGGGGCAGCGGAATGGATTGCCATGCAGCGTGCTCGGATAGCCATACCCAAACCAGCCAGTCCGAGAGCAGATCAGGCCCCAGCCGGCCCCTTCGGACAAAGACGCGGCGGCACTGGTCACTACGCGCTGCCCTCGCAGCCGTCGCCTTGGCTTCATTCTGGCTAAGCGCCTTGCCCGCTCGGGCCGCGGGCCCGCAGTGTAACGTCCCGGGCACCTACAGCACCATTCAGGCCGCCATTAATGATTCCGGCTGCAGCTTCATCGTCGTCGGTTTTGGCCAATTCAACGAGAACCTCACCATCTCGCGCGAGGTCACCATCGTTGGGCTGGGTCCAAACCTGTCCACGATCGCTGCCGCCGCGCCCGGCTCCAGCGTCATCCAAACGCGAAATTCTGCTCCAGGACAGACGACTATCATCTCGCTTCAAGGATTGAAGATCACGGGAGGCCACGCCGACCTCGGAGGAGGCCTGAACAATGTCGGCGCAGCAGTGCTTCTCAGCAACGTTGCAATCACTGGCAACCGCGCCGACACAGGCGGCGGAGGCATCTACAATGCCGGCGGAGGCAAGCTATCGCTCTCGGCCAGCTCCGTTACCGGCAACAGCTCCGGCGGCGGAGGCGGAGGCATTTACAACACCGCTGCGCTCTCAAGCTCCCTTTTCGACCACGTTCCAAGCGAAGGGGAAGTGGCCAATGAGTTTCTGCAATTCGCGCAGACCTTTCCCGATCTCTTCGCCGGCAGTACAAATTTTGTCGATCAATTCCAGGTCGTGCCCTTCGATCTCTTCAGAGCCTTCAAGCAGGAGGTCGAGTCGAAGATCGATTCAACCGCAGTGCATGACTCGGCAAGCTCATCCGTATCACTGTTCAACAGCTACGCCTTGTTTACCGTCGTTTTTGTCGGCAACAGCCAGATTTCGGGAAACGTGGTCGATGGCGCGGTCAATTCCGCGCATATCGGCTTTGGTGGTGGAATCCTGAATGAGTTGGCCGTCGTGGTTGTCGCGGACCGCTCCACTGTCGACTCAAACCAGGTCACCGCGAGCGGAGTCTCCGCCGGCGCGGGTATTCTGAGCTTCGGCCTCACCGGGATCTATAACAGCGACATCACGAACAATTCCGCGGTCCCCAGCGCCCAGGTGAAGGGCCCCGCATTTGGCGGCGGCGTCCTGAACATGCTCGGCCGGCTCAATATCGGCGCGCCCAACGGCCCGAACGAGGTCGTGAACGTATCGAACAACTCGCTGCAGAGCACGTTCATGGCGCTCGGAGGCGGCATCGAGAACATCTTCGGCTCCGCGTACATCTACTATGCCCACATTGACGGCAACTCCATTCCGACGGCATCCAATGGAGGATTCGTTCGCGGCGCCGGCATTTCTAACGACGCCGTCGCCGAGCCCGTGTTGAACACGGTTCTCTTCACACCCGCGGTTCATCTCTTCGACAGCACGGTCAACAACAACAGTATCGGCACGACGCTCGGAACGGCGCGCGGCGGCGGCGTTCAGAACCGCTCGGAGCTCGAGATCACGCGCACCACCGTCAGCGGCAACACCTCGACGTCCACGGTCGGCGACGCGGAAGGCGGCGGAATCTGGTCCGGCCACGGCAGCGTGGACATCTCGAAGAGTACGATCAGCAGCAACACGGCGACGAGCGGAATTCTTCCACCCAACGCAAACTTTGCCCAGGGCGGCGGCATCTACAGCGAAGGCGCGAACCTCAGCATCGCGCAAAGCACCATCGCGCTGAACAGCGTCGCCAGCCAGAGCGCAGGCTCGCTTGTGAGCCATGCGCGCGGCGCGGCCATTTTCTATCAGCCCGCAAGCCAGGACGATATCAACGCCGGCACCACCAGCCCTCCATTTCCGACGCTCACGATCGACGCCAGCACGATCGTCAACAACTCCGCTTCGGCTACGTGCACCCTCTGCGTCGGCAATCCTGCCGATATTGCCGGCGGCGGCTTTTTCGCCGTTCCGCAAACGATCACGCTGGGCACCGTCAACGGCCCGGTAACGCAGTCTCTTACGATCGTCAACGTTTACGGCTCGATTCTGGCTCGCAACAACGGCGGAAGCTGCAGCGTCGCGCCGACGGACGGCCAGAAGAACCTGAGCGACGATCCCGCGTGCGCCGCAACGGCCATCACGAATCCGCGATTGACTGACCTGGGCGACAACGGTGGGCCCACACTCACCTACGTTCCACTTCCCGGCAGTCCCGCGCGCAACTCAGGCTTTCCAGCGGGCGACGCGCACTGTTTTGCGGACGACCAGCGCGGCAGACCGCACTCGGGAACGGGCCCCTGCGACGTAGGCTCCGTCGAAGGCCCTCCCTTTCTCGTCGCTTCTCTAGCCGGGTCGGGATCGGCGGCCGGCACGCTCGGCACAACCTCGGCGATCTCGGCGATGCTCAGCGCGGACCTCGACCCAGCCACCGCGACCCCGGCCAACGTCGTCGTACTCAGCAAATTCCAGGGCAGACTCAATGCGAGCATCAGCTACGATTCCGCCGCGCGTAAGATCCTCGTGCAGCCCAACTCCCCGCTGATCGTGGGCGACACTATCACCACGATTCTGACCTCCGGCCTGCAAGCTCCCGACGGCCAGCATCTGATCACTTTTCAGAAGCAATTCACGGTAGTGGGAACACCGTTTTGCATCAGCAATTCGTTCCAACAGATCACCACGAATCTGCCGAACGTCGAGTTCGGTTCGATCCAGTGGGCGGACTATGATGGGGACGGCAAACTCGACGCGGTCATTACGGGCGTAACCGGCGTGACCTTCGACACGAATTTCCCCTTCGGCCCCATCTACACCTACGTCACCGACGTCTATCACAACGACAGCAACGGCCAATTCACGCCGATCCATGCGGGAATCACGCCGGTCGGCTTCGGGGACGCCGTTTGGGGCGACTACGACGGCGACGGCAAACCCGACCTTTTGGTGATGGGCCGCACCCAGTCGCACTATCTGCTACCTGCCGGGGATGGCGATCCGAATCACAGCGTGATAACGACGCCGGCCACCGCCGTCGCGGCGATCTATCACAATAACGGAGACGGTACCTTCAGCCTGTTCCAGAAGTTCGACGGTTTTGAAAATGGACAAGCTGCCTGGGTGGATTTCAACAATGACGGGAAGCTTGACGCAGTCCTCACTGGCGTGACCTATGCCGGTTCCCTCCGCGGCGTCGCGACCGATTTTCCGAGCGCCTCGAAAATCTACCGCAACGACGGCAGCTCGTTCACGGACATGGGCTCACTGCCGATTTTCAACGGCGCTGCCATCGGCGTTGCGGACTATGACTCCGACGGCCGAATCGATCTCTCCGCCCTGGGCTCCGCAACTCTCTCCACTTCGTTCAACGGAGGCTCCTTCTTTTTCTCTTCCCCTTTGACCAATATTTTCCACAACCTTTCGACGGGTATCTCCGCGATTTTCCCGAACACCAGTGGACCGCTTCCCGAGCTGCGCCTTGGCTCCATGGACTGGGCTGATGTCGATGGTGACGGCAAGCCGGATCTTCTCGTGAGCGGCGAGTACTTCGTTCCCACGGGAGGGCAACCCCCCGTGCAGTTCACGGAGGTCTTCAAGAACAACGGTGACGGCACCTTCACCGCGATGAACGCGGGTCTGCCCGCGGTCAACTATTCGAGCGTGCGCTTCGGCGACTACGACAACGACGGCCACCCCGACATTTTGGTCACGGGTCTGACCACGGCCGGCTTCAATCAGGGCACGACAACGATCTTCCATAACGATGGCACGGGTGTCTTTACGCAGGTTGCTTCCATGCCACCGGGCATCTCGTACGGTTACGCGTCGTTTGCGGACGTCAATGGCGACGGCAAGCTTGATTTTTCAGTCGTCGGCGCGCCGAAGAGCGGCGGACTCATGCTCACGCAGGTGTTCACTCCGTCCAGTTGCCGCGGCGCAGATGTGAGCTTCACGACGCCTCGCGACGCGGTGCTTACGGTCCCCGCTCCCGGCCTGCTCGCTAACGCAAGCAGCCAAAACACGGTGACGGGTGTGACCGCGGCCACCCAGCCCACGAACGGCACGTTGACGGCATTTCCGGGTGACGGTTCCTTTGTCTACACGCCGCATGCCGGATTCTCGGGCACGGATACTTTCACGTACAACATTCTCGACGCCTCGAGATCATCCAGCCAGCCGGCGACGGTGACAATCACCGTCTTGTCGCAGGCGGTTTCGTGCTGGGCTACATCGAACGGCGGAACAACCGTCTTCCAGGGGATCGACGGAACCATCATTCAGCAAGCGATTGACGCGGCTCCTGCAGGCGCCACGCTCCGTATCGCTGGATACTGCGCAGGAACGCAATCGCGCTCCGGCCAATCGCAAACCGCGTTCATCAACAAGAACCTCAGCCTCGAGGGTGGTTACACCACCACGAACTGGGGCGTAAGCGATCCCGTCGCGAATCCCACGACCCTCGACGCAGCCGCGGCGGGCCACGTCGTGAACGTCGCCACGGGTGTCACCGCCACGGTGCACAACCTGATCCTGACCGGCGGCCTCACGCCGACCGGCGGCGGCGTACTAAACGCCGGAACAACAACCCTGTCCAATGTCACTATCACCGCGAACAACGCCAACAATGGCGGCGGCGTGGCGAACTCCGGCGCCCTGACGCTCGCGGGCGTGAACCTTTCCGCGAACGTGGCCACGTCGGGCGGCGGGTTGTGGAACTCCGGTTCGAGTGCGTCCGCGACCATTGTGAATTCCACGGTTTCTGGCAACACCGCGCACGGCGCTGGCGGCGCGGTTTTCAACGGCCAGTCTGCTACCGTCGATCTCACCGCGAGCACTTTTGCGGGGAATCGCGCCGGGAGCACGGGCGCGGGCCTCGACAACGAGACCGGCGGTATTGCCGCCATCCTGAACAGCACGTTTGTGGGCAACGTCGCTTCGGGTCCGGGCGGCGCAGGATCCGCCACCGGTGGTGCGATGACCACCGTGAAGAACGCCACGGTCAACGGGAACTCAGCTTCGCGCGGCGGCGGCTTCTACGTGCAGGGCGGTAGCACCACGTTCGTCAACACCATTAATGTCCGGAACTCGAACGGCAATTGCGCCGGGCCCGTCACATCGCTCGGCCACAACGTCGATACCGACACGACCTGCAACTTCCATGTAGCGGGTGACTTGGCCGTTGATCCGCAGGTTCAGCCGCTTGCCTCCAACGCGGGGCCGACGCAAACCGAGCTGCTGTCCTTCAATAGCCCGGTGATCGACAAAGGCGATAACACGCAGTGCCCCGGAACGGATCAGCGCGGCGTTGCTCGTCCAGCCGGCGCGGCCTGCGACATCGGCGCACTCGAACAGAGCGTCCCCGGCGTCGCCGCCGTTGATGATGGTTATGCGGCGTCCGCGGGAGCACCCCTCACGGTCGGCGCCCCATCGGGCGTGCTCGCCAATGATTTCAGCAAGGACGGCTCTACGCTGTCTGCGAACCTCGGCGCGTCCACATCGAATGGCTCCTTGACGCTGAACTCGGATGGTTCGTTTTCGTACCAGGCCAACGCGGGCTTCACCGGCGCCGACTCGTTCACCTACACGGCGACCAACGCTCTCGGCACCTCCACCGCTGCGACCGTATCCATCAATGTCACGGCGGCGCAAAGCTGCTCCGCCACCGTGGATGGCCTCACCGTCTTTACGAGTGCCGATGCAACAGCGGTACAATCTGCGATTAACTCCGCAATAGTGGGCAGCACGGTCAAGGTTGCCGGCACCTGCGCGGGCGCCGCCTCCTTTGACGTCCTTCAGGACTTCAGCGCTGAAGCCAGCACCATCTACATCAACCGCAGCGTCACCATCCAGGGCGGCTACGTCGCCGGTCAGTGGACGGCCACTCCAGACCCCGTGGCGCACCCCACGATTCTCGATGCTCAGAATCACGGCCGCGTCGTCACTATCGAATCCCGCTACACGATGTCGACCACCAGCACCATCTACACTGTCCCGATCGCGACCAACGTCGTTTTGAGCGGCCTGACGATTCAGAACGGAAGTGTGGGCAGAGGGGCGGCGGGCTTTTCGCATGGCGGCGGCATCACGGTTCTCGGCGCCAATATCGCCATTCAAAATTGCATCGTCAAGGACAGCCTGACGAACGGCACCGGCGGCGCGCTCTACTTCGCAACCAGCGTGGACGACCGCAATACTCTGATCCCGCCCAACACGGCGCAGCCGACCTTCGCATTCCGCGTATATGACGTGAATAACTACAACGTTGCAAAATCCGGCCTGCTCGACGGCGATTTCACCAAGCTCGAATCCATCGACGGCGGGCCGTTTGTGCCTCTCTCCGGCTCCATCACGGAGCCATTCCCAGCGAATCCGGGACTCTACCAGATCCCTCTGACTGCGGCTGAACTCAACGGAAATGTCATCACACTCCGCTTCGCCGCTCCCGGCGCCATGCCGATGGACATTATCCTTCGCACCAGCAACAACCTTGCCGTGGCGAACCCGTACACGCTGAACGTTTCCAACTCCATGTTTACGAACAGCAACGCGCAGGGTAACGACGATGCATGGGGCGTTCAGGGCGGTGGCGGCGTCTTTATCGGCAGCACCACGCTAGGTATCCCTTCTGTCACCGCTCTTGCTACCGCGAATTTGGATCACGTCACGATCTCGGGAAATCAGACTGCCGCTGCCGGTGGCGGTCTGATGACCATCGACGCGAACACCTCGATTATCCAGAGCACGATTTCCGGTAACACCGCCAACAGTCAGGCGGGTTTCGCCGGATCGGGAACCCTCACCATGCAGAACAGCACGGTGAGTGGAAACCAGGCCACGGGCGATATTGGCGCCGGCGCGTTTAGCGGCACGGCGCTGCTCTCCAACACCACCGTCGCCTTCAACAGTGCAAAGGGAATCTTTGGCGGGCTCGGCGGGGGAATTCAGATCAAGAATTCCATCGTCGCGAAAAACAACGTTCGCGACTGCAACGGCGTCACGTCGCTGGGCGGGAACATCGACAGCGATACAAGCTGCAAATCCCAGTCCTCCGACAAAACGTTCCTCGATCCCGGACTACTGACGCTGACCGACAACGGTGGACCGACGCAAACCATTGGATTGTCGAGCGTGAGCGGTGCAATCAATGCCGGCGTCAACTGCCTGACGACCGACCAGCGCGGCCAGGCCCGCCTGCGTGCCCCGGCCATCTGCGACAGCGGCGCTTTTGAGCTGGCTGCCTCCGTCGGCGCGCAAGACGATACTTATCGCGGCCAAAAAAACACCGCGCTGGTAATCAACGCAGCGAGCGGTGTCCTCGCGAACGACGTCGCCACCGGGGTGGGCTCGCTCTCGGCAACCAAGCTCACCAATCCAGCACACGGCACCGTCACGCTCAATACCGACGGCTCCTTCACGTACACGCCGGCCGCCGCCTTCACGGGACCTGACTCGTTCACCTACGCCGCAACCCAGGGCAGTCTCACCTCGAACGCCGCGGTGGTGAACATCAACGTGGTTCCATTGCTTACATGCGCTGCGACTCCAAACAATGGCACGAATCTCTTCACATCTGTTCAGCAAGCCATTGATGCGGCCCCAAGCGGAGGTACCGTCAAAGTCGCCGGCATCTGCACCGGCATGACCACGCAAACCGTGGGCCTTTTGTCCCTTACGCAAGTCGCGTTCATCAACAAACCGCTCAACCTCATCGGCGGCTTCGACGGAACAAACTGGAATGCTACGCCAAGTCTCCTCGCGAACCAGACCATCCTCGATGCAGCTCAGGCCGGTGGCGTCGTCGCCATCGTCGGCAACGCCGTTAACATGCCTGTGACCGTCCAGAACCTCTTCATGCTCAACGGCAAGAGCAGCTCTCAGTCCATCCTGAGTGTGCTCGGCGCGAACGTCACCCTCACGAATTTCCAGATCAACGGCGGCCAAGCCCTTGATTTCAACGGCGGCGGCATTCACACCGAAGCATTCCTCCTGAACAACGGCGGCACTTTTACCTTCCTGCCCACTACGCTGATCCTTACGAACGGCGCCATTCTCAATAATCAGGCCATCAAAAATGGCTCATCCTCTGTTTTTGGCGGCGGCATCGGCATTTCCAACTCGGCGCTTACGCTAACCAACGTGACGATCGCCGGAAACTCGGCAACCAGCGGTGGCGGAGCCATCTTCATGGCCAACGGCGGCCAGGCGACGCTGAACAATTCCACGGTTGTCAACAACACCGTCCTTTCGCTCTCCGGGATTGGTGGCGCTTTCAATGGCGGCGCGACCGTGTCCAACACCATCATCTCGGGCAACACTTCTGCCACCGGAAACTGCTCGGGCGCCATCGCTTCGCTTGGCTACAACCTCGACAGCGACGGCAGTTGCCAGCTTGGCGCAAGCGCCGACATCAGTCTTGTCGATCCGCAGCTCGCTCCCGTTGCAAACAATGGCGGCCCCACTTCGACGGCAGCTCTCTTGCCGGGCAGCCGCGCGATCAACGCGGGCGACTGCACCGGTGGCACTGTAACCACGGACCAGCGCGGAATCGCGCGTCCGCAAGGCGCGACGTGCGATATCGGCGCCTACGAACTCGCTGCGGGTGGCAACGGCGCAACGACGACCGTTCCTGCTGGCGGCTCCGCGACCACCGATCCTGTAGGCACCGGCGCGAATCCGACCACGCCGCTGCAAGTCACCGTCACTTCTCCGAACGCGGGTACGGTCTCGATTCTCGTCTCCACGAACAACACTGCGCCCACGGGCTTCACCACGCTAGGCTGGCAGGCCACGATCACTGCGCCCAGCGCAAGCGCCGCGAATCCGCTACACATCGCCTTCACGCTCGACGCCTCCATCATTCCCGCCGGTCAGAGCGAGAAAACCGTACAGGTATTCGCCAACGGCACGAAGCTGCCCGATTGCTCACCGAATAATGGCATGGCCACGCCCGATCCCTGCGTGACTACGCGCGTCATCTTCTCCAACGGCGATGTGGAGCTGGAGGTCCTCAGCTCCACTTCATCGAGCAGCACGTGGACGTTCAACGCGCCTTTTGCGCCGCCGGTCCTTTCGCTTCCGACGAGCGCGGCAGTCTCGGAAGGCTCGGCGTTCGTCCAGGCCGGATCCTTCACCGATTCCGCCAGCTCCGGTTGGACAGCAACCGTCGACTACGGCGATGGCCTCGGCGTGCAGCCGCTTTCGCTTACCGGCAAAACGTTCACACTCAGCCACATCTACCCGAGCGTTGGCACTTTCGATTCGAGTGTCTCCGTGTCGGGCGTCGGCGGAACCTCTACCGCAAGCATCAACGTCCAGGTGAACAACGTCGCACCGATAGTTTCCGCGGGCGGCGATGTGACCCTTTCCGCAAGCGCTCTCTTCACGCGCACCGGCAGCTTTACGGACCCCGGCGCCGAAACCTGGTCCGCCTCCGTCAACTACGGTGACGGCACAAACTTCGCGCTGCCCCTCAATCCCGACAAGACGTTTGCTCTCAGCCACTTCTATGGCAAACCCGGAACGTATCTCGTTCGCGTCGTCGTCAGCGACAGCCTCAGCGCCGCCGGCACGGCCGCGTTCAATGTGACGATCTCAAACACCGCGCCGGTCATAACCGCTGTGGCTCCGCAAACGGTCGCTCAGGGCAGCGTGTCGGTCCTGCAAGTTGCCACCTTTACCGATGGCAGTGCGCTCGAGCGCCACACTGGGAGCATCGATTGGGGCGACTCCGTCGTCACCTCAGCGATCGTGACCGACGATGGCAACACCGGTGTGATCTCCGGTTCTCACGCCTACAGCACCACCGGCAGCTACACGGCCACCATCACGGTGACGGACGATTCCGGAGCTTCGGGCACGGCAACGCTGGCCATCACCGTCACGAACTCCGCGCCTTCCATCCTTATGCCGGCGCGCCTCACCGTAAACGAGGGTTCACAACTTGTTTCTTCCGGCTCCTTCGTCGACGTCGGCGCGAACAAGACATGGACTGCGACCGTGGACTACGGCGACGGCAGCGGCAGTAATCCGCTCATGCTCAACGCCGACAAGTCCTTCGCGCTCGGTCACGTGTACGCCAAGAGCGGCTCATTCACGGCGACCGTCACCATTCGGGACAGCAACGGCGGCCAGAGCTCGGCAACTTCGCTCGTCGTAGTGAACGACATCGCGCCCGCGATCACGCTCGGCCCCGGCGGCTCGATCCAGATCGGCTCGCTATTTACGGCGTCGGGTTCGTTCACCGACCCGGGCGCACAAACTTGGACTGCCACCGTCGACTATGGCGACGGCAGCGGTGTCCAGGCACTTACGCTGAATGCCGACAAAACGTTCTCGCTCAGTCACAGGTATACGACCGCTGGAACTTTCACGGTTACGGTCGTCGTCAACGACAGCGGCGGCGCTTTGAGCAGCAAGTCCCTGGTCGTGACCGTCGCTGGCGCCGCTCCAACCGTCACGATCACCGATCCTGTGAACAACGCCACCGTCTCTGGCATCGTCACGGTTGCCGCAACCGTGAATGGAACTGCCACCGTCAATAGCGTCACGTTCGCCGTCGACGGTGTGCAAATCGGGTCGGCGATCACCTCAATGCCGTTCGCGACAATTCTGGATGCGCGCACACTTTCCCCTGGGACTCACACCATCACCGTGACCGTGAACAGCTCCGCGGGAGCTTCGATGGCGAGCATCTCCGTTACCGTGGACAACAGCCCGGCTCTCGGCGACGCCGTCGTGGATTCCTCCACAATCTTCTCAGTGCAGGTTCCCAACAACACCACCGGAACGCCCTGCGCGCAGTGCAGCTTCGCATCAGCCTCGGACCTCATCCCTGGCCAAACGATTGAAATTCGCCGCCGCGCAGGCTCGAATCCGCCGTCCGCTGCCGAAGTCGTCCTCAAGCAGGGGAGCATCAGCGGCACGATTGCGAACACAAGCGGTAGTTCGTTCACCATGCAGCCGAACCACGCTCTGCTCAAGGGCATCACCGTTCAGGTTGTTACAGATTCGTCCACCCTACTCGAGGGCCTCCCGACGTCAGGATTCGCTGCGGCGCAGAAAGTGGTCGTTCGCGGGTTCCTGTACAAAGGCGTGAACACAGGTACGGCGATTCTTGTCGCAAGACAAGTGAAGTTGGTCCAATGAACGCGAATCTCAGAGCTCAAAAACACGAAAAGGACGCTCCAATGAGAAATGCTTTCGTGAAAACGAATGACGCGAGCGTGCGCTCTTTGAAGATCCGCAGCGCTGTGCTGCTTTTCTGTACGATTGGCGCCGCGGTCTTTGCTGTCGGCTGCGGTTCGAAGTTCGCTCCGACGCCTCCACCGCCAAGCGGCGGCAGCGAGAGCCTGGCCATCTTCATGAAAGATGCGCCGTCAGACTCCGCGCTGTCCCTGCAGGTGACAATCAACTCCGTCAGCATGGCCAACGCGGGCGGCCAGTCCGTCACGCTCACGAACACACCCCGCACTTACGAACTGACGCACCTTTCGCTCGCCCCTACGCTCACCACCCTCCAAAACGTAAGCAGTGGCGCGTATACCGGCGTGACCCTGACGCTCAGCAATCCGCGAATGCAAATCCTGGATCCGAACGGCAACCTGAAAATGATCGACGCGACGAGCACCCCGTCGATCACGCTCGCGCAATCTTCGGTGACCGTTCCCATTTCCTTGAGTCTTTCACGTCAGGCCAACGGCGGCGTCGTGCTCGATTTTGACATCTCCAAGTCCCTGACCGTCGACAACCAGGCAAATTTCGTTTTGACGCCTATGCTCGCCGCGACGATTGCAAATGCAAACGATCCAACCCCACAGCTGACGAACTGCGTCGGCAGCGTCATGGCTCTCGCTAAGGATGGCTCCGGTTTTGACCTGCAGTTGGCCGAGTCCGGGGTGACGGTTCACGTTGTGGTTGACTCAAACACGTTCTTTGACACAGCGGCCCAAAAACTTGCGAACGTCACCGCCGGCGAGATCCTCGAAGTCACCGCTTCGTTAGAAACCGACGGCACCTATCTCGCCAAGGCCATCAACGGCAGCGCGTCCAGCCTGAACGCGCGCCAACAGGGCCTCTTCACCGGAGCTTATCGGAACGATTCTGGGCAAACGGTGGTGAGTGTCGCTCCTCAAGACTAGCATCCGCTGAGGTTCGTCTTGCAGGTCGCTTGCTCCGGGCGCTTGCCGCCGAACCGTTTCACTTCAGAGCCGCGTTCGGAAAATGGCTTGTCGTATTTTTGTCTCACTACAGCGGTTTATTGCCATGGTTGGCGAACATTGGGGGAACAACTGTTCTCGAAAGATCACCGCAATCGCGTCGGTGGTGCGATTCAGAACTCGACGATTAAGAACACAAATTGAGAGACGTTGCGAAGCGCGGGCTGGCCCCACGTGCGTGATCACCGGATTTGCATTTTCGAAGATTGATGGGATCAGAAATGCACAGGGTCCCCTGAATTTTCCCCATACTTGCCAGATGGCGTGCGCTCAACTTGTTGCCGTTCAACGGTTTCTGAATAGCACGCCTGCCTCCCCGTGTTTTTGCAAATTCGTCATGCGGCGAACTCTTTGGAATTAAAGGACTTGTGAATTGAGAACTCCTGCCTGTGGGAATTCCACAGGTTCGTTTTAGGTGAAGTCATCTTTCGATAAACTACAGAAAACAAGCGAGATATTTTGGTCGGGGCGCCGAGATTTGAACTCGGGACCTCCTGCGCCCAAGGCAGGCGCGCTACCAGGCTGCGCTACGCCCCGACAAGAACTGCACTACTCATTCTAAAGTACTTCCGGATTTTCTGCTCGCTCCTATTCATCGTTTTTGGCCTCGACCGTGCACTTACCGTTTATTTATTCCGTCGAAATCGCTCATTGGACCACGACCGTGAACATTCGTTCCGCAGGTACCGGAGCTGTTTCGCCCACCAGGCGGTTGAGCTTCTCCAGGGCTTTGCGCTTCATCTGCAGCTTCATCTGAGAATACTTCGTCATGACTTGCGCGTCTCCCTGCCGCGGCATCTGAGTCACCCATTCATCCGACACTCCTCCATCACTCAGCCGCGTAGCATAAGTGGATCGAAGGTCGTAGATCCGGAAATAGGGGACCTTTGCTCGGCGAAGCGTTTTGCTCCAAACCGTTTGAAGGTGGCTTGGTACCCCTTGGGATTGCGATCACTTGGAAAAAGAAACGGGCTCTCCGGTGTGATTGCCATTTGGCGCCGCAACGCTTCAGCTGCCAAAGGAGTGAAGGGAACCTCGGCGATGCCGTTCGGAGTTTTTGAGTCCGGGATCCAGACTACCGCGTTGGAAAGGTCCTTTTGGTCGCTTCTCATCGGGGCTAGTTCCTTATAGACTCGCTGGTTGAAGCGCCTTTTCGGTCGAGAAATGCGCGCCCAGAGCTAACGGGGAGAATGAGCTGCGCGCACAAGGCAAGA
>WNFW01003253.1_pt1 | contig 14245 bp, 10 predicted proteins | sample 5400131 | NCBI WGS metagenome assembly WNFW01 (sample SAMN13153362, study PRJNA577476) | soil metagenome | isolation source: 20 cm soil or saprolite under grassland replicate 1 | place: USA:California | collected 2016-06-15 | reverse complement strand
GCCGGGGTGCGTTGCAGCCGCGCGGCCAAATGAACGGCACCATGGCGCAGGAGAGCGACAAGGCACAGGATCGCGCAAAGACTTTGCGCAACCGGGAGCGCCTTGCGCAAAATCAAAATCTCCTCTTTTGGTATCGCGAACTTTACCGCGATCAGTTCAAGAATCTTCCCGACCCAGCGACGCTCTCGATTCTCGAGATTGGAAGCGGCACGTCGCCGCTGAAACGATTTTTATCGAATGTCGTTACAAGCGATGTGCTTGATCTTGATTACCTCGACCTAGTGTTTGACTGCCATGACATCGACAAATTGAATACTATAAAGGACAACAGCCTCGATCTGATTACGCTTACCAATGTCTTGCATCACCTGAAGAGCCCAATTGCGTTTCTCAATGCCGCCGCTACTAAGTTGAGATCCGGCGGGAAAGTAATCGCGACCGAGCCTTTTTTCTCGGTTTTGTCGACGTTTCTTTTTACGTATCTCCACCACGAGCCGGTCGCTTTCGATGTTGCCGAGCCACAACTAAGCGAACTGCGGGGCCCCTTGGCATCGGCCAACCAAGCGTTGCCCTGGTTGATTTTTTTCCGCCGGCGCGATTGGGTTCAATGCTTGGACGGAAACTACGATGTCCCGAGCCTGATGGTTCGTCCATTTAGTGCACTCTCTTAGCCGCCAGTTCCCGAGGCTATGCGCCTCGTTTTTTACCGTAACTTTGACGCGCCGGTGAACCTTCTGACGTCTGTAGGCGCTTTTCTTCACGCCGTTGGAAACAAACTCTATGAACACGTCTTTCCAATCTACCGCCCCCTTTATGGCACCTACAAAGCCCGCACCGATCGCGCAGAGCGACAGCTGCTAAGGAAAATCTTGTTTTCGGGCGCCATTGCCGTAGATGTCGGCGCTAACATCGGAATTTACTCGGAGTTCCTCTCCCGCTGCGTTGGTCCAACAGGCCTTGTCCATTCCTTCGAACCTTCGCCGGACAATTTCAAGCGACTGCAGGCTGCGACGCGTAAGCTATCAAACGTCCAAATCTCCCGAGCCGCGGTGGGCGAGCACACCGGCAACTCCAAGCTTTATCTGTCCAATAAACTAAATGTTGATCATCGGACTTACGTGATTCACCGCGATTCGCGCCGCCCTGTGCCAATCCAGATGATAGCGCTCAACGATTACTTCCAACCCGGGGAACGTGTTGACCTGATCAAAATGGATATTCAAGGATATGAGCTTCACGCCTTGCGAGGGACTAATCGCGTTTTGGCAGATAATCCGGATATAAAACTGCTTCTTGAATTTTGGCCATACGGCTTGAAGCAAGCCGGAGCGAACTGGGAAGAACTTGTCCAGATGCTCGAGGGCTTCGGTATGGATCTGACGCTTGTGAGGTCTGAGGGCTTGATTCCCTTCAATCGGAGCGATATTCGAAGCGATAGCTCTTGGTACATTAACCTTTTCGCAAGCCGTAAGCCAAAAATGGATTCGCAATCGGTCGGATTGCAGTCGTATCGCATCTTCGGAATATCAGCCAGCCCGGTACGTGACAATATTCACAGCTTCGAACTTGCCGAAGCATTCGTAAAATCCACTCAAGCCTCTCTCACCTAACGAGTGAAAACGTTGAGATTGCCACGCGAGTTTGTTCGGCTAGGAGGGTAACCGATGCGGCGGAATCATTGGTGTGTGGTAAGCGGAGGCGGTTGTTTCTGACTAGCGGAATCCTTGGCACCCTGCGGAAGCATCTCCATCGGAACGTCATAAACTAAAAACGAATAGGCAATGTGGTCCACAGGAGTAAAATGCTCCCTCAACCATTTGTACTCCTTAGGATCTCGGTTGACTCCTACCAGCGCGTTAACAGGGACGACAATTCGACCTGCTTGCGGCTTACGAGGATCTATGATGAGCCCCGGATTACGTTGGATGTATTGCATTAGATACCATTCGTTTCCTCGCCAATCCAAGTTCGAATCTGCAAGGTGCCGGTAAGCCAGCTTCCTATCCGGGACAAATTCGTTAAAATACGATATAAAATGCGGGTAATATGAAAGGGTTGATACTATGACCCAAGTCGCCAGAATTACCCCGGTATAAGTTCGGAGTTTACATTTGGGTGTAGCTAAGAACCTCCCGCAAAAGACCGTAGCCAGGGTGATTACAGGCAATACGTGACGAATGCCGATCTGCGCGTTAAAGAAAAAATTGAAGTAGATCCAGTAAATCAATATTGGAACCAGTAGGAAGACTTCCTCGCGGCGAAGAGCGGTAGCTGGCTGACCACGCTGCGAACAATATCCGATAAATGCCAGCAAAAATATCACTTGCGTCGCAATTGGCACCTTGAACAATGCAGCGTAAAAGTAATACACTGGGAATCCACGAAGTGTTCCGTCATGGCGATTGACTCGAAGCTCCCCCGCCATGTAAATGTTTCTCCAACCCTGTCCCATCCTTTCTTCTAATTTGCAGATATCCAAGCCTTGGACGTAGGGCACTGGCAACGGAAGTGGAAGGCTGCCAACGAACGGCGTCGCCTGAAGCTTTCTGAAAAATGGATCCTTGAGCGTATATCCCGACAATGGCGTTCCGAATCCATTGAAGCCGAATCCAAGATTGATTATCACGATGCTGACTACAGCGAAAAACGCCGTCACAATGGACCAGTTGCGGAGCTCCCTAGTAAGGAGGCGTCCCCAATCGAGCCTCGCACGTTCGGCTGCTGTTGCAGACCAACGATAAATCGCCGCAATCAGGAAGAAGACTGCATATAAGTAAATGCAAAAATATTTAGCCAATTGACTAAGCCCGAGCGTCACTGCACTCAGAAGTGCTCGTGCTTTGCCGCCTGATTTGAGAAAATGCCAAAAATGGTATAATGCCGCCGTCATCATCAAGGACGCTGGCAAGTCAGCCGTAACTAGTTGGCCGTGCGCCAGTAGGTTGGGATCGAAGACGTACAGGCTCAAGGAAAGAAGAGCCCCCTTACGGCCGTACCGACTGTTCGGGCAAGTATAGAGAGAGTCTTGCTTGTTATGACATGCACGCTTGAAAACGGCATCACGCTACCGTCTATCACGCCCGTTCGTTTCGAAGTGCCGTGCAACACGCGATCGCCGTATTGGTAGTGGAGAGGCTCATCAGTGGTAAGCCCCTTGTGGTGTAGGCTAGTGATGTGTATCAGCACCAATACGGTCACGAGCGCGCCGCAAACAAAAAGCCACCAGCGCGTCGCGATCCATTGCCAGAATCGATCACTCATCAGGTAGTCTGCGCAATACAACGCTGCCTATTCCAGATTCTACGTGTCCCTTTTTGCACGCGGTGATTGATGACTTCTAAGCTCAACAACCGGTTCTCTAGTCGGAACCTCGGATCCGTGGCGAACGTACGACGTCCGCTCGGAATTCGCTGAGTGAAATTATGTAATCGACTTTTGCGAGCTGGTCTGGCGTAAGTTCATTTAATTTGTCGATCCCGATTTGGAGGGAATGATCATTCCAAACCAAAGAAGCGATGAACAGAGGATGCCATTTGTTTTGGAATAGCTGTTCGTCTGGCTTGAGGAGCACTGTGCTGTGCGGCGCTGGCCGCAGATTGAGGGAATCAAATGCGGCGATGACGTGACTTACTTTTTCACCTACGCCGAGCAAATTTGGGACCGTCCTAAGTCGACGATTTTGCCAGTCAGTAAAGAATGCGAATGATACTGCCAGAACAGTGACTAGAACTATTCTGATAGTCCAACCAGGAGTTTTCCCGGCCGTGGCACGTAAAATCCCAAGTATCGGTGCGTCCCCAGCAGCGCCACGATGGTGGGTTTCCGATATCGCTTCAGTCTTGCGGTCCACCGCAACGCGTTGGCCAAAAAACATGAAGAGTCTCGAAACCAATGCAATCAAATCACAGGCAACTTTTGCAACGATCATAGCCCAGCCGAACAGCAGGAGGTAAAGACACCCACCGCCGCGAATCGGAAGAAGAAATGCTATCGGCAGCGGAACTATGACCACCCAGACGGCCATAAGTCGAACCATGCGGTCCCGCCGGAAGACGGCATAGATGAAAACAGCCACCCAGAGGATCCAAAATGTCTTTAGACTAATCGCATTGCTTCCAAAGAATAACTCATTGAGGAACGTTGCATTGGATGCGACGAATTGATGCCATGAGTACCGTGGACGATAAGGATCCAGTCTTGTTAGGAAACCAGTGCTGTAAACCTTGCCGTACAAATAAACAGCAGTAACAGCACCTGCTACCAACAATGGCGTGGCGTAGCACACGCTCCACCAGAGGAACGCCTTGCAGTCCGCCCAACGAGGCGCCTTTAGAAATTCGTAGATCAAGATGATCACTGGAAGCGTGACCGCCATCTCCTTGCTGTCGAGCGCCAGAACATATAGAAGTAGGAATATCAATAGTTGCACAGGACCCAGACAAATATCTTGTTCGCGAAGATGGACGTAATAGGTCAGTGCTGCGAGGTAAAAGAACCCGCATAACACATCGTAGATAAACGCACCAACGAATACCAAGTTCGCTACATACGGATGGTAACAGAAAGCAAGAACCGCGACGAAAGCGAGCGAGCGGCAAGAGGCGAGAAGTCGCGCCAGATAGTAGGCGATCGGGATTGTCAGAGCGAGAATGCTGATCTGGGCAATCCGATAAGGCAAAGGATCCAGGTCAAAGAAGTGATAAAGCGGCAGATAGTAAAGAGCGCCACCCGGGCGATAAAGGTAGAGCGGCAGATCGTAAAGGGCGCCTCCTGGAATATAAAACAGTTTCCAAAACGCCATGTTTGCCAAAAGCGATTTGAGCGCTCCTGCTCGCCAGCAGATCCCGAGGTTCATCATCTCGTCTTCACGAAATCCTCCGTGCCGCGCCGCGAGAGCGAAATGCAGGAAGTAGGCGATAAGAAGGAGGACACAAATTGCATCAAGTCTAGTCAGCCAGTTCGCCCGGTGTGCCGTTGCATTCCGCGCGCGATTGCAGCTGCTAAAGGCGGGCAAGTTCAATTGAGCAACGAACCGGTCGCAGGGTAAGCGTAAGACTCGCTATTGTTATTGACTTTGCCCATATAGCAGACCTGAATCTCCGCAATCGAACAAGCTGCGATGGAGCTCTTGTGTACCGTTGCGGCTGTTGAATTGTTGGACCGGTAAGAACTTTCGATTCCAACGTATTAAGGGAAACCCGGCGCGAGCCTCGGCTCATCGGCGTCACTCGATATACTTCCGTAGGAACAACTCCATGATGTGCTGAACGGCGTCGCCTCTTACATGCCTCAGATCGTCCTCCCATACCGCTGCACGATCCGAGTTCTGAACGACTTCGTAACTTGGAAAATAATCCACATTTGAGTGAACTGCAGCCCACTCCTGGCTGACTGCCCTTAACAAAGACTTAGCCCAGCTATTGGCTACGACAATATCCATCGTGGAAAAGGTGTTCATCAAAGGCACCGGAGAAACTGTAACGATGATATGAACATCGGGATGTCCATATTGAGACAGCAACGCATGAATTGCTTCGAGGTTGGCCCAGTTTTCACCGAAACTGCTAAGCTGAAATTCGTATCGGTCCGGGTCTGTTTTGAACAAAGACGGTATGGGCGTGCGATTAACGAACACATTCGCTTTGACGTCGCGCCAGACCTCTGCCAGCCCCAGCGTGAGGACTACTGCCCGACAATTCCGTATCCGTTTTGTGACTGCTTGCATTAGCGCTCGCCGTTCGAGCGTTTCTTCCAGATCCGCAAACTCCAAAGTTGGGTTTGTGTGTGGATCGTACCAGGTTGTTTTTGTCAGTGGAACAATCGAGTCTCGCGGGAATTCTGCGTCCGGATTAAGCGCCCAGCGTAGTTCATTCAGGATTGAATAGGTGTTGTATTTGTTGGTAAATCCGAGTCCCGATGTTTCTCTATTAGCGGGTTGGAGTTTGGCAAATTCGGGCGCTGCGCTTTCAACGGCTATCTTGTGCCCGGCCAGGGAGTTTTCGAGACCGCGTGCAAAACACGAGCCGATCGCGTAGAACTTGTCCTGCCGATGAAGCTTGAATTTTGGCGCTACGTGAGGAATGAACCAAGTCTGACGCAGGCGCTGGAACGCGTATTTGCCAGCCGGATCATTTGGATCAGTGTTGTCTTTGTACCAAATCGCAGCAGGGTTCTCGCGATAATTGTTAACGGCTTCAGTCGCGGTCGCCACATAATGAGGCGGGGTAGAAAACCGCTGCGGGTCCGGCGGAACAGGGCCGATCGATTGATCAGCACATGGTGGCGAAACAACATCATTGGAGATCGGCATAACAATGCGTCACGGTATGCGGCTGAGTTGCCACGTAAGCACACCACGCGTTTTTCTCCAGCGGGAATTCCTATGTAACTAGTAGCTTGTGGTCTGAGTAATTAACCCTGCGCAAGAAGATAAATTGCGAACAGCGTGAGCAGAAAGTAGGGAACAAGCACCGCAGCGCCTGCATAATCTTTCGCGATTCTTTGCCCGAAAAACAGCGCGGTGATCGCTGCGGCGGAAAGAATTGCTCCGTACAATCCGACCCTCGTATCTTTTAAAAGAATTACCAGCAGACAGCCGATGGCGCTCAGCGCGCCGGCCGTGAGTTCCAAAATCGTGATGCAGATCAGCAGCGCAGGAACGATCCCCGCAAGTGGGCTCTTCGCGAAATGTCCTTTTAGCCATTCAAAATTTCCGCGGCGGTCGAGGATTTTATCGATCCCCGATTGAAGAAATAGAATCGCCAGAAAAGCGGAGGCGAAAATCTGCATCAGGTAAGTGGCTTCAGGCGCGCGCACAATTGCGATCATCAGCGGAGCTTAGCCGAACCATCGCGGATTTGTCGATGCCCTGATCTTCGGGGACAAAAAACAGGGACGCCGTTATGTGCGCGTTCCTGCTTTGTAGAACTGCCTCGCGAGACCTAGTCGCCGACTTCTGATCTTCAGTCTCCCTGGGCGACTGCATCGGCGAACGCGACCTCGCCTGATTTCAAATCCAACTCCGCTTCGGCCGGTGTCCCAAAAACGCGTGCACGTCTGTCATCGAATTCGCCTTCCCAGCGCGCGACGACGACTGTCGCCAGACAATTGCCGATGACGTTCACGCATGTGCGACCCATGTCCATCAGTTCATCGACGCCGAAAATAATGGCGACACCGATCGGTCCCAATCCTGCGGGAACAAACGAATTTAGCGCCCCCAGCAGGATGACAAGTGATGCCCTCGGCACGCCGGCTACTCCTTTCGAAGTCAGCATCAACGTCAACATCATTGTGATTTGTTGGCCTAACGACATGTGCCATCCCATCGTCGTCTCGGCCGCTTGGGCGACGAAAACTGATGCCATCGCCAGGTACAGGGTTGATCCTGTCAGATTGAACGAATACCCGGTTGGCATCACGAATCCAACGATATGCGGGGGCACGCCGAAACGTTCCATCGATTCCATCGCTTTCGGCAGCGCTGATTCGCTACTTGTCGTCGCGAATGCGAGCGCCGCAGGCTCGCGCACCGCACGCACGAATTGTCTTAACGGAACCCGCGCGATCCGAATCACCAGTCCAAAAATAAGAGCAATGAAAATCACCAGAGCGAGATAAAGCGAGCCGATCAATTTTCCGAGGTTTAACAGCACAGCTGGGCCTTGCGTGCCAATCGTGTGTGCCATCGCGGCGCCCACCCCGATGGGTGCAAACAGCATTACGTAATTTGTGAACTTGAACATGATTTGCGAAAGGCTGTCCATCGCGCGGATGATTGGTTTGCCTTTCTCGCCAACGGCTGACACGGCGAGTGCGAAGAGCACGCTGAATGCGACAATCTGCAAAACATCGCCACGCACCATGGCCTCGATCACGCTCGCGGGGAAAACGTGCACGAGGGTTTCGACGAAAGTCTGGGGATGAGTTTGGCCGATTGTCTTGAGAACGTCGGTGCTGGTTGCGGCGAGAGTCACGCCAGCGCCGGGCTTTGTGAAATTAACAACTGCCAATCCAATCACGAGGGCGGCTGTGGTGACGATCTCGAAATAGATCAGCGCCTTAATTCCCATGCGCCCTACCTTCCGGAGCGCACCGGCGCCCGCGATTCCCACCACAATGGTGGAGAATACAAGCGGCGCGATGATCGATTTGATCAGGTTAATGAAAATGTCGCGCAAAAAATAAACCGCATTGCCCCAATCGGGCCGCAGCCATCCAATCACGCCTCCGACACCCAGCCCGATCATGATTTGTACCGTCAACGATGGGCGATACCACGGCCTACGCCTCGGTTGAACAGCGCTCACGGTCATGGCCCTCGTATTACCACAACGGGCGAATTCGAACAGCGCGCGTTTAAATTCTGCGCTCCCCAGCAACTATTCCGCTGAGCAATAGTTGTAGGGCGTCTGTATCAGACGCCTGGCGTTTCACAAAACGCCCTACAGATCTAATCGATCATCCGCTCTTCAATGCCGGCGTAGGCATCGATTCTGCGATCTCGCAAGAATGGCCAGTGGGTCCGATGCTCGTTGACGCGAGCCCAATGAATGTCGGCTGCTACAATCTCTTCTTGATCGATCGAACCTTTCGCGATGATTTCGCCGTCCGGCCCGCACACGAAGCTTTGTCCCCAAAATTCAATGCCATCTCCACCGGCGGGCGCCTCATGACCAACGCGGTTCGCCACCGCGATGTAACACCCGTTGGCGATCGCATGACCACGCTGAATCGTCTCCCACGCGGAATGTTGCGCTTTTCCAAATTCTTTTTTCTCGCTCGGATGCCAGCCGATTGCCGTTGGATAAAAAATAATCTCTGCGCCACGCAACGCGGTCAGTCGTGCTGCCTCCGGATACCATTGGTCCCAGCAAACACAGACTCCAATCTTGCCGCGCGCAGTGTCCCACGCGCGAAATCCGAGATCGCCCGGCGCGAAGTAAAATTTTTCGTGATACAGCGGATCATCGGGAATATGCATTTTGCGATATTTACCGAGCAATTTTCCATCCGAGTCAATGATTGCCGCGGTATTGTGATAAAGGCCGGCGCTGCGTCTCTCGAAAAGCGACGCGATAATCACTGTACCGGTTTCCCGAGCGATTTCTCCCAATGCAGTGGTTGAATTTCCCGGCACTTCCTCGGCCAAATCGAAGTTCTTGTGATCCTCTGTCTGGCAAAAATATTGCGACCGAAAAAGCTCCGGGAGGCAGACAACCTCTGCGCTTTGTCGTGCGGCATCGCGAATAAATTTGATCGCGCGCGCGAGATTCTTCTCCGGCTCCACGCCGCAGCGCATCTGAATCAGCGCGATTCTCGTTAATTGCGAATTTATAGCACGTTTCATTAACACCGGGCTTTAGACCGGTGTTGACTGTGACGCAAGCGCCGCCAGCCGTTTCAACGGCTTATTTCAGCGGCCCTGAAGCCGTTAAAACGGCTCGCGACAAGCTCGTCGCGCAAACACCTGGCTAAAGCCAACGGTGTTAATGAAATTCATTTCACCGAATCAGCCGGGACGATTTTGATACTCTCGATCACTACGCGTTTGGTCGGTTTACTCGCTTCGCCCATGCTATTTTTGGTCACCGGAATGTCACCGATTTTCTCCAGCACATTCTCGCCTTTGATCAGTTTGCCGAAGGTCGTGTATTGATGATCGAGCCGGTGCACCGGGGCAAGGCAGATGAAGAATTGCGAACCGGCAGAGTCCGGATCCGGCCCGCGTGCCATCGAAATCACGCCATGATCGTGGCTATGATCGTTGAACTCGGCCTTAAGGTTGTAACCGGGTCCGCCTTGCCCGTAGCTGTTCTCTTTTGCCGGATCTTTCGAATTCGGGTCGCCGCCTTGGATCATGAATCCTTTGACGATCCGGTGGAAAATCGTCCCGTCATAGAATCCCTGGCGTGCCAGTTTCTTGAAATTCTCAACTGTGTTTGGCGCGGCATCGATCCAAAACTGCACCACCATATCGCCTTCGCTCGTCTTTATCAGGGCCACCTCATTAGATGAATTCATGGCAGTTCTTTCTTCTTTCTTTTCGTCGGCCGCAAAAACAGCCGAACTCAATATTACAAGGGAAAGGATCAACAATTTCATACAAGCGGTAAAGTGATTGGTTACTCGGATTTCGTCATTCATTTATGATATTCCTGCAAGCTCCGCACCTGGATTTTTCGTTTTTGCAGTGAGCGGATTCCATTGGCGCTGGCCAGCGCGGCGCGCACCGTCGTCATAATCGGAATTTTCGCAGCGAGCGCGGCGTTACGAATGACCACTTCGTGCTCACGCGGAATTTTGCCGATTGGCGTGTTGATGATGAAATTGATGTCACCATTCTTGATCCGGTCGAGCACGTTTGGACGTCCCTCGTGAATCTTGAAAACCTTGGTTACTTTGATCTTGGCTTTGGTCAGAGCCTCTGCAGTTCCGCTGGTGGAAACAATCTCAAAACCCAGTTTGAGAAATTCGCGGGCGACGGGAATGATCGCTTCCTTATCGGCATCTTTGACGCTGACAAAGACTCTTCCGCGTTTGGGCAAAGGTGGCGGCGCAGCCATCTGCGATTTGGCGTATGCAAGGCCAAGATCGATATCGATGCCCATTACTTCGCCCGTCGATTTCATTTCCGGACCGAGCGAAATATCCAGACCCTCGTAACGCAGAAACGGAAACACCGCTTCTTTGACCGAGAAATGTTTCGGCACGATTTCTTTCGTGAATCCGAGTTCGCGCAATGATTTTCCCGTCATCACTTTGGCGGCCATTTTTGCCAGCGGTACGCCAATCGCTTTGCTGACGAACGGCACAGTACGCGAGGCGCGCGGATTCACTTCAAGCACGTAAACCTCGTCGACCTTCACCGCGAATTGCACGTTCATCAGACCGCGCACATTCAGCTCGCGTGCCATTGCTTTCGTCGCGGATGAAATCTCGTCTAGCACTTTTTGCGATAGGGAGAACGTCGGGATCACGCATGCGCTGTCACCGCTGTGAATGCCCGCTTCCTCGATGTGCTCCATGATTGCGCCGATAACGGTCGTCTCGCCGTCGGAGATGCAATCGACATCTACCTCAATGGCGTCCTCGAGAAAGCGATCGATGAGCACCGGGCGGTCAGGAGTTATTTCGATCGCACTTGTCATGTAACGTCTGAGGTCTGCCTCCGTATACACAAGCTCCATCGCGCGTCCGCCGAGAACGAAGCTCGGCCTAACGAGCACGGGATAACCAATTTCCGTCGCTATCGCCACGGCATCGTTGGTACTTGTGGCCGATCCATTTGGCGTTTGGCGCAAGCCGAGTTTGTCCAGCATCGCCGCGAATAGCTTTCGGTCTTCTGCGGTCTCGATGCTCTCGGTTTGCGTCCCAAGAATAGGCACACCTGCCGCTTTCAATCCACTGGCGAGATTCAGCGGTGTTTGGCCGCCAAATTGGACGAACACGCCTTCCGGTTGTTCCTGATCGTAAATGTTGAGCACGTCCTCGAGGGTGAGCGGCTCAAAATAAAGTTTGTCGCTCGTGTCGTAATCGGTCGAAACTGTCTCCGGATTCGAGTTTACCATGATCGTCTCGAATCCAAGCTCGCGCAGGGCAAATGCGGCGTGCACACAGCAGTAATCGAATTCGATGCCCTGGCCGATCCGGTTCGGTCCACCACCCAGAATCATGATCTTGCGTTTGTCGCTCTCGCGCCGCTCGTTCTCGTCGCCGTATGTCGAATAATAGTAAGGCGTGTACGCTTCGAACTCCGCCGCGCACGTATCCACGAGGCGGTACGTCGGTGCGACTCCTTCAGCTTTTCTCTTGTATCGAATCGCGCTTTCCGAAGCGCTTCGCGCGACTGCCAGTTGTCGGTCTGAGAAACCGAATTTCTTCGCGCGCAAGAATGCCTTTGTCTTCAAACATCCGGTTTCAGCAACGACCTCAGCAATGTTTCGCAAAAACCACCGATCGATTTTCGTTAGCTCGTAAACTTCATCGATCGACGCGCCTTTTTGGAATACTTGCGCGATGTAGAAGATTCGTTCGGCATTCGGGATCGCTAGTTTCAGCCGCAACGTTTCAAGATCGACATCGTTGTCCGCGCCATCACCTAACAAGCCGAAGCGTTTGATCTCCAGGCTGCGCAGTGCTTTTTGCAATGCTTCTTTAAACGTGCGTCCGATTGCCATCGCTTCGCCGACGCTTTTCATCCGCGTCGTGAGCGTCGCGTCTGCCTGCGGGAATTTTTCAAACGTGAACCGCGGCACTTTGACCACGCAATAATCAATCGTCGGCTCAAAGCAGGCCGGCGTTTCGCGTGTGATATCGTTTTTGATTTCGTCGAGGGTGTAGCCGACTGCGAGTTTGGCCGCGATTTTTGCAATCGGAAAACCCGTCGCTTTCGATGCCAGCGCACTGGAACGCGACACGCGCGGATTCATCTCAATCACGACCATGCGACCGTTCTCGGGATGCACAGCAAACTGAATGTTGGACCCGCCGGTCTCGACGCCAATTTCACGGATCACCGCGAACGCGGCGTCGCGCATCATTTGATATTCCTTGTCAGTAAGCGTTTGCACAGGCGCGACGGTGATGGAGTCGCCGGTGTGCACGCCCATGGGATCGAGATTCTCGATGGAACAAACGACGACGCAGTTGTCCATTCGGTCGCGCATAACTTCCATCTCGAACTCTTTCCAGCCGACCAGCGATTCTTCGATCAACACTTCGCGCACTGGCGAAAGATCCAGGCCGCGCGCAGCGATCTCATCAAGTTCTTCGCGATTGTAAGCGATCCCGCCGCCAGTACCGCCCAACGTGAATGCCGGACGAATGATCAGCGGAAATGTTCCGATCTCGGCAACGATGCGAGCGAGATCCGCAAGTGAACGCGCTATGCCAGAGCGCGGCACGTCGAGCCCGATACGCAACATGGCTTCCTTGAACAATTGGCGGTCTTCGCCTTTTGCGATCGCCTGCGCGTTCGCGCCGATTAGTTTGACGCTGTGCCGCGCCAGCGCGCCGTTGCGGTTCAACTCCATTGCCGCATTAAGCGCAGTTTGTCCGCCGAGAGTGGGCAAAATCGCGTCCGGTTTTTCGCGTTCCATGATCGCCTCGATCACTTCAGGCGTGATCGGCTCGACATAAGTGCGATCGGCGAATTCCGGATCAGTCATGATGGTGGCGGGATTCGAATTCACCAGCACCACTTGGTAGCCTTCTTCGCGCAGCGCCTTACACGCCTGCACACCGGAATAATCAAATTCGCAGCCCTGCCCGATCACGATTGGACCGGAGCCGATGAGAAGAATTTTTTTGAGCTCGTTGTTCCGCGGCATCTGCCGCGCCGAAGGTAACTCAGGCATCCTGCCTGACAAGTCGAGCAGGCTTCCACCTGCAGTTTGCACCGAGCAGCCAGGATGGCTACTCGACGGAACAGGCAAGATGCCTGTGTCACGCGGCCGCCATGCGCTCGCGGTCTAGCCAAACTTTGCAGATGCTTTTTATCCGCGTGAGCACGTAGTACACAGTCTGGCTGCGGAGGCGCACCAGTTCCGTGCCGACGATGCGCGTCACAAAATCGCTGGGCAAATCCAAAATCTCCTGCGGTGTCGAACTGTCGAGCCCCTTGCAAAGAATAGCCGTCATCGCGCGAGTGAGCGTTTGCACTTCCGGACCGAGAGTCATGCGAATGTGTGCCTTGCCCTCTTGATCTACGTGCAGATAAACGCCGACTGTGTCGGTGCACTCCTCATCTTTTCGAACATCGACCAGATCAAAATTTTCGCCCTCACGCGGCTCCTGCCTTTTGGCATTGTCTGCATACGAAACCAGCGTCTCGCGTCGCTCATCTTCCGGCAGCGATTCAAACAGATTGATGATCTTGCTTAATTTACCCGGATACATCGCGCTCGAAATCTACCGCCGATTTTCATCATGTCATTCCGAGCGAAGTCGAGGAACCCCGTCGCGAAGCGTATCGGTAAGTTCACGGAATGTCTCGACTTCGCTCGACATGACATGTAGTTGGCTTTGGCTTTGCTCAGCGAACCGTTTATGGCTAATTGCGCCATGAAAACTCCGATTAAAGTCGCCGTGACCGGCGCCGCCGGTCACATCGGCTACGCGCTCCTGTTTCGCATCGCTTCCGGCCAAATGTTCGGGCCCGCTCAGCCGCTTAGACTTAATTTGATCGAGATTCCTGCTGTGCTCGGTGCACTCGAAGGCGTGGTCATGGAATTAGACGATTGCG
>WNFW01001887.1_pt1 | contig 14251 bp, 13 predicted proteins | sample 5400131 | NCBI WGS metagenome assembly WNFW01 (sample SAMN13153362, study PRJNA577476) | soil metagenome | isolation source: 20 cm soil or saprolite under grassland replicate 1 | place: USA:California | collected 2016-06-15 | reverse complement strand
CAAGACGCTGCTCACCTCGTTCCAGGAGGCGAACAGCGCCATGGCAGCACATCTGATGACTGCCCAGGAACAGCAACGAAAACTGGCGGAGGAGTTCTTTACGGAGGGTATGGAAGTGCTGCGAGCCAACCAGCAAGCGGTGGTAGACAGTGTGGCCGCCCAGGAACGCAGCGTCACCTATACCCAGCGCTTCTTTACGGAGGGTATGGAGGTGCTGCGGGCAAACCAGCAAGCGGCACAGAGTCTGGTGACTGCGCAAGAACGTACCATGCAGTATGCTGAGCGCTTCTTTACCAGTGGAATTGAAGTGCTCAAGAGCCAGACGCAAAGCATGCGCGCCTTACTCGAAGACCTGGAGCAGCAAGTCAACAAACAGCGTGAAGCACTCCAGACGCTAGCGCTTTCGCCAGTAGACATCACGTTCGATGTCTTCAGCGCCCCGCTGGCTGCCTATCAGAGTGCTCTGGGTGTCACTGAAGCCGTCACGCGGGAGGGGTTCAAACAGGTGGAGCATATGACTGGACAGATGAACCAGGCCACGGAGCATCTGGATGAGCAGCAGGATCAGTAAGTCCGACGATTGATCGAAAGGAGAACATCATGGCAGAAAGTGTGTACACAGTGATCGAACTGGTGGGAACCAGTAACGAGTCATGGGAGAAGGCGGCTGCTGTGGCCATTGAGCGGGCCTCACAGACCTTGCGGGACTTGCGTGTTGCCCACATCGTCGAGCAGGACGTCCATATCGAGGCTGGCAAACCGCTGACCTATCGCGTGAAGATGGAGATCTCGTTCAAGTATGAAGGTGGTGACTGAGAAGAACTTGCTGTGCTTGTCAGCGAAGACCTCGAGAAGGCAAAAGCCAGGTGAAACCGAGCCAATAAGGCGGTTTCTACCCGATGCTTTCAGGCATCTTGGTTCCGTTCATACCTAGTCACTTGACGCTTTGCGGTCCAGAATGGATCATCTCTCTTTGGGAGGGGGAGTTGCAGTTTCCTCAGCCGCTCCTGACGCTCGGAGTGAGGCTCTCTACGCCTCGGCCAATCCCTCTCACCCCGCTGATATTGAGCCGCTCTTAGGGCCGGTCTCGCAGCAGCGTGCGCAGGTGGTCGCCGCTCTCCAGATCCCAGATGTTGATAGCGCCGTCATCCCATAGCTGGCCAGGAGGAGACCATCCGGGTTGCGCTTGAGCGACTGGATCGTCCCCTGATGTGCCTTTCGCACCCGCACACACTCCCCGCGCTTCAAGGCACACCAGCGCAGCATGCCATCGCTACTGCCACTCAGCAGCTGCGTTCCGCCCGGACTCCATGCCAGTGCTTGCACGGCCGCGTTTGGCCCGCTCAACGTGTGCAGACGCTCCCCGCTACGCGCCTCCCAGACGAAAAGCTCTCCCCTGCCACCACCCCCACTGGCTAGCCGCGTGCCATCCGTACTCCAAGCCTTAAAGGAGCGCCAGATCACCTGTGCTGGCTACTTGGGTCGTCTGTTGGCAAAAGAGGGATCGCTTGCTGTTGCACGTGCGTTCGTTCTGATCTATGTACCTTACTGGCTCTGTGGTCTATCTGTTCCAGCATGATCAGAGAAAATAACGAACGAAAGGCCCATGGATGCTGAGTGAGTATGCAGAAGAGGAAGCAGTCAAGCATCAAGAAAGTGCGTGTCTGAGAATGCAGAGACAAAATAGTAGCACAGTGAGGAGTTGTCAATGCGGAAGAACAGATGTTCTACCAATACTAGAAAGATGCATAAATACTCAAACCGGAACCGACGGGTGTCGGCTCCTCTGTCACCAATTTTCTCCCTCTTCCTTGCCCCGTCTGGGAAACTGTATCTCAAGATGCAACGCCTTCTGGCGGGAGATAAACTCTTTCAAAGAAGCAATCCTCTTCTTATCAAGCACCGACGATTAGGGCCGAAATATCCAAAATACGGTATCCCCGCTGAACTCTGGCCGACCGTGGTGCATCGTGTAATGGAGCAGAAAGAACCGCTCCGTACAGTGGCAGCAGCATATGGTGTCTCACATGAAACGATCCGTCGCATTATGCTTCGTGTCCAGAAGCAGCGTGGACAGCAAGAAGCATAGCTGTGTAGTAACTGTCCTACGACGGAGGCACTGTGCGCTTCAGGTCTCATCGGCACACAACCAGCGTAGCACAGCAGGACGGTACATCAACGGATAGTACCTGGACAGATGACGGGAAAAGGCAACAATACTATAGCCACACTTAGAATGTGCAAGGGCTTCAAGGGCCGGTCGATATCGCATGAGGTCTCATGAGCAGTGAGTCTCGCAAGCCATTTCACGATGATTCATTGGGATACGTGCGGCTACCGTACGAAGAGGGTTGACCACATGGTCAGCATACCTTAAAAATCCGCCATATCTTGGTATGGTTCTCATTGTCTGACTCCTTCGTCTTCAAGAACCCCTTGAAAAGACTGTCTTGCAGCGAGTGGAGCGGGTAGGGACCCACGCGTATAGAGGAGTATCCCGTCACGAGCCAGATTATCAAGGAACATGGAGTCCCAGGTCTGCATTGTCCGGTCGGAGAGCAGCACAATGACTTCACGCGGGGCATCAAGGTGATGTGCGTAAGCATCAATGATGGTGGCAAAGATGTCTTCCCGATAGGGCCTGACAAGACGATCGGTCGTGTCAAAGATGGCGAGCAGATCCACATCACTTGGGCTGGCGTCGGAAGGCGGGTCGCTCTTCATGGCGGGCAATAGAGCCGAAGAGAATCACCGCAAGCAAGTTGTCAGCATGACGCTTGATGAGCAGGTTCACTGTTTCTTCGACCAGAGCAGCCGTCGCTTCGTCTAGCCAGGCTGGAATAGGTGCCATCTTCATGAAAATCTCCCTTCTAGGTCGTTGCCCACGTACGAATGCGCTCAAGGAGATCGAGTGCTTCCTGGACTTCGCTCTCGCCTGCCTGGTTGCCGTAAAATCCTGCCTGTCTCAGGTCCTCAAAATTCCGCCACCATTGAGCCAGGTGTTATTCCCCTAGACCCACAAGGTAGGCGGTTAAGCCCTGAGGCCAGGTCTCGGTGCTGCTGGTACTTTTGCACACATCCATAGCTGATCCAGTGATAGGCCGCTCCCCAGGCATTTTCAATGATGGCAACAGCGGTCATGGGATCAGGACGCGCGAGTGCAATAGCTCGTTCGAGGCTCTCAGCGTGGAGGCGATGGGCATCTGCTTTCATTACTTCTCCTTGCTTATTTTAGCTCCACGTGGGCGGACTATCTCCTTCTGGCACTTCCTCTGAAGTGTAGCATGACAGGCTAAAAAACGCGAGTCTCAGATTAGTACGGGCAAGATTATCTCCCCTCACCAGTGAGAATAAACTGATATGCTCCATCATAGCCTCTGTCATGAATTTTCGCAACCTGTGGGACTGTTCTTAACCGAATGAATAAAGTGGAGATCATCCCGAAGAGTAGCCTACTATCTCTTTCCCTGGTAGATCGAAATTGGAACAAGCTCAACGTATCTGTTCTGCTCTATAGCGAAAGAAGACGCTTGACTCATTCCTGCTGGATGCTTTATATAGCAGCTTTGTAGAGATCAGTAAGATACTAGGAAGAGTAAACAACTTACTACATAATGACATATTGACTGCTGTGTTAAGCTAGTGTTCGGTAGAGTATATTCCACGGGCATTCCATGTGGGAGTGGATATCACTTTTGAAGTCTCTTTTCCCTATTTGCAATTCCAGGCACATTTAGAAGAGTGGCTGAATGCGAGGATAGGTGTGAACACAGTTTTTACTGCTTCTATGAATCCGATTAATAACCCTCTGCAAGAGAATATTGCCTTTACTACACGCTTGGTACTTGACTAAACTCAAGACTCATCCTAGTAGTCTAACTATAGTAGAGGAGAGGAGGAGGCATGGCTTCATTTACAGATCTCATTGCCGAGCGTATACATTTCCGACGAGAAGAATTCCTCTCGGGTATATCGAACAAACCAAGTGATGAGGCTGAGAGTCTTCTCGCTACAGCCGTTCAAGCTCATTGGCACCCGCTTGAGCCTGAGAATACCACGAATGGTGATCAAATCATCTCGCAAGCGGCAGCTGTAGATGGTTCACGGGCAATACGAGCTTTAAATTGTGGTGCGGATTGGGTTATCGCACAAGCCTTACTGATTGGACCAGATGGGCTGCGTAAGTCGGCTGTTGATACCTGCCTGTTGCGTGGTGAAATCGAACGCCCAGCAGTTGACCGCTATGCTGCACTTTTTATGCGTTCGCTCGAATTAGATCTGGCTCTGAAGTTCGTCGAGAGCGGAGATGGTCATACAATCATCCTGGATGGATCGCTCTACGCCGATCTTCCCTACCTGCTCTACAGGCTTGCTATAGAAGGCTATGAAGATTTACCATTGAGGGTACTGGAACAATATCTTGACCTTTTCGACCTCTGCCAGGAGCGTGAAGTCCTCCTACTCGGTATTTCAAAGAGCGCTCGCTCGGCAGTTTTAGGACACGCTCTGCTTGATGAAAATTGCACTCTTGTATCCTCGAGACCTCAGCAACCAATTGATACACCAGATTCTTTCCAAGCGGATGTCCTGGAAGAGATGGAGATACTCCACAGCGATTCGGTCAATGGGAAGAACCGACCCCATACTATGAGGCAGGGAATGAACGGAATTCCGACCGATGGTGAACTCATGCATCGTTGGACGAAAGGACCAGGTCTCACTGACCCGGTGCTCCTGGGATCTTCCTCATTTGGTCGTGCCGGAGCAATTGCAGATGAGAAATTGACAGAGCGGATTCAACAAGCTCTTCTGCAACCACACCAATCTCCTGATTTGCATCAACTACTAGTTCGGCTATCTCAAGCCCCAGCAATTGGCACCTTCTATGTACGCCTGGCTTCTGGTGATGATGCACTGCGTGTTGATGCGCTGGCAAGTACATTTGGTAGAAATGATCTACGCTTGCTAGGGTTTAGCCGGACATTGGTCCCTTATACAACAGCATTACCACTCGTCCAGAAGCTAGTAAGCAATTACGGTGGGTTGTCAGTGTATCATGCAGCTCTGTATGTGGTGGATAAAGAGGTTCGTCTCAATGCTGCAACGGTTGATCATATATATCTTTCGGTGCTTCGGCGCCAGCTTGAGCAACCCATTCAGTACGATCGATCAACCAGGCGTTTCGTCCATTAGGTATGTGCAATTGATTTCTTATTTTTTAGGGGAGGGGAAGGATTATGCAAAATATGCGTTCATCTATCTGTGGCCGTGAAGCAGGCTTTATCGTTGGCGAGACGAACCCACTGGAATTTACTTTCGTCAGCAGTAAGGAGTTGCTTCCTCCAAGGTTAGAATATCTGGTGGTTCCTGGTGTCGAAGAAAGGGGTGGCGGAGGAGTACCCACAAGTGAGTTTGCAAGTACACAGGTAGATGTCCTAGCGCAAGTGGTCGAAATTGGCATCGGCTCAGCCGTACTCTCTGAAAGTCTTACCTACGATGAGACTGTGGCGATTCTACGAGGCTCATATGCTCCTCAGCCGAAGATGTATGGACGAGCGCGAGTCATCGGGTATCTAGTAAATGGAGTTGTACGTACTCCTCGCAGTGCTGCTATCCCCGGAAGTACCGTTTATATTGCCTCTGATGAGCTTTTGCAACAGTTTTTTAGCATGGATGTAACTGCTGGGGTAGAAATTGGTACGCTGATTAACCGTTTGAATGTGCCTGTTTTGTTAGATCCCAATGGATTGCGCCGTCACCTTGCCATCATTGCACAAACAGGCGCTGGTAAATCCTACCTGGCAGGCACATTTTTCGAGAATCTTTTGCAGCTTGGGGGCACCATTCTGGTTTTTGATCCAAATTCTGATTACGTACAGATCCGAAAGAAGGTAGGCGAGGAAGAACGCCCCTATCACAGCGCAGAGAGAACAAACTTTGCTGATGATGTCCTGATCTACCGTATTCCGGAAATTCAGGGTAGACGTTTTGCGGACGAACTCATTGGTGATGTGCGCCCTTTTACCGTGCGCTTTGCTGATCTGAATCATGATGAGATTGCCGATCTCGCTGGCATCTCTGAAAGGGCCTCGAACCAGCGAAGGGCTATTGAATTGGCCTGTGAGCGTCTTCAACGCGAAGGTGTGGATTACCGACCAGATGAATTGATTGCTGCTTTGAAGGAGCTAGCGACTGGGGAAACGAATAACAAGGCACCTATAGAAGAGCGAAAACAAGATGATGCTCAGGAAGAATTGCAGGGAAGTGATGAGCGTCGTGCGGCGCGTAAGGCTGCTCAATATATTGAGGATTTACGCCGTTTCTCCATCTGGCATTATCAGGATATTCGTATGCAAGATTTGTTGCAGCCTCAACAACTTACCGTGCTTGATCTTGCTGGCGCCGATAAAGTGGTTGCAGCGTATGCTGCCGAGCGAATGCTTCGAGATATCTGGAAGCGCGCAATAACGGGGCAACTGCACCATCCAGTCTTTATTGTTCTGGAAGAAGCACATCACCTGATTCCGGCGAATGGGCAAACTCGTGCCAGCCGCATCATCAATACCATTGCCGCCGAGGGTCGTAAATTTCGCGTCTTTCTTACCCTGATTACACAGAGACCCAGCAAGATCAATCCTGATACGCTCTCACAATGTGGAAGCCAGATTGTTATGCAATTAACGAATCCTGATGACCAGCGAGCGGTGCAGAAAGCTTCTGAAGCGATCTCAGCAGAATTGTTGGACGATTTACCTGGCTTAAATAAAGGTGAAGCGATTGTGCTGGGACAGTTGACACGTATTCCCGTAATGGTGCACATTACAGGACGCGAATCCGCTGAAGGTGGCAGTGATGTTGACATTGTTGATGCGCTGCAACGTGCCAAACGAGACGTCCAAGTTGCTCGTAAAGCTGAAAAACTTCGCAATCAGGTGACAATGCCACGTCAGCAAGAGCAGTGGTAAGCGTTGGAGAGTATTCAGAAAAACTGTACAGGGGAATCAGGAGGGAAGATAGTTGGATCAACGTAGCGCGTTCTCTGCCCTTACTCATAACGATAGCCATACTACCGGACCAGATGAAGGTGTTGTAAGAGTCATACTGACAGCAGACAATCATCTCTCGGCATATAGCCCGAAGCTTTCTCCGGCAAAATTAGCTGAACGAAGAAGGCGATTGGGGATGGCTTTCAAGCAAGTAGTAGATACCGCCATTGAGCGACGCGTGCACCTTTTCATCCAGGCAGGAGACCTCTTTGATAGCATCGACCCTCGCAATAGGGAGCGGGATTTTGTCGCAGAACAACTCATGCGGCTGCGCTCAGCAGGGGTTCATACTTTTGGTGTCAGTGGCAATCATGACACACCACGCCAGAGGACCGAGCAGGGAGGATTTGCTCCTCAGAGTATTTACCACCGATTAAAGGGTATGTACTATTTTGACTCGTCAGATGTGTTAGCACCCGTGGAGATGAATATGGCAGGTCTACAATTAGCTCTCGCCGGATTGAGTTACCATCCTGGTGTCGCCCCTGGCGGTGATCCATTAGATCATGTGCAGATGGTTGATTCGGAGAATGTTCTGCCAAGAGCTGACCTGGGAATACTAATCCTGCATGCAGCAATAGAAGGTCATGCGTTTCCAGGAGAGAAGGAAACCTTCGTACGGCGCAGTAGTTTGGTTAGATTGGAAGGTTTCCAAATTGTGCTGGCCGGTCATGTTCATGCATATGACCGTTTCTCTATCGGGGACAAAGCGGTGATTGTTTGTGGGGCTACCGAACGTATGGAGTTCGGCCAGAGCGAAGACAAGACAGGCTTTGTGTATCTTGAACTCAAACGTGATGGATTACTTCATACAGAACATATACCTATCGACCCGCAACCACGCTCTGTTGTCACGATTCGCACAACCGAACTTTGGCCTCTCCAGCGACCCAAAACTGAGACGGAACTCAATCCCTTTCCTGAAGAGGAAAGGGAGGCTCCCGTTCTCTCCACAACGGAGCATATCATCCAAAAAATAGACCCGTATTGCACTGAAGAAGCAATGGTAAGACTCAATGTAGAAGGACCTATCACGCGCGAACAATACCATGCTCTCGATGTGCGCGGAATCTGGTTGTATGGCCAACAGCGTGCTTTCAGTTTTGAACTAGATGAGAGCCGCTTATCTTTAGTCAGCGATCTTACTGAAGCACAGGTGGAACGGGGAGAGCGGGTTGCGCCTCGTGAAATGCTAGAATCCATTGCCCAGGAATGGATGAAAGAGATTGAAACACCGGACAGGCGAGCCGTTTTGAGCAAAACACGCCAACGTGTCCTTGATCGTTATGATGAGCTTTCCGGAAGGGAGGCTGACCAATGATTACGTTAAAACGCTTGGAAGTAAACAATTTCAAAAGTCTGCGTTCGGTTACGTGGGTTTTTCCTGAACAGGGGACCGTACTGATTGAAGGATATAACGAGGCAGGAAAATCAACTCTCTTTGAAGCAGTGTATGTTGCTCTCTATGGAAAACCCCTGGTAGGCGAAGATAAAGTAGTAAGGCAGGAAGAAGTCATACAGTACGGCCAATCACATGCCATGGTTCAATTGATATTTAGCATAGGTCAGTTCGAATTTGCGATCAGTCGTCACTTCGAGAGGGGAAAATCGCAACAGGCTAAACTCCTTATCCAACAGCCAGGAGCTCAACCAGAAGAGGTCAACCGGGTCAAAGCGGTGGACGAGCGTATCCTGAAGGAGTTGGGAAACCTTGATGGAGATAGTCTCCGCAACTCCTGTTTTGTTGAACAGAAAGAATTAGGACGCATCGAGGCGATGTCACTCGACCAGCGAAAGCAGGCCATTCAGAAACTTCTTGGGCTAGAACGACTGACCCGGCTTATGGAGCAGTTCAAATTCAGGCGCGAGCAGGAGCGTGAGCTCATTCAGGCACAAAATTATTTGAAGTTGGCTCAGCTTCAGGCAGATATACGTGCAGCTTCTGCCGAGGAATCTGAACTAGGGAAGCGTTTTGATGCTGTGAAGGTTGCCGTTCACGTAGAGCGTTTATCGGGTCTGAATGCTCAGAATGAAGAACTGGAGAAACATCTGCAAGATTGCAAAATTCGCACAGAAGAGGCACGCAAACAGTTAACTCGTTGCGCCACACTCAAAAAGTATGTGAACCAGTGTGATGAGGTAAGCCACCAGATTGTAGCAATTACTCATGCTCGTACTGAGTTGCTTCGTCTAGCAGGAGAACTTGAAAGACTACACGCAATTGAACAAGTCGAACTACCTCAGGCAAGGGCTTATTTAAGTGATGTATCCGCCGCAGCAGAAGCTGTTGGTCAAACCATGCAGGCGAGAAGTGCTGTTCAATCGACTAAGGAGGGCGTGTGGAAGGCTCAACGCCTCCTCGAAGGACTGAAGCAGGCGGAGGACGAACAGCTGCAGAAAGAAGATGAGGTAGCCAGTGCTGAGTCACGTATCGTTCAACGTCGTAGAGAAGCTGAGTCAGAACAACAGCGAATCTCACAACAGTTAAACACGTTGGGGGCAAGGAAGCTTCATTTGGAAGAAGCTTTTGCTTCAGTGAAAACATGGGAGGTTGCGAAAGGAGAGCTGCAAGCCCTGCAGGAGGCGATGAGGGATATTGAAACACAAGGACAGACGCTTCTCACCCTCCAGATGAGGATGCAACAACGAGAAAAGGAAGCGCGAGACCTAGAGCAAGCCGCAGTGCAGGCCGAAAAGGAGATGCAGCAGGCAACTGAACGTGTTCGCTTGGCACGAGCATATGAGGCGCTGAACGAGTGGATGAGACTGAAGGGCGTTGAGAGGACCCTGGGTGGGTATACAATGCGGCATACTGAGCTGATGAACAGGCGCGAGGAAGCGGAGATATCGCTGTCTGCTGCGCGGACTAGAACACGTACGCCATTCTTTGCAGGCATAGCTCTGGCGGTATTGGCGGTGTTCGCATTGGTTCTGGGTTTCCTATGGCCCGCTGCATTCGCTCTGTCTGCCATTTGTCTGTGTGGAGCTGTTCTTGCCTGGCTATGGTACTTCTCTACAAGAAAGAACGTGCAACAGCGTTCCGAAGCGCTAGTTCATTGTACGCAAGACCTGCAGCATCTGGATATGCAGCGCCAGGCAGCGATACAGGCCGGTGGAGATCCAGTATCACTTAGACAATATGAGCAGCAAATGCTCTCAAGTGGTCTAGCGGTGCCTGCTACGCTCGAAGCTGGTCAGATTCTCCAGGAACAACTCCGTCAGCAATCTGGCGCGATCCCGGGAAATGCTACTCTACAAGAGCCAGCCCAATTTGCTCGAGACAAACATACACGTTTAAGTGAGCAGTTGAGAATTGCTCGCTTTAGTGTTGATGAAATCAGAAAAGAGTTGTATCTTGCTCAACAATCTGGCAAACCAGCAGAACAACTGGCTCGTCTGAAAATGCAAGCCCAGGCGCAAGAAAAGATCGTGGCAACCGATGAAGAACTGGCTCTGCAATCGGTGTTACAGGTTGGCCAATGGCCAACCAGCAGTAATGCTCTTCATGCATCACTTGCTTCATGCCATGCTGAACAACACGCTACTGAGGAGGCGCTAAAGCGGCAGGAAGAGGCATCATCCAGGTCGATACAGGAAGCGAAAATAGATAAAGAGAAAGCAGATCATGCATTGCAGCAAGCGAGAGAAAAAGTCGCTACCGTAAAGACCAATAATCCTGCTTCACAATTGTTCAGGGCACAGAAACAACTGGCTGAAATGGAGGCTACTTGTTCTCAACGGGAGGAAGCCACTCGACAGCTTTTGAGCAAGGTTCGTCTCCAACTTGAAGAAGAAGTAGAGCCTGAAAAAGGGCGAGCTGATGCACGAGTTCAGGCTCTCCAGAAAGATCTGATGACTCGCTCGTTGCGGCAAGAGGAATATACAACAGGGAAAGCTCGCTTTATCGATTCGCTGACAGCTACGTTAACGATGTTGAGAAACCTTTTATCTACCGCAAGCAGCTTATCTGTTGTGGCCCTTCCGTCTCTGCCTCACATACCCGACACGATCCATATTTCCTTCCCTTTTGAACAGACGTTGACTGCAACGCTTGGTGAAATCAGAAAAGCGCTCCAGACCACACTAGTTACATTAGATGAGCAAGGCACAAGGAATATCCTTGATGAGGCTCTCAGTGAGCAAGGAAGGATAAATCATGAGAGAGAAGTCCTGGAAAACGAGATGAAGAGCAGCCAGCAGGCGATCAATACAATTTTTTCATCTCGTGGAATTTCCAATCCATCAATATACACCTATGAAAGCATTATCACGTGTTGGCCCTTCATAGGCCTGGTCTCTCCTGATGAAGATAGTCAGGTAGCGGAGAACCTGGAAGAGGTGAGAAGACATCTTTATGCAGTACGCAGGGAGGAAAACCAGCTAGCAGCAGAATTGCAACATCCCGGAACTCCATTACGTGTAGAGGCATGCAAACAAAAGGTTGATGAGCTTTTAGAGGAGCGCGAGATATGTGGATGGGCGACCCGGCTTCTCAAAGAGACGCACGATCGTATTGCCCGTCGCGTACTGCCGATTACTGAGCGCAATATGAGACCACTCTTGCAGCAACTGACAGGCGGGCGTTATGGTGATGTGCGATTGACGCCAGAAGACATCGATGGTCAATCTGGTGAAATGGATTATCGTATCCGTGTCTGGGATCCTGCTGCTGGGCGTTATGTCGCTAAGAATATCTTCTCGGGAGGCACGCGCGATCAATGTTCGTTCGCTCTTCGTTTAGCTTTTGCGCTTGCCACCTTACCACAGGAGTTGGGTGTAGCCCCGGGTTTTATTTTCCTGGATGAACCGCTCAGCGCTTTTGATGCCCTGCGTGCACAGGCTCTTGTCGAGCTTATTACAACTGGAACTATTGCTCAGCAGTTCAATCAGGTCATCTTAATCTCACATCAACATGCTTTTAATCGAGAAGCATTTCGATATCACATCCGTATGGATGCTGGTCAGATTGTCGAATCTGATCTACCGTCTTCAGCAGATGGTCCCTATGAGATACTCGAGCTAGTGCCAGTCAGTGCTGTCAGCGAATAAAGGATCAGTTCCAGTTTTACTTGTTGCTACAATAATAATTTCACGTTCTATAAAAAATAGATAATGAATTTTCTAGGGCACCAAGCGTGACAGGCAGACACATGAGGCCACTTCTCCTTCCCCGCTGGGAGGAATCCCTCATGTTGTAAAGAAAATAAGAAGCACATCCCTCCTGTATTTAAGGTAGTAAAGCGCTTCTTAGGCTCATGGAGATGGCTATAGAGGGTAATCGATAAAAGAGAAAATGAGCGTTTTCTCCTGTGGTATCTGATTACATTAGGTTATAATTAAATGAAAATAGTGTAATTTCAGTTGATTGTAAATTACACTATTACTCGAACGGAACCGACGGGCATCGACCCATCTGTCGCCCCTGGCACGCATCCCACTTGAACAACTCTTCTCCGGGAGAGGCAATCTCCTTCTCTACCAGGAATGCGCTGCCTCTTCTTCACTCCCAAACGATCCGTTCGCATTTGCTCTTGATGATCCGAGGCAGGCAAAGGACGCAGCAGGTCCGGGGTATGCTCCCTGTGCCTGTAGCACAACAGCAGTGTAGCACAGGAGGGTGGGGCCCACACGGGAAGCATCAGGCTCAGGAACAGAAGCTAGGCGGGAAACAGGTGCGCTTATGGCGTGCTCAATTGTACCATCGATATGATAAGGACACCCATTGTGTTTTCTTCCTGGTTCAGGAACGGATATTGAAAGTTGAGTGACCAATACAGGGGAACACCGCCTCACTGATACACGGATGCAGAGCGGGTGAAGGCCGGTCATGCCTGGACAAAAAGCAGATGGCACATGGGGAACAGACGGAAAAGCCGTCGTGAACTGGACAACCATGCCTTCCTGCGGGCTGTCAGACCCGGATAGGAAGGCGGGAAAAGACGGATCACATCAGCGAAATGCGATGGTGAAAGCTGTCTCTTTTGAGTACGGTTATGCAAGGTAGCCAGTGCAGGTTTGGTTTTGTGCGCATGCCGCAGGTGGGGTTTGTGCTGCGCAAGCAGTTATGAGATTACAGCAATCCTATCAGGCGAAACACATCCAGAGGCTCTGTCTTATTTTTTACGTACATAGGAGCAAGTTTTTCCACGCGCACATGTTGGCGCACCTGGATAAAGGTTGTGTGATTGAGCAGGATGTCGTTGTCCGAAGTCTTGCCCTGGATGCGTTCGGCCACGTTAACGGTGTCGCCAATGGCGGTGTAGTTCTGCATACGCCCTGAACCAAGATTACCCACCACTGCCCGACCGGTGTTGATGCCAAAACCAAACGCGACATGCAGTTCCGGAGGGATATTGCGCTGGTACGCGAGCACACCCTCCCGCATTCCTAGAGCAGCTCGCACGGCGCGCAAGGCATGGTCTTCCTGCGCTAGCGGGGCATTGAAGATTGCCATCAGTCCATCGCCCAGGAAGGCTGTGATGGTGCCTCCCTGGTTCCAGATGGCTTCGACCATTTTCTCCCAGTAGCCATTGAGCAAATTCATCATCTGTTCTGGTGGGGTGATCTCACCTAAACGGGTAGAGCCCCGAATATCGGCGAAGAGGACGGTGATCTCTCTGGTTTCTCCGCCAAGGTTCAAGGCCTGCGGATCAGCAATAAGCCGGTTGACGACGCTGGGATGCACGTAGCGCCCAAAGATGTCGCGAATTTCCTTTGCCTCGGCCTTGGCGCGCTTGATATCAGTACGGTCATCAATGACAAGCGCCATGCCGATGGGGGCTCCCGTCTCTTGATCGCGCAAGGAGGAGACATGCAGGTCCAGGTTGACCGTGCCACGACCTGGAATAACACAATCGATCGAATGGGGGACAATCGTGCCATGCTCGTGCTGCAAGGTAGCATGTTGCAGCAGTTCGGCCAGGCGAACCTGTGGCAACGCCTTAAAGACTTCCTGGTAGTGCTTTCCCACTACCTGGGCAGGGTCCAAGCCCAGGATGTAGCTGGCGGCGAGGTTAAAGGTAGTGATGATGCCGGCAGAGTTCGTGGTGATGACGCCGTTTGCCATCGAGGCAAAGATGTTATCCATGTACTGCTTATCTTCGTTGACTTTGCTGAAGAGCCGGGCATTATCGATGGCAATGGCGGCTTGATTGCAGAAGGCGAGCAGCAGATCGAGGGTCTTCTCGTTGAACAGGCTGGCATGC
>WNFW01001886.1_pt1 | contig 14252 bp, 15 predicted proteins | sample 5400131 | NCBI WGS metagenome assembly WNFW01 (sample SAMN13153362, study PRJNA577476) | soil metagenome | isolation source: 20 cm soil or saprolite under grassland replicate 1 | place: USA:California | collected 2016-06-15 | reverse complement strand
TCAAAACCGCCGACACCCAGCGTCTCGCCATCCTCTTCGGCATCGTCTACTTCGCCCAGGGCATGTGGTACCTGCCCAACCAGGCGATCACCATCGTGCTGAAGGAGCGCGGGCTCTCGGCGGGCCAGGTCGCCGACTTGTTCCTGATCACGATCATCCCGTGGTTGATCAAACCCGTGTATGGCCTCCTGTCCGACTTCGTGCCGCTCTTCGGGCGGCGGCGGCAGAGCTACTTCCTCGTCACCTGCAGCCTGGCGGCGGGCGCCGGACTGATCCTGGCGTGGACCGACCCGATCGCCCGCGGAGACGTTCGGACGATCGACGTTTTCGGGCTGACGCGCTTCACGCTCGTCGACGGGGTCGGTCCCTTCACCGTGATGGCGCTCGGCCTCGCGTTCAACGACGTGCTCACGGACGCGATGATGGTCGAGAACGGTCGGCCGCTCGGCCTCACCGGTGCCTTTCAGTCGGTGCAGTGGGCCTGCATCACGCTGGCCTCGGTGGTCGTGGGCGAGCTCGGCGGATATCTGGCGCAGACGCGCAGTCTGCGCGCGGCGTTTCTGCTAGCGGCCTGCTTTCCGCTCACCTCCCTGTTCATGGGGGCGTTGTTCGTGCGAGAGGCGCCCGCGCGCGCGGGCAAGGCGGCGTTCCGCCAGACCTGGCGGGCGATCCGCGCGGCGCTGGGTACGCGCGACATCTGGGTGGTCGCGGGCTTCATCTTCTTCTTCTGGTTCAGCCCGTCCTTCGGCCCAGCGTTTCTGTACTACGAGACCGACACGCTGAAGTTCAGCCAGCAGTTCATCGGCCGGCTCGCGGCCCTGGCCGCCGTGTCCGGCGTCGTCGGCGCTGCCGCCTACGCACCGCTCTCCCGGCGAATGCCGCTCACCCGCATCATCAACTGGTCGATCGCGTTCGGGGTTATCTCGACGCTGGCGTATCTCCTCTACCGCGACGCGACCTCCGCCCTGATCATCACTGTCGCGTTCGGCGCCATCAGCATGATCACGCAGCTCGCGTTCCTCGACCTCGCTGCCAAGGCGTGCCCGCGCCACGTCGAGGCGACGTTCTTCGCCCTCCTCACGTCCGTCTATAACCTCGGGATGCAGCTCTCGGAGAACGTGGGGGCGCGCCTCTACGACGTGTTCGGGTACGCGCCGCTGGTGTACATCTCGGCGGCGATGACGGCCCTGGCGTGGCTCCTGGTGCCGCTCGTCAGGATCGACCGGATCGAAGCGAGAGCGCGCGAGGCCCCGGAGACCACCGTGCGTGCGTCCTAGTCAGTCCGTGACCGAGAGGTAGAACTCCACCTCCGCCGGGCCGGCGACCAGCGGGTCGCGGCGCTCGCGGAAGCCCGCCAGGTGGGGCGCCTTCCGATGGAGATCGAAGGCCGCCTCCGACCGGTACTGCTCGTAGAAGAGGAAGAGGTCCGGGTTCTTCTTCGACCGGTGGAGCCGGTAGATGAGACAGTCGGGCTCCGCCTTGCGCACCGCCGCCACCTGCTCGCGCAGGATCGCCGCCAGCTCGTCCCCCTTCCCCGGTTTCGCCGAGAGCTTCGCGACTACCGTCAGCACGTTGGCCATCATGCCTCCCCGTCGTCGTTGGCGAGCGCGCCCCGCGTCGCCGTTGTGTGCGCGCGCTTGAGCCAGGAGAGCGCGCGCCCGATGTCGTCCGGCCCCTCGATGTCGAGCTCGACCCAGCCCCGCCGCGCAAAGCGCCGGTGGGGGCGGATGCGCGCGTCGCCGAGCGCTCGGGCCTGGTCGGCGGCCGACAGGCGCACCCAGAGATCACGCTCCTTCTCCCGCAGGGGGAAGCACGCGAAGAGCATCTCGCCGACGAAGTAACCCCACCGCCCGAACATCGGCGTGACGCGCACGCCGGCCCACCCGCCGAGCGCTTGATTCAAGCGCTGCGCGGCGCCGGCGCCACCGCGCGCGAGAGTGCGCCGGAGCTTGCGCCCGCGGCCCATCCCGCGAAAGCGCCGCGCGGTTATGGCCAGACCTGAGTGTACGCGAACCGCGCCCGCTCGCTGACGTCCCCGAATTTCGCGTCGTAGTCCGCCCGGAGCGCCTTCATGTGGTCCGACGCCATGAGCCGCCGGTACGTCGCCTCGTCCTGGAGCTCGTACACCGCCATGTACCGGTAGGTATCCTCGCCCTCGAGCGCCCGGTAGCGCCGCGCGCTCACCAGCCCTTTGAATTGCAAGACCTGGGGCACGTGCTCCTCGTTGTACCAGCGGTTGAACGCGTCCTCCCGATCCTTTCGAATGGTCGCCTTCACGACGAACAGCACCGTGGCCATCGCGGATCTCCCGAATGCGCGGAATCGAACGCCGCCATTCTGCCATTGACACCTCTCGGTCGCCATGCGAAAAGAAACCGTTTCGGACACGAGCGAGAGAGGGCGACGATGGCCGCCGACGCGACGCGCGTGGAGTTCGTCCCGGTCGAAGGAGCCGCGCGGCTTTTCACTCCGGCGTTCTGCGAGTACGTGGTCCGCCTGCACGACGCGCTCGGGGCGCGCGCCCTGGAGCTGCGCGAGAGGCGCGACGAGGTGCTCCAGCGTGCGCTCCAGCAACACGTGATGCCCGGCCACCCGCCCGTGGGCGCGGCGACGCGCGGGAGCTGGCGCGTTCCGGCCGTTCCCGACGATCTCAAGCGGCCCGGCATCGAGATCTCGGGCCCGTGCTCGATCACGTCCATGTTCATCAACGCGCTCAACCCCGGGCCCGAAGGCGAGCGCGCCGCGGGCGACCTGGACGACGACGAGGATTCGGGGGGCCACCGGCTCGTCGACACGGTCCGCGCCACGCATAACCGCCTCGCCGCGGTCAACCGCGAGCTCGCGTTCGAGGACCGCGAGCGCGGGCGGAGCTACCGGCTCGCGCCGGGGGAGCTGCCGTTCTTCATGCACCGCGAACGCGGGCTTCATCTCGACGAGCCCGACGTCACCATCGACGGCAAGCCGGTGAACGCCGCGATCCTCGGCACCGCGCTCACGCTCTTCTACGCGGGACGGGCGCAGGCCGACCGCGGCCAGGGCATCTACTTCTACCTCCCGAAGCTAGAGCACGCGCCCGAGGCGCGCTGGTATCGGGACCTCTTCGATCGCTCGCGCGAGCACCTGCCCTCGCTTCGGGACGCGACGATCCGCGCGATCGTCCTGGTGGAGTCGCTCCCGTGCGTCTACGAGATGGACGAGATGCTCTGGGAGCTCGGTCCGTACGCCGCCGGCCTCAACGCCGCCCGCTGGGATCTCAAGGCCTCGATCTTCGAGTTCGTCATGGCCGACCCGACGCAGGTGTGGCCCGACCGCTTCGGCGTGGACATCAAGACGACGCCGTTCCTCGCGAACATCTTCCGGCGTCTCGTCGCGATCTGCCTCGCGCGCGGCGCCGTCCCGATCGGCGGCATGGCCACGGCGCTCCCGTCGAACGATCCCGAGGTCAACCGGGTGGCCGGCGAGACGATCAGGAAGGACAAGGAATGGGAGGCCGCGCAGGGCTTCATCCGCGCCTGGGTCGCCCACATCTTTCACATGAAGACCGCGGCGGATCCGTTCAGGAAGCTCATCGGCTCCGGCTGGACGCCGACACCCGAGATGGCGAAGCCCGACAACTACCCGGTGCGCATCGAGGTGCCGGCCGGCGCCGTCACCGTCGAGGGCACGCGGCGCAACGCCCGCATGCTCATCGAGTACGTCGAAGGCTGGCTCAACGGCCGCGGCGCCAAAGGGATCGACAGCCTCGAGGGCAAGCCCGGCGTGCACCCGGCGCTGATGGAGGATCTCGCCACCGGCCGCATGTCGGTCGCCCAGATCGCCCAGCGGATCCGCCACCACGCGAGGGACGCGCAAGAGGATGTCGCCCACGACTTCGCCCTGGTGAAGAAGCTCCTCCAGGAGGAGCTGGAGGACATCCTGGCCCGGCGGCCAAAGAGCGCCGAGGTCGAAACGCGCTATCGTCAGGCGATGAAGGTCGGCATGCGCTGGGTCAAGAATTACACGGCGCTGAACTTTCGGAGCCTCGGCTCGTACACGCGTGCCGAGCTCGACGCGGTCGGCCGGGCGCCCGACGCCTTCTGAGGCCATCGAAGGGGGCGGACGTTACGGCCCCCTCCGAGCCGGGGGGGCGCTCCCGAAAGGGAGTGAACCCCCAGGACGAGGTTGCGCGGGCGAAGCCCGCGCTCGAAGGGCGGTCACTCAGACGCGCTTCTGACCCTCAGCGTTCCGGGGCGCCTTCCGCGGGGCCGAGCGCCAGGAGCCCGCCGTCGACGACGATCGTCTGGCCGGTCAACCCGCCCGCCGTCGCGAGATAGAAGATCGCCGCCCCCGTCTCCTCCGCTGTGGGGAGACGCTGGAGCGGCGTTCGCGCGGACGTCGCCTTCCAGTGGACGTCGGTCCACCCGCCGAAGCCCGTCGGGACCAGACCCGGAGCGACCGCGTTGACGCGGATCGCCGGCGCGAGAGCGCGGGCGAGCGACTTCGTGAGCGTCGTCAGCGCGGCCTTTGAGGCGGCGTACGCCATCGAGGAGCCGGCGCCGGCGAACGCGGCCACGGAGGTGACGTTGACGACCGAGCCCGCGCCGCGCTGGCGCATGTGCGAAGCGGCCGCCCGGACGCAATAGAAGGCGCCCTTCACGTTGACGGCCCACACCCGATCCCAGACGTCGTCGGTGAGGCTCTCGAGGTCTCCGTGGGGCTGGACACGCTTGGTCCAGCCGGCGTTGTTGACGAGAAAGTCGACGCCGCCGAGCTCCTTGGCGACGCGGGCCATCATCGCGCGCACCTCGCCGTCGCTGGACACGTCTGCCCGGATCGCGACGCCGCCGACGCCGAGCTTCCCGACCTCCGCGACCGCCGCGTCGGCCGCCTGCGCGCTCCGCGAATAGTTGACCGCCACGGCCGCGCCGGCCCGCGCGAAGGCGAGCGACGTGGCCAGGCCGATGCCGGTGGCGCCGCCCGTGACGACCGCGACCTTGCCGCGGAGCTCCACGTCACTCATACCGGCTGATGTGCAGGTGCACGCCGTGACTCGACTCGGGCTCGAGCGTCACCTCGCCGGTCCCACGCAGGCACTTCGTGCCCGCGTCGTCGAAGGCGGCCATGAGCGCCTCAAAGTCCAGGGCGACGAGCGAGAGCGCCACCATGCCCTCGGTCCCGCCGACCTCCTCGGACGGCACGATCAGGATCGCACCGCGTCCGACGGCCAGCATCGTGCGCGGCCCGTCGTTCATCGTGACCTCCGGGAAGCCGAAGCGCGACCGGAAGACGCCGGCCGTCTGCTTCACGTCGCGTGCGCCGATGACCAGTCGCTTGAGCCTCACCGGCGATGGTTTCGCGGCCGCGTCCGCCGCGGGCGTCGCAAGCTCGACGAGGACGCCGCAGCACGCCTTCGGGTGCAGGAACGCGATCGCTCCGGCGAGCCCGGGTCGGGGCGCCGTGTCGATCAGCTCGACGTGCTGCTCCTTCAGGATCGTCAGCGCCGCGTGGATATCCGGCGTGTCGAAGCACAGATGGTGGAGTCCCTCGCCTCGCCGGGCGAGGAAGCGCCCGACGCTCGACGACGCGTCGAGCGGCTCGAGCAGCTCGATCTCCGTGTCGCCGGCCGCGAGCAGCGCGGCGCGGACGCCCTGGTCCCGGATCGAGGCCTCCTTCAGGAGCGGGAGGCCGAGGGTGTCCCGGTAGAACCGATACGCCGCCGCGAGATCCCTGACCACGATGCCCACGTGATGAATCCGTCGCACCACGGGCGATCCCTCCTCAACGGACGAATGGCACGGCCCTGTGCATGCAGGCATCGCGGACTCGGATCCTGTGATTGGACAACACGTTCGGCGGCAGCCGTCGGACGGGGAAGTACTCGAGCGCGAGGGTCTCGTCGCAGGTCGTGAGCGCGCCGCTCTTCACCGAACACTCGAAGCACACGTTGACGTAGTGCCACACGTTGCCGTCCGGATACCGGACGACCTGCCGCGCGGGCTCCGAGTAGACGCCGACCAGCCGGCGCATGGAGACGGTCAGGCCAGTCTCCTCCCGGACCTCGCGTCGAACGGCGTCCCGGACGGATTCGCCGATCTCCACCGAGCCGCCGGGCAGTCCCCACTGCCCGCCGTCGGAACGCTGCTGGAGCAGGAGCCGGCCGCGGCGGTCGAAGATCACGGCGGACACGCTGGGCCTGATCCCGAGCGCGCGCTCGTAGTTCGGCTCCAGCGTGATCACCCGACCAACCTACCCGACGTCGTCACCTTGTGCAATGTTTCGCAGGCGTCACCCGCCGGCGGCGCTGAACAGCCGCTGGAACTCGCTCCAGGGCGTTGGCGGGCGCTGGGCGATAGCCGCGTTCTCCTCGACGTGCGCCGTGGATTTCATCCCGACGAGCGCCGTGCCGATCCCGGGTGTGGAGCGCACGAACTGGAGCGCCCGCTGTCCATCGCTCGCAAAGCCCGGCAGGAACTCGGCGACCACGGGCGGGAGGTTCTTCGTGAGGTGGCCCTGGTAGACCGAGGCCGAGGCCATGACGTACACCCCGAGGCGCCGGGCCGCCTCGAGGAGGGGGACGAAGCTCTCGCCGACCTTCTGGTTGGCGCGCGTGAAGGCTTCCGGCATCGCGAGGTTGTACGGGAGCTGGATGACCTTGAAGTGGTGGTCGGCGCCGGCGACCTCGCGCGCGACGGACACGAGATCTGCGAGGGAGAGGTAGCCGGGCGCGCCCGGGTCCTCGCGGTAGCCGTTCCACGTCGCCGTGCCGTAGCGCCGGATCGTCCCCTCTCGGACGGCCGCCTCGAGCGCCTCGAAGGCCGCGCGCACGCGCGTGAGGAACTCGTGACGGTCCCCCGCCTCGAGCTGCGACTCGGGGTTGTGGAGGTAGTAGATGTCGATCGTGTCGAGCCCGAGATTCGTCCGGCTCCGCCCGATCTGATCGGCGAGATAGCGTGGCGTCATGCAGTGGGAGCCCGCCGCCACGTCGCCGGGCTTCACGATGCCCGTGTCGAGGTACGTCTCGGTGAACCACGCGCGCGCGTCGCGCGGCACGGCGCCGTCGAAGGGGATGTAGCCCCCCTTGGTCGCGACGACGATCTCGTCGCGCCGAACCGTTCCCCGACTGATCGCGGTGGCGAGGGCCGTCCGGATCGACCGTTCGCTGCGCTGATGGCGGTAGTTGATCGCCGTGTCGACCATGTTGACGCCGAGCTCGAGCGCGCGCGCGATCGCGTCCTGGTACATGACATCCGTCGCCCCGTCCTCCGGGCCGAGGTAGGTCCCGAGGCCGACCGTCGAGACGGCGAGGCCGTCGAGCTCCCGAAAGTGCTCGGCAACGACCTTGCCGACGAGGCGCATCGCGTAGCGCTTCGTGCCCTCGCCCGTCGCACTCCCGGAGATCAGGGTCGCCATTGCGTCAGCCTTCCCAGTGGAGCAAGCGGATCGCCCCGCCGCCGATACGCACCCGGTCCCGCCATCGAGTCAGGGCGCGACGCGGAAGCCGAAGCGACCGCTCACGACGTGGCCGTCCGTGGACAGGACCTGCCACTCGACGCGATACGCGCCCGGCGATAAGGGCGGCAGCGGCGCGCTCAGACGATCGACAGGCCCGCCAGACACCGGCATTGCGAGCGACAGCGACCCGCCGCGCTCGTCGAGGAGCCGGAGTCGCGAGAGCGGCTTCTCGACCCGGTTGTTGAATCGCAGCGAGAGGGTGGGCGCCGCCGCGACGGTCGAGCCTGCGGCGGGCGTCGATTCGAGCAGGAGCGAGTGGCAGGCCGCCACGGCGACCCAGCCTAGCCCGAGGGCCGAGACGAGGAGAAGCTCCACGAGGCGCGTCAACGCCAGTCGTCCAGAACGAGGTGCGTCGGGTCTTCGTAGTCCTCTTGCTTGCCCCGCTGCAGTCGGACCATCGTGAAGTCGATCGTGTATCCGTATTGAACGAGAGCGTTGTACGCGAGCCAGTACCGCGAATACACGGGGAGGATCACGCGCTGCACGCCCAGTTCTTGGCCGAGCGCCTCGAGGGCGGCGACGAATTCGGCGAGGTGCTCGATCTTCCGCTGCGGCGGGTCGATCGCGAGGAATTTGACGTAGAGCGCACCCGCCGGCGCCTCGCTCACCCCCGGCGTGTGGTAGATGGCGAAGCCCACGAGATCACGCCCGCGCTCGAGCAGGAGCGTGTCGCCGAGCGCGAGCCCATCCACGATCTCGACCTCCTTCGAGAGGTCCATGCCGCGACAGATCCCGTTCGTGATCCGATGCATGCGCGCGAGCGTCGCCTTCTTCTTCGTCTCCTCGAGCGCCGAGAACCGGCGCGCCGCGAGCGCCGCCTTGCCCGGCTTGAGGATGGCCGCGCGAGGCGGCGTCCGGTCGATCGAGCGGCTCATCACGGCCGTGAGCGCCTTGGGCCTGTAGCCGAACTTGTGGAAGAGGAAGAGGTGCTTCGGGCTCGTCGGGTACGTCACGCACCCGTGGAGCGCCGCCTTGTTCTCCTCGAAGAACTCCTGCGCCGCCCGGACGAGCTGCTGGCCGATCGTCTGGTTCTGGTAGTTCGTGAGGACCGCGATGGGCCCGAGAATTCCGACGGTGCCCCACGTGACGGCGAGCGCGGCGCCCACGATCTTCGTGCCGTCCTCCTCGGCGACGAAGCAACCCCACGGCTCCATGAGCCAGCGGTGGTGGACGTACTGCGCGCCGCCGAACGCCTGGCGTGGCCGGGTGCCGAGCTGGCGCTCGAGGAAGTCGCCGAAGGTCTGCTCGAAGACGTCGCGGACCTTCGAGAGGTCACCCTTGCGGACGCGGCGGACCTGGATCTTGGGCAGGCGCCCCTGCGGATCGAGCCCGGCGCGATCGACGGTGGCCCTCACGCGGAGACGCCCGCGAGATCTTCAAGCAGCGTGATCACAGCGGAGTGGTCGAGGCCGCCCCGCCCCTTCACGCGCAGCGCGTTGAACAACTCTTGGACGACGGCCGTCGTCGGCAGCGGCACGCCGAGCGCGCGCGCCGACTCCATGATGAGACCGAGGTCCTTGTAGTGGAGGTCGATCTTGAACCCCGGGGTGTACGCGTTCGCCAGATAGTTCGATCGCTTCTGCTCGAGGCATTTGGAGCCCGCGAGCCCGCCCGCGAGCGCGGTCAGGGTCAGGTCACGGTCGAGCCCCGCCTTCTTCGCGAGCGTGAGCGCCTCGGCGAGCGCCGTGAGATTTCCGGCGACGATGATCTGGTTGGCGAGCTTCGTGAATCCACCGAACCCGAGCGGGCCGAGATGCGTGATCGTCCGACCCATCGCCTTGAAGATCGGGAGCACCGCGTCGAAGACCGCCTTGTCGCCACCGACCATGATCGAGAGCGTGGCGTCGATCGCGCCCTTCTCGCCGCCCGATACCGGCGCGTCGAGCATCGTGACGCCGCTCGCCGCGAGGGCCTTGCCGACCTTCTGCGAGACGATCGGCGAGATCGTGGACATGTCCACGTAGACCAGCCCGCGCCGAGCGCCTTCGATGATGCCGTCCTTTCCGAGCGCCACCTGCTCGACGTCGGGCGAGTTGGGGAGCATCGTGACCAGCACCTCGCACTGCGCGGCGACCTCGCGCGGCGAGGTGGAGGCTCGGGCGCCCGCCCGGACGAGCTCGTCCACGGGCGCGCGGCTCCGGTTGTGGACGACGAGCGGGTATCCGGCCTTCAGGAGATTTTTCGCCATGGGGCGTCCCATGATGCCGAGTCCAATGAATCCGATCACTTGCGCCATAAGACCCCCGTCAACGAAAGGAAAATGAGCACCGACTCATAGCACATCGTGACTTTGCGGGTCAAGCAGCGGACGGCGGGCAGTGTCGGCACCCTCACCCAGAGGTGTGGACGCGCTCGCCCTCGATGGTCTGGAGCGCGCGTCGTTACGCCTTCGTTCCCCAGAGGTGCTTGGCGAGCCAGTCGAGGCCGAGCGCCTTCAGCGTCGCCGGCAGGGGCTTCCCGGTCTTGCGGTCGTAGCCGACTTCGCGGTACCAGGTGTCGACCATCTTCTCCCACTGTTCGCCGACGGCCTGGCCCTTGGCCGGACCGTCGACCGGCGTGGAACCGTACCGCGTCGACGGACGTTCCAGGTCGGGCGTGAGGCCGCAGCGAAGCGACACCGCGCGCATGATGGCGGCGGTCCGGCGACCGAATCGGACCGTCTCCGCCACGGTGACGTCCCAGCCGGTGGCCGCGTTCAGGGCGCGGCAGAGGTTGTCGAGCCGCGTCCGTGTGGTGAAGATGCACATCCCGAGGGAGTCCTCGAAGTTCCGCCGACCCCGGATGCCGGCCACGAACTTCGCCACGGCTTCGCCGTCGAAGGTGTTGATGCGCGTGGGTTGGCCCACCTCGGCGGGGTGCACGGGCACACCGCTCTCCAGCGTCCCCGTTCCGGAGGTACAGGTGTCGAGCATCTCGTCCCAGCGCGCGCGGTGGTCGTGGCCGCGCGGGGCGGCGCCCTTTTCCGTGTAGATGGCGCAGTCCTTCGCGGCGCCGCCGAGCTTTTCAGCGGCGCGCTTGACGCCCTCGCCCAGGAGGTCGCCGAAGCCCTGGCGGTGGTTGATCATCTGGATCAGTCGCGCCGCGCCCTTGATGTCGCCCCACTGGAGCCGGAACCCGAGCTGTTTCTCCGTGATGTAGCCCTTCTCCTGGCACTCCATCACCCAGCCACAGAGCCAGCCGAACTCGTTGACGTCGAGACACGCTTTGTCGAGCTCGGTATTGAGCCAGGCCACCCCGTCGATGTCGTTCGTGGCGCCGATGGCCCAGCCGGCGCCGGACCAGCCCTCGTACTCGGGCTCGTCCACGATGCTGCCTTTGTGCTCGCCCTTCTTGATGACCGACATGTGGCAGTGGTGCATGCCGCACGCGCTGCACTGGTGGCCGCGATGGTCGAAGCCCTCGCGCAGCTTCGGGGCTTCCCACTGACTCATGTCACCCGGTGCCACGTTGGTCGTGTAGTTCTTGATCGGCAGCGCACCCAACCGTGAGAGGTTCACCACCCCCGGCAACGTGCCGTACTCGTAGAGCGACTTCGCGGAGGGGTCGGTGCGGAGGTCGAAGCCGATGTCGTCGGCGGCCTGCACGAGCCCGCGCGGGTCCGCCGCCCGGAGCGCCTTCGTGCCGCGCACGATGGCCACCGCCTTGAGCTTCTTCTTGCCCATCACGGCGCCGCAGCCGTTCTTGGAGGCGACGTGGCCGTAGTCGCCCTGGATCGCCGCGAAGCGCACGAGGTTCTCACCCGCGGGGCCGATCGAGTAGACCGAGAGCGCATGGCCGACGAGCCCGGTGGTCTCGCACAACGCGTCCTGGGTTTGCCACGTGTCCTTGCCGATGAGGAACTTCGCGTCCCGCAGCTCGGCGACGTCGTCGTTGATGTAGAGATAGACCCAGTCGCGTGACTGTCCCTGGACGACGATCGCGTCGTAGCCCGAGTACTTTAAGTTTGTCCCGAAAAAGCCGTTGGCCTGCGTCGAGGTCGGGCCGTTGGTCCCGGCGCCAACCGTCACGACGGTGAGGCCGCTCGAGCCCCAGGCCGGCAGCCCTGCCATGGGCCCGGTGGCCAGGATGAGACGATTGTCCGGGTGATCCCAGCCGACGTTGCCCTTGCCGCCCCGGGTCGCCGTCTCGCGGTAGAGGATCATGGCGCCGAGGCCGACGCCGCCGAGCAGCTCACGCATCTCGGCGGAGTCCCACGGCTCGGCCCAGCACTTCTTCTTCGTGAGATCTACGCGCAGCAGCTTGCCGGCGTAGCCGCCGGGCAGCTCACGCGAACTGCTCGGGGTCTTCTTCCTGCTCGGAGCCTCGGGACTCGCTGTCGTCATACGGCCACCGGGGTGTTCCCGGGCGCCTTGGACGGACGGCCCAGGATGGTTTCGGGGAGCAGCGCGCTCGTGGTCCTCGACGCGATGAAGGCCGGCTTGATGTCGAACGGGTTCTTCTTGAGGTGTGCCTTCCAGCGCGCGAGCGAGACGCCGGACTGCACGAGGCCCTTGAGCATGCCGACGTCGTTGGTCGTCCACACGTCGCTCGACGGGCCCAGGATGATCGCGCCCGTCAGTCGGTCACCTCGCCAGAGGAGCTTGCGATAGGCGGGCCGGTCCGCCTTGACGCCGCGCGCCGCTTCAGCCGTCGAGTCGTCCCACGCACCAAACGACGCGACGTCGAGGTGACAGACCTCGACGATGTTGATGATGAGACTGCCACGGTAGCCGACGTCCTTGCCGGCCATGTTGGCGCCGGCCACCCGCCCGTGCTCCTGGGCGGTCGGCTCGATCGCGTGGACCGCCGGCTCGCCCGTGATCAGGTCGCGCCCCTCGGCGATGTCGCCGGCGGCGTAGACGTTCGGCACACTCGACCGCAGGTGGTCATCCACGACGACGCCGCGATTGATCGTCACGCCGGAGCCCCGGAGCCACTCGAGGTTGGTCTTGATGCCCGTGGCCATGATGACGACGTCGCAGACGATGTCGCCGCCCGCGGCGAAGCGGAGCCGCTTGCGTCCCTTGGCGTCTTCGATGCGGGTGAGCTTGACGCCGGTCCGGATCGCGACGCCGTGCTTCGTGAGCCAGTCCTCCACGAGCTTCGCCCCCGTGTCGTCGATCATGCGCGGCAGGATGCGCGGCGCCACCTCGACGATCGTCAGCTTGGCGCCGAGGGCGAGGATCGAATTCAGGATCGTAAACGCGATAAAGCCGGCGCCGACCATGACGACGTGGCCGCCCGGCGCGATCTCGGCGAGGACGGCGTGCGCCTCATCGAGGGTCCAGAACGAGTGGACGGCGCGCCCGTCGGCGCCCTCCACCGGCGCCTTCACCGGCGAGGAACCCGTGGCGATCAGGCAGTCGTCGTACTCGACCCGCGTTCCGTCGTCGAGGGCGCACGCGTTGGCCTTGGTGTCGAGCGTCGCCGCGCGGCGTCCGAGCTGCGCCTTCACCCCCCAGTCCGCGAGCACGCGCGGCGTCGCCGTGAACACGTGCGACTCGGCGATCGAGCGGTCGAGGTAGTAGGGGAGCACCATGCGCGAGTACGGTTTCTCGGCGCTCACCAGCGTGATCTCCGAGCGCTCCGCCTCCTCTTCACGGATCGTCCGGATCGCGTTCATGCCCGCGGTGCCGCCGCCGATGACGAGGTGCCGGGCCGCCATCACCGCACCCCCGCCAGCACGCGCGCCGTCCGCTCCCGCGCGAACTCGCCGAGCCAGTCGGCGGTCGCCGTCTCCTCGTACGTGATCGCCGCGGTCGGGCACGCCTCGGCGCACGCCGGGGCGCCACCGCACAGATTGCACTTGAACGCCTTGCGCGTGTCCGGGTCGTAGAACATCGTCCCGTACGGGCAGGCGATCGTGCAGAGCTTGCACCCGACGCACGTGTCGTCGAGCACGTCCTTCGCGCCGGCCGCGTTGATCGTGATGGCCCCGACCGGGCAGGCGGTCATGCACCACCCCTCGGCACACTGCGTGCAGGTATACGGCGCGTACGAGGTGTGTCCTTCGAAGGGCGAGACGCGGATGACCGACTTCGCGGGGTGGAAGGTGCCCGTCTGCATGTACGAGCAGGCGAGCTCGCACCGGAGACAACCGGTGCACTTCTCCGGGTGGATCTTGAGAACCTTCGACGTGGTCGCGAGCATGGTCACCGCTTCTTTCGTTCGGGTTTCGGGGACGAGCCGCGCTCGAGACGGGCGATGAACTCGTCGAGCGGGATTGCCGCCATCGTCATCCCGGCGGCGCCGCCTCGCGCGCCGAGCTCGACCGAGACGCGCGAGACGGTGGCATTGTCCGGTGCCTCGATGACCGAGAGAAAATCGTAGGGGCCGAGCAGCGCGTACTGCTCGATGACGCGCGCGCCCATTCGCGTCACGTCGGCGTTGACCTTGCGGATCCAGCCCGGACGCTCGCGCAGCACCTTGCGCCCCGACTCCGACAGCGTGCTCAGCATGATGTACAGGGCCACGGCGGGTCCTCCTCAACAACGCGCGCTGACACAGCGGTCGGAAGTATATCATGCGTTATCCGCATCGGACGCGCCCGGGAGGGAGATGACGCGCATGGCGACTCACGCGCTCCGCAGTCGCAACTGGTTCGGGCCCCGCACCCTCGACGGGCTGATGCACCGCGCGTACCTCCGGGCCGAGGGCTTCAGCGACGTCGTCTTCGACGGCCGGCCCGTGGTCGGCATCGCCAACTCGTGGTCCGAGCTCACCAACTGCAATGCGCACCTGAGACAGGTGGCGGACGCCGTCAAGCGGGGCGTCTGGAGCGC
>WNFW01001885.1_pt1 | contig 14256 bp, 14 predicted proteins | sample 5400131 | NCBI WGS metagenome assembly WNFW01 (sample SAMN13153362, study PRJNA577476) | soil metagenome | isolation source: 20 cm soil or saprolite under grassland replicate 1 | place: USA:California | collected 2016-06-15 | reverse complement strand
GCCTGGAGACCGCGGTCGTGGACGAGGGCCGGCGCCTCGGCGGCGCGTGCCTCTTCGAGGGCTGCATCCCGTCGAAGGCCTTGCTCCACGTGGCCGCGGTGCTCGCGGAGGCCGAGCGGGCGCGCGAGTTCGGCGTGGACTTCGGCGAGCCCCGGGTCTCGCTCGACCCGCTCCGCAAGTGGAAGACCGAGCGCGTCGTCGGCAAGCTCGCGCGCGGCCTCGCGTCGGTCGCGAAGGCCAAGGGCGTCGAGATCATCGGCGGCCGCGCGGTCTTCGAGGACTCGCGCACGCTCCGCGTCGAGGGCGAGGCGCCCCAGAAGGTCCGGTTCACGCATGCGATCGTCGCGACCGGGTCGCGCCCCACGGGCCTCCCGGGCTTCACGGGCGAGCGGGTGATCGACTCGACGGCGGCGCTCGAGCTCCCGGACGTGCCGGAGCGCCTGCTCGTGATCGGCGGCGGCTACATCGGCCTCGAGCTCGGCCAGGTCTACGCGGCGCTCGGGAGCAAGGTGACGCTCGTCGAGATGACGGACGGCCTCTTGCCTGGCGTGGACCGCGATCTCGTCCAGCCGGTCGCCCGCCGGTGCGAGAAGCTCTTCGCGGAGATTCGTCTCAACACGCAGGTGACGCCCCAGGACGCGGCGGCCTTCGACCGCGTGCTCGTCGCCGTGGGGCGGCGGCCCGCGAGCGGCGGGCTCGGCCTCGAGACGACGCGCGCGCGCCCCGACGCGCGCGGCTTCCTCCCCGTGGACGAGCAGTGCCGCACGGCCGACCCGCACGTCCGGGCGGTCGGCGACGTCACGGGCGAGCCCATGCTCGCCCACCGGGCGATGCGCCAGGGCGTCGTCGCGGCCGAAGCGATCGCCGGGCGGCCCGTGGCCTTCGACAACGTCGTCGTCCCCGCGGTCGTGTTCACCGATCCGGAGGTCGCGTGGTGCGGCCTCACCGAGGCGCAGGCGCAGCGGGACGGCCGCGCCGTCAGGGTCGCGAAGTTCCAGTGGGCGGCCTCGGGGCGCGCGACGACCCTCGGGCGCGCCGACGGGCTCACCAAGCTCGTCGCCGATGGAGAGACCGGGCGCGTCCTCGGCGTCGGCATCGTCGGCCCCGGCGCAGGCGAGCTGATCGCCGAGGGCGCGCTCGCCGTCGAGACCGCGCTGACCGTCGAGGACCTTGCGGCCACGATCCACGCCCACCCCACCCTGTCCGAGACGCTCATGGAGGCGGCCGAGACGCTCCTGCGCCAGCGCTGATGCCGCTCGCCGCGGTCCTCGCGCTGACGACGCTCGCGCACGCCCTCGGCGCGCTCACCGCGCTCGCGGTCGCGCCGCTCTCCCCGTTCCTCCTCGACGCGTTCGGCCTCTCCCGGCTCGAGGTCGGGCTGTTCCTGCCGGCCGTCTACCTCGGCGGCGTCGTGATGTCGCTGCCCGCGGGCTGGCTCACCGACCGCCTCGGGGTCCGCGTCACCCTCGGGCTCGGCCAGGGGCTCACGGGCGCCATGGTCCTCCTCGCCGCGCTGAGCCCCAGCGTGCCGGTCATCCTCGCGTGCCTCGTCGCGGGTGGCTTCGGCTTCAGCGTCCTGAATCCGGCGACGGGCCGGGCCATCGTCGAGTGGTTCCCGCCGCACCGGCGCGGCATGGCGATGGGGGTCAAGCAGACGGGGCTCACGCTGGGCGTCCTCACAGCCGCGCTGACGCTGCCGCCGCTCGCTGCCGCGAGGAGCTGGCGGTACGCTCTCGCGATCGCCGGAACGGCGTCGGTCTGCGGGGGCGCGCTCGTGCTGCTTGCCTACCGCGGGCCCGCGGCGCACGCCGCCGCCCGGCCCGGGGAGCGGCCGCGCTTGGCCGAGCTGTCGATCTTCCTGCGGCGGCGCGCCGTCCTCGTGGTCTTCGCCTGCGGGCTCCTCCTCTCCGTCGCCCAGTCGTCGGTGCTCGCCTATCTCGCCCTCTTCGCCAAGGAGACCTTCGCCGTGTCCGCCGTGATTGCGGGACAGTTCCTGGCGCTCGCCCAGCTGGGCGGCACGGGGAGCCGGCTCGCCTGGGGCGTGATCAGCGACCGCTCCTTCGGCGGCCGGCGCCGGCCGGGCATCATCGCCAGCGCGCTCATCGGGGCCGTCGCGTACGCGCTCTTCGCCCTTGGCGGCGCATTGCCCCCGCCCCTCGCGGCCGGCGTCGCGTTCGTGGCCGGCGCGGGGGCGTTCGGGTGGGTCGGCCTCTACTTCGCCCTCGTCGCGGAGATCGGCGGGCCGCGCTACGCGGGGCTCCTGACCGGCGTCGCGACGGCCTTCGCGTGGACCGGAACGTTGATCGGCCCGCCGCTCTTCGGCCTCGCGCGCGAGGCCAGCGGGTCGTACACGACGCCGTGGCTCCTCCTCACCGGGGTCGCGCTCGGCGTCGCCGCGGCCCTGCCGAGGCTCAGGCCGCTGGTCCAGCGGGCGGACCCCGTTACAATACCTCCGTGACGCCAGTCATCCTCGTGACCGGGTTCGAGCCATTCGGGACCTTCGGCGTGAACCCGACGGAAGGGCTCGCCAAGGCGGTGGACGGGCGCCGCCTGGGCGACGGCCAGGTGCGGAGCGCGGTCCTGCCCGTCCACCACGCGGAGGCCGCGCTGCGCGTCGGCGCGCTCCTCGCCGAAACCCATCCCGCCGCCGTCCTGCACCTCGGTCTCGCGGCCGAGCGGGCGCGCGTCGCGCTCGAGCGCGTCGCCGTGAACGTGATGGAGTACGAGCAGCCCGACAACGCGGGGTGGAGGGCACGGGGCGAGCCGTGCGTGCCGGGCGGGCCGGCCGCCTACTTCGCGACGCTCCCGCTCGAGGCGATCCGCCAGGCACTCACCGCCGACGGTATCCCCGCCTACGTCTCCCACACGGCCGGGACGTACCTCTGCAATCAGACGCTCTACACCACGCTCCACGCCGTCCGCTCACGCTCGCGCGCGCCGCGGGTCGGCTTCATCCACGTCCCGCTCCTGCCCTCGATGGTCGCCGCCTCCGGTCTCGAGCAGCCGAGCATGGACTTCCCGCTCATGCTGCGCGCCGTCGAGGTCGCGCTCGGCGTCATCGCGGGCGACCTCGCGTGAGTGACACACGCACGCCGGAAGGACCCGACGTACCTCTACCTCACGACGACCGGCCGGCGCTCCGGGCTCCCGCGCGAGATCGAGATCTGGTTCACGCGGCTCGGCGAGCGCCACTACGTGATCGCCGAGCATCGCCGGCGCGCCCGGTGGGTGCAGAATCTCATCGCGGATCCGACCGCGAGCGTCCGGGTCGGCCGCCAGCGCTTTCGCGCGCGGGCGCGCGTCGTGGACGCCCGGCGCGAGCCCGCGCTGGCGCGCGCGGTGCGGGCGCTCTCCGCGAAGAAATACGGCTGGGGCGAGGGCCTGGTGATCGAGCTCGCCCCGCGACGGTAGTGCCGTGAAGGCGTTGCTGCTCGACCTCGACGACACGCTGCTCGACTATTCGGGCGGGGTCGAGGCGCACTGGGAGGCGGCGGTGCGCACGCACGCGCCCGCCGCCCTCGACCCCGCGACGCTCGTCGCGGTGGTCGCCGAGACCCGCCGCTGGTTCTGGGAGGACCCGGCGCGCCACCGGCGCGAGCGCGTCAACATGCTGGGCGCCTGGCAGCACATCGTCGAGTTCGCCCTCGAGCACCTAGGCGTCGAGGCCGCGGGCGTGGCGGGAGCGATCGCGCGCGACTTCGCCGCCCGCCGGCGCGCGGCGATGCGCCTCTTTCCCGACACGCTCGAGAGCCTCGAGCGCTTCCGGCGGCGCGGCGTCCCGCTCGGGCTCGTGACGAACGGCGACGCCGCGCAGCAGCGTGACAAGATCGAGCGCCACGGCCTGGCGCCCTTCTTCGGCGCGATCGTGATCGAGGGCGAGTTCGGCGCCGGCAAGCCCGACGTGATCGTCTACCGCGAGGCGCTTGCCCAGCTCGGCGCGGCGCCCGACGCGGCCTGGATGGTTGGCGACCACCTCGAGTTCGACGTGGAGGCGCCCCAGTCCCTCGGGCTCAAGGGCGTCTGGGTGGACCGTGAGGGACGCGGACTCCCCGCGGGCAGCCCCGTGCGACCGCACCAGATCGTCCGCTCGCTACGTGATCTGGCCTAGCGCGCGCGGGGCGCGCCAGGCCCTCAGCGTCGTCGGTGGAGAATCTCGCACCAGCGCCGGTTGTCGTCTCCGCCCGCCTCCGCGCTTCCCGACAGGTAGGCCGCGGCGCTCACCACGGCGTCGTCGAGGCCTTCGCGCATCGGCGAGTGGGATTCGCACCAGCGCACGTCGAGGATCTCGCAGCTCGGGTCCGCTTCGGGCTCACAGCCAGGACAGTACGCGCGGGCAACCGAGGGGGTGTCCGGGATGAAATCCGTCACCGTTCCGTGGCGAGTGCACGCATCGCCATCTCCCTTCAGTCTAGTGTAGCCTTGCCTCCATGCAAAACTTATTGAACCGTCAGGTCCTGCTCCGGAACCGTCCGAAAGGCGAGCCCAAGGCCGCGGATTTCGAGGTCTCCGAGTCGCCTCGGCCCGTCCCGCGGGACGGCGAGATCCTCTGCCGGACGATCTACCTCTCGCTCGACCCGTACATGCGCGGGCGCATGAACGAGGGCCGCTCGTACACGGGAGGCATGAATCCGGCCCTCGGCAGCGTGATGATCGGCGGCACCGTCAGTGAGGTAATGGAGTCCAACAACCCGGCGTTCCCGAGGGGCGCGTTCGTCCTGGGGTTCAACGGCTGGCAGGCCTACGCCGTGTCCAGCGGCGCCGGCCTCCGGAAACTCGATCCGAAGACGGCGCCCCTCTCGACCGCGCTCGGCGTCCTCGGGATGCCGGGCCTGACCGCCTATGTCGGCCTGCTCGACATCGGCCGCCCGAAGCCCGGCGAGACCGTCGTGGTCTCGGCGGCGTCGGGCGCGGTCGGCTCGCTCGTCGGCCAGATCGCCAAGCTCAAGGGCTGCCGCGCGGTCGGCGTCGCGGGCTCCCCGGAGAAGTGCGCCTGGGTCGTGAAGGAGGCGGGGTTCGACGTCTGCGTGAACTACAAATCCGAGCCCCTCCGTCCCGCGCTCCAGAAGGCGTGCCCGAGCGGGATCGACGTCTACTTCGACAACGTGGGCGGCGACGTCCTCGCCGCCGCGCTCGCGCTCATCAATCAGAACGCGCGCATCCCGCTCTGCGGGCTCATCTCGCAGTACAACGCGGAGGAGCTCCCGCCCGGGCCGAACCTCGCCCCGATCCTGGTAAACCGTGCGCTCATCAAGGGTTTCATCGTCTCGGACCACATGGACCGCCTGACCGACTTCCTGCGCGACATGAGCCAGTGGCACCGGGAGGGGAAGCTCACGTACCGGGAGGACGTCGTCGTCGGGCTCGAGCAGGCCCCCCAGGCCTTCATCGGTCTCCTCCGAGGCCGGAACTTCGGCAAGCTCGTCGTCAAGGTCGGCGAGGACCCCACGCTCAAGTCCTGCTGAACGCGGCGGCGCGCGGCGCGCGCCACCAGAGGGCGATCGCGGCCATGCCGACCAGGCCCCCGCCGCCGGCCACGCGGAGCGCCGTCGGCACGCCGAAGGCCTCGGCCAGCGCGCCGGTCATGAAGGCGCCGAGCGGGAAGACGCCGCCGAACATCAGCGTGTGGAGGCTCATCACGCGGCCGCGCAGCTCGTCAGGCGTCGTGAGTTGGAGGGTCGTGTTGCAGCTGGCGATGAAGACGATCGAGTAGAAGCCGGTGAGGAAGAGGAGGAGGACCGCCTCGCGGAACAGGGCGGTGGCCGAGAGCGCCAGGAGGGCGACACAGGACAGGCCGCCCGCGACGAAGATCGCGCGGAGCGGCGTCTGTCGTGAGCCGAGGGTCGCGAGGGCCAGCGCGCCCGTCACGGCGCCGACGCCAAGGGCCGCCATGAGGAAGCCGAACCCCTCGGCGCCCAGCTGGAGCACGCTCCGCGTGAGCAGCGGGACGAAGACGGTGAAGTTGAAGACGAAGAGGCTGACGACCAGCACGAGGCTCAGCATCAAGGCGATCCGCGGCGTGCCGAGCGCATAACGGAGGCCTTCCAGAACCTCCTCGCCCATCGTCGTCCCCGCGCGCGGCCGCGGCGCGCCCTCGGCGCGGACCAGAAGAAGCGCCCCGAGCACGACGAGGAACGAGAGACCGTTCAGCAGGAACGCGGGCGCCAGGCCGAAGCGGGCGATCAGCAGACCGGCCACCGCGGGGCCCACGATGCGCGCACCGTTGAAGGCGGCGGAGTTGAGGGCGACCGCGTTGACGAGGTCGCCCCGGCCCACCATCTCGACGACGAACGCCTGGCGCGTCGGCATGTCGATCACGTTGGCGCAGCCGAGGAGGAGCGCCAGCAACGCGACGTGCCAGTAGCGGACATGCCCCGTCCAGACGAGCGCCGTGAGCGCCAGCGCCTGGAGGCACAGCGCCGTCTGGGTCGCGAGGATCAGCCGGCGCTTGGGCAGCCGGTCGGCAAGCGCGCCCGCGACGACCGAGAAGAGGAGCACGGGCGCGAACTGGAAGGTGCCGATGAGCCCGAGCTTGAGGGCCGAGTCGGACAGCTGGAGCACGAGCCACGACTGCGCGACCGACTGCATCCACGTCCCGACCAGCGAGACGAGCTGCCCCGTCCAGAAGACGCGGAAGTCACGGTGGTTGAGGGCGCGGAGCCCGCCGGGAAAGGTCACGAGTGACCGTTGCCCCGCACCGCCTCGCCGAGGGCCACGGCCAGGTTGTGGCGCGCGCCCTCGAGGTGCCTGTGGACCGCGATCGCGCGCCGGAACAGCGCCGCGGCCTCGCGGTGCTCGCCGAGCGCCAGGTGGCACAGCCCCTGGCCGGAGAGCGCGCCGAAGTGGCGTGGGTTGCGGGCGAGCGTCTCCCGGCAGTCCTCGATCGAGCCGCGGTAGCTCTTCGCGAGGTACCGGACGGTCGCCCGCTTGTTCCAGCCCTCGGCGAAGCGCGGGGCGCGCGCGATGACGAGATCGAAGAGCCGCTCCGCCTCCGCGAGCTCGCCCTGCTGCAGCGCGACGATCCCCCGGCGGAGGAGCGCGTCCACGTCCGGGTCGCCCGCGCGGTGCCACAGCTCCCAGAGCGCCGCCTCGGCCCGGCGCGCTAGCCGCGCGTCGTCCCCGCGGAGCGCGGCGAACGCCTCGTCCTCCGTCATCGCGATACGTCCAGCTTGCGTCGCTCCCGCGCCGAAGGCAAGATGGGCGCCCGAGATGCTCACGCCCGACGGACTCGTGGCACTCATGGCAGGGGACACGCCCCACGCTCTCCTCGATCTCCGTGAGAAGGGCGCGTACGAGCGCGGCCACGTCTTCCGCGCGACCTCGCTCCCCCGCCGGCTCCTCGAGCGGGGGCTGCCGGCGCTCGTCCCCGCGCGGGCGACGCCGATCGTCCTCTGCGACGCGGACGGCCGGCTCGCCGAGCTCGCGGCGCCGACCCTCCGCGAGCTCGGCTACACGAACGTCGACGCGCTCGCCGGCGGCCTCGCCGCGTGGCGCTCGGCGGGGCGGCCGCTCGTCGAGGGCCTCAACGTGCCGAGCAAGGTCTTCGGGGAGCGGATGCTCCACGAACTCGCCACCCCCGAGATCGTGCCGCGTGAGCTCCTGCGGCGCCTGGAGCGCGGCGACGACCTGGTCATCGTGGATTCGCGCACGCGCGAGGAGTACGCGCGGGGCTGCGTTCCGGGCGCCGTCAGCATGCCGGGCGGCGAGCTCGTCCTGCGCATCGGCGAGCTCGTCACGCGACCGGAGACGACGATCGTCGTGCACTGCGGCGGCCGGACGCGCTCCTACATCGGCGCCGAGTCGCTGCGCCGGATGAAGCTGCCGAATCCGATCGTGGCGCTCCAGAACGGCACGATGGGCTGGGCGCTCGCCGGCCTCGCGCTCGAGCGAGGCGCCGAGCGCTGGGCGCCGCCCGTCTCGCCGAGGAGCCGCGCGCGCGCTGCCGACGTCGCTCGGCGGGTCGCGGCCGAGGACGGTGTCCCCGCCGTCCCGCCCGACGAGCTGGCGGCGCGCCTCGCGCGCGACGACGGCGAGAATCTCTACGTGCTCGACGTGCGCACGGTCGACGAGTACACGGCGGGCCACCTGCCCGGCGCCGTCTGGGCGCCCGGCGGCCAGGCGGTCCAGGCGACCGACGAGTACGTCGCCGTGCGCGCGGCGTGCATCGTGCTCGTCTGCGACGACCTCGTCAGGTCCGTGATGACGGCCTCGTGGCTCCGGCGGATGGGGTTTCCGCGGGTCGGCGTGCTCGCCGGCGGGCTCACCGCGTGGGAGCGGGCGGGGCGCGCGCTCGAGCGCGGGCGCCCGGGCACGGCGCCGGCGGGCTTGCCGGAGGCGCGCGCCCGGGTCTCAGGCGTGAAGCCGGGAGACCTCGGGGGCGCGTTCGTCCTCGACGTGGACCAGAGCGACGCGTACGCGCGCGGCCACGTGCCGGGCGCGGCGTGGCTCTGCCGGAGCCGGCTCGAGCTCCGGATCGGCGGGGTCGCGCCGGACACGCGCGCACCGATCGTCCTGACCTGCAGCGACGGCACGGCCTCGACCCTGGCCACGGCGACCCTCGGGCGCCTCGGCTACGGCGCCGCGCGCGTCCTCGAGGGGGGCACGCGCGCGTGGGCGGAGGCGGGGCTCCCGCTCGAGCGCGGCGCCACGCGGCTCCTCGACGAGGCCGACGACGTCGTGGCGAAGCCGTACGACCGCGGGCGCGAGGCGATGGTGAAGTATCTGCGGTGGGAGGAAGCTCTCGACCGGGAGGGGCGAAGCCCCTACGCGTTACAGTGAAGGCGGGAACGCTGGTCACGACCGGCTGGCTCGCCGCGCACCTCGGACGCAGCGCCGTGCGCGTCGTGGACGGGTCGTGGCACATGCCGCAGCTCGGGCGCGACGCCCGCGCGGAGTTCGCGCAGGCGCACATCCCGGGCGCCGTGTTCTTCGACATCGACGAGATCGCCGACACCTCGTCGCGGCTTCCGCACATGCTGCCGACCGCCCGGACGTTCGCCCGGCGCGTCGGCGCGCTCGGGGTCGGGACGCGGGACCTCGTCGTGGTCTACGACACGCGTGGTGTCGTCAGCGCGGCGCGCGTCTGGTGGACCTTCCGCGCCTTCCGCCACGAGCGCGTCGCCGTCCTCGACGGCGGCTTCCCGAAGTGGCGGGCGGAGGGCCGGCCCGTGCAGTCGGGCTTCGCCGCGCCCACGCCCCGGCGCTTCGCGGCACGCCTCGACCGGCGCCTCGTGCGCGACCTCAAGGGGATGCGCGCGAACCTCAAGTCGCGCCGCGAGCAGGTGCTCGACGCCCGCTCGCCGGGCCGCTTCGACGGCTCCGAGCCGGAGCCGCGCGCGGGCCTCCGCGGCGGCCACATCCCGGGGAGCGCGAACCTCCCGTACGAGCGGCTCTACCGCGGGGACGGTACGCTCCTGCCGCCCGACGACCTCGCGCGCGCCTTCGCAGCGTCGGGGCTCGACCTCGACCGAGCGATCGTCACCACGTGCGGCTCGGGCGTGACCGCGTCGGTCCTCGCGCTGGGCCTCCACCTCATCGGAAAAGAGGAGGTTGCGGTGTACGACGGGTCGTGGACAGAATGGGGTGGCCGGAAGGACACGCCGATCGAGCCGAGGGAGGATCCGCAATGGCGGCCGCCGTCTACGCGCTGAAGGACTTCATCGCCGACGTGGACCGGATCGCGCGCGACGAGCCGTCGGCGCACGCGGTCGCCGAGCGGGTGTCCCCCCTCCTGACCCGGCTCATCGCGAGGCCGGAGTCGGTGCCGGCCGAGTTCCGCCGGCGCCCCGAGGGCGGCACGCGGGGCCGCTACATGCTCCACCGCGCGCCCCACTTCAACGTGGTGTCCGTCATCTGGGGGCCCGGCGAGACGGCGCCCGCCCACAATCACGAGACCTGGGGCGTGATCGGCGTCATCGAGAACGAGATCGAGGAGACGCGTTACAAGGTGCAGGAGGGCGCCGCCGGCGGGCGGGCGACGCTCGACGTGACGCGCATCATGCGCCACCGGCCGGGCTCCGTGTCCTGCCTCGTCCCCGGCGACGAGGTCCACCGGATGCACAACCCGACCGCGCGCGACACCGTCGAGATCCACGTCTACGGCAAGGACCTGGTCGGCCTGCCGCGCAAGACGTGGGAGCCCGACGGCCGCGAGAAGCCGCTCGTCAGCCCGAAGTACCTGAACTGCTAGCGGCACGCGCCCGACGCAGCCCTGCGCTACACCGCGCTCGCCGTCCTCTTCTCGCTGCTCTGGGCCTCGGCCTTCAGCGTGGTCAAGATCGGGCTCCGCTCGTCGCCGCCGCTCTTCCTCATGTCCTCGCGCTTCATCGTCGCCGGGCTGGCGCTCCTCCTGCTCGCGCGCTGGCGCGGCGCCGCGCTGCCCGCGAGCCTCGCCGCGTGGCGGCCGATCGCGGTCCTCGGCGTCCTGAACTACGCGCTCTATCTCGGGCTCACGGCGATCGCGCTGCGCCACGTCTCGGCCGGCATGGGCGCCGTGCTCGCGAGCACGAATCCCCTGATGCTGGCGCTGGTCGCGGCGTGGCTCCTCGACGAGCGGCTCACGGTGCCCCGGGTCGTCGGGCTTCTCACGAGCTTCGCCGGCGTCGTGTGGGTCATGGCGAGCCGGATCGGCCCCGACAACGAGCCCGGCGCGATGGGGCTGATGGTGGTCTCGATCGCCAGCCTCGTCGCGGGCACGCTCCTCTTCAAGCGCGCGGAGCCCCGCGTCGGCCTGCTCGTGCTGAACGGCGGCCAGCTCCTCGTCGCGGGGCTCGTGCTCGCGGCGCCCGTGCTCGTCTGGGAGGACCCGGGCGCGGTGCGCCTGACCGCGTCGTTCCTCGCCGCGCAGACCTATCTGATCGTCGGGGTCTCGTGGGTGGGGATGCTCATCTGGTTCTGGCTGCTCCGCCATGGCGACGCGACGCGCGCGAGCGCTTACTTCTTCCTGAACCCGATCTTCGGGATCTTCCTCGGCGCGCTGCTGCTCGGCGAGTCGCTCCACGTCCGCGACTTCCTCGGCGGGGCGGTCGTCGCCCTCGGGATCTGGCTCGTCCAGCGCGGCTAGCCCGCATCACGCTCAGGGGCGAAGTCGGCGGGCCCCGGCGGGCGAAACAGGAGGTCCGCCATGAGCCAGTAGTCCTGATCCTCGCCGCGCTGGAGGCGCATGCCGCACGCCGTGCAGCGCGCGCGGAGCACGAACCAGGACTGCATGAGCCCGGCCCCGCCACAGTTGGGACACCGCAGGCGGAGCGCGCGGGCCAGGCGCCGCACCGGATCAGCCGAGCCTCGGCCACACCTCGTCGGCGAGCCGCGCCATCGTCTCGAGCACCTCGGCCCACGAGCCCGTCCGGCAGTCGAAGATCGCGTGCGTCGGCCCGAGGGCCACGATGGGCTTGAGCTGCTCGACCACCTGGGCGGCCGTCCCGACGAAGACGCGGCCCGGCTCCTCGGGAGGCCGGCGCGTGGCGTCGCCGCCGGGCCCGACCACGCGGACGCCGTAGCGCACGCTGAGCCCACAGGCGTCGGCGGCCCGCCCGGCGGCCTTCACCTGCTCGCGCAGGTACCCGAGGTGCTGGCCCAGCTCCTCCGCCGGGATCCGGAACGCGTGCCAGCTCTGGCCGTACCGCGCCGCGCGGCGGATCGCCGGACGACTGTTGCCGCCGACGAAGATCGGCGGGTGGGGCTTCTGGACGGGCTTGGGCGCGCAGCCGAGGTCGCGGACCCGGTAGTACTTCCCCTCGAACACGGGGTTCTCCTCCGTCCACAGCTTGACGAAGAGCTGGAGCCACTCGTCCGTCACGGCGCCGCGCGCGTCGAACGGCGGCGAGCCCATGGCCTCGAACTCCTCGCGCAGCCAGCCGACGCCGACGCCCACGAAGAGCCGGCCGCCCGAGAGCACGTCGATCGTCGCGAGCATCTTGGCCGTCAGCACCGGGTTCCGATACGGGGCGACGAGCACCGACGGCCCGAACCGGATCCGCGTCGTCGCGCCGGCGAGGAAGCAGAGCATCGCGAGGGGCTCGAGATAGTCGGCATCGGGGGGCACCGCGAGGCGCCCCGTGGCGTTGTATGGGTAGCGCGACTCGATGTGGCGCGGGATCACGATGTGGTCGGTGACGACGAGCGCGTCGTAGCCGAGCGCCTCCGCGCGCCGCGCGGCCTCGAGCACGTTGTCCCGCGCCGCGAGCGGGCCCGAGTTCAGTACCTGGAAGCCGCGCCTGACCGTCATGGGATCCTCCTCGCGCTCCTCGACCACCCGCGCGTCGCTCATTTCTCGACGGGGAACGTGCCCAGGAAGACGAATTTCTGGGCGCGCTTGCCCGTGTCCACCTCGGTCGTGTAGATGTTGCCCTTCGAGTCCACGGCGAGGTTGTGGACCCAGTGGAACTGGCCGGGCTCGCGGCCGTGGCGGCCGAACGTGCCGAGGACCTTCCCGCTGTCGCGCCTGAGCGTCCAGACGTGGTTGTTCTCGCCATCCGCGTTGTAGAGCCAGGCCTGCGGCGCGTCGTGCGAGAGGTCCACGTCCCAGACCGAGCCGTTGCCCCGCGTGTCCGGCGCGACGACGAACTCCCGGACGAACGTGCCGTCCTTCCGAAAGACCTGGATGCGGTTGTTCGCGCGGTCGCAGACGTAGAGGAGACCGTCGCGCGAGAGGCGCACGCAGTGCACCGGGGTGCCGAAGCCCTTCACGCCCGGCTCGCCGGGGGGCCGTCCGTTGGCGCCCCAGTGGCGCTTGTAGGCGCCCGTCAGTGCGTCGAAGACGATGACGCGGTGGTTCCTGTAGCCGTCGGCGACGAACAGCTCGTTCGTCCCCAGATCCACGCTCACGTTGGCGGGGCGCCCAAGGTGCGCCGTGTCGTCGTCGCCGCCGGTCACGTCCGCCCGGCCGATCTGCAGCAGGAATTTTCCGTCCCGGGCGAACTTGAGGACCTGGTGGTCCTTCTGGTCGTTGCCGCCGATCCAGACGTGGTCGTCGGCGTCGACGTAGATGCCATGCTCGTTCAGCGGCCAGTCGTAGCCCGGGCCGGGGCCGCCCCAGGCCTGGAGCAGGTTCCCCCGCACGTCGAACTCGAGCACCGGCGGCGGCGCGCAGCACGGCGCTCGCCCCGGCTTCCGTACCGCGCCCCGCTCGTCCCCGGTGAGCGTGCGCGGGCGGTGGACGACCCAGATGTGGTCGTGCCGGTCCACCGCCACGCCCGCCGCCTGGCCCATGACCCAGTGGTGCGGCAGCGACTTCGGCCAGCGCGGATCCACCTGGAAGCGCGGGGCGAGTCGGTCGGCCGCCTGCTGCGCCGTCACCGGCCCGACGGGTGCCAGGCCGCCGAGGGCCAGCACCGCGGCCGCGGCCACCGCGCGGCCTCTCACGAGTGCGCCGCCTCCAGCCCGAAGACCTGGGCCAGCAGCTCGTACGAGCGCAGCCGCGCCTTCGCGTCGTGCGTGATCGTGACGACGACGAGCTCGTCCACGCCGTACTCGGCCTGGAGCTCGAGGAGCCGCGCGCGCACCTGCTCGGGCGCCCCCGCGACGGTGCGCCGGCGCGCGTGCTCGACGATCGCCCGCTCGTGGGCGGTGTAGGGGTACGCCTCGGCCTCCTCGACGGAGGGATAGCGGGAGGCCCGGCCGGTGTAGAGCCGCACGATGAAGAGGTCGCGGCTCTTCGCGAGGCGGAGCGCCTCCGCCTCGGTGTCGGCGCAGACGACGAACACCGCGGCGCTCGCCCGCGGCGCGGCGAGGAGCTCCCCGGGCCGGAACTCCCGGGCGTAGGCGCGCGTGACCTCGGCGCCGCCTTCGTCGTTGATGAAGTTCGCGAACGAGAAGGCGAGCCCGAAGCGCGCCGCGAGCATCGCGCTCTGGTCGCTCGAGCCGAGCAGCCAGACCTCGGGCGTGCCGGGCCCGCTCGGCATCGCGATCACCTTCGCAAACGGGTGTCCGGCCGGCAGGCTCGCGCGCACGAAGCCGATCAGCTCGGCCACCTTGTCCGGGAAGGCCGGGCCGAGGCTCGCCGCCTCGCCCCGCTCGTCCCGGAGTGCCCGCGTCGTGAGCTGATCGGCGCCCGGCGCGCGGCCGATGCCGAGGTCGATGCGCCCGGGGAAGAGCGTCTCGAGCACCCGGAAGCACTCGGCGACCTTCAGGGGGCTGTAGTGCTGCAGCATGATGCCGCCCGCGCCGACGCGGATGCGCGACGTGCGCGCGGCGACCTGGCCGATCAGCACCTCTGGGCTCGAGCCCGCGAACCCGGGCGTGCCGTGGTGCTCGGCGAGC